>MOXG01000052.1_pt1 | contig 25990 bp, 30 predicted proteins | sample 1471191 | NCBI WGS metagenome assembly MOXG01 (sample SAMN05806437, study PRJNA327811) | mollusc metagenome | isolation source: Phylotype C (NB3) bacterial symbionts from gill | host: Thyasira cf. gouldii | place: Canada: Bonne Bay, Newfoundland | collected 2010-08-19
GGAAGTTGCCGGGGTGGGGGCGGGTGCCGGGGGGGAATTCAGTCACCAGCGCGCCCTGTTCCGCAATCTAGGTGAGCCAGATCCTGGTGGCGGCCGGGGTAGATGCGGTCGGGTCCGGTACCGGTTACCGCCAGGGTTAGTCCGTCAGCACGGAGTGCCCCCTGATGGGCGGCGCCGTCGATACCGGTAGCCAGACCGCTGCTGATGGTGATGCCGGAGGCAGCCAGAAAGCGGCTGAACTCCTCTGCATTTTGTCGCCCTGAGGGGGTGGGGTTGCGTGAGCCCACCACCGCCAGTTGGGGTGTAGCCAGCACCTCCGGGTCGCCGTTAACAAACAGCAGTGGCGGTGGGTCACTGATCTGGTTGAGTCGTTCGGGGTAGTAGGGGTCGTGACGGGTGATGATGTGGCGCTGATCTCCCTCCGCCCACTGGAGTGCCTGATCTATCCGCTGCCAGTCGGGATTTTTCAGGTACTCCCGGGCCTTCTGTGGCAACGCTGGTTTCTCTCTCAAATCGCCGTGAAACAGGGCTTTTGGGGTCTCTATCTGCTCCAGCAGTTTGCGGATGCCACGGCTGCCCAAGCCCGGTGCGTAGAGCAGAGCGAGCCAGTAGCGCAATAGTTCTTGATCCGGTTTTTCTTTGTCATCCATGACGTTGGCTAAAGCGGGTTTTCCCCGTTGTTTTTCCCGGTTCAGGGGTTGTGCACTCTGTCGAGTACGTGAATAGTGCGGCTGGCACCCATAACCAGGGCGAAACTGACACGCTCAAAGGTACGAAATACCATTAGGGTGCCTGCTCTCTCATCCGGCAGTGTGACCCGGTCTTTGGGGTCCGCGGAAATATTGTCACGAATGGTTTTGCCACGCTGATCGATAGCCAGTACTGTGCCTGGCTCCAGTCCATCGCGGGCGCCACGATCCAGTACCACCACCTGGTACTGGCCGACCTGTGAGACGCCTCCCATGACCGAGATGATGCTGCCTTTGACCTGCCTTTCGGGCGCTTTTGGATGGAAGGCCTCCATCGGTATGTCTTCACTGGTGGGGATCAGTCGATCACCTGCCAGGGTTTCAAGTTCGATGGCACCGAGTACCACAGTCGCCGGGTCGCCGGTGCGTGTCAGATCACCGCGGCCGACATAACGCGCCTCGTAGCCAAGAATTTCTCCACTATCCGCATCCTTGTAGGGCCCGCCGGGGCGGATAATATCGAAAGTGAGGTTGTCACTGTTGTCGATGCCCCGCACATAGGCCTTGATGTCGTTGCTGCCAATGACATGCTCATCATCGAAGGCGAGCACATAGGGAGCACCGTCCATCGCTTCCTTGTCCATTACATAGGGACGGCTGAGAAATTGATGAATGGCGTCGATGGGGATCGCTGGAATGGCGCCATCAAGTGGCGTGCTGCGTATTCGCGGCGAGAGTTTGACCACCGATCCGCGCTGCAGGCTAAGACGAGGTTGGCCGTTGACATAGGTCATAGTGATGATGTCGCCGGGATAGATCAGGTGTGGGTTCTCGATCTGCGGGTTGACGTGCCAGACATCTGGCCAGCGCCAGGCATCACGCAGGAATTGACCGGAGATGTCCCACAGGGTGTCGCCTTTCACTACCGTGTAGCGGTCCGGGTGGGCGGGATTGACCGCCACTGGATCTGCTGCAAGTGCCCCCAGGCGATAGAAAGGCCGAAAATCAAGCTGACAATCTTGTGTCTGAGCGTAGGCATAGCGATCCCTATTGCGTTAGCGTGGTGGAATTATCAGGACTTTTTACCGGATCAGTGGTGTAGAATCCTGTATCATCATACTGTTAGCGAACTATCTTATATTCATACTATAGATTTACAGTGGCACAATGGCAATTCTAGACATACTCAATTTCCCTGATACCCGATTACGGAACCGGGCAAAACCCGTGGAACAGGTTGACGACTCTCTACAACGCTTAATCGACGACATGTTTGAAACCATGTACCAGGCCCCCGGTATAGGCCTCGCGTCGACCCAAGTCAATGATCTGCGGCGTGTGGTGGTGATCGATATCTCCGAAGAGCATGATCAACCTCTCTGTCTGATCAACCCCAAAATTCTTGAAACTTCGGGTGAGGAGGAGACGGATGAGGGGTGTCTCTCCGTTCCCGACGTCTACGAAAAAGTGGTTAGAGCGGAGCGAGTCCGTGTACGTGCCCTTAATCGTGACGGTGAATCCTTCGAATTGGATGCTGACGGCCTGCTGGCAGTTTGTATTCAGCATGAGCTCGATCATCTCGATGGTAAGCTGTTTATCGATTATCTCTCCGGTATGAAACGGCAGCGCATTCGCAAAAAACTGGAAAAGGAGAGCCGCCATAAACAGACACAGCAGCGCACCGACAAACGCGCCATCTGATGACCTCTATGGGCCGCACTAAGCGGCCCCTTCAACACAGGACTCTATCGGCTTTTCAGAAGATTGCTGAGAAACCTGTCGCAAACTGACCGATATTTCTGCGAATAAGATGGGCGCACCATGAGTGACAAGTTGAAAATCATATTTGCCGGTACCCCCGATTTTTCGGTGCCGCCGCTACAGGCACTGCTTGATTCGGGGCATCAGGTGGTAGCGGTCTATACTCAGCCGGATCGCCCATCCGGTCGTGGGCGTAAGCTCACCGCCGGGCCGGTGAAACAGTTGGCGCTGGAGCAGGATGTGCCGGTGTACCAACCCAAGAATTTCAAGGCCGAGGAGGATCTGGTAGCCCTCGAAGCACTCGATGCAGATCTGATGGTAGTGGTCGCCTACGGCCTGTTGCTGCCCCAGCGGGTGCTGGATGCGCCGCGCTTGGGTTGCATCAATATCCACGCCTCTCTGTTACCGCGCTGGCGTGGTGCGGCACCCATTCAGCGGGCGGTATTGGCGGGGGATAGCGAAAGCGGTGTCACCATCATGCAGATGGAGGCGGGACTCGATACCGGCCCCATGCTACTGAAGAGAGCCACACCTATCGCTGAAAATGAGACCGGAGGCTCTCTCCACGACCGCCTCTCACCCTTGGGTGCTGCGGCGTTGCTGGACGCACTGCCGGGCATTGCTGCCGGCAGCCTGGAGTCGCAGGTTCAGGATGATGCAGAGGCCAACTACGCGAGCAAGTTGGATAAGGCTGAATCGAAGATCGACTGGCAACGTCCTGCGCTGGAGCTGGATCGTCAGGTGAGGGCGTTTAATCCCTGGCCGGTGGCTCAGGCACAGCTGGAGGAGAAAGTTTTGCGTATCTGGGAGTCCGTGGTTGTCCCCGGTGGGGAAGGTGAGGCGCCCGGCAGGGTGGTCTCTTGCAGCCGTGAGGGTGTGGACGTGGCTACCGCTGATGGTTTGCTGCGTATCCTCAAACTGCAGCTGCCGGGAAAACGGGCGATGAGCACGGCCGACTTCGTCAATGCCCACGACCTGACGGGGCAGCAACTTGGCTGAATCACACTACAAGGGCCGCAATCTAGGCAATCCACGAGTGGCAGCGGCAAAAATTTTGCGCCAGTTGACACAGGGCACTCACTCTCCGAGCTGCTGGACACCGGCTCAATGGTGTATCACCCCGTGATCATGCCTGGTAAAAGAGTTCTGCTTTGGTGTTGCCCGTCACTGGGGGCGACTGGAGGCACTCTCTGCCCAGTTGCTGAGTACACCGATAAAGTCCAAGGAGGGGGAGGTCAAGATGCTGATATTGCTTGGCCTCTATCAACTGATCTACATGCGTACGCCCCCCCATGCGGCGGTGGGTGAGACGGTGGAGGCGGCACACCTGCTGAATAAAAAATGGGCGGTGGGGCTGATCAATGCTGTACTGCGGCGTTTTCAGCGTGAGAGTGACGCACTGCTCAGTGAGGTGGATCGTAAAGATGAAGCCCGTTATGCCACCCCTGGGTGGCTGTTGAAACAGCTTAAAAGTGCATGGCCCGATGAGTGGCAGGCCATTGTTGAGGCAGCTAACAGTCATCCACCAATGAGTCTGCGGGTGAATCTTTCGCGTATCAGTCGGGACGACTACCTTGAGCAGTTGCAGCAGGCAGAGATAGCGGCACAGCCGATCCCCGCCACCGAGGGGGGGGTGTGCCTGGCGCAACCGTTGGACGTGAGCCGGCTGCCGGGGTTCAATGAGGGCATGGTATCGGTACAGGACGGTGGTGCTCAGCTGGCTGCAGTGTTACTCGATCCACAGCCGGGGCAGCGACTGCTGGATGCCTGTGCGGCTCCAGGCGGTAAAACATGCCATCTCCTGGAGCTGGTTCCTGAAGGGGTGGAGCTTACCGCCTTGGATATCGATGAACGGCGTCTTGTTCGGGTTGAGCAGAACCTTCAACGACTGGGGTTGAGTGCCGGGTCAGCCAGGGGGATGCAGGTGATCCCAAAGGAGCATGGGCGGAGACGGCTTATGATCGCATTCTTCTCGATGTGCCCTGCTCGGCCACCGGCGTGATTAGGCGTCACCCGGATATCAAACTGCTGCGCCGGCTGATGATATCGCAACGCTGGTAGTGGCTCAGCGCCAGATACTCGATGCGGTCTGGCCCCTGCTGAAGAGGGGGGGTATGCTCCTCTATGCCACCTGCTCGCTGTTGCCACAGGAGAATGATGAGCAGGTGACGCACTTTTTATCGGCTCACGAGGATGCTCGGGAGCGCCCAATAGATGCGTCCTGGGGGCATCGCCGTTCGGTAGGACGGCAGACCCTGCCGGGAGAGGCGACGATGGATGGTTTTTTCTATGCTTGTCTGGAAAAGGTGTAGTGCTTGAGAGAGATAGGGTGGAGGTTAACTAGTACTCTCCGGCTGCTCCTATGGCTGCTGCCGGTAGCCGTGCTGGCGGATGATTTTCAGATCAGCGGCCTTGAAGCGCGCCTGGTGGACGATGCCTATGTCGTTGATGCGGTTATCGACTACAACTTCTCAGAAGAGGCATTGGATGCGTTGCAAAACGGTGTCCCCCTGACGCTGGAGATGCATCTACAGCTGCGCCGTGACCGGGCCTGGATATGGGAATCGGATCTGGTGGATGTGAGGCTGCGTTACCAGGTTCGTCACCACGCCTTGACCGGGCTCTATCAAGTGGTTGATCTGCAGTCCAAGGGGAAGCAGAATTTTGCCACCCGGGAAGCGGCCCTGGTAGCCCTTGGCAGACTTTCAGACGTTCCCTTGATCAAGCAGGAGAAACTGCGTAGCGGGGAGTCATATCGGCTATCGCTAAAATCGGCACTGGATATCGAGGCGCTGCCTCTGCCCCTGCGTCCAATGGCCTATCTATCATCTGCTGGAATCTCTCCAGTGATCGCAGCATATGGTCCTTGAAGCCATAAAACGGAAATATACCGGAATCCTGCCAGTGCTTCTGCTGCTGGCATTGGTGCTGGTCTCCCTGCATTTCATGAGCGGCGCTCTGCAGAGCAGGGAGGAGCTGAGCCGCCTCTTCATTCCACTACTTGTTGCCAGTGTGCTCGGCCTCTTCTCACTGATTGTGGTGGTGGGGGTGAATATTGTTCAGCTGGTGATACGTTACCGCAGGCAGGCAAGTGGGTCCCGCCTCACTCTGAGGATAGCCGCCATGTTCGTGGTTATCTCTCTGGCGCCGGTGGCGGTGGTCTACTACTACTCGCAGCAGTTTTTGATGCAAGGGGTGGATAGCTGGTTCGATGTACAGATCGACCAGGCAATGGAGGACGCCCTCAGTCTCAGCAAGGCATCGTTGGACCTCTATAAGCGTGAACGGCTAAAGACCACGGCACAGCTGTTGGCGGAGGTCTCAGGCAGTTCAATTCTTGGTATCAGCCTTAGCCTGGACGACCTGCGCGAACGGTTCGGTGCCTCGGAACTGGTGCTGCTGGAGCTGTCCGGCCGGGTGATCGCCAGTGTCAATGCAGATCCTGGTATTCTGGTGCCGAGGAAACTCGATACCGTCACTCTACAGCAGGTGCGCAGGGGAAGTGACTTTGTCACCCTTGAGCCCAGTGACGATGGAGCCGGACCGATGGAGGTGCGGGTGGTGGTGGGTGACGCGCTACGTGGGCGGATACTGCAGGCGTCCTATCCCACTTCAGCTAATCTCACCGAGCTGACAGAGCGTGTGCAGGGTGCCTACAGCAGATATAAGGAGCTCTCGTTCCTGCGCAAGAGCTTGAAAAACACCTTCACTATGGCCTTGGCGATGGTGCTCCTGTTCAGTCTGTTGGCCGCCATCTGGCTCGCCTTTTTCACCGCTCGTCGCCTGGTGGCGCCGATTGCAGAGATTGCCGACGGTACCCGTGCCGTGGCTCAGGGGGACTACGACAAGCAACTGACGCTGCCAAAGACCGGGGATGAGCTGGGCTTTCTTGTCTCGTCATTCAATGCCATGACACGCCGCATCGCCCTGTCCCGGGATGAAGCAGCACGCAGCCAGCTTCGGGTAGAGGCTCAGCACGCCTATCTGGAGACGGTGCTGGGGCGCCTCTCATCCGGTGTGGTGGCGCTGGACGCTGATGGGCGCATTCGGACCGCCAATCAGGCGGCCTGTGATATTTTACAGGTCGATCTGCTGGAGTTCAGTGGTCGCTCACTGGAGCTCCTCGCCGAGGTCAGCCAGCCGCTGTCCCAGTTTGTCGATTCCATCAAGGGAGCGGTGGAGGCGGATCTGCGAGACTGGCGGGAACAAGTGACTCTGTTTGGCGGCGAAGGGCGCCAGGTGCTGCTCTGTCGCGGCACCCCGCTGGCCCAACCCGATGATGAGTCGGAGGGGTATAGCCTGGTCTTTGACGATATCACCACTTTGATCACGGCCCAGCGCGATGCTGCTTGGGGTGAGGTGGCGCGGCGTCTGGCCCATGAGATCAAGAATCCCCTGACGCCGATCCAGCTCTCGGCAGAGCGTCTGCGCCATCGCTATTTGAAGACGATGCAGGGTAAGGACGCCGAGGTAATGGATCGTGCCACCCACACCATCGTGCAGCAGGTCGATGCGATGAAGGATATGGTCAATGCCTTTTCCGACTATGCACGTCCACCGAAAATAAACTTAGAGCCTCTGGTTTTCGACCACCTTGCCTCGGAGGTGCTGGACCTCTACCATAGCGCCGGTTTTGACTCAGAGCTTGAGATCGATCTGCAGGCGCCGGGGCTGCAGATCAAGGCAGATCCTGGGCGGCTGCGGCAGGTGCTGCACAATCTGATAAAGAATGCCCGGGAGGCGGTGGCGGCTGTAGACGCTCCCTGGATCCAGGTGGCCTCCCATGCAAAGAGGATGCCGGACACTGCTTTATCGAGCTGCGGGTGACAGATAACGGTCACGGTTTTGATGAAGAGACTATCGGTCGGCTGTTTGAGCCTTATGTCACTACCAAAACCAAGGGGACCGGCCTCGGTCTGGCGGTGGTGAAGAAGATTGTTGAGGAGCACGGCGGTATTGTCTGGGCGGAGAATCGCCCGGAGCGAGGTGCCTGCGTCGTTCTGCGCTTGCCGGTGACCGGCAGAGTTGAAGAGATTCCTGAGAGGAGAGAGAAAGCATGAGTGCACCGCGCATTCTGGTGGTGGATGACGAGCCTGATATCCGTGCCCTGGTACAGGAGATCCTGCAGGATGAGGGGTATCAGGTGGCGGTTGCCGAAGATGGGGAGAGTGCCCGCAAGGCGCTACGGGAGAGGCGTCCTGATCTGGTACTGCTGGACATCTGGATGCCTGACATCGATGGCATCTCTCTGCTCAAGGAGTGGTCCGAGGGGGATGGACTGCCCTGTCCGGTAGTGATGATGTCTGGTCATGGCACGGTGGAGACGGCGGTCGAGGCGACCCGTTTCGGCGCCTATGATTTCCTTGAAAAGCCGCTCTCATTGGCGAAACTGCTGCTTACCGTCGAGCGTGCCCTGGAGGTGGATAAACTGCAGCAGGAGAATATCGGCCTGCGGCGGCAGACCTCTCATGTAGTTGAACCAACCGGTAAAAGTGCCTTGATTCAGCGGCTGCAGGAACAGGTGAAGCGGATCGCTCAGCACGATACCTGGGTGTTGATTAACGGCGAAGCCGGAAGCGGTCGTGAAACCTTTGCCCGCTACCTTCACGCCCAGAGTGTGCGCCGTGAGCTGCCGTTTATTGATGTCGGTGTCTCATCAATCGCCAAGGGGAACTCAGCTCGGGAGCTGTTTGGCAGTGAGGAGGGTGACCATATCCACTACGGTGCGCTGGAACAGGCGCGTGGCGGCACACTGTTTCTCGATGAGTTGGCTGATATGGATGAAGAGACTCAGAGCCAACTGCTTGGTGCCCTCGACAGTGGCTCCTTCCTTCGTGTCGGAGGCAGGGAGCCGGTGCAGATCGATGTCCGCATTATTGCCGCTACCCAACATAACCTTGAGGAAGAGGTGCAGTCGGGTAGCTTTCGTGAGGATCTCTTCTACCACCTCAATGTGGTGCCCCTGCGGATACCACCCTTACGGGAGCACCGTGAGGATGTGCCGGAGCTACTCAACTACTATGTCGATCACTATGTCTCCCACGAGAAACTCCCCTATCGCCACTTCGATATGGGAGCCCAAAACTACCTGCGCAACTACACTTGGCCCGGCAATGTTCGCGAGCTGAAAAACCTGGTTCAACGGCTGCTGATCCTCGGTGCAGGGGAGGATATCACCCAGAATGAGGTGGAGGGTGCACTGGGTGGCGTGGAGATGACTTCAGGGGCCGTTGCCTCTTTTCCTGTTTCTTTCGACCTGCCGTTACGCCAGGCACGGGAGGCCTTCGAGAAGGCTTACTTGGAGTACCATCTTGAAAAGCACAACGGCAACGTCAGTCAGATCGCTCAGGCGGCGGGAGTTGAACGCACCCATCTCTACCGCAAGCTGCGGGCAGTGGGAATTGAGATTAAGGAACGGCGCTGAGCTGCAGCTTAGTTTTAATGCCAAAAGTTTAGGTGTTGATCGGTCATCTTTTCCGAGAGATAAAGGTCGGCACGCCCAGCATTTTTGTGACGTCTAATCTCCCACGCCTGAGGCAATAGTAAGTATTGAATAATACAGGGGAAAATCACCTCCTGCAGGTGTGATAAGTGTGCATTATCAGCGTATAATTACGACGTTGGCATGGTGATTTTTTCTCTGACCTCTATACGCCGTTGTCCTAATGAATTGCAGCAGCTGCAGCCACATCCTTCCTTCTGAAGATTCTCTCTTCTGTCCACACTGCGGCGAAAAACTTGAAAAAGAGGACTGCTGTTGTGTTTGCGGAAAACCCTATCTGCCAAATGCCAACTTCTGTGATCGTTGCGGCTCCCCTGTAGAGAGGGCGAAAGCACCGGATCAGCAGCTGTTTGCCGAGCCGCTGGGGGAAGAAGAGGACCACCGCGGCAAGGTCTACCACACCCGTGAAGTAGCCCTTGGTATCGTCTATGAAGATTGGGCGTTGATCCATGGTGGAGAGTTTGTCATGGGGTCACCTGTTGATGAGTTGTATCGCTTCGACTACGAGCGTCAGCATCAGGTGCAGGTCAATAGCTTTGAGCTGATGAAAACACCGGTCACTTTCGCCATGTATGACGCCTATTGTGATGTCCACGATATCGTCAAGCCAAAGGATGAGGGTTGGGGGCGCGGTAACAGGCCGGTGATCAATATCAGCTACTGGGATGCTATAGACTACTGTAGTTGGTTAAGAAAGGTGACTGGCTGGATGATCCGTCTGACCACCGAGGCGGAGTGGGAATACGCCTGTCGTGCCGGTACAGGCACTCCCTTCTCAACCGGTGAAACTATCAGCAGCGACCAGGCGAATTTTGACGGCACTTTCATTTATGGCAAGGGAGAGGGGGGGATAAAGCGTGGCATGACGACACCTGTGGGTCAGTTTGCACCCAATCCCTGGGGCTTTACGACATGCACGGTAATGTCTGGGAGTGGTGTTCGTCGGAGTATGAAAATGACTATAACGGCTTGGAACAACTCAGTGCCTGTCGTGCTGCCGATAACCACAATCCCCGGGTGGTGCGCGGCGGCTCCTGGTACAACGTTCCAGGCAGTCTGCGCTCCGCCTCGCGCAACAAGCTGGCTCCCGACCTCCACTTTCTGAAAGTGGGTTTCCGCATCGTCCGCGAAATCAAATAGCCGAAGCTGTCAGAAAGGTTTCACGCACAGGCCCATTTTGATGTGACTCCAGTCCGGCAAGTGGCAGCACTATACTATTTGCTATCTCGTCGGTAGGTTAATAATAAAATTTGGCGCCCTTGTATCTTTGCGCGAGAAATATAAGTGCCGAAATAAACAAAGCCACGTCCAAATCACTTTGGGCGTGGCTTTATCAGTGGTGCAGATGTAGGTCAGATCGCCAGATACTGATGGCGCATATCTTCGTCGTCGAGCACCTCTTGAGCAAGCCCGTCAAACACCACTTGACCCATATCGAGGATGATAGCGCGGTCGGCCAGCCTGAGGGCTGCGACTGCATTCTGCTCGACGATGATGGTGGTGATGCCTTGCTTCTTGATGCCATCGACAATTCGCTCAATCTCATGAACGATTACCGGTGCCAGTCCCTCATAGGGCTCGTCCAGCAACAGGAGTTTGATGTCACGGGCGAGGGCACGGGCCACTGCCAGCATCTGCTGTTCACCACCGGAGAGGGTGGTTGCCTCCTGCTCACGGCGCTCAGCCAAGCGCGGAAAGTGCTCGTAGATACGCTCTATGCTCCAGCCAATGGGCGGGGCGATCTGCGCCAGGATCAGATTCTCTTCGACGGTCATGCCGGCGATGATGCGGCGATCCTCAGGGACCAGGGCGACACCGTTCTGAGCGGCTTCATGGGAAGCCATGCTGTGCAGCGGCAGGTGGTCGAGCCAGATCTCACCGTGCATCACCTGGGGTGAGTCGACCCGCGCAATGGAGCGCAGCGTAGAGGTTTTTCCGGCACCGTTGCGGCCGAGGAGGGCAACGATTTCACCTTCACGGATATCGAAGCTGACGCCCTGGACGATATAGCTTTCACCATAGTAGGAGTGGATATCCCAGCAGGAGAAGAAGGCAGGATCTGAGCCCGTTCTGTTAACCGGGGATACGTGATGTGGCATTTTGTTATTACTCATAGCTCTGCTCCACCCAGGTAGGCCTCCTGTACCTTTGGATTACCGCGGATTTCGTCGGGGCGCCCGAAGCGATGATACGGCCCTGGGCCAGTACGCTTATCCTGTCAGCCAGGCTGAATACCACGTGCATGTCGTGCTCGATGATGATCTTGGTCATACCGCCCTCTTTGATCTTTTTTAGCAGGTCAATGGTGCGGTTGGTGTCGTGACGCGCCATGCCGGCGGTGGGTTCGTCGAGCAACAGCAGGCGCGGACGCTGGACCAGGCCCATGGCCAGCTCCAGGCGGCGTTTATCGCCCCGTGACATGCTGCCGGCACGATTAAGCACCTGATCACCGAGACCCATCTCCTGCAGGGTGCGCATGGCATCCGCTTCGATCTCGCTCTCTGTGGCCATATTGGCGAAGGGGTTGAACTTGAAGGTGCCGTCACGTTTTGCCAGTGCCGGTATCATCACGTTCTGCAGTATGGTCAGGTCGGGGAAAATTTCCGGGGTCTGGAATACTCGTACCATGCCTGCATGGTTGATCTCATGGGGCTCCATGCCGATCATGTTCTTACCCTCGAACTCGACGGTGCCGTTGTCCGGTTCGAGGCGGCCGATACAGACATTGAGCAGGGTTGACTTACCGGCGCCGTTGGGGCCGATAATGGCGTGGATCTTACCCTCTTCGATATCAAGATTGATATCTCCCAGGGCGTGGAGGCCACCGAAGGTTTTGTCGACGTTCTTGATGCTTAATACGATATTGCTCATAACGTCACTCCTTCTCCACTTGCGGCTGGTCTGCCGGGTCTGATTGTTTTGAGATGTTTCTCACATAGGCTGTTGTGCGGCGGATGCCCTCCATCACGCCTCCCGGTAGGAAGATCACCACCAGCATAAAGAGCAGGCCAAGGGTCAAATGCCACCCTTCTCCAACAAACTCGCTGCTGACAGCGACGGCCATATTCTCAAGCCATTGCGGCAGAAAGGTGAAGAACTGATGAAGTATATCTTCATTGAGGGCGGAGAAGATGTTCTCAAAATACTTGATGATAGTGACGCCAAGCAGTGGGCCTACTAATGTGCCTGCACCGCCGAGGATGGTCATCAGTACCACTTCGCCCGATGCGGTCCACTGCATGCGCTCGGCACCTGCCAGGGGATCGGTTACCGCCATCAGCGAACCTGCCAGACCGGCGTACATACCGGAGATAACAAACGCAGATAGCAGGTAGGGCCGGGTGTTGAAGCCGGTGTAGCGCATGCGTGTCTGGTTGGATTTTATCGCCTGTAGCTTCAGCCCGTAAGGAGAGCGGAAAATACGCAAGGAGATAAAGAAGGCGACGATCAGTATGGCGGCACAGAAGTAGAAGCCGGAGTAGCCACTCATCTCCATGCCAAAAAGGGTGGTAGAAGGGAGTCCTTCCGCCGCCGGACCATCAAAAATGCGCAGATCCTGCTTGGTCAGTTGTAGACCGGTTTCACCGTTGGTGATCGGTGTCAGTACCGAGTAGGCAAGGTTGTATGACATCTGGGCAAAGGCCAGGGTCAGGATCGAGAAGTAGATGCCCGAGCGACGTAGACTGACATAGCCGATGACGGCTGCAAATACGCCCGCTAACAGTGTACCGAAAACCACCGCAGGCAAAACATTCATAGTTAACAGCTTGAACGACCAGACCGCCGTGTAAGAACCGACACCGAGAAAAACGGCATGGCCAAACGACAGGTAGCCGGTCAGTCCAAAGAGAATGTTAAAGCCGATGGCGAAGATACCGAAGATGGCAAATTTCTGCAGCAGATCCGGATAAGAGGCACCGATGGGAGAGAGCCAGACAGGAGCTGTCAGGGACAACGGCGGTGAAGAGGGCCATGACGACCCAGTTGTTCTTGAGAGATAACGAGTTCATATCAATCCTCCATCACACCTTTACGTCCCATCAGGCCGCGAGGTCTGACCAGGAGGATGACAATTGCAACCAGATAGATAATGATCTGATCGATGCCTGGGATGATGGCTTTAACTTCATTCATGGATGCAAATGATTGCAGGATGCCGAGCAGGAAACCGGCGGCGACGGCACCCCCAAGGGAACCCATGCCGCCTACCACCACCACAACAAAGGAGAGGACTAGAAAGTCCATCCCCATATGGTAGTCGGGAGGCAGGATCGGGGCGTACATCATCCTGCGAGGCCGGCAACCACTGCCGCAATACCAAAGACAATGGTGAAGCGCCTCTCCACATTGATACCCAGCAGGCCGACGGTTTCGCGGTCATGCATGCCAGCGCGTACCACCATACCGAAGGTGGTGAACTGGAGGAAGGCGAAGACGGCGAAGATGATCATTCCTGAGAAGGCCAGATAGATCAGGCGCCACCAGGGGTAGACGACGGATTCGCCCAGCCCGAATAGTACGCCGATAGCGGCGCTACCGGAAACGATATCGGGTGCCGGGGTGGGGATCGGGTTGGCACCGAAAAAGGATTTAATGATCTCCTGTAGCACGATGGCAAGGCCGAAAGTGACCAGAATTTGCTCAGCGTGAGGACGTTTATAAAAGTGGCGGATCAGACCGCGCTCCATGGTGATGCCAATCAACAGCATCACCGGGATCGTCAGTAGAATCGATATCGGCACCGACCAGTCGATTATAAAGGTGCCGAAGTCCCCCCACCAGATCTCCAGGTAGGGCTGCTCTTTGAAAGCATCAAAAAAGGTGATGCTCTCATCTTTTATCTGCTTCGATATGGTCAGTAGCTTCTGCATGGAGACTGCGCAGAAGGCGCCGAGCATGAAAAGCGCCCCATGGGCGAAGTTGACCACGCCCAGCGTTCCGAAAACGAGTGTCAGGCCAAGGGCGATCAGCGCATAAGCGCCACCCTTGTCGAGACCATTTAATATTTGAAGAAAAATAGCGTCCATTACCGTCTACACAACTGTATGGAGGAAAGGGCCGAGGGAAATTACCGGTGACCGGTAATTTCCCCCGCATAACAGGCGGCCGCCCGAAGGCGGCCGCCTGACCATTGGCAGGTTCTATTAAACCTTGTAAGGACCGAGTTCGCCACCAAAGATTTTGGCATCGTACTCAACCTGGGCGCGAGGAACCACCTGCTCAACCTTCAGAACGTCGAAGGAGGAGGATGGGTTCTGGTTGCCTCGTACTACCAGTACGTCCTTGAACGCCTGATGGTCTTCAGCACGATACTCGGTGGCACCGTTACCGCCGCCATCGAACTTGTGACCTTCCAGCTGTTTGATTACCTCAGGTGGGTAGAAGGTGCCGGCCCGCTGACAGGCATCTGCATACTGCAGCGCCTGAACGTAGCAGGTGTGAGCTGCCTGTGAGGGTGGGAAACCGTACTCCTGGCCGAAGGATTTGACGAATGCCTTGGAGCTTCATCCGACAGAGACCAGTGCCAGTTGGTAGAGCCGAGGATGCCTTTGATGTTGTCGCCGGCGCCCTGTGCCATCAGGCGGGAGAAGAGAGGTACAACGATCTCGAAGTTCTTACCGTTGACCTGTTTGTCACGCAGACCGAACTGGGTCGCCTGGGTAAGGGAGTTGATCATATCCTTACCGTAGTGGTTAAGGATTAGCACGTCTGCACCCGAGTTCAGTACCGGAGTGATGTACTGGGAGAAGTCACCCGCGCCAACAGGGGTTTTTACCGTGGCGGTGGTTTTCCAGCCAGAGCTTCAGTGGTGTTTTTGATTGACTCTTCCTGAGTCCAGCCCCAAGTGTAGTCAGCGGTCAGATGGTACGCTTTACGGTCGGTGCCAAACTCTTTCTTCAGAACCGGACCCAGTGCAGCACCGGACATATAGGCGTTGAAGAAGTGGCGGAAACCGTAACGACGCTTGTCCTTACCGGTAGTGTCATTGGAGTGAGTCAGGCCGGCCATGAACATAATGCCCATCTCCTGGCAGAGACCCTGTACGGCGATAGCCACGCCGGAAGAGGAGCCGCCTGAGATCATCAGGGCGCCATCTTTCTCGATCATACGCTTGGCAGATGCACGTGCGGCATCAGATTTGGTCTGGGTGTCACCCGTTACATACGCAACTTTTTTGCCGAGAACGCCATCACCTTTCAGGGTTAGTGGCTTCATGGTGTTGAGCATGCCGCCGTCACCCTCGCCATTGATGTGCTTGACCGCCAGCTTGTAGGCGCGCAGCTCATCTGCACCCTCATCAGCATAGGCGCCGGTCTGGGGTACGTTGAAACCAAAGACAGCAGATTTGGCGTTACCGGGGTTGTTGCGGAAATCGGCAGCCCACGCATCTTTCATAAAGAACATCGGCATGCTGGTTGCGGCCAGAGCGCCGGCGCTAACTTTCATAAAGCCGCGACGGGACAGCTCGCTGGTTTTCTTGTCAGTCATCTATCTCTCCTCTCATGGGGCGAAAGGCCCCTTTTTGACGTAAATTTTTATTACCATACCGCGGCCTTTCCAATTTAGTAGATAGTTTTCGACACCATCCAACATCATCGAGCCACGCATCTTATGTGTCGCACTATATCGTCCGTGAATACAAAATATAGTACGAAGCCGGTAATAAAATAGATCTTTTGAATTATATTTTTGATATATCGCTCCGCCATTGGCGGGTGATATCCAAAATTGGAAAGGATACAGAGCGAAAATTGTGCCAGTTGCGCAATTCTATTCATATCAAGTGGATAGGTGATGAGAAATATGTAGTGTTACCCTTAAGATGTTACTTAGGGTAACAACGCGTTTCCTTAAGTAACACAATCTATTTCTGGTGATTTTGTCATTCAGTGGCATTTAGGTGAGGAAAACTTTCTGTAACGGTTTTCCTGCAGGGCGGTTACGCAGTATTATTCGGCTGTTCCGGTACAGGCGCTTAAGCAGAAAAATGAAGATAATAATATTAGGTGCAGGGCAGGTGGGTACTTCAGTGGCCAATAATCTGGTTTCTGAAGCTAACGATATCACCGTGGTGGACCAGGATCCCGAGCTGCTTCAGGCGTTGCAGGACCGCCTCGATCTACGCACTGTCCAGGGACATGCAGCTCATCCCGATGTACTAATGCAGGCGGGCGCCGAGGATGCGGATATGATCCTCGCTGTGACCAATAGTGATGAAACCAATATGGTCGCCTGCCAGGTGGCCTATACCCTGTTTCATACGCCGACAAAGATTGCCCGGGTACGAGCTCTGGGGTTTACAAAGTATCCACAGCTGTTTAAAGGCGATGCATTGCCGGTGGATGTGCTGATCAGCCCGGAGCAGCTGGTCACCGAGTACATCATGAGAATGATCAAACACCCGGGCGCCCTGCAGGTACTCGATTTTGCCGGTGGCCGCGCGCGTTTGGTGTCGGTACGTGCATACCACGGTGGTACGCTGGTAGGACATGAGTTGCGCGACCTCCACTGGCATATCCCCCATGTCGATGCGCGTATAGCCGTTATCTACCGCCAGGGGCAGGCCATCTCTCCTAAGGGCGATACCGTTATTGAAGTTGATGATGAGGTCTTTTTTATCGCTGCCTCAGAAAATATCAGCTTGGTGATGAGTGAGTTGCGGAAATTAGAAAAGCCATATAAACGGCTTATTTTTGCAGGCGGCGGCAATATAGGAAAGCGGCTTGCAAGTGCGCTGGAGCGCAATTATCAGGTAAAGCTGATTGAGTGTGATAAGAGTAGAGCTCAGAGGGTAGCCGAGGACCTGCCAAAAACTATCGTCCTTCACGGTGATGTCTCTGATGAAAGCCTGCTGCTTGAGGAGAATATAGAGGATACCGATCTCTTCTGTGCCGTCACAAATGATGATGAGGCCAATATCCTCTCTGCCATGCTGGCCAAGCGATTGGGGGCGCGCAAGGTGATGGCGTTGATCAATCGCAGTGCTATGTGGATATGGTGCAGGATGGCCCTATCGACTTTGCCATCTCGCCTCAGCAGGCTACCATCGGCACGCTGCTGACACATGTGCGCCGGGGTGATGTGGTGATGGTGCACTCCCTACGTGGTGGTACATCCGAGGCCATTGAGGCAGTCGCTCACGGTGATCCTGTCTCTTCCCAGGTCGTGGGTCGGGCAGTTGAAAATATCGACCTGCCGCCCGGTGCAAATATTGGTGCCATCGTGCGTGGTAGTGAGGTATTGATTGCCCACCATGACACGGTGATTCGGAAGGAAGACCACGTCATTCTGTTTCTTGTGGACAAACAGCACATTTCAGATGTTGAGCGTCTGTTCCAGGTGGGTATCACATACCTGTGAAAGGCTTGTTTAAACTCTACCTGCCACCACTCAAGGGGGCTTTAACGCTTCTACGGTTTGAGTGTGCGATAGTCCTTTTGAGGGAGTGCCGGCAATAATGCACTTCAATGTTGTGCAGCGCATTCTCGGTATCCTGTTGATGCTCTTCAGTCTGACCATGCTGCCTCCTGCAATCGTCTCATTTTGGTATGGTGACGGTGCGAGTACAGATTTTCTCATCGCCTTTTTGATCACTTTTCTAGCTGGTGCCCTCGCGCGCGCTCTGGTGCGTGGCAAGCAGCATGAACTGCGGTTGCGAGACGGGTTTATGGTGGTGGTGCTGTTCTGGAGTGTGCTTGGGTTGACTGGCGCCCTGCCATTTATGCTCTCGAGCAATCCACATATGTCTCTGGTGGACTCTGTCTTTGAGTCAATTTCCGGCCTGACCACCACCGGTGCAACGGTGATTGTCGGTCTTGATGAGTTGCCCCGTTCGATCCTCTACTATCGTCAGCAGCTACAGTGGCTTGGCGGCATGGGTATTATCGTGTTAGCGGTGGCAGTACTGCCGATGCTGGGTATCGGTGGTATGCAGCTCTATCGTGCTGAGACTCCGGGACCAATGAAGGATTCGAAGCTGACACCCCGCATCACTGAGACGGCGAAGGCGTTGTGTATATCTATCTTGGCCTCACCATCGCCTGCGCACTCGCCTACTGGGCGGCCGGTATGACACTTTTTGATGCCATCGGGCACTCTTTTGCCACCATTGCCATCGGTGGGTTCTCCACCCATGACGCCAGCATGGGCTACTTCGACAGCACGTTGATCGAAATGATAGCTGTAATTTTTCTGCTTCTCTCCGGTGCTAATTTCGCTCTCCACTTCGTTGCCTGGCGGCGGCGCAATCCAATGGTCTACCTGCTCGATAGCGAGTTTCGCTTCTATGTGGCGGTGTTGATGGTGGTTGCCTTGGTGGTCTCCTTGGTGCTCTACCTTACAGGCACCTATGAGTGGAATGAAGCGGTGACCAAAGGGGTGTTCCAGGCGGTTTCCATTGGAACGACCGCCGGTTTTACAACGGCTGATTACTCAGTCTGGCCAGGTGTGGTCGCGATTATTTTACTTTTCTCCAGCTTTGTCGGTGGCTGTGCCGGTTCCACAGGTGGTGGCATTAAGGTGATCCGTTTCCTGCTGCTGATCAAACAGGGATTGCGCGAGATTACCCGTCTGATCCACCCCAGTGCCCAGATCCCTATCCGTGTCGGTGACAAGACGATTCCAAGCCGGGTGGTAGAGGCGGTATGGGGCTTTTTCGCTCTCTATGTGGCTAGTTTTATCTTCATGTACCTTGCGCTTGCACTCACCGGCCTGGATCTGATGACGGCATTTTCGGCGGTTGCCGCCTCTATCAATAATCTGGGCCCCGGGCTAGGGACGGTAGGCACCAACTACGGTCAGCTCAACGACCCGGCAAAGTGGATTCTCTGCTTTGCATGATGTTGGGTCGGCTGGAGATCTTTACCTTGTTGGTGTTGCTGACGCCCGCCTACTGGCGGAAGTAAGCTTCTCTCCATAGCTCTTCCCGGTTGCCCCTGAAACTCCGCCGGAAATAAACATACATGGCTATGCATAATCCTGAAGTCGGTTCCAGGAGCGAACTTCATTTCTATCGAGATGGTTTTCAGGATTATTGTACGGAGCCAGTTCAACATAAATATGACTCGTAATTCACTCTTTGCAGCTAAATAGCCAGGCATTGAACGTGAATAATTACCAAGCGCTTGTTCAGGTACTTCGCAATATGGGGAGTAGGGCAAATATTTGCGTTCATACGCGTCTATTTGCACCCAATATTGACCTGTTTTCTTCTATCGTTGGCTGAGCATCAAGGTAATCAGAATAGTCTTTACTATTCTGAGGGATTACCCATAAGAGTCATTCAGTGCTTGCTGAAACAGCTGGTGCAGAGTGGTGCGGTCTATCGGCTTGATGACAAAAGCGAAGGCGCCACCTAAGCCGACTTCGTTCTCAGTTACGCGGCCGCTGCAGAGGATCACCGGTAGCCCGGGAAGCTGTTGCTGGAGGCGCGCAAGCAGCTCGGTGCCACTGCCGTCGGGAAGGTCGTAGTCGAGCAGGGCAAGATCGAAAAGTCGCTCTTCCAATGCTGCCTCCGCTTCGGTGCAGCTGCTCACTGCCGTCACAAGATAGCCCCGCTCCTCAAAATCCCAGCTTAGCATCTGCCGTAGGGAGCGGTTGTCCTCGACTATCAGTAATCTGGTCACTGAACGTGTCACGGTAGTGTGCCAGTTATGCTGCCAGTGCGGCTTTAAGCTTGTTACGGGCACGAAACAGGCGAGTGCCGACACCGGCGGAGGTGATCCCCAGTTGCTTGGCAATCTCGCGTTGTGAGTAGCCTCCAATGACCTTCTTCATCAGAGGCTCGCGGTACTTGTCAGGCAGTTCATCCATCGCTTGCCGCAGTACAAACGCCTCGGTGGAGGTGTCGTAGGGGGTGTGTTTCGCCTCCAGACTCTCCATCGGAATATCACTGAGTTCAAGGCGCTTTCGTTCAAAGCGTCGGGCATTTTCCCGTCGCAAGATGGTTAGTAACCACCCTTTGGCGGCCTTCGGATCCTGTAGACGGTCAATCGAGCGCCATGCACGCAACAGTGTCTCCTGGACCAGGTCTTCTGCTGTATGCCGGTCACCCGCCAGCCAGTAGGAGTAGCGCTCCAGATCGGGGGCGTAAGAGGCGATGAGTTGGTTGAAAAGGTGTTCTCGTCCATGACTGGTGTTGCGCCAGTCATCTTTTAAGGCAACAGTGCTCATTTTTGATCTCCTTGGGGTGGCATTCGAAATTGGGGATGGGCAAAATGCCAAAGCTCAAGAATCACCAGTGTTCCAAGCTTTTCACAACAATTTCCTGTTCTGTCCCTATATTGCAGTCACTGTGCCAACTCTCGATGAATCGAGTAAATAGCTGTTGAATCAGTCAGATGCATTTCATTTGCTGGATTACTGTCTGTGTGGTGCGAGCAAAGAATATAACGTTGCGTTACATTCGTGTTTATTGCTTCGTTACACGGTGGAGGGTGTTGAATGCGTCAAGGTTTGTTGGGAGCCTCAGGCTTGTTCAGAGGCTCCTCAAGGAAGCCGCAGTCTATGGATCGTGATAAAGAGAGGGGGAAGCGAGAGTGAAGGTGACAGGGCGGCGATGGTTCTGCTGTGAGATCTCCTTTAGCCGCCTGCTTAATTGATATCGCCTCTGCTTGACCTGTTCAGAGGTTTCTTAAGGATTAGCGTCGACGACGACCGGCCAGTTTGGGAGATTCAAAATTAACCTTTATTGTCTTGCCGTTATAGTCTTTACCATCCAGACCGGCAATGGCGGCACGAGCCTCATGGCCTTCCATTTCAATAAAGCCAAAACCTTTGCACTGGCCTGAGAAGACGTCTGTCACCAGCTTGGCCGAGCGTACCTTGCCAAATTCGGAAAACAGGGAGAGCAGCTCTTCTTCTTTAGTGCTGGCGGGTAAGTTGCCAATGAATAGTTTTTTCAATGCTCTTTTCCTTTGGGGGGCTGGTGCTAAGGTAAATTTTTTCCCAAAAAAGAACCCCGCTAATGCGGGGTTCTTGATATCGGGTTATCCGATGAGATCTTGCTTAGGCCGCAACTACGTTAGATGCCTGCAAGCCTTTGGGACCACTCTCTACCTCAAAAGTGACCGCTTGGCCTTCATTCAAGGTTTTGAAACCCGAACCCTGGATAGCGTTGAAATGTACAAAAACGTCTGCACCGCCATCATCCTGAGAAATAAAACCAAAACCTTTTGATTCGTTAAACCACTTTACTGTGCCTGTAGCCATATGACTTTTACCTGAAAAAAATTAACAATATTAGGGTGTTGCGTACAGGTAATGAAACGGGGAACTCAGGGGTATCACGAAGGAGCAACCATAACTGCCGATTACATAATCTGTAGCTTTGTACACTATAGGAGAATATTTTAGATTTTGCCAGAAATATAACTATATTTCAGTGAGATAAGCGATTGCTTATTAAGTTATAGGGCTCTTCAGCCAGCCCATGGCGGGGCGGCGGCTCAAAAAGTGATCGAGTACTTTCTGATTTTCCGGTCAAGGGCAGGCCTGGATATGCCGAGTATCTCACAGCTTTTCCCCTTGTGTCCCCCAGTGTGCTGGAGCACCAGGCGGATCTGCTCCTCCTCCACTTGATCAAGGGATTTTCCCACCTGCTCCAGGCTCTCGGTTGCGGCTGCCGGGAGCTTCTGTGGCAGGGTTAGCAGATCAGGGGTGATGATGCTGCCACGGCAACGCACCAGAGCCTGGGTCAGGAGGTTCTCCAGCTCCCGTACGTTACCCGGCCAGTGATGGCCCTGCAGTGCTTCCAGTGCCTGATCGGTGAGCTGAGAGGACGGCTTGTGTGTTTTACGGGCGATCTTGGCCAGCAGTGCGGGTACCAGAAGTGGGATATCCTCCAGGCGGTCACGCAGTGCGGGGATTTCAATAGTCACCACTTTTAACCGGTAGGCGAGATCTTCACGAAAGTTACCCGCCTGCACCTCACTGAAGATGTCACGGTGGGTGGCTGCTATGATTCTGGCGTTAGTCGTGATCAGACGGGTACCGCCGACACGTTCAAATGCCTGCTCCTGAAGCACGCGCAGCAGCTTTGTCTGCAGTGGCAAAGAGAGTTCGCCAATCTCATCGAGGAAGAGGGTGCCATCTTGTGCAAGCTCGAATTTCCCCGGTTTCCGGCCGACAGCACCGGTGAATGCCCCCTTCTCATGCCCAAACAGCTCGCTCTCCAGCAGGGTTTCGACAATAGCGGCGCAGTTGACTGCGATGAATGGACCACTCTTTTCGGAGTGTTGATGGATTAGGCGTGCCACCACCTCCTTGCCGGTGCCGGACTCACCGCTGATTAGAACGGCGGCATCACCGGTGGCGCTAAGGGCGATATCTTTGCTCACCTGAAGCATGGCGTTGCTACGCCCTATCAGATCACGGTCTGTCGGTACATCATCAGCCGGAAGGCGAAGTGCCTCCACTTCGCGTGAGAGGCGCCGTGCCTCCAGTACACGCTCAACGACAATCTGCAGCGCTTCGGTGTTGATCGGTTTATGGATAAAGTCGGCGGCGCCGCTCTTGATCGCCTGGATCGCCAACTCCAAGTCATGTTGGCCGGTCATCATGATCACGGGTTGGTCCGGGTTCAGCTCACGGACTTTTGTCAGCAGAGCCAATCCGGTGCCGTCTGGTAACTGTTGGTCCAGAAGCAGTAAGTCATAGCTGCTACTGCTCAGCTGTTGCAGACCATCCTGCAGAGGTGAACACCGGTCACTTCAAAGCCCAGATCCTCAAAATGGAATTGCAGCATCTGATTGAGTCCGGCATCGTCTTCAATGATCAGCAGTCGTCTTGCCATGGTTCCTTTAGTGTCTGCTGTGAAGTCATCATCAGCCAGTTAACAGTGCATTAGAGTGTAACCGGAAATAAGGACGTGTGTGGAGAGCGGATTTCTGCTGTCACTCGATAGTGCCTGATACAAAGAGGTGGCACACAGTGGTTAAGGGGCGTAAATAAATGAGGAAGACATTACGCCTCATTGGTGATTAAAATCGCTGCTTTGAAGTTTCTTGGTTATTGGGTGAGTTGTAGATTAATCCTAAGCAGGGTGGACTGCCAGAGAAAATAGCCCAGAAAGCAGCTCCTGTTGCAAGGTCTGCTTAGCAAAGGTTGTATCTACCTAAAAGAGGCTGTTAATTGATGGCAGCAGGTAGAGAAGCAGCGCATAACGAATACCTTTACCGATGGCGATAAACAGCAGTGCCGGTGGCAGGCGAACGCCGGCCCAGCCAGCAGCGAGACAGAGGGGGTCGCCGATTACCGGCAGCCATGAGAGTAGCAGGAGTGGGCTGCCGTAGCGCTGTATATGTGCCAGCGCCTTCTGTTTCCGAGCTTTGTCGAGCGTGCGGTGGGGAAAGCTTCGTCGCAGTAGCCGGCCAAGAATCCAGTTGGTGATGCCGCCGAGGCTGTTTCCCAGGGTGGCAACGGCCCAGAGCATGACTGCCGGCGCCATCGCTTGGTGTGCGGCGTATACAAGTGCCGCTTCAGAGCCTCCAGGTAGTAGGGTGGACGCGAGAAAGCTACTGGTAAATAGAATCCAGAGCCCGGCCGGATCGATCATCTCTTTGGTAGCTTGAGGACGGCGAAGGCTAACGCAAGCCAGCCAAGTAGAAAGGAGATGCCACCAATAGGGGTGATTATGCCAAGGGCGCTGACACCCGTGAGCGCCATCAGGTAGAGGCTACCGGAGAAGAGGGTGATGCCGGTGAGGATTAGCCAGCCGCTACGGTTGATCCAGGGGGTGGTCATTTTTTCAGCCAGCATGCCGATAAACAGCAGTACCAGGGCATGGATGCCTTGATACTCAACCCCGGTTTGAAAGGCTTCGTAGAGTCGTGGTTCGATCTCACCACGCAGCATGTGGGCACCAAAGGCCCCGAGCGCTACAGTGAGGAAGCCGTTAATGGCGCCGAGAAAAAGAAACAGTCTGGTCATAATAATGAATCCGGCTATCTTCCGTGGGAGGATCGTCCCGGCACGATTATCGTGTTCCCGGGTGAAGCATCCGGGCTAGTGAATAATGGTCTTCCCAAGCTCCTCAATGATACCGAGGACAATCTGCTCAGTCTGGCTGTTCATCCCCTTACATAGTTTGTCTGGATCGCGCTCACCGTTGATCAGTGGCCGTATCACGGCCGCCAGTTGCGCCATGGGGCCGCCGGCTCTGCTCATCTGTTCCGCCATCTTTGAGATCAGGGTCAGTGCTTCGACATTGCCGCTTGCCGCCGCCTGGATCATTCCGGCGAGACCGGGGGCGGCGAGAGTGGCATCAGGTTTCGCATTGGGGTTGGGCAAGGTGGCGGGGTCCTGCAAACCACGCATGATCGCCTCAGCGATAATCTGATCATCCTCATCGAGTCCTTTAATAGCACTCATCTCCCGCTGCCCGGCGATGATTTGACGAATCGCCCTAACCAGATCGGTCCAGCCGTTCTCCTCGGCAGCCTTAAGTAGCGCCTCATACTCTGGGCGATCCCCTTCGTTCTGGCTAAACTGTACCACCTGGCAGATAAAAGCGGCATGCATGGTGATGATCTGTTGGTGCCTGTCCGGTAACTGTGCCATAGATGGATCCTGATACTAAGTAGAAATAGAGTTTGGTTTTATGGAGTGGGCCGGCCTTCGCCTGATTCGAGTGCCTCTAGTGACTCCCTGGCGATCTCTCTCACCTCAGGATCATCATCCTCCAGCAGGGTGTACAGGGTGGTGGTGATCCGGTGGTCGCCGCTCAGGCCAAGGTAGTGGCAGGCATCAGCCTGATTTGTGGTGTTTCAGAACAAGTTAGTTCAAGCAGTGCTTCGACGGCACCGGAGAGTAACCGCTCTTCTGCAAGGGTTTCGATAACGGCGCCGATTCCAATTCTTACCGCCATCGGTGTATCCAGGGTGGCAAGCAAAGGAATTAACGTGTTGAGTGTCTCTGGGGTGGTTCTGATCAGCGCGACAGCCTTATCGAGTTCACCGACTTCCAGGAGGTGGCTATAGTAGTCGCGCATGCCGGTTCCCGCAGTGGCGGCTTCTGTCCAGCGGGCGAGTTCGGTGTAGCTCTGAGCGCCACTCAGCTCAAAAGGACCGATACGGCACCAAGGGACGGAGCGGATGATCGCTTCCACTCCCTGCGGCCTACTGGAAAGATTGGTTACCTCCAGTCGACCGACTTTTCCCTCTTTGACCAGTCGGCTGAGACTGTCAAAAACAGCGGGACAGTGGCTGCAGCCGGTGGTAATGAAGAGGCTGGCGTCAGGTTGTTTGGGCATGATTCCGGGGCGGCTCTTCTGATGGCTTTAAATTGTTAACGGGCGGGTTGCTCTGGGATCCATAGGATAAAGGATATGACCGGTCTGTTGTATCAGCTTTTAGTCAAAAAACCATGCTTGTGATCGAGGTAATTAATTGATGCGGGTCAATAATAAGTGATATGACCCTACCAATTATATAAGAAATAGCTATGGTCTCCTCCCTCGGTTGCCTCCGCTTACCCATACAATAAGGCAAATTTATGGAGAGACCAAAACTATTGTTTGGCACTTTCGCGTGCAAATCATTATGTTAGACCACCCTGAACCGGTACTGCCTGTAGTTTAGGCTCCCGCGGGTGTCAGAAAAAAGCGGTATGACCGGGCTGATAGACAAGTTTCAGCCGATAGAGATCTGTCGGCGCCCATTGAAAGATGGGCTTGGATTCACCCGCCTCCGGTGGGGTGTAACTCGAGAAAACCGTGATCGTATGTGATTACGGGTAATTCACTGCAGTGAAACTAGGAGAATAACCACAATGCCAACATTTGTGCGTACCGAAAAGTGCGATGGCTGTAAGGGTCAGGACAGGACTGCTTGCATGTACATCTGCCCGCATGATTGATGAAACTGGACAAAGACGGTTCTGAAACCGGCCACGCCATGAAGTCATACAACCAGGAGCCTGAGCAGTGCTGGGAGTGCTACTCTTGCATCAAGATCTGCCCTCAGCAGGCAATTGAGGCACGTCCTTATGCCGATATCGTTCCTATGGGTGGCTCTGTACAGCCTCTGCGCGGTACCGACTC
>MOXG01000053.1_pt1 | contig 25927 bp, 30 predicted proteins | sample 1471191 | NCBI WGS metagenome assembly MOXG01 (sample SAMN05806437, study PRJNA327811) | mollusc metagenome | isolation source: Phylotype C (NB3) bacterial symbionts from gill | host: Thyasira cf. gouldii | place: Canada: Bonne Bay, Newfoundland | collected 2010-08-19
CTGCGTTACAGCCTTTGTTAAGGGGGAAACCATTAACTGCAGGCTGCGCCTTGACTTGAATCTTTTGTGGGTCTCTTAATATCCGCTTAGTATAGGACACTACACTAGACAGGGCATGAGTGATAACCATTTGAACACGGCAGCGACGAAGACCGGCTTAGCAGCACCGCTTTCCGGCTGCGCGATTGGATCATCGGCGGAGTGATACTGGTCGCCCTGTTGCTCTGGGTCCACTTCGCCATCGGTTGGGGGCCACTGCTGCAACCATGGCAGAGCATCAGTCTCTCCTCCATTGCCGTACTGCTACTGCTCAGTTTTACCAGCTACCTGCTGCGTGCCATCCGTATCCAGGCCTATTTCCCCGAGCTGCTGCAGGGACGCTTTCTCACCACCCTAAGACTCAGTATCCTCCATAACTTTGCCAATAACCTGCTGCCAATGCGTGCAGGCGAAGCGCTATTCCCCATTTTGATGAGGCGCCACTTTGGCACCTCAATGACCGACAGCACCCTCTCCCTTATCTGGATACGCCTGCTGGATCTTCATGTCATCGCCGGTATCGCTTTGCTATCGCTGATACTGGCAACACCGGAGTGGTGGTGGGTACCGGCCATTATCGCCTGGATGATCGCGCTGCCGTTGGTACTGCTGCTCCGGGAAACACTCAAAGAGCATCTCGGCAACGACAAGGGCTGGCAACGGCTGCTCCATCGTATCGTCGACAACGCTCCACCTGACGGTGGACGCATGAGTAGAATATACCTACTCACCCTACTAAGCTGGGGTAGCAAGTTTGTCGCCTTCGCCCTCGTGCTGCAGCACTTTCTGCCACTGCCGCTATGGCAGTCTCTCGCCGGTATTATCGGTGCAGAGCTGAGCAGTGTGCTGCCATTCCACGGCATCGCCGGAGCAGGCAGTTACGAAGTGGCGATGCTGGCGGTACTGGCACCACTCGGCGTCAACACCAGCGACGCACTTAACGGCGCGGTCAATCTGCACCTGTTTCTCCTCGGCGTCACCCTGCTGCTCGGTGTCGCCTCCCTGCTGCTGCCGGTCAAGGAACCTCTGAACAAGTCATGAATAATTGCATTGCGTTCAGACTTGTTCAGAGGCCCTTTAAACCCCGCCTGTTTGCGGAATAGGGGCTGCGCGGTTAACATGCGCTGGTTTCTTCAGCAATCTCAAATTCCCCATGAATCAGAGCCCAGCCATGGATAAATCCCTCTCCGTTGTCGTCCCTATGTACCATGAGGCGGAAAACGTCGAACACCTTATTGACGCAGTACATAAAGGGCTTGAGTCCTATAGCGGCCCTTGGGAGCTGATCTGTGTCGATGACGGCAGCAGCGATGGCACCGGCGAGCGGCTGAAAGCGGCGATTGAGAAGTACGGCAAACACCTGCGGGTGATCATGCTGCGGCGCAATTTTGGCCAGACAGCAGCGATGCAGACCGGTATCGATGCCGCCCGTGGCGAGTTGATCGCTACTATGGATGGCGACCTGCAGAACGACCCCGCCGATATTCCCCGCATGATCCAGGAGTTGCAGGAGCGGGATCTCGATATGATCCAGGTTGGCGTCGTGAACGCATGATGACCGGGTACGCAAGGCGTTCTCCCGTGTCGCCAACCGACTAATCGCCAAGGTCACCGGGGTCAAGCTCCACGACTACGGCTGCAGCCTGAAGATCTACCGCTCAGAGATCATCAAGGAGGTGCGCCTGTTTGGCGAGATGCACCGCTTTATCCCTGTGTGGGTAGCCGGTGTTACTGCCCCATCACGTATCGGCGAGACCGTGGTCAACCACAACGCAAGGATCTTCGGCACCTCAAAATATGGACTATCGCGCACCTTCCGTGTGGTGCTCGACCTGCTGGCGGTCTTCTTTTTTCTCCGTTTCCGTGCACGGCCCGGCCACTTCTTTGGCTCTATTGGCCTCGCCTTCGGCCTCCTCGGTGGCAGCATCCTCACCTATCTGCTGGCGGTAAAGTACGCATTAGGAGAGGATATCGGCAGTCGGCCTCTGCTGTTTGTCGGCATCCTGCTGCTGGTGGCCTCGGTGCAGCTGCTCACTACCGGCGTTATTGCCGAGATGCTGAGCCGCATCTTCTACCAATCCGAGGATCGGCAGCCTCACTCCATCGGCTGGCAGCAGGACCCTGAGCAATCCACCTGGTTCCGGGCAAAAAAGTCGGATCAGGACACTGACGGTACAGAGTAACCTGTATGTCTGACCTGATCAGTCGCTGGTTGCCCTCCCGCGCAGCCATCATCATCGCCCTGCTGCTGGCCTTTTTCTGGCAGATCGGCAGCATGCCGCTCTACGACGTTGACGAAGGCGCGTTCACCGAAGCGACCAGGGAGATGATGGAGAGTGGTAACTACGTCTCCACCTACCTCGACGGCGTTCCACGCCACGACAAACCGATACTGATCTACTGGTTCCAGGCGGCCTCTGTCGCCGTCTTCGGTCTCAATGAGTTTGCCCTGCGTCTCCCCTCAGCTATCGCCTGCCTGCTATGGGCATTGGTACTGTTCCGCTTCACCCGGCGCCATACCGATCTGGTGACTGCTCAGACGGCTACCCTGCTGATGGCACTCGCCTTCTATGTCGGCATGGTGGCGAAGGCGGCCATTGCCGATGGCCTGCTCAACCTCTTTCTTGCACTGGCACTGCTGGATATTTATCAGCACTACAAAACCCCCTCACGGATCGGGCTGTTGCGTATCTTTGCCTGGCTTGGCTTGGGTTTCATCACCAAGGGACCGGTAGCTGTACTTTTTCCGTTCCTCGCCAGTGCCATCTTCTATGGCACTGAGCGGCGGCTGGCTGACTGGGCGCGGGCGGTATTCAATCCATTGGGGATCGCTCTCTTTCTCGCCATCGTCGTCCCCTGGCATATCCTTGTCTATCTCGACCAGGGCATGGCCTTCTTCGAGGGCTTCTATCTCAAGCACAACCTGTCACGCTACTCAGACGCCATGGAGGGGCACAGCGGCTCACCCTTCTACTATGCGATCTGGATACCCGTCGCCCTGATGCCCTTTGCCGGCTGGATATTCTCCATCGCCGGAGGTATCAGAAAAAGTTTCAGCGATCCCTTGGAGCGTTTCCTCTGGATCTGGTTCCTGTCGGTATTTATCTTCTTCTCTTTCTCCAGCACCAAGCTGCCCCACTACGCACTCTACGGCGCCACTCCGCTCTTCTTTCTGATGGCACTGCACCGTGAAAAACTGACCAGCCGCTGGCTCGCTTTTACTCCACCGCTGCTCTTTTTTCTGCTGCTGGCGGCCCTCCCCTTTATCTTCGGCTACGCCCACTCACAGACCGGCAAACTCTATGAACAGACACTGTTCAGTGCCGGCCAGGCGACCCTCGGTAGTGACTATCTGATATTCACCCTGGTGATGACAGCACTGCTGCTGGTTATCGCCATGAGCAAAAAGATAAGCAGCTGGCAGGGGTTGATTCTGGCCGGATTCCTGCAGGCTTTCATCATCTCCGGCTTTATCCTGCCGCGTGTAATGGATGTACTGCAGGCACCGGTGAAGAAGGCTGCTGTCATTGCCAAAACAGAGCAGGCACCAGTGGTCTCCTACGGCATCTATATGCCGAGCTTTAGCGTTTACCGTGATGCGATTACCGAGAAGCGTACACCCCGACCCGGTGACCTGGTGTTTGTACGAATCGACAAACTGGAGCGACTGTTTAAACTGTTTCCCAAAGAGCAGTGCGAAGTGGTGTTCCGTGAGGGGACTGTGGCACTGGTGAAAATTTCTGCAGCTGAATAAGTTAGATAGGTTCTGCACCAAACTCCTGTTTCACGTGCGCCTTCTATTGTAGGAGCCCCGCCCTCGGGGCGATGGAATATGCCTCCATTTGTGCGGGTTTCATCGCGGCGAGGGCGCCGCTCCTACAGATAAACAGCCGGCTTTTTTTACCCGGCGGTGTATTCAGGATTGAAGCCAATGAGAAGAGACATTAATCTGTGATGCAAATGGAACCCTTCAAAACCTATTGGCACGCCCTGCAACTCACCCTGGAGGAGCGAGGCCGACTATTCGCCACACCACCACCCCATGGGGACCGCTTCTTTGTTATCACTCTGCTGCTGATCTGTATCACAGGATCAGCGCTCTACCTGATCGACGGCTACCACACCGGCTTCTTGCCTCTTAATGCTTTTACAGCCCCCTTGCCGGGTACCTTCTGGCAGGGCATTACCATGATCGGTGACGAACGATTTGCCCTTGCCATCGCCCTGCTTTTTGCCCTCTTCTATCCCCGGGTGCTCTTCGCCCTGATGATTGCGGCGGTGATCGGTACCCTCTACAGCCGGGGACTGAAGCCGCTATTTGATATGGCCCGCCCACCGGCGGTATTGGAACCGGGCAGCTTTAACCTGCTGATGCCCCCCTACCACTCCAACAGCTTTCCCTCCGGCCACACCCTGACCGCCTTTCTTCTTCTCGGTGTCTGGGCCTACTACCTGGCTCCTGGCGCATTTTTCTAATGCTTCTCGCCCTACTTGCCGGTGTCAGCCGGGTGGCCCTCGGCATCCACTGGCCCGTTGATCTGGCAGCGGGTGCCTTCGGAGGCTTGCTGGCAGCTTGGGCGGGGGTTCATCTTGCCCACCGCTGGCACTGGGGCGTGAGACCAATCGGCCACCTGCTGCTGTTGATTCTTCCTCTGATTGCCGCCTACCTGTTGATAGTAGACGCCGGGGACTATACAAAATCCGCCTGGATGCGCCTGCCGGTGGGCACGGTGGCACTACTGACCACCCTCATCGGTTACCTGCTGTTGCCCTGGTGGAAAAACAGAGACTCTCGAGAGAGCAAGTAAGAGCAAACTTGGCCACAGCCATGAAACTTACCGCCTCATATGGTAGTTTGTGCTCTTTAAAAACTGACCGGAAACAGACAGATTGATACAGCAACAGAAAAGGCTAAGTAAGACCGGCTCCCGGTACAGATGATGTTGGCACGTATTAGCCCAAGGCTCGCCTTTGCACTGGCGTTGCTGTTTATCACCCTCTACCGAATACTGGTGATCGAAGGTATCGATCTCCAGCTCTTCTATGACGAAGCCTACTACTTCTGGTGGTCTCTTAAACCCGACCTCGGCTACTACTCCAAGCCGCCCATGGTGGCCTGGGTAATCCACTTCACCACCAGTCTCTGGGGCTATTCCGAACTGGCGATCAAGGCCGGAGCTGATCCTCTACGCCGCGGCCGCGACGGTGGTCTACGCCATCGGTAAGACGCTCTATGACGAGAAAGTGGGGGCACTCTCCGGAATCACCTTCATCTGTCTGCCGGTGGTGGGGCTGGAGACGATGTTCATGTCTACCGACGCCCCCCTGTTCTTCTTCTGGGGGTTGACCGTCTGGCTCTTTATCAAGGCACGTGACGATAGCGGCTGGGGGTGGTGGCTTGCCACCGGTGGCGCCGCCGGGCTTGGGACTGCTGAGCAAATACTCCATGGGGGTACTGGCCGTCGGCCTGCTGGTCTATCTGCTTACCTCGCCCAACTACCGGAGGCTGCTGGCTGACCGCCGCCTGTGGGTAGCAGTGCTGCTGGCAGCGCTGATCCTTTCACCCAACCTCTACTGGAACTACCTCAACGACTTCATCAGTTTCCGCCACACTGCCGAGATATCCCAGCTCGACCGTGATCTGTTTCACCCGGGTCAACTGGTAGAGTTTCTCGCCGGTCAGTTTGTCGTCTTCGGCCCGCTGATGATGTTCTTCTTCTTTCGTCACGGTCTGGCACCCTCAGCCTTCTCCGATGATCGGCAGCGACTGTTGCTGTGGCCGGCACTGGCAATGCTTGGGGTGATCTCACTGCAGGCACTGATGAGCCGCGCCTATCCCAACTGGGCCGCCCCGGCGTTTGTCACCGCCACCCCGTTCGTCGTTGCCATGCTGGTAAAGCGCGGTGCCTACCGTTGGCTTGGGGCCGCCATCGTCATCAACCTGCTGATATTGAGCACCATCTACCACTACCACTTTATCGCCCGGACTCTCGATATCGAACTAAAGCGCGGCAAAGATCCCTACTCCCGCATGCTTGGCTGGAGAGAACTGAGCGACAAAGTCTCAGCGGTTGCCGAAAACCACCCCAAGGCGAGGCTGACCGGGCGCTCACGCAAACTGCTTGCTAACCTCGGCTACTATATGGAGCCACAGCAGCTTGATCCAATCGCCTGGAATCCCGGCGGCAGAATTGGAGACCAGTACCAACTGGCCTCCGACATTACCCGCTTTGACGATGGCGAGTACCTGTTTGTTACTCTCCGTACCTGAGCAGGGAGGAGCAGAACCGTTTCCGTCAGGCGACCTTCCTCGGTGAGCAGCAGGTCAAGGTCTACTCCAACCTTGAACTCCGGGTCTATATCTATCACCTCAGCGGATTCCGCGGTTACCATGACTGAGCTCATCAATAAACTGCGTCTCGATCTGCTGATCTGCATCGCTCTACTGCTGCTGTTTCTGCTGTTTCCCCAGATCGACCTGTGGTATCCAATCTCTTCTACCTGCCGGAGAGCGGTTTTCACCTGGACAAACAGCCACTGATCTACGGCATCTACAAAGTATTTGCCGATATTCACTTCTTTGTCTTCTTTGGCCTGTTAATCTTCTGGCTGGTAAAACGACTCAGGGGAAAGGAGTATCAGCTCTCCCAGCGGCGCAAAGCGCTGTTTCTGCTGATGGTGCTGGCCATCGGCCCTGGATTGATCGTCAACGAGGTATTCAAGGCCCACTCAGAGCGGGCACGTCCCAGGGATGTAGTGGAGTTTGGTGGCGACAAAATGTTTACACCGCTGCTGGAGTTCAAGGATCAGTGCAGCAGAAACTGCTCCTTCGTCAGCGGCCATGCCGGTATGGGCTTCTTCTTTATCAGCCTTGCATGGGTTTTTCGCCAACGGCGCTGGCTGGTACTGGGTATCGTCATCGGTGCAGTCGTCGGTGGTGGACGAATTCTGCAGGGGGCGCATTTTTTCAGTGATGTGATCTTCGCCTTCTGGGTGGTCTACTGGACTTCGCTGTTGCTTGCACGCTGGTATCTGGGCATCAGGGAGATAGCCCTACAGAGGAAAATAGACAATGTCGCATAAAAATGATCAAAACGCGTTTTATCTCCTTTCGGATGCTACCGGTGAAACAGCTGAAGCGATCATAGCCGCCGCGCTCATGCAGTTTCGTAAAGACCACAGCCAAGTAAAATTTCAACGCATTGGGCATGTGCTTACCAAGAGTCAGGTATGTATGCAGTTAGACAGTGCGGAAAAGGAACGTGCACTGGTTTTTTTTACCTTTGTAGATCGGGACTTGGCTACATTTACCGATGAAGAGTGCAGGAAGCGAGGCATTGATTCCCTTGATCTCATCAGCCCTGTACTTCATAAAATGGCGATTCATTTTGGCCACTCACCTCAGGGAACGCCAGGACTGCTACATGAAGTGGGGGAGGAGTATTTTCAGCGTGTCGAGGCGATGGAGTTCGCCCTAAAGAACGATGACGGCCAAACAATAAGGCACCTCAACGATGCGGACATTATTTTAGTCGGCGTATCCCGCACGAGTAAAACGCCACTTTCGATCTACCTCTCTTGCCGGGGATGGAAAGTGGCGAACGTACCTTTGGTTAAGGGTATCCCTATACCCCCCGCACTGCTTGAAGCCGACTCGAAATCAGTAGTCGGCCTATTTCTGGAAGTGGACCAGCTTGTAGAACGCAGAGAAGCCAGGGTGAAAAGCATGGGGGCAGGAGCATTAACCGATTACATCGATTACGATGAGGTAAAACAGGAGCTTCGCTGGGCAAGATCAATATGTCGTGATCAAGGTTGGGCGGTGCTTCATGTCTCTGGAAAATCCGTAGAGGAATCTGCACACGAGGTTCTGGTGAAGCTGCACAAGAAATAAAACTGTTCGAGCCCTCACTCACTACCAGCGGCAGCCAAGGCCCGGGTCAGATCCTTCTCAGTCAGCCGCAGGAAAGCCGCATGGTCGAACAGGGAGAAACTGCCCATCATCTCATGCCATGCAAAACCGCTGCTCCAGGGGGCCACCGCCACGCTTCCCTGTTGTGGACGCAGCGTACAGTAAAGTGTACCTGGCAAGTAGGCGAGGTTATACGCTCTCTGCTCTCGATGAAGGCCGTCGATATACTCCCAAGCCTCAGACATTGTTCTGAAAACTCCACACTTCACAGGGTAGTCAGCAACACCGCCATTATGCCTCCACTGAGTGTGGGCCACCGGCAGAGGACGGCTGCGCATAAACATCTGAAAATGGAGATGATTGACAGAGGCGTAGGCACCGTAGCTGTTATATCCGAAACCGACTCCCGGCATCTTCTCACCCAACTGCTCCGTCAACTGCCAGATATATTCATGGTTCTCTTTTGTCAGAAACTGAGGAATACCTTTCTGATGCTCAGGAACCAGCAAACCGTGCAGCTCAACAAATGGAAACTTATTGTAGAAGAGTGCTGACTGGCGCCCCAACAGCTCGCCCTGCCAAAAGATCTCTTTACTCAGAAAAGGCTTGGCGAAGTGAAAGCCATCTGGATTGAAGGGTGCGTAGACGCCATCTATCAGCCACCTGAGATGCGAGGGGGCCGAAATGAACGCAGTGGGTTGTATTGCACCTCCCAGGGACCCTGGCGGTGAAATGCCGTATGTTCCAGGCCGTCAAAACCCAATGCCAGCAGTTGCCTGAATACATCCAGGTCATCCGCCGCCCCCTCTGTTTCCAGCCCGAGCCGCTGCTGTTCATGATAGGCAGAAGCCAGCATCTCAAACTTTTTGCGTAGAGGCTGTGCCAGGTGAGCCCAGATCTTAATATCAAAACCGGCATTGGCCAGCACCAGGATATAGACACCCAGTCCATCATGACTGAGCAACAACTGCTCAAGCCCTGCCTCGAAGGCATCTCGAAATGTTGCAGCAGATGAAAAGGGAGAGTGCATTGTGATATTCCTGAGCCAACCAGCCAGGATTTATAGCGTAATAACAGGAAAAATCACAGCGCTTATAAAAATCAGACTACCCACAGCAACTACCGTCATCCCCGCCCTTATCACCGGCTAACCGGCGGCGCAGGGGTTTTATCGCCAGCACCACCAGCAGTAACAGACTGAACATGGAGATAAGCCCCGCCTCCTCTTCAGCACCGCCGCTTTGAGACATGCCCATCAGAGGATCAAAGGCGAATAGCGTAACTGCACCATCGAGCAGCAAGCCCAGCAGGAGACTGGCCCCACAGATACCGGCGAGATAGGCAAGCAGCGCCTCCTTCCCCAGTTCCCGTTTCACCAGCATCAGCCCCGCAAGATTGGTTGCCGGCCCCGCCAGTAGAAACACCAGCACAGTGCCGGGAGAGACTCCGGCATAGAGCATGGCGAGGGCCAGTGGTGTACTGGCGGTGGCACAGACATACATCGGTACGGAGATCAGCATAATCAGCAACATCGCCGGTAGGCCACTGCCCCACTCCACCAATAGGCCGGGAGGCGCCAACGTCACCACCAGCCCGGCTGCCAGAATACCTACAGTGAGCCACAGGGAGAGATCATCCAGGAGATCGGTAAAGGCGTAGACAATGCCATCAAGTGTGCGGTGTAACAGGCCCGGCGACTCAATCTTCACTTCCCCCACTGCGGCACAGCCGCAACTGCTTGAGCTGCTGCAAGAGGAGGTTGGAATTACTTCACCAATTTCAGGTCTCCTGTCACCAACCTCTGTAGCCCCCACCATCAAACCGGCGGTAACGGCCGACAGCACCGCCGCCAATGGCCGAACAGTTGCCAGAAACGGCCCCAGCAGCACCCATGAGAGTGCCACTGAATCTACGCCGGTCTCGGGCGTGGCAATAAGGAAGGAGGTTGTGGATGCCCGCGAAGCACCCGAACGACGCAGGGAGAAGGCTGCAGGCAACGTAGAGCATGAGCAGAGCGGCAGGGGTGCCCCGATCAGCGCCGCTCGCACCACCGGCCCAAAGCCACTGCCACCAAGGGAACGCCCCACCAGATCCATCGGCAGCCAGGCGCGTATCAAGCCCGCCGCCAGCAGACCGAAAAGCAGCCAGGGGGCGGAGTCGAGCGCCAATGCCAAACTGTTGTTGAGAAACTGTTCCATGGGGTGCTCACAACACCACCCCGGCCAAGGAAAGTCAACCTGCTGATTCCAGTGGAAATTGCTTAGCCTGAAGTGTAGTGACCACCTCAGTGGCGATGCTTCTTCTTCGGTTCAGGCACCGGATCGACACCCCCTTCATGGAATGGGTGGCAGCGGGATATACGCTTGATTGCCAGCCACACTCCCGCCAAGGCACCATGCGCTCTATCGCCTCCTGGGCATACTCAGAGCAGGTGGGGTAATAACGGCAGTTGTTGCCGAGAAATGGGCTGATGAGGTAGCTATAGACCTTCACCAGCAGGATCAGCAGACGCTTCATGGAATTATACTTTCGGCGCAATGCGCCCTACGGGAGAGTGGAACTGACCAAAAAGTTGCAGGGATGTTATCTTATCCGCCTGAAAAAAGCAGTATGAACCCCACAGGCAACTACTTACAGCTCGGTTTTTTACCTGGTATATAGCACGGACCCCATTATGAGCAGCGGCAACCTGATCCTTTACCCCACCAACTCCACGGCTACACCATCTGTTGATACACTGGCTAAACTGTTGGTGGAGATGGGTCTGGCCGGCGATCGACAGCAAGATGAAGAGTATGTCTACTTCACAGGGGAGCGCTTTCTGCAGTTGATCACCTTTCTCGGCTGCTCACCCTTTGTACGTATGGAGCCAAAGGATAAGAATGACCTGGACTACTGCCATATCCGGCTGCTGCTTACCTCGGACGCCCCCAGACTGCTCTTTGGGAAAAATACCAGACCACCCCGCTGTCCCGGTTGTGGCAAAGGGATTGGCGACTGGCTTAACAGGTTAACCGATGAGGCTGCCCCAACGGGCTGGGAGTGTCCAAACTGCAGCCGACCGCTGGAGCCCGCCGAATTGAAGTGGCGTCAACAGGCCGGTTTTAGCCGTCTTTTTGTGGTGATTCCGGGGATATTTCCCAGCGAGGCGGTGCCCCTGCCGGAGCTACTCAACAAGCTGTCTGAAATGGGAGATGAGTGGAGCTACTTCTATGCTCAAGAGCCGCAGATTCAGTCCGGCAAGGGAGTACAGGCACTGTTTTAGCCGCTGACAAAACAGTTTTTTCCCTGCCGCTTGGCCTGGTAAAGAGCCTTGTCGGCCCGCACAAAGACATCCTCCGGCACATCTTCACCGGTAAAAACACTGAGCCCGCAGGAGGCCGTCACCTCAATCCGCTTGTTGCCGGAGTGAAGGCCACTCCCCTGAACTTCGAGCCGAATCTGGTCAGCGAGTGTTTCAGCAGCCGCCTTGTTGGCACCGGTAAGCAGGACGACGAACTCCTCGCCACCATAGCGCGCAATAAAATCGGTCTCGCGCAGTCGTTTTTTCATCGCCTGCCCGATGGCAACCAGTGCTCTATCCCCGGATTTGTGTCCAAAGCGATCATTGATCTGCTTGAAGTTATCCACGTCCCACATCAACAGGGTCAGGGGCTCACCAAAGCGCTTCCAGCGGGCAAACTCCTGGGCCAGCCTCTCATCATAAGCCATGCGATTGGGCAGGCCGGTAAGTGAATCTGTGGTTGCCTGAATGTGGGCATCGACCACCTTCCTCTGCAGTTCCAGGCTCTCACGCTCCACCTCATGGAGTCGCTCCCGCAATTTTCGTTCATTATCCCCAGCCAGGCGGTGGAGCTGTTCCTCTGTCTCGATATAGGAGGCCATTTCTCCTTCGATGGCATCCAGACACCCTGCCACCCCCTCCTGGAGTTGGTCCAGCGTACCAGCTGAGGCTATCCCCTGGCGTATCCCTCCGGTCTGTTCTGAGATCACCTGATTCAGCGTCTGAGCATCTTCAAACGACTTTTCGCGCAACTGGTGGCCATCATTGACCTGCTGGTCAATCTGCCGCTGCTTTGCCGTCAACCCGTCCAGGAAATCCTCGGTGGCGATAATTTCAGAATGGGTATAGCTAAGACTACCCGCCAGCAGTGAGAAAAGTTGCCCCATAACCCGACCCAGCACCTTCATCCTTTTCGCTATCGAGACCGGCTGCCAGTTCAGCGACCTCACTGGTCAGCTGCCCCGGCCAGCTCTGTTTCTCCAGCAACGCCAACAGCTGCTGATTCGGTCGTATTCCCTCCCCGTCACCGGATGGCTTCCTGCCACCGGCGAGGAGATTGCTCAATATCCCCTTCCGGGGACTCGTCGACTTGCCGGTGGCAAGTAGTTTCAGCAGTTCATCAAGCTGATTATCGGTCACCGCCGCTGGATTACTCACCATATCTTGAGCCAGTAACTTCAGCCGCTCGGTACTACCCGACTGCTGATGAATGCGTTGCTGGATACGATTGAACAGATCGGCGCCGCTCAGGGGGGGGGGAGCCGGATGAGGCAGTGCCGCTCCTGATAAGGGTATCGATGATTCCGCTCAACCGACTATCGGCATCCGCCCCGGACGGGGCTCGGACAGCCTGCCGCAGTAATGCAAGATGAGGATCGAGCAGTGGATCGAGACCGTCAGCGGCGAGGGTCAGCTGCACCAGAGCACGGCGTAACCGGCTTTCACTCTCATCGGCACGATCAAGTTCAGCAGAGTGTTGTTGTTCGAGTTGAAGACAGCGCTCTTTCCAGTCCAAAATGACTCTCCATGCCTATGCCGCCAGATCAAGCCCCTCTGGAATAATGATATCTATGCCAATCGGTAGATGATCTGACAACGGGTAATCAACCACACGAGCATTTTCCACCGACAGCGTCTCCGAGACCAGAATATGATCAAGTTTTCGCGCCGGCTGCCAGCTGGGGAAAGTGCTCCTATCGCATACAGGTTCGTGGAGGTTGGCGCTCTCAGTAAGGTAGCGCAACTCCTTTGACATGCAGCTGCAGTTCAGATCACCCATTATAACCACATGACGAAGCCCCTTGACCAGTTCGCTGACAAAGGCGACCTGTTTAAGACGTGCCCGCCGCCCAAGCGCCAGATGGATAATGCATATCGACAGTCCCTCATCGCCACCGAAATTGCACAGTATTGCGCCGCGCCCCGGCAACCCGGGAAGCTTGTATTCACTAATGTGGCTCGGTTTCATTCTGCTCAACAAACCATTGCTGTGTTGCGCCAGCTTGCCGAGGTTGCGATTTACCTGTTTGTACCAGTGGGGAAACCCTGCCTGACTGGCAAGGTAAGCGGTCTGATCGACAAAGCCGGTGCGCAGACTCCCGGAATCCACCTCCTGAAGCCCGACAAGATCATAGCCCTTGATGACATCGGCAATGCGGTCGAGGTTACCAATTCGTTCGCGATGAGGCAGTACCTGCTTCCAGCTTTGGGTTACGTACTCCCGGTAGTGCTGAGTATCGACCCCCGTCTGGATATTGTAACTGAGCAGTTTTAGACGTTTCTGGGAATCCCCACTCACTGCCATCGGCTCCTGACTGTAAATAATATTTAACGGGTAGAGCTGAATGGTACTTACTTGAGCTCAATACAACCGTTATTCCGGCGTAGGCCGGAATAACGAATAGCGCTGCTTCCAGACAGATACTAACTATTCAGCATAGTCTCTATTTTGTAACGGCGTGTGCTCAGGGCGTTATCCCAACAATTATTTCGCACCTTTTTCGGCACGGACCTTCTCTATCAGGTAGTCAGTCACCTGCATCATGGTGTTTCCGGAAAGGCCGCCAACACTGTATTTGCCATCAATGATTATGGCGGGGACGCCATGAACATCATATTTTCCGGCAAGTTTGGCAGCCCTCCTTACCGGGAGTTTGACACCATTGGAGTTCATCAGCTTGCGGAACTCATCTACCTCCACACCCTGCTCTTCGAGAAACGCTTCCATCTCACCCTGCGTCTTGAGGGCCTTACCCTTATCATGCATAGCGCTGAATATCTTCTCATGCAGACCATCACCCAGCCCCATCATCTTCAGTGCATAGAAGGTCTTACCATGAAGGATTCTGGTGGGACCGCTTAGCAACGCCGGAAAGCGGATAAAATCAACGTACTCCGGTTTAGTCTCCAGCCACTTCTCCAGGAAGGGCTCCAGCACATAGCAGTGGGGGCAGCCGTACCAGAAAAACTCCATCACCATCACACGGTCACCCGAGGCACCGGGCTGTTCAGGGATGATAAATGAGTAGTGCACGTCCTCTTTAAACTGTTCGCCCAACGCCTGAAGAGGCGCAAAAAGGGTCATGGAGGCTAGCAGCAGAAACAGGGTATAGACGCTTTTTTTCATATTATTACCTTTGGAGCTGAACGGTGTCGGAGGATAGTATCAGGCGGGCGCAAAGCCGACCATATATTGCTAGGGAGCCTCTGATTAAGTCTGGTTAGATTTAGGCTGAGATAAAATTGTTCTAATTTGTTTCGAAGTGAGCGGCAATAGCCATTCTATTGCTGCGATCTTCGGAGCGAATTGGGGCGATTTTAGCCAGCGTAAAGCAATCATGACTTGATCAGGGTCTCCCTGGTGCACTAGATCCGACCCTGGAGGCGGAAGGTGGTTCACCGGTGGGAGAAAATTATCTAATAAACAACCTCTCGTTAACCACCTGGAAACGTCAAAGGGCGGCCATCGGCCGCCCTTTGCAGAGGGTACCTAAGATACCCCAACTGTTCTAACCACTATTATAAAGCGTCTGAAATTAACGCAGACCCTGCAGATACTGAGCAACCGCAGCAATCTCTTCATCGGTCATGCGGGCGACAACACCTCTCATCATTTCACCGTTATCATTGGCACGAGTACCACCACGGAAATCTTTCAAGGCTTTCGTCAGGTAGTCTGCGTGCTGACCGCCTATACGAGGGAAGTTCGCACCTGGATTACCCTGTCCGGCAGGACCGTGGCACGCCATACAGGCGGCAACACCGGTAGCACCATTGCCGCCACGGTAAATTTTACCACCCAGCTCCGCCTGCGCCTGAGCAGTGGTGCCGCTTTTCTGATTCTGACTGGAGAAGTAAGCAGCCAGATCAGCCACGTCCTGATCAGCCAAAGGCATTGCCATGGCAGTCATCAGAGGATCTTTACGGGTACCTGCCTTGAAATCAGCAATCTGCTTCTGAATGTAGCTGGGATGCTGTCCAGCCAGTTTTGGCCAAATCGGATTGGGGCTGTTGCCATCAGGCCATGGCAAGCCATACAGGTTGCGGATTTGGTCTTGCCCGCCGCCGCGTCGCCAGCGGCCTGAATGGTACCGCTACTGATTGCCAAAACGATAGAAACTGAAACTAGCCATTTATTCATAGTCAAACCTGCGATATCGACTGAATGAGGCCCTAGACATAGGTTCACTCTGAGCGGTGACCCCAAACGTATTTGTCTTTGGACGGGAAAATTCTGTCATATATACCAGATGCACTCACAAGGGGTCAAATACACCCCACCTACAATAGGCTTATTGGCTATCACTCAAACCCACCCCATCCATCACTCGACAAACCATCATCAACATCCATCGGCTTGAACTGAAAAAGAAATACGTGATATCACACAAAGATCGCGCCATATAACCTATCCATATGTTTTTATTGATTTTTATCACGGTTAGTCGCTTGCATCACCTCCCGGTTTCTGCAAACATCCTGCCTCCGAAACGACTTAATCTTCCATTTTTCCCATTGACTATTCGGTATTCAACTTAAAGAAAAAAGGCAGTAATCCGATGAAAGAAATCGCCCTCCCACAGCAACCACGACTCACCCCTCTAGCCTCAGCCATACTGCTAGCCCTGAGCTACACCAGCGTACAGAGCGTACAAGCCGAAGAAGCCGGCACAGATGAGGCAGTGGACACCATCAGTGTCACCGCCTCTCGCATAGAGCGTGGCACCAAGGAGGTCTCTGCTGCGATCAGCGTCATCGATGAGGAGAAGATTGAAAACGCCAAGATGTTCAACATCAAGGATGCAATTCAGGGAACGCCGGGGGTTTTGATCGACTCCAAGAACGGTGGCTACGACGTCAGGCTGATCATTCGCGGCGCAGGCCAGAAGGCCAACTACGGCGTCCGTGAGATTATGATCCTGCGTGACGGTGTGCCGATGACCGACCCTGACAGTTTCTCCCGTTTTGATTTCATCGACACCCAGGATATCGAGCGTATCGAGATCACCAAGGGACCGGGCTCTCTCTACGGCAGTGGTTCTGCAGGTGGCACCATCCAGATCATCTCCAAATCAGTCTTTGATGAAAACATCAACCGCGTAAAAGTGGGTGTTGGTGAGCATGGCAGCCGCATGCTCCACGGCCGTTACGGCGCTGAAATAAATGACGACAACGCCTTCTCCGTCACCGCCTCCCACCGTGAGGTAGAGAACGGCTGGCGACGCTGGAACAAGTTCGATAGCCAGCAACTGAGCCTCAAGCATGGCTTGATGCTGGAGGATGGTGCCACCCTGGAGACTGAGCTCAGCTACTCAGAGGCTGACATGCAGCTGCCGGGATCAATGAGTGATGTCCAGTTCGAGACCTTCAAAGCGACCGGGGAGCAGACCGAGACCAAGGATGCCTGGAAGCACAGTGGTCGCTACTCCACCATCTGGTTCTTCAACAGCAGGCTGGAAAAAGAGTTTGGCGACCTCACCTTTACCCCCCGGGTCTACTTCAACCATTGGGATCACTTCCATCCGGTCACTGCGGCAATCAACGAAAATCCCGGCACCAGCGTGCTAGGTGGCGACCTGGAGTTCTCCCTCGATCACAAACTCTGGGGTGACAGTACCCTGGTCGCCGGCGTCACCGCCCGGATCGATAACACCGAAGAGTCGAACAAGTACCAGTACGCCGACACCCAGACCACTGGCGGCGGCAGGATCATCGCCACCCTCTCCGACAACAAGGGCTCGCTGATGGAGACCGAAGAGGCCACCAATACCCTCTACGGACTGTTCCTGCAGGAGACCTTCAGACCGACAGAGCAGCTAACTGTCGATGCCGGTTTCCGCTTTGACCGCATGAACTTTGACCTCTTCACCCGCACCTATACAGAGTACAACTGGAGTACCGGCCAATATGTCGCCAACGTCGGTACCATCGATACCGACGCTACCTATGACCTCTTCGCTCCCAGTCTCGGTGCCAGCTACGCCATCAACAAACAGATCAACCTGTTTGCCAATATCGCACAATCCGGCCAGGTGCCTTCAGAGGGAGAGATCAACGACAACCCGACACTGGACGCCGCCACCGCCCGCAACATCGAGGTCGGCATCAAGGGTCGCGCCCGAGACTGGTCATTTGATGCCTCGATCTATCGCACCAAGGTGAAAGACGACATCATCCAGGTCTATAGCGGCTGGAGCAGCAGCTTCATGAATGCCGGCGAGACACTGAAAAAGGGCTTTGAGTTCAGTGGCAACCTCGATCTGAACAAGTATGTCTCTGTTGGTGCCAGTTACGCCTTCAGCGACTATAACTTTGTCGATTTCCAGGAGTCCGGATCCCTGGACTTCTCTGGCAATCAGCTCCCCTATGTGCCCCGCCACCAGTATGGTTTCAACGTCAACTACAAGCACCCCAACGGCTTCAAGGCACGTGTCCAGACCGACACCTGGGGTGAGTACTACATGGACAACCGCAATACGGAGAAATACGACGGTTACGACTTCCTCACCAGCTTGATGGTGGGCTATGAGACCGGCCCTCACTCCATCACCCTCAATGTCGACAACCTGTTCGACAAACGCTACGCCACCGAGGCGAAGAAGAGCTCCAGCGGCACCGTGAGCTATGCTGCAGGCTCCCCACGCAGCGCCATGCTCACCTACCTCTACGCCTTCTGAATACAGGGACATATTGATGAAAAAAAGCCAGAGAACCCTGGCCACTGCCCTCACCCTGGCACTGGCGGGGGCGATTATATCGCCGTCAGTGGCAGCCCAGGAGAGGAGTGGTGCAGCGGCAACTCAGAAAAAACCGGCTGCGGCACAGCAGATGCAGCACCGTCGTGGGCCAAAGCAGTTCACCTTCAGCAATGCTGATGGTGCGGTCATTCAACTGTGGAAACCCGACCTCTCAACTCTACCACTGGAAGCGAAGATGGGGGTCATCACCCTCCCCTCCACCGGCGTAGATAACTACCACGCCGTCGTGGCGGAGAAGGATTGGGGCTACCTGAAAGAGGCAATCATTCGCTACGAATATCTGCGGGGAAAGCCCAGTGGTGAGAGCCCTACCCGGCTTTCTGCTGCAGAGAAGACGACGTTTGAGGTGGTGCCCGCCCCCATTCCCCGCGGACACTACCACTACCACTCAGATCAGGAGTGGGCATTCGCAGTGCGCTTCAAACAGGCATTTCTGCCTGGGGTGCCAGTGGTGATGGAGACAGCCAACGGCAGTCGGTTGGAGGGTATCTCCAACGCCGACGGCCTGGTGCAATTCCACATACCTGACGACTTCCCCAACGTTGTTGAAGGGGAACGCGACAAACGCAGCGCAGATTTCACCGTCAGTGCAGCTTATGAGGAGAGCGGCACTGAATATCAGACCATGCTCAGCGCCGAATATCGCGTCAACCCGCAACACTGGAAATCTCTGAGTCTGGGAGTCACCGTCACCGTCATCGGCCTGCTGGCTGGTGGTTTTATCGGTCGCGTCCGCAAGACAGGGAAGGCAACCTCATGAATCCGATAAAAAATCTCTCGGTTATCCGCAAACTGGTTCAGCTCACTGCCTTTGTCATTCTGGTCTACGGCAGCAGCCTTGGGGCCTATTACTTGGCCGATAAACTCAGCGGTGCTCTGCCTGCTCTCAGCTGCGCCTATGACCACAACGGATCCGACCTCTGCACCCTGATCCCCTTCCAGCACCAGATGGATCATCGTCTCGGCCCGATCATCGCCGACGGCGGCAATATTCTGATGGGGTTGATGCCGACCCTGATCACCCTCGCTACCTTCCTACTGCTATTTGTCTTTCTCAACAAAGCGTTCTGTGGCTGGATCTGTCCATTGGGCACCTTCCAGGAACTGCTCCACCTGCTAAGTCAAAAGCTGGGGCTACAGCGCAGAGAGTCTCTGGAGCCGGGACTGGTGGAGAAAATAAGGCCGGTGAAGTGGGTGATATTGGCGGTGTTGGTGTTCATCTTCCCGCTACTTACCGGCCTTGGTTGGCTCAACCACGATCTCGGTGACCCCTTCTGTAGAATCTGCCCCAGTCGCATTCTGACCACCCTGGCCAACGGCGATACCGGTCAACTGTTCGTCGATACAGCAAACAGTACCACCCTAGTGTTCTCGATCCTGGCCGATCTTATGTTCGGCCTGATGATCGCCTTCTCCCTCACTGTGCGACTCCCCTTCTGCCGCATCTGCCCAATGCTGGCTCTGCACGCTGTGTTCAGAAAACTGGGGCTGTTGCGGCTGGTAAAAAATGCCACTCCACGCTGTGACAAATGCGGCATCTGCGCCAAAGCCTGTCCGATGGATATCCAGGAGATCCACACCGAGATGGAGAAAAAGGACGTCACCTTCGAAGACTGCACCCTCTGCGGGCGTTGCGTCGAATTCTGTCCCGATAAGGATGTACTGCAGCTGAAGTACGCCACCATTCCTGTGTTTAGCGCCAGCCCTCAATACTTTAAGGAGCGCAAAAAAGCGCAGACAAACTGGGAAAAAACACCCCCTATAAAAGGAGCCGGCAGTAAAAAAGTGAAGGCGACATGACAGCTATAGAACCGGTCATACTCAGCTTTGGTGCCGCCCTGTTGCTGGGTCTCGGCTTTGGTGCCGGCCCATGCAACATTACCTGCTTGCCCTATCTGGGTCCGGTCTTTACCGCAACAGAGGGCGGCATCCGCAACTCCTGGCGCCTGCTACTGCCCTTCTCTCTGGGGCGCATGAGTGGTTACGCCCTGCTGGGTGCAGCCGCAGGATGGGCCGGGCTGGTTGCACAGCAGTGGATTGACGCTCCCTGGGTGCGTTGGCTGCTGGGTGGAGGCACTATACTGGTTGCGCTATCGATCCTATGGCGCCGCCGCTACCAGCCTGCACAGTGCGCTCAGCATAAGAGCACAATCCAGCACACAGATACACAAGCACCACTGAAGGTGGCTCTTCCAGCGGCCAATCACCCCGAGAGTGGTGGCAAAGCCTTAAATGCATTACCCACAGGACTCTTTCTGATGGGCATGGGTATGGCGCTTAACCCCTGTGCTCCCCTGACCACTGTCATCCTTGCGGCAGCAACCACTGCCAGCTTGTCGGCTGGCCTATCCCTCGGCCTCGGCTTTGGCATCGGCGCCATCATTATCCCCACCCTGATCTTCGCCTTTGGGGTGGCCCACTTTGGTGACCAGATCCGTCACCACCTGAGCCAGTGGCGAGTCGCCCTGGAAAACACCAGTGTCGGACTGCTCTTTCTGCTCGGTACCGGCACCGCTATGGGATGGATTGCGCCATGAACTTTGAAGAACTCCTCTCTAAGGGCGGCCTGGTGGTGTGGATTCTTTCCGCCTACTCCGCTGTTGGCCTGGCCATCGTCCTTGAGCGTTACTTTCTCTTCCTGCGCCTGACCCGCTTGCCAAAGGCACTACTACCACAACTTGACCGCCTGCTTGAGCGGCCCGATGCAGCGCAGCAGGTGGAGGGACTGAAAGGCCCCGAGGCACAAGTTGTCCAGGCGATGGTCGAAGCCGACCAACAGGGTGTCAAGGATCTCCAGGGTGTCGGCACCAGAATACGAGCTCAACTGTTACAGCGTATGGAGTTTGGTCTGCGTACCCTCGGCATACTCGGCAACACCGCCCCGCTGCTGGGCCTACTCGGCACCATTACCGGCATGATCAAGGCGTTTATGGTGATTGAACAGGCCGGTGGCAAAGTCGACGCCCAAGCCCTTGCCGGCGGCATATGGGAAGCGATGATCACCACCGGTGTCGGCCTCGCCGTTGCCATTCCCCTACTGATCCTGCTCCACTTCCTCGAAGGGGTGGTGGAGCGGCGCAGCCACTCGATGGAGAACTGCATCGCGCTGCTGCTGGAGCGCCGCGAACACCCGGCGTCAGCCACCGAAACAGAGGAGCCACACCACTGGGAGGAGATTACAGATGGGGTGTGAGCGGCGCAGACACTCCAATGTCGTACTCAACCTGACCCCGTTGATCGACATCGTCTTTCTACTGCTGGTCTTTTTTATGCTCACCGCCCACTTTATCGAGGACGAGAGCATCAACATCGACCTGCCTGAGGCGGTCAGCGCAAAAAAAGCGGACGATGAAGGTTTTGTTGAAGTCACCGTCACACCTGACGGGCAGATACTGGTAGAGGGGTCGGCAGTTACTGCTGAACACCTGAAACAGACACTGAGTGGCGCACTCCATGCGCCAGGCAAGCGATTTGTCCGTCTGCGAGGAGATCACGAGGCACACTTTGGACTGGGCGTTCAGGTGATCGATGCCGCCCGTCAGGCGGGGGCGGAGTCCCTCGACATCCTCACCGAAAGGCCATGAGTCGGCCTGATCTCACCTGGAGACTGCTCGCCATTGCCGTCTCCCTACTGATCCATGCATTAGTGGTAAGCCAACTGCTCAACAGACCGGTCAGCGCCACCACAAAAACGGCAGACAAGACTAAAACCACCCACGTCCGGCTGACTTTTCAGCCGCCACCCAAGCCCCAGGAGGTGGTAACGCCTGAACCTAAACCTGAGCCGGAAATCAAGCCTGAGCCCAAACCTAAACCCAAGCCAAAGGTTAAACCTAAGCCCAAGCCCAAGCCCAAGCCCAAGCCCAAGCCCAAGCCTAAACCAAAACCAAAACCAAAACCAAAACCAAAACCTGCGGCGAAGCCTGAACCAAAAGAGATAACCCCACCGTCACCCCCGGTGGAGCAGAATCTACCTGCGCCTGTGAAAAAGAGCCCACCATCCCCATTGCCACAACAGCAATCACCATCTCGGGAAACCTTTCTCGCCAATCTGCTGGCCCATATCGAAAAGAATAAATCCTACTCAAAACAAGCGAGGCGGAAGAACCTGCAAGGCAGAATCAAGGTAACCTTCACCCTGGGGTGTGACGGATCAGTCAGCGGTCTCAAAGTGTCAGACGGCCACAAGCTGTTGAAACGGTCTGCAAAAAAGGCGGTTAATGCTCCATGCCTCTGCCCAAACCACCCTCCGGGGTCAGCTGCCCCATGTTGATCAACTACAATATGGCCTACACTCTGAAAGACGACTGAGAGAGAACCTCTCGTCCGGCATAGTAGGAACTTCCATCTGGTGCATAGATCGGCAGTGGATTTTACCGCCCTCTTCTGGTGAAATGCCCATAGCGAAGCGGCACAAAGAAAACAATAACAGCTGCCCTTCACACAACCGCCCAAGCGGCACGGGTTTCTCTCTTACCACTACTCCATTTAGCGCTGACAGCATGACTACAGACAGTCCCAAATCACAAAAAGACTTCAGCAGTAATGAGAAAGCACAGGGCAACGGCCGGATTCGCACTGCCCTGCTGCTCACAGCAATTGCCGCCGTCGGCTATTTCATCTACACCGAGCAGTCTCAGACACCCCCAGCAGAGCAAGACAACAGGTCAGAGATAGCACCAATAGACCGTACACCAAGAGTGGGGGCCAATGTGCCGGGCGATAAGAAGGCGATGGGTGAGCCACGGACTGTTGAGTCCCAGCAACCAGCAAAGGCCTCAGCCGGTATTATTGGAAATCTTCCCGATGGGGAGGCCGCCCGCACCCTGATAGCTGCAGCACGTAGCGGCCAGGGAGCGATTGATTACGAAGCGCTCTACCGCAAGGCCAACCTGTTCCAGCAGCAGGAAAAACATACCGACGCTTCCTCCTCTATTTCTTTTCAGCCCGTGAAGGCCACCATAGATCGGCGCTGAAACTGGGTGAAATGAATGATCCCGCCCACTTCACCGGTGAGGGCGACCTGTTGCAAAGAGCAGACCCCACACAGGCTTACAAATGGTACAGGCGCGCTGCAGAGGGCGGACTTACCGAGGCCCAGCAGCAGCTTTCAGCACTACGTAGCGCCACCGAATCGGCGGCCACATCAGGTAACGCCAAGGCCCAGCGACTGCTGCTCAACTGGAAGTGACCGTTAGGAAACAGATCCCATGTCATTAAAACAGATTACCCTTCCGCTCCTGGCCCTCCTCACGGTTCTCAGTAGCACCACAATAAGCGCACAGGAACCTGTCCGCCCGTTACTGATGCCTGGGAAACAGTCCCTGTTTCAGCGTGCCCTCGTCATACCGGGCAGCCGGATCTTCAGTGAACCCAATGCAGTGGAGGGGGCCGATACTGTACCTTCACCGCCTACTACCTCTATGCCCGCGAAACCCACGGTGACCGCAACTGGATTCAGGTGGGGGTTAATCGCCACGGAAAAATCACCGGCTGGATAGCCGAAGAACAGATGATCCCCTGGAACCAGGGGCTCACCGTCGCCTTCCGTGACCCGGTAGGGCACGACCGCGCCTTGCTGTTCCGTGACAAAGCGTCGATCAAGCCGCTACTCGATGCCTCGAATCTAAGCCAGTATCAGGCCCTCTACCAAGCGGCAGAGAGTGGCGACCTGCCCCAGGAGTCACCGGTGGTCGCCATTCAACCGTCCAGCCATATCGATATCCTCAAAGAGTTCTATCTGGTGCCTATCCGTGACCATGAGGACGTCTACCTCGGCAATGAGCAGGCGCGTATCCTCCAGGTCTCCAGCGTCCCATTGCAGGCGGCACGGTCGAGCCGGCCCAAGAAAGAGCAGCCCGCCGCCACCCCGGAAAAAACAACGGCAGCCAAGGCTCCAGCTTTCCGCTCGGGTGTTGTCTTCGTCATCGACTCCACCCTCTCCATGGATCCCTATATCGATCGTACCCGGGAGGCGATGCGTAAGATTTACGACACCATCACCCGTGAGGATCTGAGCGGTGACGTCAGCTTTGGCCTGGTGGCATTCCGCGACAGCACCGAGGCGGCGCCCAAGCTGGAGTACCTGACCCACAACTACGTCTCCCTGCAGCAGGGAGAGAGTGAGGAGAGCTTCTTCCAGGGGGTCTCCACCCTCAAGGCGGCAACCGTCTCCAGCGAGGGGTTCATTGAAGATAGTTATGCCGGTGTCTACGAAGCGATCGATAACATCGACTGGCGGGAACAGGATGCCCGCTATGTGATACTGATTACCGACGCCGGTCCCGTGATGCCGCCGACCCTCTCTCCAGCAGCAGTCTCAGCGCAAATACCTGCGTCGCCTCGCCCAGGACAAGGGTATTGCCCTGTCGGTACTGCACCTGCTGACACCAAGCAAAATGGCGGACCACAAACAGGCGGAAACCCAGTATAGGGATCTCTCCTACTACCCCGGTATCGGCAGCTTCTATTTTGGTGTTGAGACCGGTAATGTCGACCGCTTTGGCCGAGTACTTGATGCACTTGCCCAGCAGATAACCGATCAGGTAAAAGTCACGGCCATTGCCAATGCAGGCCGTCGGCAGGGAGAGCAGCGTTTAGCCGAAAAGGAGGAGACAGCGAAAGAGTCCCAACCGGCCAGGGACAGGCAGCAGCTTGCCCAGTTCCAGGCCAAAGTGGCAAAACTGGGCCACGCCCTGCGCATGCGTTATCTGCAGAAGGGAAAAGACAACCAGATTCCCAACGTTTTCGATGCCTGGCTACTGGATCGTGACTTCAGTAATCCAGAGCGCCAGACCCTCGACGTACGGGTGCTGCTGACACGGGATCAACTCAGTGACCTCCACGCCATCCTCAAGCAGGTACTGGAGACCGCCGAAGAGGGGCTGCTGTCGCCACGCAACTTCCTCAACGACCTAAAAAGCCTCGCCGCCACCATCTCACGTGACCCGGAACAGTTGGGTACGACCACCCGCACCTCGGGTGCCCAGGAGGGAAACCTTGCAGACATGGGCTTTATGCGCGAATACATAGAGGACCTCCCCTACACTGGCGAGGTGATGGAGCTGTCACTCGACAGCTGGCAGGATTGGCCGGCACGGGAGCAGGTTGCCTTCATTCACCGGTTGGAAGAGAAGATCAACTACTACCAGGTACTGCATGACCATACCGATCTATGGGTATCCCTTGATGGTGGTTCGATCTCCGGTGACTCGCTCTTTCCCATCGCGCTTGAGATGTTGCCCTGAGGCACGGTGTTTGGGAGAGGGGTAATTATCAATGCGCTATGTAGGGCGCAATAGGCGCAGCGCATTGCGCCATCATGAGGCTACTGCCATGGTGTAATGCGCTACGCTCATTACACCCTACGCACTATTGTAGGAGCGACTTCAGTCGCGATGGATTTGGCACACTGCCGAGTATAGGTGCCATACCAATCGCGACTGAAGTCGCTCCTACGGTTATAAAGCAACCATAAATAAGCACAACTCGACACGGATGCCACTACTGACTCAGTCCATTTATAACAAGGCCACATAAAAAGAAGTGAACAACATCCAGCACCAGGAAGAGCTTCCGCTCACCAGCGACAGGGTACTGATCTACCATCTGCGAGATGTGGTCAAGACCCGCGAGTCTGAGGGAACCGCCTTTCGCCTGCGGATTCCCAGCCTACAAATCGCACTGGGGGAAAAAATTGCGCTGATCGGTGAGAGCGGTTGCGGCAAAAGCACCCTGCTCGATATGCTGGCGATGATTTCACGCCCAAGCCATAGCGGCGCTTTCCGCTTCCGTCCCGAAGCGGGTGCCGAACCACTGAATATTGATCACTTCTGGCATAAGAAACAGCTCAACAAACTGGGTGATCTACGTCGCCTGCGCATGGGCTACGTAATGCAGACCGGCGGTCTGCTCCCCCTACCTGACGGTGAGAGA
>MOXG01000054.1_pt1 | contig 25275 bp, 21 predicted proteins | sample 1471191 | NCBI WGS metagenome assembly MOXG01 (sample SAMN05806437, study PRJNA327811) | mollusc metagenome | isolation source: Phylotype C (NB3) bacterial symbionts from gill | host: Thyasira cf. gouldii | place: Canada: Bonne Bay, Newfoundland | collected 2010-08-19
TGTGGCTCTGTGTTTGATTCAACTCTCAACATAACCCACGATGTTGAGGTTGGGCAGGTCAATCCATAATGTCTACAGATGCACTTTATTTCTATGAAGAGAGTGCTTCAGGACTATTGTGCATAGCCACTTTCAATATTTATATGCCGATTCCACATGCTCACGGGTGAGTACACCGTAAATCCTGTGAATCCCCGGAGCTGTCATGCGTTCTACATAGAGTGCTCCCACGCCTTGCTGATCAAGCCGCTCGATCGCCTCCTGCAGATTGGCTTGCAGATGCACCGACGCCACATCAAATCGTTTACCGGGCATAGCTATCAGATCCACCTCATCTACCGTTTCATTTTCCTGCAGCTGTCGAGCCAGATCGACTGCGGAGAGAAGTGTGACGGGCGCCTCCTCACCATCCACCAGTATCCACTCGGGACCAGCAGCCAACACCTCTTCCGCCTGCTGCCGGCCAGCATTACGGGGTAGGCGAGCAAATGACTTCTGCATCACACCGGCAACACCGATGCGACGCAGGGCCTGCAGTACTGGATTGGCTTCATAGTCCATACCGGCGGACTTAAGCATGGAGACAAAGAGTGACTCCTTGCGAAACAGCTCACCGGCAGTCAGGCTCGCTACTACAATCACCAACATTCCAGGCATGATAATCTGGGGTGAGTAGGTCAGCTCCATCATCGCCGTCAGCGCCGCCAGGGGAGCCTGCAGGCTGGCCCCCATCATCGCTCCCATCCCCAGCAACGCATAGAGCCCCACATCCACCAGTTCACCACCCGAGACTTGATTCAGCAATAAGCCCACGGCACTCCCCAGGCAGGCACCAATGAACAGCACCGGCCCAATATTGCCACCAGGGATACCCAAACCAATACTGGCGACAGTTGCCAGCACCTTGGCTGCAAGCACAAGCAGCAGCAGGCTGATGCCGATCTCTCCCAATAGCGCCGCGTTAACCGTGTCATAGCCGACTCCCATCACCTGTGGGGCCGCCAGCGCCAACAGACCCACAATCAGTCCCGCCAGGCCACACCTGATCCAAAACGGAATCTCCTTTGAGTATTCCGCCGTCTTCTCCAGCAGGTGAATAAAGAGAGAGGAGAGCGCCCCTACGGCAAGACCCAGGAGAATCAGCAGTGGTATCTCACTAAGCGAGCCAAGCTGCAATACGGGAATAGTAAAGGCGGGGGCACTGCCGAATACGGCGACAGATACCACTGTCGCACTAACGGCGGAGAGGATCACCGGGATAAAGCTGGCCACGGTGTACTCCTGCATCACCACTTCGAGGGCGAAGATCACACCCGCCAGCGGCGTATTGAACGAGGCGGCAATACCGGCGGCGGTACCGCAACCAACCATCGTGCGGATACTGTTATTGGGCAGGGTCAGATACTGCCCAAGCAGACTGCCAGACGCCGCACCGAGGAAGATGTGCGGCCCCTCACGCCCCACCGAATGGCCACTGATAAGGGCGACGGCGGCACCAAAAAACTGCTGCATAAAAGCGCGTAGGGTCAGGTATCCCTGGTGATAGGCCATCCGCTCCATCACCCCTGCAACACCCAGCACCGAGAAACCCTTGCTGCGCCAGGTGAAGGCCAGGCCAATGACAAGCCCACCGAGCAGCGGCAACAACAGCCGCGCCCAAGCCGGCAACGTCTCAAAACTCTCCGCGTGAGAGCCAGGCAGCAACCCCAGTTGGGCAGCCTCAACGATGACCCGAAAAAGGACGATGATCCCACCTGCCAACAGACCGGTAATCAGCCCGAGTAGTGCCAGCTGAATCAAGGCATCCGGGCGTGAGAGGTGGAGGCGCAGTTGCTCAAGGAGCTCACCAGCCCACTCAGCCGCGCCCTTTTTTCTATTACCTGCACTCATTGCGTGGACATATTACACGATTAAACCTTCCCTGTTTCATCAAGGAGTATTAGATTAACCTGTATGAAATGTGATGACGTCAAAGCTTACCTTACCGCCACCGAGTTGGAGATCATCGATAGACTCCTGCCCCTCGAGAATGCAGATGTACTGGAACTCGGCTGCGGCCGAGCCTGGATGACCCGGCTGATCTCCGAGGGACGCCACCCCAGGCGACTGATCGCCACCGAGGTGGACCGAATCCAGCACGAAAAAAATCGTCAGATTGACGATCTTCCGGGCGTCACCTTTGTTTACGGCGGCGCGAGGCGATCAATCTACCGGATCACTCCATCGACATCGCACTGATGCTCAAATCACTCCACCATGTACCGCTGGAGCTGATGGAGCAGGGGCTGCACGAAGTGGCCCGGGTACTCAGACCCGGCGGCCGGCTCTATATCTCCGAGCCGGTTTATGACGGTGATTTCAATGAGATACTGAAACTGTTCCATGATGAAAAAGAGGTGCGGGAGGCCGCCTATGGGGCCATCTGCGGAGTGGTGGTGAGTGGCCTGTTTGAACTGGAGGAGCAGATCTTCTTCAACTCTCCCGGACACTATCGGGACTTTGCCCATTTTGAAGAACGTATGCTCAATGTTACCCACACAGAGCACCAGATCGATGATGCCCTCTATCAGCAGATCAAGGCCACCTTTATGGAGCATATGACCGAAGATGGCGCCCACTTTATGAAGCCATCACGAGTGGATCTACTGCGTAAGCCTGGCTAGTTGGGGTGCAGCTTACTCAGCACACACAGCTGCCGATAGAGATTAGTACATCGATTAATTAACACTACTCAGCGAATTAGAGCTCTATTTTGCATAATGACCTCTCGCAACTCTTTTACCAACTCAGGATGCGAATCACGGTATTGAATTAGCTCATCTCTCGCCGCACTAATCTCAAGATCAATCACCTCACCACTCAGATCAACCCCAAAGCCTTGCGGAACACCACCTGTTTTCCAGAGCCGCTGGATCACGATTTTTCCCAAAACAGGTTTGTAGTGACTTGACTCCCAATACCATTCGAGTGAACTTTTTTTATCTCCCAGGGGAGGAAAAGACTCGCTGGTAAAAGAGGTGACTCGTGAGAAGTCGACAAGAGATATTGCACATGCAGCTTTTCGTTGTTGCTCAACAATATCTGTCATATCACGCTTCCACGAAAGGAAATCTTCATGGAGTTTCATCGAGTCAATAAGCAACAGTTGGCGAACATGAAGCGGTGAAATGAAGAGCTTAACCTCTACCCCTTTACTACAGACTTCACTGAGTATTTCTCCGAACAGAGTCAAACGCTTTGAATAGAGCGCCTTGCCACCACTCCGCAGCCACCCATTAAAGATATTTTTTTCTACATCTTGTGTACTCGCACGAGCCCCCACCTCCCTATTGCTTTCCTCTATAACCGTAATATTTCCGACTCCATTTAGAGAAGCATCAGCTGGTCTGGCCACCATGCCTCTGGTGCTTTTCAACGCACTCGTTGACCATAAAACCAAGCTTATTTGACTCAACACACTATCAGAAGCATCTACAAGAGAGTTCGCGGGCCCCAGAAAGGAAGGTATTACAGCATTATTAGTCAAGTAAAACTGACCAAAATCCAATCCTACTAGTAATCTTTCAGGTACATTGTTTCGTATCGCAAAACGGACATAGGCATCCACGTCATCACTTGTGGCACCAGGAATGAATGCATTGTAGGCCGTCCCCAAAAAGCGCTTTAATTCTACATCCCCTACGTCAATGCCATATCCCACTCTGGAATTACCCGCAAGCAGTGTTTCTACCTGAACAGCAGGAAGCGCTAAAGCCTTTACGGTTCGCGCCTCCCCCCACACCCGATCTCCAAGCAATTCAGATGTGGACCAACCACGAATTCGGAAATAACCGAACGGATCAAACCAGTAATTCACTGCCGCTGAAGTCAGCAGTATGACAATGAGAGAAAACACTAAAGTACGAAGATAAAGGATCACAGCTCAGAACTGAAAATAGATAAACCGACTAGTGCGATCCATAAATGCTATCGCCACGAAAAACATCAGCGCAAAAACAACCGCCCAACTCCGGGTAGGCTGAAATCTCAACTTTGATGCACCTAACAGCAGATCTTTAGGCGTGTACTGCGGAACGTGTGAGCGCTGATCAATAGCTGTCCAATAGGATTTGAAAAAACGCTGTGTACTGGGCAATCCCCATACCACTACCGCCATGAGTAGTATCTGTGCAACGTCATATCTTGTCATCAATTTCATATCAAAGACAAAGGAGTAGAATGCACCACTAGTAAGCAATAAAATACCGTCATACATTCGCTCAAATACGGCGAATGCTACTTCTAGATCTCTGGAACGAAAAAACACACCCAACATACCTGTCACGCAAAAAGTCAAAAAGATCGAAAGCCATGGATCAAATAACGCAAACCTTCCTTTCCAGCCAATACGTCCGAGCAATTCACCTCGATAGTGGAGCATAACCATTAGCAACCCTTGAATGCCACCCCAGACTATAAAGGTAGGCCCAACACCATGCCAAACACCCGAGACAAAGGTTGTCACCAGGAGAGCACCAGTACTTCCGAGCCTCAGTCGCCTAGAGCGAGCCAACGGAAAGAAGAGATACTGACGCATGAACGCACCAAAAGAGATGTGCCAACGTCGCCAAAAGTCAAAACGGTTCACGGCACGATAGGGAGAGTCGAAGTTAATAGGTAGATTGATATTGAACATCCGCGCCAACCCCACTGCCATATCCGCATAACCAGAGAAGTCGAAGTAAATTTGCAATTGAAAACCTACCGCAACCCCAAAGGCATCTAGCGGAGATATCCCTTGCCCAACAAATAACGTCGCGTAAACGCTGTCCACATAGGGGGCAATACCATCGGCCAGAACAACCTTCTTGAATAGGCCTACTATAAAAATGGAGAGCCCTAGAGCAACGCTATCCCAGCGCCAGACACACAGATTTTTAGAGCGAAACTGTGGTATTAGCTCACGATAGTGAATAATAGGCCCCATCACCAGCTGAGGAAAAAAGACGATGAAGAGACAATATTCCAACACACCAGCCTGGCTCAACCTGCCACGATAGGTGTCCACAAGAAAGGCAATCTGCTGAAAAGTGATAAAAGAGATAGCGAGGGGGATAAGAACATCTTCACTGGTGCTAAATGCAGATGTCACACCCCTCTCTGAATCGATCAAGCCGGCTATAACCACCTTGTAGTAGAGCAGTAGTAGAACATTTCCCACCACCGCGCCTACCATGACGGCTTGATTACCCCATTTTGCATACCCAATCCACCGGGCTGCTGCAAAGTTAAAAAACAGTGAAGCCAACAAGAGCCATAGATAGGCGGGCTCCCAGCTCGCATAAAAAACAACTGACGCCATCAACAGCCAGGCCATGGAAGCAAGCCGCCCCAACCGTCGTCCTATCAGGAAAAAACCAGCCAGCACCAGCGGTAGAAATACAAACAGAAAGAGATATGAATTGAACAGCATTAGAGAGATGGATTAAACAGCATCAGAAGAAATACTATCTTTCAAAAGAATCTCATCTAAAATCATACCCCGGTGAAATGTCGTCATTGAATTGTCTGCAATAATATAGCTTGAGTCGACTGATTCCAGTCTACCCATGTCCAATACCCACGAGCAAATTTTGGTTCTCTTTCCTGAGAGCTGAATATACCTATTAAACGGTGACGATCCTTTTTTATAGTTATCTTCCTTACCCAGGTAGCGAAGAATATCCGAAACAAAAAATCATATCTTCGGGTTCTCTCACACCAATAGGTTTAACGGCTCGTAGAGTGATATTGAAAATATTCTTCTTGTAGGTTTCAACAGCTTCTACAAATGAATCTAATTGCCTTGTCTGAGAAAAAGTACCCTGCAACCAAACAGGAATATTACATTCACTACAGTTCTGAAGCGCTTTTATTTTATTATTATTTACGTGTATAGATTCATCGTATTCTTTATCATTGTAGGAGAGAAATACAAAATCCAAACCAGAACCCGCTAATTTTTTTACGTAGTCTATATCTTTTAGACGCTGCCCATTAGTAGCCAGACTCAATTTACCTACATTCGAATGCTCCTTGGCTAATCGTATGATTTCAAATAGGTCCTTTCGAACCGTCGGCTCCCCACCAATCAACGTCACATTCCCTTCAAAAGAGTCATAAATTTCTTTCAACGTACCCAAAGATTTGTCTGCTGGGAATTTAGCTGACGAGTTAGACATTGTATAACAATACTTGCATTTCAAATTGCACCGGTAAGTCACGGGAATTGCCAAGTGAGAGGCCCCCTTCTTATATTCTTGCTCGTATCCCCATAAGAAAGACCCCAGGTCACGCTCTACAATTTCCTCCGTCACTCCATGCACATGACAATCCGAGACAAAATATATGCCATCACTACGCTCTTCATACCAAGCCGGAACATTCTTTGCGCAAACACGACAAATACCAATACTTTTCTTAATCATTAAAATTTATTCCCGCATAACTATTGCGTAACTTATGACGGCCTTATTGAAATCCATGAAGGCTCACTAAGCACCACTTCCAATACCTTCAAGGATGCCATGAATGGGATATATCCCCTAAGGGATGGGCCTTTGTTTTTGCCAGAACAAATTGATATGGCCCCACTCACGGCTCACTTATCTTCTGCAATTTGCGAAATAGAGTACGTTCACTGATCCCCAGCTTTTCTGCCAGCTCTTTTCTATCGCCACTAAACCTTACCGAAACCTCAGCCAAATATCGCTGCTCTACCTCTGAGAGGGGGTAGACGATAAAGTCGGGAGCCACTTCCCCGCCCTCCATACACTCATCCGAAAGGTGCTGAGGCTTGATCAAATCGGTATCCGTCATCAGGCTGGCACGCTCGAGAATATTCTTCAGCTCCCTGATATTGCCGGGAAAATCGTAGTTGGTGAGATACACCAATGCCTCACTGGAGAGTCGCTTGTTCTCTGCGCCCGGAATACGGTGCAACAGCGTATTTACCAACAGCTCAAGATCCCCCTCACGTTGACGTAATGGCGGCAACCCCACCGGAAAAGTACTGATACGGTAGTAGAGGTCACTACGGAAGCGACCGGAGGCAACCATCTCCTTGAGATTCCGGTGAGTAGCACAGATCAGGCGGAAATCAGCTTGTCGCGGCTCCACCCCACCTACCGAACGAAAGGTTCCCGTCTCCAGCAGGCGCAACAGTTTGACCTGGAGGCTTAGCGGAATATCACCCACCTCATCGAGAAACAGGGTACCGCCCCTAGCGGCATCCACCAGGCCCTTTTTGGCACTGTGGGCACCGGTAAAGGCGCCCTTTTCATGGCCAAAGAGCTCACTCTCAAACAGCGATTCTGTCAGCCCGGAGCACTCCACCGGTACAAACAGCGCATCACGGTGTGAGCTCAAATCGTGTATCGCCTGAGCCACCAGCTCCTTACCGGTACCTGACTCTCCAAGCAGCAGGGCCGCCGTCTCACTGGGAGCCACCCGCTGAACCAGTTCCAACATCCTATTGAAGGCCGGTGACCGGCCCACCATGCCATGGCTTTCCGCTGGGTACTGGCCGCCCGTGACTGACGGATAATCTCCACGAAATAGTGAAGCTCTCCCTGCTCATTAAAAATGGGACGCCCCTCAACCTCCACATGCTCATCCCCCCGGGGAGAGTGGTGAATATGAAATACACGCTGAGGCTCACCAGTCACCCGCGCCACCTCCATTGGGCATGACTCGTTATTTTGTCCACAGGGCGTCTCATTACCATGCGACACCTCATAACAGTGTCGATGTATTACGCTTTCACCATGCCCATGGATATTTCGGTAACTAGTGTTGGCTGCCAATATTCGGTAGTTCGGAGAGAGCAGGATAGCCGGCTCCTTGATACCATCCAGCATCGCACTAATTTCAACCGGGGCCACATCCGCATTGCTCATCATTCATCCCTTAAACTGCCAATATTGGCACAATCTATTCCAGCCTAGCGCCATAATTGGCATATTATATACAATAGTTGTAGCAATATGTACTCACATTGGACATGCCGCAAATACTAAAAAATAGGTATACTTCTTTAATATTCATTGAGATATCTCGATATATCACTCATATCGGATTAGTTGGCATAACTCATGCTACAGCTACTAGTATCACGCTTTTGGCGGGATACGCCTTAACCACCATATAAGGCAGGTGCGGAACTTGTTCCAAACCACTTAACGGCAGCACTGTGCAGCAGCGGTTCTGTCGGATGCGAGTATCGCATCACCTCCAACTTGGGCCGCCCTTCTTGGGCGGCTTTTTTTTGCCCTGAACAGGCTACCGCCCATTAACCACAGTAAAATTAGTTGATTCTTATATATCCCGATGCTAAGCTTGTAAACAAGAATCATTATCATTTAGACTTAAGCCATGAACAGCAAATGCGACACCACACTTAACACCGTTCCAGTGGGAGTTAGAGCACGTATCTGCCGAATCAATGGCGGCAAAGAGATTGCCCGGCGCCTAATGGGCCTGGGGCTGCGTGTCGGCACCGAAATCAACGTACTGCAGCATCGCGGTAATGGCGTTGTAGTGGCCAATGCAGGAAACAGGGTCGCCCTCGGCGGTGCCATTGCCGGAAAGCTCCTCATGTGCCCCATTATCTCGGACTAATCCCCCCCACAGCAGACATCACGGCAGTATCGGAGATAAAACGTGCTCACCATCGCGCTCGGCGGCAACCCCAACTGTGGAAAATCGGCTCTCTTCAACGCCTTCACCGGTATACGCCAGAAAACAGGGAATTGGCCGGGCGTTACCGTTGACCGTAAGGAGGGGCGCTTCAGCCTCAATGGAGAGGATGTCTCAGTTATCGATCTGCCGGGAATCTACTCCCTCGACGCCTCTTCAATCGATGAACAGGTCACCCGGGACTACCTTCTCTCCCGCGACGCCAATCTGATCATCAACGTCATCGACGCCTCCAATCTGGAGCGTAACCTCTACTTCAGCGTCCAGCTAAGAGAGATGGGCATCCCCATGGTGGTGGCCCTGAATATGATGGATGTCTCCAGAAAGCGCGGCATCGAAGTAGACATTAAGATTCTCAGTGAGCAGCTTAACTGCCCGGTAGTGCCCGTCGTGGCGATATCAGGTGAAGGAGTGAACCAGCTCAAACAGCAGATAAACGACTTGGCACAGGCGGGTGATGCCGGGAAGTTCCAGGTAATCCATGAAGACACGGTAGAGCAGGCGGTAACAGAGATCATCGCCGAACTGGAGGGCGCCTCGGACAAGGCCAACCTACGCTGGCTTGCAATCAAACTGCTGGAAGGGGATGAGCACGCCACCAAGATGGCCGGCGACAAGCTTCAACCCCTGGTGAGCCACTGGCAGCAGGCCATTGAGGACCGTGCCGGGGAAGAGGCAGACATCTATATTGCCGACGCCCGCTATGGTCATGCCCATACCCTCGCACAACGCGCCATCAAAATAGAGGGGAAACTGGGGAAAACCACCTCTGACCGTATCGATAAAGTGGTCCTCAGCCACTGGGCGGGCATTCCTATCTTTATGTTGCTGATGTACATGATGTTCATGTTCACCATCAATATCGGCGGCGCTTTATCGACTTCTTCGACATCGCCGTCGGTGCGATCGCCGTGGAGGGGCTGGAGACACTACTCAGCGGCCTCGGCGCGCCTGACTGGCTTATCCTCCTGACAGCCAACGGCATCGGCAGCGGCATTCAGGTGGTATCAACCTTTATCCCTATCATCGCCTGTCTCTACCTCTTTCTTTCGGTGCTTGAAGATACCGGCTATATGGCGCGCGCAGCCTTTGTCATGGATCGGGCGATGCGCGCCATCGGCCTGCCCGGCAAAGCATTTGTGCCGATGATCGTCGGTTTTGGCTGTAATGTCCCGGCGGTAATGGCCACCCGCACCCTGGAGAACCAGCGGGAGCGCAAGCTCACAATCCTGATGAACCCCTTCATGTCCTGCGGTGCACGGCTACCGGTTTACGCCCTTTTCGCCGCCGCCTTCTTTCCCAGCAACGGCCAGAACATCGTATTCCTGCTCTACCTTATCGGCATCGCAGTAGCGGTACTCACCGGTATGATCATGCGCCGCACCTTACTCTCCGGCGAAAGCAGCGGCTTTATGATGGAGCTTCCCCCCTATCATCTGCCGACCCTCAAAGGAGTGAGCCTGCGTACCTGGGACCGGGTAAAACTGTTTATTCGTGATGCCGGCAAGGTGATCGTATTCATGGTACTGGCCCTAAACCTGCTCAACTCCATAGGCACCGACGGCAGTTTTGGCAACGAAGAGAGTGACAAGTCGGTACTCAGCACCATGGGCCAGGCAGTGACCCCCCTCTTCTCCCCCCTGGGGATAGAAGAGAACAACTGGCCCGCCACCGTCGGCATCTTCACCGGCGTATTGGCAAAAGAGGTGGTCGTTGGCACCCTCGACTCCCTCTACACCCGCCTGGCAGAGCAGGATGCCGGTGGAGCAGCACCACAGGAAGCCTTCAATTTCTGGAACCGAATAGACGAAGCACTGATCAGCATCCCCACTAATCTGGCAGCCATTGCCGGCTCTATGCTGGACCCTCTCGGCCTCGATGTAGGTGAGGTGAGTGACCAACAGGCCGCCGCCGAGGCCCAGGAGGTAAGCAGTGGTATCTTCGGCGCCATGGCGAGCCGCTTTGACGGCCAGGCGGGCGCTTTTGCCTATCTGCTCTTTATTCTTCTCTACTTCCCCTGTGTCGCCACCATGGGTGCAATCAAACGGGAGGCCGGCGGCCCATGGGCCGCCTTTGTCGCTACCTGGACTACCGGCGTCGCTTTCACCACCTCAACTGTTTTCTATCAGATTGCCACCTACGGCCAACACCCCACCAGCTCCCTGGCCTGGATTATTGGCTGCGGCCTGTTTATCACCGGGGTGGTTATCGGCCTGCGTATCTGGAGCCGACGGGGAAGCGATGGAGTGCTTGTGGGTGCCGACGCATGATCCTGTCGGATATCAAAGAGTATCTGATGCAGCGGCGCCAGGCGACCCTGGCAGATATCGCCCTGCACTTTGACTGCGAGGCCGATGCGGCTCGCGGCATGCTGGAGGTGTGGATAAGAAAGGGGAAGGTGAAGCGTCAAGCACTCTCTAGCGCCTGCGGAGAGGGTTGCAACAGTTGCACTCCAGAGGTTACCGAGATCTACCTCTGGGTAGGTGATGACAAGCCGTTTGAAGTCATACTGCCGATGCCTGTGGGATGTACGAAAGAGCCCTGACCCGAGCTGGACTTACTTAAGAAGTCGTCATCCAGGCGCAATGCGCTGCGCTTATTGCGCCCTACACACATATCCCTCATAGAAGCGTGTTGCAAAAGCTCCAGTTCCTTCTCCCTACGAGGGAGAAGATTAGGATGAGGGTGCATTAAATCAATAGGTTATCTATTACCCCTTCACCCTAGCCCTCTCTCCGGTGGGGAGAGGGGACTTTTGCGACACCCTTACAGAGAGAAAGAACTGAAGCCTCACAAGACCTCACTTCTTCAGCTTAATCACTAGACTATTAATTTTATTCTCTTTCAGCCGCGCACGCAGACTATTGACCTGCTTGCGGGTGTAGGGGCCGCTACGAACACGGTGGAAAGTATCACCACCGTTGATAGTGACTTTCTGTATCTCCGCTTCGAGGCCAACCAGAGCCATGCTTGCCTTGAGCCTGTCCGCATCCGAGAGTTTTCTGAACGAGCCCATCTGCAGCATGTAATCGGCGGCAGCCGCCCTCTCTGCTGCGGGTGGCCTCACCACACCCCCAGAAGAGGATGCCGATGGCGCAACCTCCTCCGGCTCCGGATCGGGCACCACCACTTCCATCTCTGGAAGAATGGTATAGAAATCGAAACGGGGCTTGGGCGCTGATGCGCCATCCACCTTCTTCTTACTCTTTTGCGGTTTCTGTTTTGGCTTCTGCTTAACAGTAGCTGTAGGTAATGCCACACCTGAGCCCTGAGGTACCAGCTTCAACCAGGTCAGGCCACTTATCAGCAGTCCCAGCAGGAGCCCACTAATAAACCAGGCCCAGCCGGAGACCTGCGCCTTTTTTGGCCCCTTGGGAGAGTTGGCTCGTTTTTGATAATCCCTTGCCACCTACATCTTCTCCGGCGCCGAAACACCCAGCAGATTCAGGCCATTTTTCAGAACCTGTCTGGCTGCCAGAATCAACTTAATACGCGCATCACGCAGCGGCTCATCATCCACCAGGAAGGGGTGGGCGTTGTAATAGGTATGGAAGTCATTAGCCAGCTCACGCAGATAGTGGGTCAACTGATGGGGCTCCTCATTCAACGCCGACACCTCCACCACCTCGGGGTAACGGGCCAGGGTCTTGAGAAGAGCAAACTCATGCCCTTCAGTAAGACGTTCGAGGTTGGTGGCACCCTCGCTGATCTCGACGTTAATGCCCTTTTCCGCCGCCTGACGCAGGACACTGCAGACCCGTGCGTGGGCGTACTGAACATAATAGACCGGATTATCGCTGGACTGGGACTTGGCGAGATCGAGGTCAAAATCGAGGTGCTGCTCACACTTGCGCATCACATAGAAGAAGCGCGCGGCATCGACCCCCACCTCTTTGCGCAACTCCCGCAGGGTCACGAATGAACCGGAGCGGGTGGACATCTGTACCTTCTCACCACCACGGTATAGATTGGCAAACTGCACCAATAGCACATCCAGTTTGGAAGGATCATCACCCACCGCTTCCATTGCTGCCTTCACCCTTGGCACGTAGCCGTGGTGGTCGGCGCCCCAGACATCAATCACCCGGTCGAAGCCTCGCTCCAGCTTATCCATATGGTAGGCAATATCAGAGGCGAAGTAGGTGGTCTGGCCATTGTCGCGCACCACCACCCGATCTTTCTCATCACCAAAATCGGTGGACTTGAACCAGAGGGCACCGCCCTTCTCGTAGACGTGACCACTCTCACGCAGACGTTCTAGTGTCTTATTGACAACACCCGACTCGGTCAGGCTGCGCTCGGAGTACCACTCGTCGTACTTCACGCCGAACAGGGCCAGGTCGTCGCGGATATCGTCAAGAATGGTATTGATGGCCAACTCAAAGACGAAGCGGTAGCGGTTGTCCCCAAGCAGCTCCTTGGCACGGACAATAAGCCCATCGATGTGCAGCTCCTTGTCGCCACCGGCAGGCTCATCGGCGACAACACCTTCAAACACCTCCGCAACACTGTGCTTGTAAGCCTCTTCATGCTCACGATGAAGGGTGGCGGCGATGTCCCACAAATAATCACCGCGATAGCCGTTGGCGGGAAAGGTCAACGTTTCGTCACAAAGTTCCAGATAACGCAGCCAGACGCTGGTGGCAAGAATATCCATCTGCCGCCCGGCATCGTTAACGTAGTACTCACGATGAACTTCAAAACCCACCGCCGCCAGAAGATCCGACACCACGGCCCCATAAGCGGCGCCGCGACCATGTCCTACATGGAGAGGGCCGGTGGGATTGGCTGAGACAAACTCCACCTGTACACGCTTACCTTTACCCAAGTCACTGCGGCCAAAATCGTAGCCGCGGCTAAGCACTTCAGGTATCAGGGAGCGATAAGCCCCCTTCGCCAGATAGAAGTTTATAAAGCCGGGACCGGCAATCTCCACCTTATCCACCAGCGCAGATTCAGGGAGGGCGGCAACCAGCTTCTCTGCCAGATCTCTGGGGCGGCAGCGTGCCACCTTCGCCAACACCATGGCCACATTACAGGCAAAATCTCCGTGCTGAGTATCACGTGCCCGCTCGATAATCGGCGTAGGAATCTGGTCCGACGGAATGACGCCTTCCGCAGCGATATTCTGAAGAGCGGTGGAGACCAACTGTTGGATCTGGGGTTTCATCTTCTACCTGAAAACAGTGAAAAAAATCAGAACCCGGAAGGATAGCAGGAACCCTCATGTTTGATAACCGTCAATCCACCTACGGCTGCCCAACAAAATCTGTAACTTCCTAAAGCAATACCACGATTTGCCGATACGTTACGTATGCGTAGACGGATCTCACCAAATACACCGCCAAGCTGGCCTAAAGAGACGTGCACGAAAGTAAATAGGGAGTAGAGCAATAACCCCTTTCATACATTTTCCACCTGCATCAGCGGGCTTTCTGCAGCATATGGCGGGCTGGTTTATCTTCCTGTTTCTCTCCACCTCTGCCGCAATCGCAGTCGATATAGCCCCACCCAATGAACCCATCGTACCGATCCCGGAGAGCACCCAATGAGTAGTGACACAACATGGGGAAAACAGCTACTTCAGGGAGCGGCACTGCTGCTGCTTCTCGGGCTACTCGGCAATCTCTACCTCGGCAGCCTCTCCATCGACCAAGCCACCCACTCTCGGTTCCTGCAACAGATCTATCTGCTAAAATCGGCCAACAGCCAAGTCAACGAAAAACTCATACGAACCCTATCCGGCCTGGAACCCCACTATGACGCGTTGGTAGAAGCGACCACCCACCTACAGCGGTCAGCTGCCCAACTTCATCACTCAACAACCGGCCAGCTCGACGGGATACTGAACAGAGAGATGACGGCGATAAGCAAGGCAATAGCCATCAAGCAGGCCGCTGTGGAGGAGATCGAGTCCCACCACGCCTTACTGAGAAACTCGACCAACGACCTACCACTAATCACCGAGCATTTTATCAATGGACTAAATGCAGCTGAGGCCGGCAAAGAGATCACCGGCACCGCCCACAACCTCCTTCACCATCTGCTCTCCTACAGAATTAACAGTCACACTGACCACCTGGCCAGTGCACAACAGGCGATAAATGAGCTCAAAACAGAGCAGGATAGTTTGATCCGGCGTCTCAGGAACAGTTAAAAAATCTGCTCACCCACGCTGAACTGATAATGGAATACATGCGGAATATTGAGAGCCGGCTGGCAACTGGCGAACAGGTACCTCTGGAAAAGGCCATCGACCAGATACACATAGCTTATCAAACGCACTACCAAAGCCATGAAACCAATGCAGACACCCACCGGGCTCTGCTCTTTACCACTGCCGCCCTGCTACTGATTGGCGCCATCATCGTCTATCTGCGATTACGGCGTACATCCAACACCCTGCATCAGGCGATGACGGAGCTCAACTTTCAGAAGTTTGCCCTCGACCAGCACGCACTGGTCAGCGCTACCAATGTGCAGGGCAATATCACCTACGTCAACCAGCTATTCTGTGAGCTCAGCGGCTATACAGCTGAAGAGCTGATCGGGCACAACCATCGTATTATCAAGTCCGACGCCCACAGCACCGAGTTCTACCGTGGTATGTGGCGCACCATCGCTAAAGGTGAGGTATGGCACGGCGAAGTAAAGAACCGGGCCAAAGATGGCAGCCACTACTGGGTCAGCTCCACCATCGTGCCGTTTCTTGACAACAAGGGAAAACCGTTCCAGTACATCTCTATCCGTACAGATATCACCGCTCGCAAATGGATGGAAGAGGTGGTGGCGGAGAATCGCCGCTTCCTCCAGGGTGTCACCGACAGCATGGGAGAGGGCATCTACGCACTGGATGCCAAAGGTGTATGCACCTACCTCAATCCGGAGGCAATCAGACTGTTCGGCTGGCCGAAGGAGGAGTTGCTTGGGCAGGAAATCCACAATCTTACCCACACTCACACAGCCGATGGGAAACCTCTGCCGGCATCAGCGTGTCCGATCATGATGACCATGAGCAACGGCGAAACCTTCCGCTCCGAAAATGAGCTGTTTCAGCGCAAGGACGGCACCAGCTTCCCCGCCGCCGTCACCTCTGTACCTCTGCGCGACAGAGATGACTTGGTCGGCTCGGTAACGGTTTTTCAAAACATCACCCTGCGTAAACAGGCAGAGCGGGAGATGCAGGAGGCACGACAGATTGCCGAGGAGGCGAGCAAGGCAAAGGGTGATTTTCTCTCCAATATGAGCCATGAGATACGTACCCCGATGAATGCCATCATCGGCCTCTCACACCTGGCACTAAAGACTGATCTCAACTCCCGGCAGAAAAACTATATCGACAAGGTACACCGCTCTGCCGAGTCCCTTCTCGGCATCATCAACGACATCCTCGACTTCTCCAAGATCGAAGCCGGAAAAATGGATGTTGAGGCGGTCAACTTCCACCTTGATGACCTCCTCGACAATGTAGCCAACCTGGTGGGGCTGAAGGTGGAAGAGAAAGGCTTGGAGCTTCTACTCTATGCCACCCCCGATGTACCCACTCATCTGATCGGCGACCCTCTGCGCCTCGGTCAGATTCTTATCAACCTCGCCAACAATGCCGTCAAATTTACCAGCGAGGGAGAGGTGGTGATACGTATTTGCCTCAGGGAGTCCCTGGATACTCAAGTCAGACTGGAGTTTTCGGTACAGGATAGCGGCATCGGCCTAACAGAAGAACAGCAGGGGCGACTGTTCCAATCATTCAGTCAGGCAGACAGTTCCACCACCCGCAAGTATGGCGGCACCGGCCTCGGGCTGGCCATCAGCAAACAGCTGGTCGAGCTGATGGATGGTGAGATCTGGGTGGAGAGCCAACAGGGCAAGGGGAGTACTTTCTTCTTTCACGCACTGCTCGGCAGGCAGGTGGATGTAGAAGAGGAGCCACTGCCCTTGGCAACCAGAGATCTGAAGGGGCTGCGGGTACTGGTGGCTGATGACAACGCTACCGCACGGGATATCCTCCAGCAGCTCCTTCACGCTTTCCACTTCCGCGCAGACTGCGTCAACAATGGCAAGGAAGCGCTGGCAGCCATACAGAAAGCCAGTAGCGGCGATGACCCTTATCAACTGATACTGATGGACTGGAAGATGCCTGGCATGGATGGTTTGGAGACCGCCAACAGCATCCACCAGCTGCCTGGCCTGGAGTCGCTACCCACCGTGATCATGGTCACCGCCTACGGAAGAGAGGCTCTGATTGAGGCCACCGGTGAAGATAAGGCAGATACCGTTCTGACCAAGCCGATCACCCCATCCACTCTGCTCGACGCCATCATGATGGTGTTTGGTGGCGGCACCGTCAGCAGCAGCCGTTCCAGTGGGCGCCATGAAGAGGAGCTGGATGCTATCAACAGCCTGCGTGGCGCCAAGGTTTTGCTGGTAGAAGATAACGAGATCAACCAGGAGCTGGCCCTTGAACTGCTATCCACCAACGGCATCATTGCCGACCTGGCTAACAATGGACAGGAAGCGCTTGAGATGATCAACGCCAAGGAGTACGACGGCGTTTTGATGGATGTGCAGATGCCGGTGATGGACGGCCTCACCGCCTGCAGCAAGCTGCGCGAAGAGGAGCGTTTCAAAATCCTGCCAATTATCGCCATGACCGCCAACGTCATGAGTGAAGATCGGGAAAAAGCCAGGGCGGCGGGTATGAGTGACCATATCGCCAAACCGATCAACGTCCACAACATGTTCACCACCATGGCACGCTGGATCACCCCTTCACAGCCGCTATCAACAAAGCCTGTCACCATGGCACCCACTGAAAACGATGAGGTGATACCGCACCTTGACGGCATAGATACCGGTGCCGGCCTCGCCATCACTCAGGGGAGCTCCACGCTCTACCGAAAGATTTTGAAGCGCTTTCTCAACAGTCAGGTGGAATTCACCTCCCGGTTCCACAAGGCACTTGAGGAGGAAGACGAGAGTGCTGAACGTGAGGCGCACACCCTGAAAGGGGTTGCAGGCAACATTGGCGCAGTACGGGTACAAGCCGCTGCCACCGCCCTGGAAGGGGCTTGCAGAAAAGGAGCCGACAGTGAACAGTTGGAGGCACTGTTCCTGCAGACCGAAGAGGAGCTAAAGCCAGTAATTAGCGCCCTCGAAAACTGGCTGACTCCATCAGACAAGGGCGAGGAGAGTGCGGCTGAAGCATCTATAGACAGCGCGCGTGCAGCCGATCTGCTACAGCAGATGCATGAGCTGCTGGAAGATGATGATACCGATGCCGGTGATCTGATTGATGAGCTGATCATCGCCATGGGAAAAAATACCTCACTGGAGCGGCTTGCCCAAATTATTGGTGAGTATGAGTTTGAAGATGCACTGGAGATAGTCGTTCAACTGCAAGCGTCACTCTATAAATAAGCAGCTGCGGCAGCAGCAAATGGCTCGTGTGCTACTGTATTGATTGATAGCTTAAATCCTGAGGGGCTATCAAACGCTGATAGGGATCAAAAAAGCAAAAAGCCATGAGCGAACAGAACAAAAAACCAACTGTACTGGTGGTGGATGACACCCCTGAAAACATCGATGTGTTGCGTGGTGTACTGAAGGATGACTACAAGATAAAGGCCGCTGTCAACGGCGAAAGAGCACTTAAAATCGCTCATGGCGAGAACAAGCCCGATATCATCCTCCTCGATATCATGATGCCGGTCATGAATGGCTATGAAGTGTGCGAACGACTCAAGAGTGATATCACCACCCAACAGATACCGATCATCTTTATCACCGCAAAGAACGATACCGAATCCGAGCAGCGCGGCCTGCAACTGGGTGCCGTAGACTTTCTCAGCAAACCGATCAGCCCCCCTATCGTCAAAGCGCGGGTACACACCCATCTGGCCCTCTACGACCAGAGCCGCGCCCTGGAGGATCGGGTACGCGAACGTACCTCGGAACTTGATGCGAGCCGCCTGCAGATTATCCGCCGCCTCTGCCGTGCAGCCGAATACAAGGACAATGAGACCGGCCTTCACGTTATCCGCATGAGCCACTACGCCCGCCTCATCGCCGAAGGACTCGACCTTCCCGCCGAGACTGTCAACACCATCTACAGCGCGGCGCCGATGCATGACGTGGGCAAAATAGGCATCCCCGACAAAATCCTGCTCAAACCGGGCAAACTGGACCCCGACGAGTGGAGATCATGATGCGGCACACCAGCTACGGGGGGAGATCATCGGCAATCATGACTCTGCCTTGCTGACCATGTCCCGCACCATCGCTCTATGCCACCACGAGAAGTGGAACGGCAAAGGCTACCCCAACGGCCTGGCTGGAGAGGATATTCCACTGGAGGCGCGGATCGTCGCTATCGCCGATGTCTTTGACGCCCTTACCAGTGAACGCCCCTACAAAAAAGCCTGGCCGGTGGAAAAAGCGATAGCAGTCATTCAGGAAGATGCGGGCAGGCATTTTGACCCCAATCTGGTGCCTATATTTTTAGAGAGGCTTCCCCAGGTATTGGAAATCAAGGCTGAGTACATGGACAACTACGAAGGGGACGAAGATTAATCAATTGGCAGTTGGCAACTAAATCTTAGAGATAATATTCACTACACTCCACTTCACGTCCACGCACCACCCTCCGCCCCACCAGCGGCCCATGGGTCTCGGTCACCAGCGTCTGCTGTCCCTCCTGATGATGATTATCATAAAAGTAGATCACCACCCAATCACGCGTCTGTCTTAACTGATGAGCGCGGGCGGTATTGGAAAACATGACGGTAAAGTGCCACACCTCCAGCTCGATATGGAGTATCGCAACCAAGCCTCTCCTTCGGGATTAAAACGTCTGGGTGCGATACGGGGCAACTTATTCGATTCTGCCTGCTCAAGGTAGTGGCGATCCACCGCCAGCAGCAGCGCTACGCTTGGCACATCACCCTCCGGACTATCCCGCCGCTGTCCCGCCCGACCCAGCATGGAAGAGAGCGCCGCTTGCAAAGCCGGCAGACGTCGCCCGCCAATCCCCCGTACTCGCAGCAGAGAACCATCGTAGGCAGCAGTCTCCAAGCCCTCCAGGGTATCGACATGCAACTCATCATGTATGCGCTTTGCCAGACCCGGGCCTATACCCGGCACCGTCTGAAACAGCTGTTCAGGATCAAGGGTGCCGCGAAGCCGTAGAAGTTGCGCCCAGCGACCCGTAGAGACCATCTCCAACAAAGCGTTAGCGATACCCTTGCCGATATCAGGCAGCGCCACCAACCCCTTAACCCCCTCCCGATCGAGAATATCCGACACCTGGCACTCCAGGCCGATCAGTGTCACAGCGGCATGGCGGTAGGCCTTCACACGAAATGGATTGGCCCCCTGCTGCTCAAGCAGATCAGCCATCTCCTGAAGCTTCATTGCCAACTGCGTGTTGAGTGGTATCGCCATCACTGACCTAGAGTTTGACCCGACAATTGTTGTGATCACACAAGCACACCTCTCCTAAAGGGTAGTTTAGTGCCTGAGAAACGGGAATGCCTTAGATAGGTCATTTATTATACAATCGTGCCAACTTTAATCCCTGCATCCCCTTCTACACCTCTAATACTGGGTTTTCCTAAGCGGAAGATTGCATACATCAACATTTATCAAACAAGGCACACAATGAGCTTAAGCGATTTTAAACAACACATCGGCTTCGGAATTGCGGGAAACTTTGCCCTGCATCTTGAGCAAGCCGGCGAGATGGAAGATTTCAAAGACGTTGAGACCGAAGATGAGAACGGCCCGAAGGGGATGTTTCCGTTCTACCTGCCGGCATGGAGGGACAGCTGGGTGAATTCCCCCTGTGCAGCAATACAATCATTCTGCCGAAAGAGGACGCGAATATCCAAGCTGAGCCTGAAGTGGGCCTGATCTGTGATCTCAGTTATGAAGATGGAAAAGTCAGTGCGGTCAAACCCACACATTTCGCCGCCTACAACGACTGCTCCATCCGCAAGACGGGTGCGAAGAAGATCTCCGAGAAGAAGAATTGGGGTGCATCATCCAAGGGTATGAGCAAACAGCTTATCGCCATCGATAGATTTGAAGAGGGTGGTGTGATGGATCACTGGCACATTGCCAGCTTTCTGCGCCGTGAGGGTGATGTTATACGTTACGGTGAGGATGTGGAGCTTACAGGGTATAGCTATTTCTACGGCAAGCTCTGCAACTGGATGAAAAATCAGATCAACACCCAGCAGGACCAAGGACCGCTTGAGCCGCTGCTGGAGTATATCGAAACGTGCAACTACCCCGAGCAGGCAGTTATCAGTATCGGGGCGACACGCTATACCCCTTTTGGTGAGACCCACTTCCTTAAAGAGGGCGACGAGGTGGTCATCGCTTTGTACGACAGTGAGATCCACTCGAAAGATACAGTCACGACCGATGTCGAGGCAGAAGACTATGGCAAATCTGGTGTCAGTTATTTGGTTAAGAGAGTGGTAAGTGGGTAAACATAGGCGTACTCAAAATTAAGATATGATGGCATGGACAGTAATCCTATTATCTGGCGTAGGAGTGAACATGTTCGCAAAGAGCTGATCGCGAACAAGTTCGCTCCTACGGGCACAATCAAACGCCCTACCAGGATTGCTGCGCAGAGCCAATTAAGGAAATTCAGCAAAACACCGTATTTTTGCACACTTTTTAGAGGAGTGAGATTCAGATGGGACAGAGTGGCTTTGTAATTGGTGGTAACGATGGCGTAGGGATCAGCAGCTTGGCAGCATGAGCAACCGCCACGGCCTGATCGCCGGGGCCACCGGCACCGGAAAGACCGTTACCCTGCAGATTCTTGCTGAAGGTTTTTCGCGTATGGGCGTGCCGGTATTTGCCGCCGACATCAAGGGTGATCTCTCCGGCCTTGCAACCGCCAATAGCGGCAAAGACTTCTCCTCGCGCCTTGATGCCATTGGTATCAGCGACTACAGCCCGGCTCCATGTCCTACGCTCTTCTGGGATCTCCTGGGAGACAAAGGCCACCCGGTTCGTACGACTATCTCTGAAATGGGTCCACTGCTGCTGGGTGCACTTTTTGAACTGAACGAGACCCAGGAGGGGATTCTCTACGCCGCCTTCCGTATTGCCGACGAGCAGGGAATGCTGATGCTCGACCTCAAGGACCTGAAGGCGATGCTCAACTGGATGAGTGACAATGCCAAAGAGCTGCGCAGCGACTATGGCAATATCTCATCCCAGAGTGTCGGTGCCATTCAGCGCCGTCTGCTGGTATTGGAAGAGCAGGGAGGCGACAACTTCTTTGGTGAACCCGCACTGCAACTCCATGACCTGATGCAGATCGATTTTTCCGGTAACGGCGTCATCTCCCTTCTCGACTCATCCCGTCTCATTGCTCAATCACCCAGGCTCTATACCGCCTTCCTGTTGTGGATACTCTCTGAACTGTTCGAGCAGCTGCCTGAACAGGGGGACCAAGAGAAACCAAAGATGGTCTTCTTCTTCGACGAGGCCCACCTGCTGTTCGAGCAAGCAAGCAAGCCGTTGCTGGAGAAGATTGAGCAGGTGGTGCGACTGATCCGCTCCAAGGGGGTGGGGATCTACTTTATTACTCAGAACCCAAGCGATATCCCCGACGACGTACTCGGCCAGTTGGGGCTAAAGGTACAACACGCCCTGCGCGCCTTTACTCCTAAAGACCGAAAGGCGATCAAGGCAGTGGCGGAGAACTTCCGCGCCTCACCGGGCCTTGATATAGAGAGCACGCTGACAGAGCTTGGTATCGGTGAAGCTCTGGTTTCGGTACTCGATGCCAAGGGGACGCCGACACGGGTGGCGCGCACACTGATACGCCCCCCCAATCCCGCATTGGCCCTCTGGAAGCTAGTGAAAGGCAACAGCGTATCGATCGCTCCCCTATCGGTGCCCGTTATCAGGAGATGATGGATCGGCAATCCGCCTACGAGATTCTCAAGCAACGTGCCGAGCAGCAGGCCGTCACAGAAGTGGCGGCGGCAGAGCGTGCGGCCGAGGAGAAAGCAGAGAAAAAGGCTCTGGATCGCGCCGCCAGTCGGTGGGAGAGGCGATGATGAAGAGTGTTGCCAGAACCATCGGTAGTCAGATAGCGCGACGGATTGTACGGGGGGTTCTAGGCTCTATTTTTAGTGGTAAATAGCATCCATCTTGGAACGGAAAACACCAATGAAGACCATGGAATGGCACTATGAAAATTCATACAGCTTGACTATATTTTCAGAATCTCTTCTTATTGTTTTGAAGGGATCCCTGTATTCGTTATCAGCGGGATGAAAATGTACACGACGGAACGTAAAATTCAGCAGTTTATCCATGAGTCTGTCGTGCTGATGACTCTGCTGTGCGTCGTCGTCTGGACAACGCTTGTCGGTTACTCGCTGTACTGGAATATCTCAAATATCGAAGAGCAGACTCGCACCCTTGCAACTGCTGAAGCAAGATCCAACTGGAATAAGGACGCTGCTTTTAGACGCTGGACCTCCCAGCATGGCAGTTTCTATATCGTAGCTACAGAACACACCCAAAAAAGCCCCTATCTTGCCCACCTCCCGCACCGCGATATCGTTACTACTGATGGGACTGAACTCACCCTAATGAGCCCAGCCTATATGATGCGGCGCATGACAGAGGAGTTTGAAGATCTTTATGGAGTCAAAGGCAAAATCACCGGAAAGATTACGTTAAACCCGATCAATACCCCTGACCCATGGGAACTTGCCGCACTCAATCGTTTTGAGGAAGATCCCGGGCTCACAGAAGTCATGGAGGAGAGCACCATCAAGGGACTGCCCTTCCTGCGTTTTATCAAGCCCATGTACATGACCGAAGGGTGCGTCAAGTGTCACGGTATTCTCGGCTTCAAGGACGGCGACCTGCGTGGCGGGGTGAGCGTATCCATCCCTATGGCACCCTATCTGGCCGCCGCCGCTGACTCTATTTCAGGGATGAAGATCACCCACAGCGCCGTCTGGATCACAGGCATTTTGGGTTTTCTATCTTTTGGAATTTTCATCAAATATCGCCAGAAAGAACGCCGCATACTGCTCAAACAGTTGGAGCATGACGCCCTCTACGACACCTTGACCCAACTGCCCAACCGCCTACTGTTCAGCGACCGCGTCACCCAGGCCATCCACAAGCGGCAGAGGGGGGGAAGTTACCAGTTTGCAGTCTGCTTCATTGATCTTGATCGCTTCAAGAGCATCAATGATGGATACGGCCATGCCACAGGCGATGAACTTCTGCGACAGGTATCCCAGCGCTTGTCACAGGCTATTAGGCCATCAGATACCATCGCGAGAAACAGCGGTGATGAGTTCACCGTGCTCCTCGACGGCATCACCGGATTGAAAGATGCCGTTTATATCACCGAGCGTCTGCAAGAAACCCTCAAAAAGCCTTTTTCACTTAGCGTGTGCCGGCTCAATATTGATGCAAGTTTCGGTATTTGCATCGCAAACAACACACATACCGACTCAGACTCCATCATCCAGGATGCCGATACCGCCATGTACCGCGCAAAAGCATCCGGCAGTGCACGCATTGATATCTTTGATCCCGATATGCACGCTGAGATCCAATATCTCACGAGAATGGAGCATGACCTGAAGCAGGCTCTTGATAAAGAGCAGTTTGAAGTTTACTACCAGCCGGTAATCAGCCTAAAGGAGAACTGCGTTATCGGTTTCGAGGCCTTGCTGAGATGGCATCACCCTGACTCTGGAATGGTTAGCCCGGAGATCTTTATCCCTATCGCAGAAGATACAGGCAGCATCTCCAGGATCGGTGCGTGGGTACTGGCGCAAGCCTGCAGACAGACCAGGGACTGGAACCTCAGTTATAAGCCCGAAAAACCATTCACCATTGCAGTAAACCTCTCATCACGGCAAGTCATCAAGAATGATATTTCTGAAGAGATCTCCAACATCCTGTCACGTACCAGACTGGAACCATCCCTACTTCATGTGGAACTCACCGAAACCATGATGGTGACGGATCGTCCGATCACCATACAAAACTTGAGTGATATAAAAGCACTGGGTGTCAGCCTGCATGCCGATGACTTCGGCAAGGGCTACAGCTCACTCACCTATCTGCAGGAGTATAACTTTGACACACTCAAAATCGATAAAGACTTCGTGCAGGATATGGGTCCCCATGGAAAAGGGCGTAAGCTGGTCAAGGCACTCCTGCTGTTGGCTCAGGATCTGGAAATAGGTGTCGTAGCGGAGGGAATCGAAACCCAGGAGCAGTTTGAACGCCTCAGTGCCTTACACTGTAACCAGATGCAAGGCTACTATCTCTGCCCTCCACTAACGGCTTCTGCCATTGAAGCAACCCTTAACCAAAATGGTCATCTATCAATAATACGTCTGCTTGAATTAAACCCCTTCCTACAGGAGCAGGCTGCTGTTTTAACCTAGAACCCTCAGTTGGACAGGGTGGAGAGTGTGCTTGGGTTGGTGCAGTACAAGGCACAACGACGAGGAATAGTCATTCTATTCCAAGGAGTTGTAACGCCGTAATGCG
>MOXG01000055.1_pt1 | contig 24645 bp, 25 predicted proteins | sample 1471191 | NCBI WGS metagenome assembly MOXG01 (sample SAMN05806437, study PRJNA327811) | mollusc metagenome | isolation source: Phylotype C (NB3) bacterial symbionts from gill | host: Thyasira cf. gouldii | place: Canada: Bonne Bay, Newfoundland | collected 2010-08-19
GAACGATTATCATAGCCGGATCTGACCTTAAGAGCCCGTAGGGCCGATACGAGGACTTGTTCTTGATATTCAAGGACTTGAAAACCTTTTTTTTAACCCCTTGTGTGATTAGTGCACGTTGTATTTCAGCCCAAAGTTGCGCCATGCACTTGTATCCTAGTTGTCTGACTCGGTGTAGTCTCGCCTGGATACATGGACAGCCGAACACACACCTCCGGTGTAAGTCAAAGTTGTATTAAAAAAAAGGATTTTCAAGTCCTTGAATATCAAGATCCAGTCCTCGTATCGGCAACTCCGGCGCTAACGCGCCTCCGTTGCTCTTAAGGTCCAGATCCGGCTATGATAATCGTTCTTCTAATTTAGCTCCGAGCTTAAGAGCCCCTGCGGGGCTCTCTTAAGGTCCAAGGATATATCGACCTTATTCGAAACGATCTATGTGAACGGGAAGTCGTCACTCTTGTGGTACGTCGACAGAGTGAGTTATTTCAACCACCTTGATCAAGTCGAAGTGGTTTGGCTTGAAACCTTTTTCACGAACCAGGTATTCCGCCTCCGTCATAGACAGGACACACTGCAGCAGTCGTCAAAGCACGAGTCAGTCAGCAATGTGGCTACCATCGAATTGCATGACAACTGCGAGAGGTCCGACTCATCGACTTTGCGGACGGCACCACGAGTCAGTCTTAACGCCAACGTTTGCTACGGCGTACTTTGCTTACCCCAGAGGTCTGTCTCTGCGATTCGACGTTGACCGACGAGCGAAAACAGTATTACGAAGGCGGCACAACTGTCCAAGGTGTCTGTCTCGAAAATAATCTGATGGAAATTCTCGGCCGAGAAACACAGTCGTCGTTTGCGAGACCGACCCAGAGTGTGCGATAAAATCGATAAGGTTTTCCGGCGCATCGATGATGCCACACATCCTGCCGGGACTGTCTTCGGGTCACTCGAACGTGGCAAAAGTACTTGATGTTTTGCTGGACGGCGATTTATGACTTTGTGTTGTGTTCGGCTACTGTTGGTCTTAGGAGAAGAATGGAACTCTAAATACGAATTGATACGGAATGCCAACCATTTTAAAGAGTCGATTTTTGGCCGATTGATGAACCACGAGTTTAGGCATTTTCGCTATAGTTACATGTATTTTCGGGCATTTGACACCTGTTTTTGAAATTAATCTAGTCATCGGTCATCGATTCGTGTTTTGTTGCGTTTTCTGAGACTCTGTGACACTGATGTCCCGTCGTTGTGGCCAAAGATCCAGGTTCCCTTTAATGTAACGATTCTGTGAAGAGAGTTTGCCCTTGAGATTTCCTGCTCCATGAGTGTCACCCGAGGCATTAAAGACATTACATCGCGGATCATTTTTCCTGGTGCTATAGGTTCCTGACTTTACTTTCGAAGTAGTTGTCGCTGCGGTTATGCGACCTGCAGAATCTACTTTCCCATTAAAACTGACCTCCTGCTGAATCGGGCAGCTATAAGAGGCATAAGCGAGCTTGGTCATGCCACCTCTTTCCACACATTCCGATGTTATACAGACGCCAAGATCACGCCTCCATGTGAAACCACCCTCGACGTCACCCGTATCAAAATCCACATTCAACACACCTGTCCCATAACCGGTCTGATTACAACTGTTCGGGCCGCTGTACTCATCTACCCCAGAGGATTTGCCGATCATTTTTACACTGGGTGCCGATTGAACAACCGGTTGCGGTTTATGTCCGTACTTTTCCAGCATCCTAGCCATGGTTTCGGGATCTAATTCAGGTACGTAGGCACTATCCTGCCTCACCCGTAACTCTATCTGCTCCTCTAAAGAGAGTTCCACCGTTCCATGACCAAAGGATGAAACCACCATATTGACGGTCCGCTCACCTATCCACATCAACATGTCGACCTCGTTTTCATCGACAGTGGCATTGACGATAGACAAGACACCACCCACCGTGCTGACACCCTTCTCAACTGTATTTTCAATCATCACCGCGGCCTCCTCGTCACCGAGACCGTAGCGCAGGCCATTTCTCATCAGGACAATCGCTGCTGAAGCGTTGTTGAAAGCCAGGGTTGTGCCCCCAACCCAGCTAACCGGAGCCGATGCACCACAAGTAATTATCGTGGTACCTACGGCAACGACCACCTGGGAGCCATCCTTAATTCCAGTCAATACATTCTGGCCAAGTGCCCACATATCACCCATGGCATTCTGATAAGTCGCTTCGTTGGCTTGCAGTTGCATACTGCTCGCCCGCATCGAGTGTGCCTGCGCCTCTCGCCGTGCCTGCTGCAACAGGGCAACCGGATTATTGATCTCATCCTTCATGTGGCTGTTGATTTGCCCCACCACATCGACAGCGGTATCTATCGAACCTGCCGCTCCGTACGCAGGTAGATCCTGATCCACACCTCGCGCCGCATAAGCATTCCGGACAAAACCCAACCCCCAGCTGCCAAAAGATCCTGCACGTTCCCTGCGCACTCTTTTTACTACGGCATCGAGCTTTCGAGTATCACCTCGCATCTTTTCCCAGCCCACTATGGCGGTGTCAATATCCTTTATAACCTGTTCAAAAGTAACAGCCTGCTTATCAAAATTGAGTGCCTTGTTTGTGGCTATTATGGCCAGCGGATAGTCGGCCAGCACCCGTTTAAGACTGTCTGCCATTCGCTGATGTTGCTTCAGTGAAGCAGGGGCTTCATCTCTGAAGACCGGTATGTTGCTGGGCAACTGCGCCAATGGTTTCTGTTTCTCCAGTGGTGGCCCCCGATGGGTCTCTTTCGGCTTGATGCCGGGACGCTTTGATTTCACTACACGCTTTGCTGCAGATTTAACGGGCCTGCCTCTGCAGGTAACCGAGCTGATACGATCACAATAACCCGCCTCACAGGTTTTTCCGTTACCCATCACAATGGTCGGTGGCGTATCGTGCTCAACTTTCCAGCGCTTTGCCTCCTTAAACCCTTTACTATGACACCAAGCATCAGCAGCCGGTTTCCCACACCCGCGGCCCCAGTGCAGGCACAAATCGAGAGCATAACCTTTAACCTCAGGTTTTTTAAAAGTTTCCTCGCCCTTACCCTTGTCTGCGTTGCGTGGTTTTTCCGCCTTATAAAGTGCAGCCTTGTGTGCCGTATCATCAATCAGTTTGAGGAAATCGAGCAGAATATTGTGCGCATCTGTACCCTCCTCCAGAACCATCGCCAAGGCTATGTCTTTCCGTGCATCCACATAATTTTCGGACTTAAAAAGGGCCTCGGCACGCTCAACCAGCAACCGAGCATCTTTCGGGTTGCGCTCAATACCAATATTCAGCCAATAAATCGCCTCTTGGTACTTTTCCTCGACTAGAAGACTGGAGCCGAGGTACTGAAATGCCCTGGGCTCACCCACATCAGGTTTAAGGGCAAATGCCTGCTTGAAATCCGCCGCCGCACGCTCGTACTGACCAAGATCGAAATAGGCCTTACCGCGAGAGAAATAGGGCCTGACGGCAGGTGTTATCTGTAATGATTTTGTATAGCTTTCTATCGCACCCTCATCATCATCCTCCATGGCACGACAAAAACCGATCTCATAATAGGCCTTTGCCGCCTGTCGACTTTTTGGGTCGATCCGAATCGCCTTCCTGTACCACCGAATGGATTTAGTACAACCCTTCTCTATTGACAGCGCCTCCCCCTGGCTGATGTACTCCTCCTGTAGATCAGACGCAGCCGCCGGCAGATGCCAAACCATAAGCAGGAAGAGAAAAAACATCTTGCACCTGATTAGCATCATTTGACCATCCGATCACTTTCCAATTCACTACAAGCCTAGCTGATGACAGGAGCAAGGATGGACTTAATTACAACCTCTTTTGGTCCCCCCTCATTTGCGCCAGTCACGCGCTATTAAAACGCCAGATCGAAAGATTCTATCTTATTGTTTTATTTGCTGTTTATAGCTTATTGACCGAAATCAAGGCCAGCCTATTGAAACAGCTGGTAGATTGCTTACAAATCGCGATGTTATCGATGAGTACCTTAATGCACAAACTTCTACTTCTACTGCCTATTCTGCTCGCACCGGCTGCCTTTGCGTCAGCGCAAGAGGAACTAATGTCACAGCGCCAGATTGAGATCATTCATTTGCTTAAGCACGACTGCGGCTCATGCCATGGCATGCGCTTGAAAGGTGGATTGGGGCCTGCGCTCAAGCCTGAGCAACTCAAGAACTGGAGTGTGGAACAACTGGCGGTAACTATCCGTTACGGCCGTCCCGGTACACCCATGCCCCCCTGGGGACCTTTTCTCAGCGAGGCCGAGGCCATCTGGCTGGCACAGCAACTGAAGCAGGGTATTCAGCCATGAAGCCGCTACACGCACTATTTCCACTGCTGTTGCTCTTTTCCGGATGGGTTCATGGCGAGTGTCTGACCCGTGGCACCGGTGATATGGGCATCGTCATCGAACGGGCCGCCGGCAGCCTCAAGGTAGTGGACACCTCAGCTCACACCGAACTGTTCCAGGTATCCGGTCTCGGTGACCTCTCTCACGCCTCCGCCGTCTACTCACGAGATGCACGCTATGTCTATATCTTTGGGCGCGACGGTGGTCTCACCAAAGTAGACATTCTCTGTGGAAAAATTGTCAATCGCATCGTCCAGGGCGGTAACAGCATCGGTGGTGCCATCTCACAAGACGGTTCACTGATCGCCGTATCCAACTACGAGCCAGGCGGCATAAAGATCTTCTCCTCCGATGATCTCTCCCTGGTAGCGGACATTCCCGCCACCCCAATAGCAAAAGGGAAACAGTCTAAAACCGTCGGCTTGGTGGATGCCCCCGACCAACGTTTCGTCGTCAGCCTTTACGATAGCGGTGAAAGCTGGATCATCGACATGAAAGACCCAAAGGCACCGGCCATTGAGCGCTTCAAGAATATCGGCCGTCTTCCCTACGATGCGCTGATCACACCTGAAGGCCGCTACTACATCGCCGGTCTGTTCGGACAGGACGGCCTCTCTCTGATCGACCTGTGGCACCCGGAAAAAGGGGCGCAGTTAATTTTGGCGAATTACGGTCGTGGCGAGAAAAAACTGCCGGTCTACAAAATGCCCCACCTCGAGGGCTGGGCGATGGCGGGTAACCTTGCTTTCCTTCCCGCCGTTGGTCAACACTCGGTGCTTGTAGTCGACAGCGGCAATTGGCAAGAGATAAAACAGATTCCGGTTCACGGCCAGCCTGTATTTGTCATAGCCCGCCCGGACGGACGTCAGATCTGGGTCAACTTTGCCTTTCCTCACAACGACACCATACAGGTTATCGACAGTGAATCGCTGGAGATTGTCAAAACCCTCAAACCCGGCAAGGGTGCACTGCATATGGAGTTCTCTCCCCGTGGTGAAGAGGTGTGGATTTCAATTCGCGACAAGGATGAGGTTCAGGTGTACGACACCCGCACACTGACACTGACAGATCGCCTGGCAGTGGATAAACCCAGCGGTATCTTTTTCACAGCCCGCGCTCATAAAACAGGACTATAGTATGGCGACCACAGCACCTATTATCGAGCATTCTTCCTGGCAGGGAGACAGCCCCAAAGAGGTCAAATTGAACGATCTGGAAAAACGGTTGCTAAATGAGTACCAAAAAGGATTTCCTCTTACCCCTTCACCTTACGCCGATATCGCAACAAAGCTGGGTACCAGCGAAGCCCTAGTGCTACAGATACTCAGCCGACTCCAGGAGTTGGGTGTTATCAGCAGAATCGGCCCAGTATTCAAACCCAAGCGTGTGGGTGTCAGCACCTGGTAGCCATGGCCGTACCCGAGGAGCAGTTAGAGGCGGTCGCAGAACAGATCAACAACTACCCCGAGGTTAACCATAACTACGAACGGGAAGATAGATACAACCTTTGGTTTGTAGTCACAGCCAGTGACAAAACCCACCTCCAGACGGTGCTGGCGGAGATGGAGCACCAGACTGGATATAGTCTTCTCATCCTGCCACTTGAGAAGCAGTTCCATATCGACCTGGGATTTCCACTATGGTGCTGACAGAACAGGATTATCAACTGATTGCCGAAATTCAGGGCGGCCTGCCGCTCTCAAGCCACCCCTATGCCGAGGTTGGCGCCCACATCGGTCTTGATGAGGGGGAGGTTATCGAGCGCATCGGCCTGATGCAGGAGAGCGGTGTCATCAAGCGTATGGGCTGGTGGTGCGCCACCATGAGTTGGGTTACAAAGCCAATGCCATGGTGGTGTGGGATGTCCCGGATAACGAACTCGATGCTGCGGGTGAAGCACTGGGTGAAGAGCCCTGTATCACCCTCTGCTATCAGCGCCCACGCCGACTGCCGGAGTGGCCCTACAACCTCTTCACCATGATTCACGGCAAAGAGCGGAAGCGGGTTCTCGACACCATAGAGAGCCTTAGCCAACTCCCGGAGATGGAAGGTATCTCATACAAAGTGCTGTTCAGTGGGCGGCGCTTCAAGCAGCGTGGCGCCCGCTACCAGTGACAGACCAGCCAGCGTAATGGATCAACTGGATCGTACCATCATCAACAACCTGCAGGGCGGCTTTCCCATTAGTGATCGCCCCTATCTCCAGGCGGCAAAAAAACTGGGCATAGAGGAGAGTGAACTGATCCAGCGCCTGGAGTACATGTTGGAGAAGAAGCAGCTCTCCCGCTTTGGTCCACTCTACAATGCGGAACGACTCGGTGGTGGCCTCAGCCTCTGCGCCATGAGCATTCCGGCCGATGCATTTGAGCGGGTCGCCGGGCAGGTCAACGGCTTTCCGGAAGTGGCCCACAATTATGCACGCGACCACACCTTCAACATGTGGTTCGTACTCGCTACCGAGCGAGCGGAGCGTATCGACAAAGTGCTATCAGAAATTGAAAGATCACAGGCTATCCGGTCTACAACATGCCCAAAGAGAGGGAATTTTTTATTGGGCTGAAATTCGAAGTGTGACAGTAGTGCAATCCAACGCTTTGAAAACTCTTCGCCGGAAATGAACAAATATCCCATACTGATTGAGTATAAAATCAGTAAGCGCATCAAGCCCTTCTCCCAACTGGGGAAAAGGGGTGTTGCGATACTCCCTCTTCATCTGGAAGGTTACCCAAAACGGGTTTTTGCTCTATCTTCGGATACAATAGATCTTTAATCATTAGGATACCCCCCTTGAAAAAACGAAAACTCGGCCAGAAAATTACCTTTATCAGTGCCATCATCTTCTACTTGTGTGGCGCAGGCTTTCTAGTGGCCACCGGTTACTACGGCTCTCAGTTCGGTACAGAGAGTCCAGTTTTTGCCAGCTTTGCCGCTTCAATAGTCTTCTTCTTTGGTGCTGGGGTAGTTCTTCATGTCATGGGCTCGATCAATATGCCTGACCTGCGGGTAAACCGGGGCAAACCAACGGATTGAACTCTGTTACGTAGAGTAAAGGCCGCCATACATATGAGTACAGATAGCACAATAACTGTAGGCTCTATTGGCAACTGGTTACGTCAGGGTTGGCGTTACTACCGTCAAAATGCCTTGGTAAGCAGCACCTATATCGCGCTCTTTCTGTTACCCGGCTCGGTCATACAATACGCCATGGTATCTGAGGGTTACGGCCTCTTTTACTACCTGCTTGCCGCCGGATTTATTATTTTGATACCCGCCCTGTCGGCACTCTACTACCCCCTCTCTTCGATCAGCGACAAAGGGCAGCAGGGTAATATTAACGACATAATGAGTGGGCTTACCCGGGTACCAGAGCGTGCTGGGTACTCACCGCTTTTATGTTTGCGCTCTATCTTATCTGGATCACCGATGCCGCTATCGTCTACAGCTTTTATTTCAAGCTCGATCCGGTCCTGTTAAGTGACTACATGGCAAACCCCGACTATCGATCAGAGGTCAACAGCTTCATAGTTAACATCAGCCTTGCCGGTATGGTTTTGGCGGGTATTGCCTATGGCGTCACTGTATTTTCTCTGCCTCATGCCTTTGAGAGCCAAGTGGGATTTGTAGATGCGGTAGTTTTTAGTATTAAGACTATTGCCTCCAATTTTCGCGTAATGCTGCTGTGGGCACTGTTATTGGGTATATCTCAGCTCACTGCACTGCTGATATTTCCACTACTGGAGATCATACTGTTACCGATACTCGCCTACGCCAACCTTGCCGCTTATCGCCAGATCAGTGGAATCTCATACAGTGAATAAAAAGGAAGATTCCATATTGGACGAGCTTGACCGCCGTATCGTCAAGGAGACTCAGGCCGGCCTACCGTTGGTACCCCAACCCTATGAAGAGATCGCAAGGCGCCTTGAATGCAGTGCAGCCGAAGTGATGAGCCGAATGCAAAAAATGCAGGAGAGTGGTGCTATCAGGCGTATTGGTGCTGTTCCAAATCACTACACACTGGGCTTCCGAGGAAATGGAATGACCGTGTGGGATCTGCCCGATGACAAGGTGGAGGAGTATGGCGAAAAGATCGGCAATCTCGACTTTGTCAGCCATGCCTACCAACGTCCACGCCATCAACCCCAGTGGAACTACAACCTCTTTGCCATGGTTCATGGCAAGGACCGTAATGAAGTGATGGAGAAGGTGAAGATGATCGTTGAGCTACTCGGTGGACACAACCGTGGACACGAAGTGCTGTTCAGCTCAAAGATCCTGAAGAAAACCGGTATGCGATTCTAGGAGCCTGTCCGAGAATAGAACAGGCTCCTAGCGGTTCGATGTTAAGGGGCCGGAAATAAACGCAAATGAAAGCGAATAATCACGACCAAACTGAGACGAGTAAATGGGAATCAAAAAGCAGATAAAATATTTGCGTTTATTCGCGTTCATTTCCGGCTAAATAGCTTTCATTAGACATCTAACCCACTTCTCAACTGACAACTGACAACTGACAACTGACAACTGATTATAAAATGTTCCGAATCTCACAATTCATGCAGGAGTTGGATAACCCAAAACCCTTGGGTCCCAAGCGCAATCCGCCCGGTCCGGTGGTTATCTGGAATCTGGTACGGCGCTGCAACCTCACCTGCAAACACTGCTACGCCATCTCGGCCGATACCGACTTTCCCAATGAGCTGAGCACAGACCAGGTGTTCGAGGTGATGGATGATCTCAAAGGATTCAAGGTACCGGTACTGATCCTCTCCGGTGGTGAGCCCCTGTTGCGCCCCGATATCTATGAGATTGCCCATCGCGCCAAGGAGATGGGCTTCTATACCGCCCTCTCCACCAACGGCACCCTTATCGATGAGAGCAACATTGAAAAGATCGCCGCCGTCGGCTTCGACTACCTGGGCATCAGCTTTGACGGCATTGCAGAAACCCACGACAGTTTCCGTCGCAAGGAGGGCGCCTTTGTTGCCTCTATGAAGGGGCTCCGTCTCTGTCGTGACCAGGGCATCAAGGTGGGTTTGCGTTTCACCATGACTCAGGACAACGCCGATGAGTTGCCACAACTGCTCGATCTGATGGATGAGGAGCGGGTGGACAAATTCTACTTCTCTCATCTCAACTATGCAGGTCGTGGAAATAAGAACCGCAAAGACGATGTCTTTCTCAACACCACCCGCTGGGCCATGGAGCTGCTGTTTAAACGCGCACTGGCAGACGTAAGAGGTGGACGAAAAACCGAATTTGTCACCGGTAACAACGATGCCGATGGTGTCTACCTGCTGCATTGGGTACGCAAACACTTCCCAGAGCAGGCGGAACATATCAATGCAAAACTCGCCCAGTGGGGTGGGAACAGCTCCGGTGTCAATATCTCCAACATCGACAACCAGGGCAACGTCCACCCGGATACCATGTGGTGGCACTACAACCTGGGTAACGTAAAAGAGCGTCCCTTTTCAGAGATCTGGCAAGACACCTCAGACCCCATTATGGCCGGACTGAAACAGAGTCCGAGAACAGTGGGCGGTCGTTGCGGTGAGTGTGCCCATTTCGATATCTGTGGCGGCAACACACGAGTGCGTGCCCTGCAGCTCACCGGTGATGCCTGGGCCGAAGATCCGGCCTGTTACCTTACCGAGGAGGAGATCTCTACTTGAGATTAGAAATACAGATGTAGGTTGGACTAAGCCACAAAAGCTGTAACTATTCAGCTATACGTGTTAGTGAGATTGTATTCCTCCGGGGTCGAGTCATTGCGCCAAGATTGATGATAAATCCACCTTTTTACGGCGCAATCGACTCCGACCCCTGCCAAGATACCCTTGCAAACAGGCGTAGCTGAATAGTTACCAAAAGCTAACACAACCAGTCTGAAGTGTAGGAGCGAACTTGTTCGCGATAGGCTCCGATACGTGTTCTTCGCGAACAAGTTTGCTCCTACAATCGACTCCAGAATTTTTATACAGAACGACGTAAATTAATGAACTTTCTCAACCACAAAACCACACTTCTCTTCACTCTCTTCTTGGTAACAGGATCAGTCAGCGTATCCGCAAACGAAGAGACCCAGGCACTCTACAAACAACACTGCGGCGAATGCCACGGTGAGGATCGTCTGGGAAAAATAGGCCCCGCCCTGCTGCCGCAGAATCTCAAACGGCTGCGCAAAAAGCTGCCGCCAAAGTGATTAAGGAGGGACGAATAGCCACCCAGATGCCGGCATTCAAAGAGAAGCTAAACGACGGTGAGATAGAGTCACTTGTGGATCTCGCCTATACCCCTCTTGCAGAGATACCTGTCTGGGGAATGAAAGAGATCAAGGCAAGCCGGCTGGTCTACCACAAGCCGGGCACATTGCCGGACAAACCGCTGTTTGATGCCGAAGTGGATAACCTCTTTATGGTGGTAGAGCTGGGTGATCATCACGCCACCCTGCTCGACGGCAACAGCTTTACCCCTATTCACCGCCTGCCCACCCGCTTCGCTCTTCACGGCGGCCCCAAATGGGCCGAGGGCGGCCGCTACATCTACTTCGCCTCCCGTGACGGCTGGATCAGCAAGTTCGATGCCTTCAACCTGAAATATGTGGCCGAGGTACGTGCCGGTATCAACACCCGCAATCTTGCCGTCTCCCACGATGGACGCTACCTTATCGTTGCCAACTACCTGCCCCACACACTCACCGTGCTGGACGCCAAGGATCTCTCCCCTATCAAGGTGATCGAGGCAAAAGATGACAAAGGAAACAGCTCACGGGTCAGCGCAGTCTACACTGCCGACCCGCGTAACAGCTTCGTCGCCGCCCTCAAGGATATACCGGAGGTGTGGGAGATCAGCTACCTGGATGAACACCGCCCGGCTTCACCGGCTGGGTTCACGACTACAACAGTGAATCCGGTGACGCACACAAGGAGGAGCCCTTTGCCGTACGCCGCATCCAGCTCAAGGATTATCTCGACGACTTCTTCATGACCCAGGAGTACGACCAGATCATCGGCACCGCCCGCGACGGCACCGGCCAGGTGGTCGATCTCGACCTGAAACGTGCTGTTGGCAAAGTGACACTCCCCGGTATGCCACACTTGAGCTCCGGCATCACCTGGGACTATCAGGGGAAAACCGTATTGGCAACCCCTAATATCAAGGAAGGAGTGGTCACCATCATCGATACTGAGAGCTGGGAAGTGATCAAACGCATCAAAACTCAAGGACCAGGGTTCTTTATGCGTAGCCATGAGAAGAGCCCCTACGCCTGGGTGGACGTCTTCTTCGGTCCCAACAAAGACCTGATGCACGTTATCGACAAGCAGAGCCTGGAGATAGTCAAGACGCTGAAACCAGCTCCTGGAAAAACCTCCGCCCATGTCGAATTCACCAAGGACGGAAAGTACGCCCTGGTAAGCATCTGGGATCAGGAAGGCGCACTGGTGATCTACGATGCCAGTACACTGGAAGAAGTTAAACGCCTGCCGATGAAAAAACCGTCAGGTAAATACAATGTACACAACAAGCTGACTCGTTCGAGCGGTACCAGTCATTGATTTAAATCGACACAAAAAGGGGAACGCAGAGGGCACAGAGAAAAGCGTAACTATTGAGCACACTCGTTACGTTTGACGCTGAGTATTAACGAATACATGACTATGCACAATAATCCTGAAAACTATCTCAATGGAAATAAGGATGCCTTTGTAGGATTATTGTACGGGGCCAGTTAGCAAAATGACTGAATCAACCATGCAACAGGTCAACTGCCTCTACTGTGGCAAGAAAATTCCTGATGATACATCAGCCTGCCCTCACTGCGGTGCAGTCTCCCATTATCAGAAGCGGGGCTACCGCTCCGGTACCAAGAGAAAGTTTGTCCTATTCTTTATTGCTCTGGTGGTGTTCTGCTTCTTTTTCATGTTCTGGCTACCTCGATAGGAGAGATCAAATCATGATCAAACGTTACTTATTACTCCTTACCCTCCCCTTTTCCCTTGCTACAGCAGGTCAACCACAGCACCAGGCCTCATTAACCAGTGTCGAGGATGGCGATACCCTGGTGGTAAAAATTAAGGGTGAGGATAAGCGTGTCCAACTCCGTGGTATCGATGCACCGGAAGATGTGGAGAATCCAAAGTTCACCAAAGACCTTCAACGCACTGCGCTTGATAAGCAGGCACTGCTGAAGATTGGACAGATGGCCACAACTCACCTAAAAGACTTGGTCACGCCAGGCGAGAAACTCACCTTGGAGGGTGACCTAACCAAAAAAGATCGCTACGGCCGCCTGTCCGCCACTGTTTTTCGATCAGACAACCGCTCTCTCAACCAAACTATGGTTGAAGAGGGTTACGCCGTTGTGCTTGGCCGTTACCCTCTCGATCCATCACTGAAACAGTCACTGAAGAGTGCCGAGCAAGAAGCTTCTGAGGAGGCGCGTGGCTTGTGGGGTAGTGCAGCTGAAACTACCCGTGCATGGCACGGTCAATCCCAATAGAGCTCAACGAAACTTCAACACAACAGACAGACTCATGAAAAAACGTAATCTCATAAATAGTGGTGCCCTGCTACTGGTCCTGTTCCACACTTGCCTCCAGGCAGAGACCTTTGACTACGACCCGGATACCGGCGAAGAGATCAATGAGGTCTGTGCCGGCTGCCACGGTGAATACGGCGAGGGTGGCAAGGACGGTGTCTACCCCCGCATTGCCAGCATGGCCACCGCCTTTACCGCCAAACAACTCCACCTGTTCAGGGAGCGCAAACGCCCCAACATGGCAATGGTCGAGTATGTAGATGACCGACAGATGCCGGATGCCGACATATTCCATATCTCTGAATACCTCTCCCGGATCACCCTGAAAACCAAGCTGCCGCCAGCCAACGAGAATGATCCAGGTTTCGATGCCTACGCCCGTCTGCTGGAGTCAAAACGACTAATGCAAATCCCACGAGCAAAGGGGGATATTGCTAAAGGAAAAAAGCTCTACCGCAAAGAGTGTGGTAGCTGTCACGGCAAAGAGGGCTGGGGTGATATCAAGAAAGCCGTACCGATGCTGGCAGGACAGTACACCAACTACCTATGGCGGCAGGTGAAAAAGTACCGCGAAAAAATCCGCATCCACGATGAAGAGGATACGGAGAGCGAACTGCTTGACGACTTCAGCGATGGAGAGCTTGAAGATATCTTCGCCTACCTCTCCATTCTCGATGATTGAGAGAGCGTGACATGTGATGCCTGAGGCAGTTTCCAGGAGAAATCTGCATGACAAGAGATCAGGCAAGTCGAAGGTAGAAACATTGATCAGAGCCTATTTTTCGGACCGATCAGGCAACCGGGCATGTTCTTCGCGAACAAGTTCGCTCCTACCCCCTGTTCCCGGATTATTGTGCGCAGCCATTTAATTTTATCTCAGTCTAAATCTAACCAAACTTAATCAGAGACTACTTAAGATGCCGTCGAGACTTGAAGCCGGGCAGCCCAAGTAATGGAAGATTAATAGTCCTACATAGATTGATCTTCACAAGCGTTTGACTCATTATGAATCAATCAGTTTTTCCGATTAATAATCCGATTAGGTCCATTTGATATGTACGGTATGATCTTCGATTTTTTACGTGAGTATGTCATTGAACGACATGGGGGCAAAGAGACCTGGAAGGCCCTCCTGGATGACAATGACTATGGCTATAAAATCTACTTTCCGGTGAAAGAGTATCCAGACGAGGAGATCGTGGCACTAGCCACCTCTGCATCCAAAGCACTGAATTTGCCACTACCTGATGTGCTTGAGGACTTTGGGTCATTTGTCGGCCCAAAACTGACCACTTTCTATCACATGTATGTCAAAGACAAATCATGGAAAACGCTGGATATTATTGAAATTGCCGGCAGCAGTATTCATGACACTATTCATCAGCACAACCCCAGCCGTAAACCACCCACCCTATCCAGTAAACGCGAGAGCATGACTACTTGATCCTAACCTATCACTCTCACCGCAAGCTCTGCCCTGTTGTTCGTGGCATTGTGAGGGGGCTTGGAGAAAAGTATGGCGAGCGCTTCCGAATTGAAGAGTCCCAGTGTATGCACAAGGGCGCCGAAGAGTGCGTCATGCACATTACACGGATTTAAGCTGTACTAGACTCCTCGGTTGAGTCGGCTCTGGTAAAGAAAATTGGGGGTCACCCATTGCCTATTATGGGTGGTGATGCGCAATGGGAGACCTGCCCCCCATTCTTACACTTGAATAATTTTATCTCAGTATTATTTTGCACCCAAAACTGACCACTTATCTTAGGTGCATTACCTCTGTTTGTTCTTCATAGTTGATTTAATCAACTTACCAAAACTTTTATCTTTCCTTCTCTTTTCTAAATAGGACATTTGATTGAATTCAGACTCTTTCTTCATCTTCAGGTAGTTTTGATAGCGTTGTTCGGACAGGTCACCGGCCTTTGTAGCAGCCAAGATTGCACAGCCTTTTTCATTGGTATGGGAACAGTTACTAAACTTGCAGCTTTGAAAAAGCTCCAATATTTCTGAAAAAGTCTCATCTAAGCCGTCATCTATGGACATGCTACCAAGCTCTCTCATGCCTGGAGTGTCTATAATCATTGCCCCGCTTTCTAACCGAACCAATTGACGGCTTGTTGTAGTATGCCGCCCTTTGCTTTGTATTCTACTAACTGACTGGGTTTCAAATTTATCATTACCTATTATGCTGTTAATTAAGGTAGTTTTACCAACACCAGATGAGCCTAACAAGCAATAGGAAGAACCACTCTTTAAAGAGCCGGCAACTAAATCAATATTCTCCCGGCTCAAATTGCTAAACTCCATTACGGTAGTTTGAGGAGCGATACCGAAAACTTTTTCCTTAATTTCTTCAACCTCTTCTTTGGGCATAAGGTCGCACTTGCTCAGTAGAATAACAGGTTCAATTCCACTTTCATTGACCATAACTAAATAGCGCTCCAATCTTCGTAAATTAAAATTATCATTCAATGATTGAATAATGAAAGCAACGTCAATATTTGCAGCTATCAACTGGAAATCAACTAATTTTCCAGCAGTCTTTCTCTTCAGGAGTGTCTTTCTGGGGAAAACACCATATATAATCGCATGGGTATCATCATCGTAAAAATCTGCATACACCCAGTCACCAGTAGTAGGAAGCTCGCTTGCAGACTCGCTACAGTAAAGAAGGTTTCCTGATAACTCAGCAAATACATCCTCCCCTCCTTTTGACACGGTGTAGCTATCTTTATGAACTGAAACTATCCGAGCAACACTATGTGCGGCACTTTTATTATCATCCACTCGACTCTTAAACCAGCCGCTATACCCTATGTTTTCCAGATCACTCATAATTCAGCTTATATCTCAATCTCTTGCTTGGTCCTGCCCACAAAAAGTAGACACCCTAACTATGCAGAGAAAAATTGGGGGCCTCCCATTTCTCTTGTTTTTCTTTGTCTCGAGGTCAAGTTGACCCTATTGCTAGCTCATTTGATTGATTTTATTGCTATTTCTTCGTGGTAATGCTTTTTTCTTTCTTCTGTGTAGTACCACCATTTTTGTGGCTCTGCGCCTTCCACAAATCTTACTGCTGAAATAAACACGTCAGCAATACAAGGATCAAAGTGCTTGCCAGTAATCTTGCATAATTCGCTGTGCATCGAATAAGGATTTTTCCCAATTAAATCAAAAGGCCTATTGATGCCAAGCATGTTTAGATACCGAATTGTTGCAGGGCCTACGTTTGGAATTTTGTTTAAATCTTTTATGTCGGTTCGAGTTTTCATTTTAATTTTGGAGCGAACGAAAAATGGTTCACGGGGTCAGAGTAACTGAAATTCACTTACCTTAGTAATTTGTTCACGTGTTCACGGGGTCAGAGTAACTGAAATTCACTTACCTTAGTAATCATGGGCACCCATAGATTAGCACCCAGTGAAATGACGGAGGTCCTTGATTGCAGCTTGATTGCCATTTTCCTATTCGATTGACTATATAGCCACCAGACTCCATTTTCAATTACTCTGGCCCCTTGGTCCCACATCCACTTTAACTGTTTGCAGTAATGGGTGTCTGCCCTGCGTCAAATCGGTAATGTTGCTTACTTTGATATATTTCAGTTTGAATGTGATTTCATCGTCATTATTTAAGTTTTCGGCGGGCTTGCTTTCGTCGCTGCTGATTAGAATTTCCAGACCATCCTCTTTCTTGCGAACACAGATACCTTCAGCTCGAAAATTACCAAGGTCAATATTGCATTTTGTTGGTCGGATATCGGCCTCTATATTGTTGCTGTCCCAAAGATATATCTTACGAGAGGACTGGCCTCGTCGTCGTTTCGGACCGGCTAGGATGAGATAATTGCTGGCGTCCACCTGAACCCAATCTCGGAAACCCCGCTGCCGCAAGTCGAACCGAAGCGGAGAGTTGCTCTGAATATCACCATCATTGGTATTAACGATCAAAGCTTGGGCTCTTCCCTGACGGTCGAGTGGTTTCCGAAAACCCACCAGGAGCTGCTCCGTCCCATAACTCGTGAGGCTTCCACATCCCTTTTACTGCGTCTGAAAAAGATGATGGTTTGAACGGAATGGTCACTGGAGAAGTCGTCAGCTCCCAACCAGTGAACTGGAAGCTCAAGAGTCTGTTACGTTCCTTCTCGTTGTAACCACCAATGACGTAGAATACGTCACCGAGTCGAGCCATAGACTCAAAATCAGAATTTTGTTTCTGACCATTATCCAAACAGAAACTCTGACCGGTGTTTCTGAAACTCGGATCGTTGGAATCGCTTAAGTCCAGACGAAAAAAAACGCAAACAATCCTGATTGTCCTCGGCAACCAGAAAAAGATTATCCGTCACATGGATTAAACCAGAAGCATCCAACATAGCATCGTTCCTCCGCACATTAAATGTATAACCCCCCGGCTAAAGCCGGTGGGTGTTTAGTCCTTCTATCGACTCTGACTCTATTGGTTCCCATTCCCGTGGGATTGGAGTTTTTCTACAGGCTAACGTTTAAGCTGTGCGGCGCAAACGAAGCGCAATGATGTTCCCCATAAAATGTTGACACATTAGCTTTTCGACTTCGCATACTCTTCAGGGCTCATATACCCAAGGTTCACGGGGTCAGAGTAACTGAAATTCTACCTTAGTAATCATGGGCACCCATAGATTAGCACCCAGTGAAATGACGGGGGTCCTTTATTGCCGCTTGATTACCATTTTCCTATTCGATTGACTATATAGCCACCACAACTCAATTTTCAATTACTCTGACCCTTTGGTCCTGCTTGATTGCCATTTTCCTATTCGATTGACTATCATAGCCACCACAACTCCATTTTCAGTTACTCTGACCCTTGGTCCGCCTTGGTCCGCCTTGGTCCGCCTTGGTCCGATCTAACCTTATTCGTTAGGCTTGTTTCGGCGGACTACTGTTAAACATATAAGATGTTCTTTTGCATAAAGAAACCAACATTAACATTAGAGCACCTCGATCAAAACACCCACAACCGTTGCTAGTGCTGCGCCCGAGGATAAGCCAAATAGTATAACGGCTGTAGCAATTGCTACTTCAAAGTGATTGGAAGCACCAATTAGTGATACTGGTGCTGCATCTTGATAAGAGAGCTTAAACCACCTAGAAAATACAAAATACCCTAGAGAAAAGATAAATACTGTTTGTATTAGTAATGGAATTGCAATCCATAGAATGGTTAATGGGTTTGAAACAATAACTTCACCTTTAAACGAAAATAGAAGAACTAGAGTAATTAATAGAGCCGCGATACTAACCGGTGTTAGCCAACGTAGAAATCTCTGATTAAACCAATCCATTCCCTTGTATTTGATAATTATTTTTCTCGAAAAATACCCGGCTACCAATGGTAATGCGACATAAATAGAGACAGAAAGAACCATGGTCTCCCAAGGCACCGGCATAGAGTTCACGTTTAATAGTAATCCACCCAGCGGCCCATAAAGAAAGAGCATCGTGAGTGAATTAATTGCCACCATAACTAGCGTTAACCCATCATTTCCTCTGGACAAATGGCCCCACATTAAGACCATAGCTGTACATGGAGCAATGCCAAGTAAAATGGTGCCCGCAATATAGCTTCTCCATAACTCCACTTCCTCTCCATTCGCTAGTATTTCTGTACCAGGTAAAAAGTCTCGGAATAAATACCCTAAGAATAGATACGATATGGCAAACATGCTAAATGGTTTAATCGCCCAGTTTATGAATAGTGTCAACATAACTGGCTTTGGCGTCTTTGCTGATTTAAGGACGTGTGCGAAATCTATTTTCACCATAATGGGATACATCATGAAGAATAAGCATACGGCGATGGGAATTGACACCTGATAAATAGAAAATTCATTCAGGGTAGTGGCAACACCTGGTGCTATTTTTCCTAAGAAAATCCCACCAGCAATGCAAAGCACTACCCATATAGTTAAATAACGCTCGAAAACTGACAGCTTATTTTCAGACATACCAGCCAACTCTTCCTCCGAACAAATTTTTCACGAGCCTAACGCCTTGCTCACCAGTGGAGTAAGTTGGCGCATTTTTTTGCAAATAAATCTACAGCTTACGGAGACCGCATGCAGCACACTTATTAGGAGCATTTCTAGTTTAGAGCATGTTTCTATTGAAATAATTAGAATTTTCAAATTCTATAATATTTGCACCTATATTAGGTACTGTAGGAAATATAGATGTTAATCTTTGAACAATATTTTTTGATAAATCTAATTTTTGCTCATCGGTTCTACCTTCCATTATATATGCAAAAACATGTATGAAATCTGCGATTTTGTTACCAGTGGAATATTTTTCAAACGAATTAACTCTTACTTTTATATCATGCTCACTAAACAGTCCTGTTGATTTGGCAGCAAGGTGAATATTCTCAATGATGGTTTCTTCAGGATGCAATTTGAAAATACTTTCAGAACAATCAGTTAAGAAATGTGGCATTGTTTCTCCTGGGGGTATAAGTTGGTGCTGCTAACAGTCAGTAACAAGGTTCAAGGGGGCAGAGTAACTGAAATTCACTTACCTTAGTAATCATGGGCACCCAGGGATTAGCACCCGGTGAAATGACGGGGGTCCTTGACTGCCGCTTGATTGCCATTTTCCTATTCGATTGACTATATAGCCACCACAACTCCATTTTCAATTACTCCCAAGGGATTAGCTGTCCCTTGGAGCTTATTGTTATGCGCTACATTCATTGATAATTTCAATAAGATCTGTTTCACCAAAGTCTACATCGTATTGTGAAAGTAGAGTTGTTACCTGACCTCTATGGTGAACTTGGTGAAGAAACAAATGATGAATCAAGCTAACAAAAGACTTGTTAAAGGTGCTGCCTGCCATATTTGTGTATGCAATACACCCATTTAAATCATCTTCGCTTAAACTTCTAATCCAATGAAGGATAGCTCCATCAATTTTTTCTCGCTCTTCTTTTAAGTCACCAAATTCTGTGAATATTATTGAGTTCAATTTACTTGGCTTGTCCATTTCACGGACATATGACAATGAGTCAATACTTGAAGGATGCTCTGCAAATCTCTTAAGCCAAATAATATCACCAACTAATATATGGTTGAGAGTCCCCAGCACAGACTTAAAAAATGCTCCCTTATCTTCACCAAGTTCATTCTTTGATAGATTGGCTGCTGCCACATATTGCCGTTCATTCATTAACTGATTGTATTTGGCCAACAGAATAAGTTGATTAATATCTGCCAAGACTAATGTTCCTTTTTATGCATAACGTCGCAAATAACCGGAGAGCGAAGGAGCGACCGTAGCGTCGGGTGCAGCCAATTGTTATACCAAATGAATAACCATGCTAACCTGGTTATTGTGGCGATACTGTCTGTGCAATTATTGCCTCGAGATGAGCAAAACCGGCCGGTGTATGCGCACCAGAATTCCCCCTATTATGTCGCTGTATATATTCATCCAACCTTAAGAAACGCACTGCATTATGATGGAAGAAATGATCAGTATAGGGTGTAAGCTCTGCTGTATCACTGAAGATCTTCTGCAACCGATCCAGGAATTTATTGGTCCTTTTGACGATCTGTGCCATGTGCCAGTCTGAGCCATACATCATTTTGTGCCCGAAATCATATTGCTGGCCATCCTGGTTGCCCACTGAAGTCTTCAACCGATTGACAAACGCACCTCGCTTGCCAGAATCGCTAATGATTGCGTGCAGGTAAGACATATCGGTGTAGACATTGGGATAAATCTGGCATAACTCGATGATCTTTCTAGGATAACTGTACTCGGTATCCCACAGGGAGTGGCCTTGGTTGTCCGGGTCATACCAGCCGTTGAAGGTTTCAGTCCGAACGCTATCGGGTAGATTGCCTGGTTCATCTTTGATCTCTACTTTGTAATCACCACCACCTGCATGGCCGAAGCAAAGCGTGAGATTAGGGTATTGTTCTAGAACCTCGCCCCAATATTTAGGATCGGAGTTAAGGCCAAAGTCGGAATGCAACTTCGCGTTAAAACCAACCGGTGTGCAGTGAGTCATGATTGGTATGTTATTAGCCTGACAATGCCCATATAGTTCGTTGAAGGCAGTATCATTGGGCTTATAACCCATAGGGGGATATAGCTTGACCCCAGCGTAACCCATAGCCATGGCATTTTTTACGATATTCAGTGCCTCAGGCCCTCGACGAGGGTCATACGCTACAAAGCCCAGAAGCTTGCCATTGGCAGTCCTGGTCACCTCATGCGACTGCGGGATCTGTTCAGACACATAATCCAGCTTTGGCGGTGTTGTGCCACCCAGAGCGATATAGGCTGGTTCCATGTCCATCATTAGGTGCACGGTAAGTACTGGTTTATCTTCATCCCTATAATTGCTCCCTGTTAAGTACCCCGCCAGGTCTTCTTCATGCAGCAACATCTTTCCAACAAACCCGAGGTGACCGCTAATCTTTCGTAATGTCCTGATCAGTGGTGCATTCCCAATACCAGTGAATGCTTCACCGACACCCTTTATCCGTTTCTGATTGTGGTCAAGGCTATCTTTCTTGAAGAGATTGGGCGCCAATTTCTGAACGAATTCCTCTCTAGAAAACTCAGCCCCTTGTTCCTTCGCATCCTCCTCATAAACAGTCATCAAGGCAGAGACTAATTTAGAGGTCGACGCATTATTGAGGGCTTTATTCTTTGTGTAGCTGGACTCCTCTTCCATTATCTTATTGGACAGCGAATCCAATATCTTATTAGAGAATTTCTTGACGTCGAACTCGTCTTCCGCTGCATTATTGGCAAATGCCTTCCATCCATTATCATATTGATCTGAATCCCACCAGTCATCACCTGTTGGCTTGGTGTTGACCAAGCTGTTGACGATTACGCCCAATGCACCCGCAACCTTTTCAGAAAATCCAAATTTGTAGTGGAAGATATCTCTTAATGGGACACCATATCCATTGAACATGTGCGTATGAATATCGATTATTTTATTCACAATAATTCTCCTTGTTTACCTGTGCTGATCTTCAATCTAAGGTAGCCAGCACGATAGATGGCGTGAAAGGTATAACGCTCAGCTAGCCGGCGGAGGCGCATCAGCGCCGGAGTTCGAGCTGAGCTGCTTGTTATGGCTTAATTTTATTTCCATACTCCGCTTTCTTTTTGTGACTTCAGAATTACTACTGTTTCTTCACGAATTTTCTGTGGCTTCTTGGTGAGAATATCTTCTGCGATTAGACGCATATCAGGTACGTCACCTACTTTCATTGCCTCCATAGCGACTCGTACAGTCATATGACTTCTGGCATTGCTAGATAGTGACCACTTGGCTGACGCTGCCGTTAGAAACAGATTGATATCACTTCTTTCTTCTAAATACTGAAGTGTTTCTATAATACCGTTTAAATATCGAAGATCTCCTGTAGCGAAGAAACAGGCCCAGTTCATATCGTTTTTTTCTGGGGATACAGGTATCTGATCTAACAAATCACTAGGCAACTGATCAATTGAGCGAGTAAATAGTGCTTTTGCAGGTTCACCAAGTGTTGATATCACTTCACGCCACTTCTTTCTCTTGAGCTCCTCATGTTTTGAAAATATACAGCTAAAGGACATAAGCAATGGCGCTTTTGCATTTTCTCTATTCGCCAAACCAGATGAGTTTACGAACTCCAAAGCCTCCTTTACTAGTCAGGCCTTGGTTCCATATAGTAAGTATGTGCGAAGTAACTTAGCTCGTTTTGATTTGAAATCGACTCAAGTTTCGGTGAGGAATGAACGTTTGAAACGAATATGAGTAATATACAGAGAGCTCTATAAATTTGCTTCATGCTGAAATTACCTTTTTGCCATAACGTCAAAATCATGGGGGCGTCTTTTTGCCTCCCATGCATTTTCTTGTTATGTTTATTTTCTTACTCTTACTTTAAAATGCTTATTATCATCACGTTTTAGCTCAAACATATCTATTGATTCAACTAATTGACTCAAACGTGAATAACCATAATTTCTTGAATCAAATGATGCATGATTAGAAATCAATGTGCCTACACGTGAAAGACTTGACCATCCATCTTCTTGCTCTGTTGTTTTAATAGCATTCCTTAACAGTTTAACTATCTTTAATTTTTCCTTTAATAGATTATTTTTTAATTCATTGGTTTTTTCTTTTTCACCTTTTTCACCTTCTTCATCAAGAAACAAGAAGGTAGAACAAGCATTGACAAATGCAGAAGGAGTTTTTCTTTGTCCGAATCCTATAACAAAAATTCCTTCTGACAAGATCCTTGTAACTAATGGCGTAAAGTCACAATCAGATGTGACAATACAAAAAGCATCAGTGTTTTTTGTATATAAAATATCCATAGCATCAATTGTAAGAGCTATATCTGTTGCATTTTTTCCTTTTGTCAGATCAAATTGCTGTATAGGTTGAATAGCATGATCATGGAGTATGGTTTGCCAACCATTTAAATTATTTGATACCCAATTACCATAAGCTCTACGTATATTAACTTTTCCATATTTAGCTAATTCATTCAAAATTTGTTGAATAGATTTCGATGGTGAATTATCAGCATCAATTAATAATGCTATATTTCCCACTTTTTCAGTCGGCAAAGTATTAACTCCTTACAAACATAACGCTTAAATATGGGGTGGCCGAGCGGTAGCGAGGGCGTCCCAGCGAACGATAGTGAGCGACATGATTTTCTTGTTAGCTATCATTCTATACGATTGAAACGTACGTCTTGTGAACCACCTACTGCCATAGGTAAAAATAAAAATACTAACCCCGCAGCGGTTCCGCTAGAATGAAATTTCCCATGTCCATTTACATCAAGGCCGATCTTACTTCCTCCGGCATATACACCTACCATAGGTTCACCGGACTTCAATCCAGCAATTCCAACCTCACTGGAAAGGATGATAACCCCATTATCTATTTCGAAATTTATCCCAAGAGTAAAAATAGACTTCTTAATTAGCTTTCCTCCTCCCAATCCATTTACCACTAAAGAATCTTCAGAAGCTTTTTCAACATTGATAAATTCTATCCTCTCATGAACTATCGATTTATCTTTTGGCCATAGAATTCTCGACAAGTACAGACTTGACTGTGCCTCTGGACCACCATCTCCCTCATTGCTGTAACGACCTACTAGCTCATCAATACTTGATACATTTGAGAAAGGAGCATTTTCAAGTGGCGCAGTAGAAACGCAGCCGCCTAATAAGGCAGCAATTATAATAAATATTGATAATGTCTTCATTTTTTTAGCTAACAGTTTATTCATAGGATTCCATCCGATATGACATTTCTGTTGATCATGCCATGAGTAATCGTGGAATCAGGAATTAAAATCCATAGTAACAATAACTTAACTCCTTTTATGCAATACAGCAACTGCAAGATAATAGGATTGGTTCCATATATCAGGTTCTGTTTATCGTCCATTTTTGTTTGGTGAATAAGACTACTCAATACATTGAAATATATAAATAAACCAAGTAACAATTGATCTGTGATTAGTGTGATATACGGATTTGATCCGATGATTTCTGCTTTTTTGCCTTTAGAAACAATGGGGTAAGCTTTGGCTGTTCTCTATATTTTATAGAGAACAGCCACCTGCTGAATCCCGCTAGCTTGCCTCCGCCAGTGCCTGCTCAATGTCAGCAATGATGTCGTCGATA
>MOXG01000056.1_pt1 | contig 23827 bp, 24 predicted proteins | sample 1471191 | NCBI WGS metagenome assembly MOXG01 (sample SAMN05806437, study PRJNA327811) | mollusc metagenome | isolation source: Phylotype C (NB3) bacterial symbionts from gill | host: Thyasira cf. gouldii | place: Canada: Bonne Bay, Newfoundland | collected 2010-08-19
GTGTCGACGTTCCGTTATCAGGAGGTCTGCTAGTTGTTGATCTTAATGGTGATGGTAACCTTGAGCTGACCTTCACCGACCCGGCTGTTGAGTCTGTTGATTTGAATGGTGCGATTGGTATCCGCCTGTTCTCTGACGACAGCACCGACTTTGACCTGACCATCACCACCACCACAGTGGAGTACGATGATGAAGGTGGTACCGTCCCCGTGGACGATACAGTGACCAGCAACGTGCTGCACTTTGAGATCCAGGGCGAAGTTGGTCCTGCCAATGTTGACTCAGCAGATGGCTATGGCTTTGATGCAGTACATGCAGATGCAGATGGCTCTACCGGCGGTGGTAGCTGGGCCTACTTTGAAGGGTTAGGTGCTCCTGTTGATGTTGATTTCAGCACAGCCACTCAGGATATCGACCTGTCAGAGGGTATTGCACGAATTCTGTTGACTGAAGCCGGCAGAGGCGAATTCGTCTTTGCCGGGGGAGCCCCCGTCACATCAAGCAGCACATCTCTGACTATTGGTGGTCGCAATGCGACGACCCGTGATCTTGGTAATGGCGAGATGATAGTGGAGTTCGGTATTGGGGCAGGTGCGCCAACCGCTGTGATCAGTGAGAGTGAGCAAAATTACTACATTTCGCCAAATGATCAGTCCCAGGATATCAATGGTGCGTTTCTTGGGTATGGTACTAATGGTCGAGCCGTGACTGTCACAGGGCGTGTCGGTGACGCTGTACCAGCCAACCACAACGATGCATTCTTGATCACGCTAAGCGCTGGAGAAACACTGATTGTTTCGGATTACGCCGACCTCAATGCTGAGATTTATGACGCCACCGGTAGCGTAGTAGCGGAAACTGCTTCAGGGATGACGTTGAAAGATGGGCATTTGGAATTTAGTCCTACAGTCGATGGTGACTTCATAGTAAAAGTCTGGGGTGTTGGCCCTGCAAGGACTTATTACGATCTCGATCTCTTTGTGATGGAGGAGAGCTTTGTATCACCGGCGCTGGTGGATGGGGTGGATCTTAGCGGCGTGGTGGAAATTGACCTTGACGGGGCCTCCACACTCAATGCCTCAGTACAGACGGTAGAGTATGACGATAATGGTGGTGCTGTTGCCTCACGGATGACCTGGGTTGATGCTGAACCACAACACATGTTTGGTGCAGATAATTTCTTCAGTGTTCCTACTGCCGGCACGCCAAACCTGACGGGTACGGCAGCCAGGGATGTGCTGGAGGGAGATGCTGGAGCCAATATCCTTAGAGGAAAAGGCGATGATGATCTGCTCTCTGGCGGCGCAGGGGCTGACGACCTCAGAGGAGGAGGTGGTGCGGACGTACTTATTGGGGGTGAGGGCGATGATACCCTGACCGGCGGTAATGGTAAGGACACCTTCTTCTTCCAGGATGTTAGTGAAGGTAATGATCACATTACCGACTTTTCTGCTGAGTCGTTGGGTATTGGAACCAAAGGTAACGATATCCTAGATCTGGATGCGTTGTTTGATAGTCTTGGCATAGCTTCAGGTGACCGGGATCTGGCTGTCGACAACACCAGTGGAGTTGATACGGTACTTACGGTGGGGAGCACGCAGACAGGTTCTTTCGTCGAAGCAACTAGTGGTGCCTTCTCGGTAACACTCGATGGTTTGAGTCTGAGTGATACGAATATTGATGACCTGATTGACAACGGCAATATCCATATCAGCGACGAAAGCTGATTGGTTACGGTGCAAGTTCCGGGTGGCAATGCTGCTGCCCGGAACGAGCCGTTTGATGATGGCGTATTGATTTATTGTAATGGTTGATTGACCTACTCGGAAAGCAGCAAAGGCAGCTTTTAACCAGTGCGATTTAATAAAGGTGGGGTTCACCGCACAGTGAGCGGTTTCTTACCTGGAGTGTGTATACCAAGATTGGTAGGGTGGAGAGAATATTGTCCCTGCCAGTGTAGACTTGAATATGAATAGACCTGACGACACTATTGATCTGGATGCATTGTTCGATATGCTAAACTTGGCCGATGAATCGGCTAGGCCGGACACGGCCGCTTCAAAGCAGGTTACGCAGTACTTCGCCGGTTTGATTGCTGAACCTGACTTGCAGTTGGATACCATCAACAGCTTGGAAGATCTTATGTCTGGTGGGGAGATCTCTTCAGATCCATCTTGAGGTTATCGTCATCGCTGGGCTGGGGAAGTGACTGACTCTTTTTTCCAACCACTTATGACCCCGCCGGGGACAGCTAGTCCCAGTTCACGCTCATTCTCTTTAGCTCTTCCTACATGAATAGCAATGACTAGGCGCCTTTTGCCGTCGTTAGCTATCAATGGTGACCCTGAATCGCCGCCAATGGCTCTGCAACTGTGTGCCAATAGTTTTTTTCCTTCAATAAATCCGTGGAGCACGCAGTCGTCATCCCTGGTGAGGACATATTGCCAGTCTCTGCTATACCCTGCCTGCTCGATTTTATTGCCGCTTTTGTGAAGTTTCTGTAGTGTCGCCCTATTCAGGGGCATCAATGGCAGTGGCTTAACACCGCTGAGCGGTGAGGTGAGGTTGATAATCGCCCAGTCGGTTTCAGCTCTCTTCAGGTGATCGCTTATATCGGGGTTGTAGTGGGGATTGATGAACAATGACTTAACCCGGCCGTGAGCAACATAGCGCCCTTTTTGGTAGCCGGCTAAAAAGTGCAGCTCTGTTACTGGAAGGGGTTGACCTGTTCTTGGATTCCAGAGGCAGTGAGCTGCGGTGAGTACATGGCTTGGTGTGATAAGGACACCGGTGCAGTGCCCCGTGCCCGCACGATTGACTCTTCCTATGGCGTTCCAGGGGTGGGAAGCTGCATCAACAATGGTGCGCTCTTCAGGGCTAAGCCTCTTCCCGGCCGTTAGGGGCTGAGCTATCCATATAAAAAGCAGCAGGGGCAGCAACCTGTAAGGTATAGAAAACAGCATATTTCCAGGAATATAAATCATTATTTTGCAGGAGTCGTTACTCTTTCGAGTTTATTCCAGTAACTTATACTAATTACAGGACTTTTTGACATAGAAATCATTGTGTTTTATAGCCTATTTGAGGTATAAAATAGCGTTATTGCACGACGATGCAACCTACTTGGATGTTTTATCATAAGAATACCGGGAGAATTGGAACATGCACTTCAAGCTTAAGTGGTCGAAGGCGTTGGTTGGAACCGCAGGGGTCGTTGCGGCTTTGGCAGGGGCTTCTGCTTCAGCGTTGACTCTGGAGGAGTCGGTGCAGACAGCGCTGAAGTCTTACCCCTCCATCCAAAAAGCTCAAGCTGCAAGGATGGCCATAGAAGGCGATCTTGGAGTGGCGAACTCCCGTTTTCGCCCTACTATAGATCTGGCTCTGGGTTACGGTAGAGAGTATTCAAACAACCCCACAACAAGAGCCATAGGTCTGGCTGCAAATAAAGAGGGCCGCTATCTGCACCGCCAGGAGGCGTCGATCACCTTGACCCAGGTGCTCTTCGATGGCTATTCACGTGACTCAGAGGTTGAGAAGCAGAATGCATTGCTCAAAGGCGCCGGCTACGATATTCGCGATGAAGCAGAGACTGTAGCGGCCGATGTGGTATTTGCCTATGTTGATATCCTCAGATATCTCGAGACACTGAGACTCTCTGAAGAGAACCTTGAAGTCCACAGTAAAATTCTCGATAACGTCAAGAAACGGGTAGATGCAGGTCAGTCTGGGATTGCAGACCTTCAGCAAGCCACGGCTCGTCAGGCAAGCGCAAAATCCCGAATCGCGGAAGTGCGCCTTGACTTGGATAAAGCTGAGATTGCTTCAACCGGCTGGTTGGAATCGAAGCAGATGAGCTGACCAAGCCGGAATTCGCAGCCAATTTGCTTCCATCTGATCTGGATATGGCGGTTCAAATGGCAGCTGAAAGTAGTCCTCTAGTGGAGCGTTCGCGTTCTGAAGCGGCTTCAGCCAAAGCGGATATAGGTAATGCCCGTGCGGGTAACTACCCCACCGTTCTGTTTGAGTTGAGAGGGAGTGACAATCACGATCTCGATGGCTCTAGCGGCATCAATAAAGATATGACAGCGATGGTTCGCCTCAACATGAACCTCTATCGCGGTGGTGCGGATAAAGCCAGAGAGCAGGCGGCAAGCAGCCGCCACGGCGAATCGATGGCAGGCCTCGCACAGTCTCAACGGCAGGTTGAGGAAGAGGTGCGACGTGCATGGAGTGCCATGGAACGTCAGGATGAGGAGGTGATGGGGCGTTTTGACCAGGTTCTGGCCAATGGCCAGGTAGTCGATACCTATCGTGAAGAGTTCGATGTTGGCCAACGTGATCTTCTCGATCTACTGGACTCTGAGAATGAGCTCTTTGTCTCTCGCACCCAGCTGGTCTCGGCTGAGAGTTCAGCTCTCTATGCACGTTACCTCGTGGTTGCCTCTATGGGACAACTGGTGGAGGGATTGGGTGTTACACTGCCCGAGGCTGAACAGTGATAAGCTGAACCTGCCTAAACAGAAGCTGAAAACCCTCTCTTTGTCGTATCAATTGAGGGTTTTTTTATACCTTGAAGTCGCCTGTACCCGATCAGTTGCTCCATGTGGCCGTTTACTAATATCCCGTATTTGTTGGGCGGGAATATTCAGTAAAATATTTCCTATATATGAAATTTGATTGCCGGCATAGTAGTACTGTCCGGATGGTGGTCTACTGACTAAGCATGACTCCTCTTTATTATGGGGTCACCCGACCGGATGACCTAAGTTTGGTTCAAGATCCTCCGTGAAAGGCCGATGACCTACCTGAAGATGGCATTTATCAGGTGTGGAAATGGATTTGGCTTACCGTTTGGGTTCTGCGACTGAAGTATTTGCAGAGATGAAACAAGAAGAAAAACGAATAAAGGTTCTCACCTTGGTAGAGGGAGCCGTCAACGGTTGTGGTGACGGTGTTGGATCTCTGTTTCTTATCGAACCCTTGGCAGAAAATTTGATCCCTAGTTCGGGGTCATTTCCTGAGAGTGTTGTCACAGGCTATGATGCGATGATTATCCCTGCTGAGGATAGTGAGCATCTTCTGCCCCACCTGGTTGGCCATATACCACTGGTTGCGATTGCCCAGTCGCCGGACATCAATACGGTATTAAAACTACTGGGTACCGGTGTGGACGAGGTATTGTCCAAAACCGATTGCCAAGAGGGGCGACTTGCCTATGCTGTAATGACGGCGATGGCAAGATTCCGTTGCAAGCGATCAGCACATAGTGCCGCTGAAGTCACTCCCAAGATTGAGGAGAGGGCGCTACAGACACTTGATCGGCTACCATTTGGTGTAATGTTTATTACACCCGATTCTCAGGTGCTGTTCATGAACAGCGTGGCTGAGGATATCTGCAAGAACGGTTCCGGTCTCTATCTCTCCGACAGTAACCACTGTTGTGTCCGTGACCGTGATGAAAATGCACTGCTTCATCGGACGGTGAGGCGGGTTGTGGAGGAACATGATCATCAGGACGAAGGGCCTTATACACTAAATATTACGGGAGACTCGAAAAGCGATGGGCTCTCCCTGTTGGCAGTGCCGGTGGGCTCGGATAATACCAGTCAAGGTGTGGCGCTGTTCCTTAGCGGTAGTGGAGGAGCTTTTGATATCTCCGTTGATACGATCAAATTAATTTACCGGTTTACCAGTTCTGAAGCACAGTTGGTGATTGGTCTGGTCCACGGATTTACTCTTGCCGAAATCGCCAAAAAGAGGGATGTAACACTGCACACGGTAAGGGCACAGCTGAAATCCGTCTTCTCCAAGACGGGCGCCAAGCGTCAGGCTGAATTGATCAAACAGATATTGACCGGGCCGGCGGTTCTGGTAAAGCGCTGATGTAATGATCAAAATGGAATTTACTGATTATGCGAGATAATTCGGTGGTGGGTGTAGGAGCGAACTTGTTCGCGATGAATAGCCCGCGGAGCTGGTCGCGAACAAGTTCGCTCCTACGGTGTGATGTATAGTAGCAGGGTCGAGCGTGAACCGGTTTTTCCTGCAGATGCCATTTTTGTTGCTATCGGAATAGGCTTCAGGATTACTGTGCATACTCACGTACTAAAAAAAATAGTTGGTAGCCTGGGTTGAGCTTGCGAACCCGGGGAAGAGGCTATGCCGGTCAATCACGACAATGGATAATAATAGATAACCATGTCCGAACACCCAAAAGACGACGATAGTTTGATGATGCGATAAAGGAGCTCGACTCGACCACGGACTCCTGGTCACTTACCGCTTCCGATGTTGATAATGAGGCGGCTGATCCACTTCTTGGCGCACTGGTGATGTTGACCAAGCACTATGGGCGGCCTTACAGCATCAACGCACTGCGCTCCGGATTGCCGTTGCAGGAGAACCGCCTCACCCCTCAGCTGTTTGTCAGGGCGGCGGCAAGGGCCGGCCTCAATGCCCGGGTAACGGCGAGAAAATTAAAGAAGATCCCTGACATGGTGCTGCCTGTGGTACTGCTGCTGGAGGGGAAGGATGCGTGCATCCTGGTTAAGCGCATCTGGAAAGAGGGGCAGGAACTGGCAGAGGTGATTTTCCCGCAAGCAGGCGGTGGTGTCGATGTGGTGCCGATGGATGAGCTGCAATCGCTCTATGCCGGCTACACTATTTTTGTAAAACCTGAATTTAGCTTTAAACACCGCATGGAGTCGGAGGAGGTGCCTACCGCGGCCTCCTGGTTCTGGGGTACCTTGCGTTCGTTCTGGCCCACCTATACTCAGGTGCTGCTGGCGGCGGTACTGATCAACTCATTTGCCCTTGCCAGCCCTCTGTTTGTGATGAATGTCTACGACCGGGTGGTGCCGAACCAGGCGGAGGAGACTCTGTGGGTACTGGCGGTGGGCGTTTCCTTCGTCATTCTGTTCGATTTCATCCTCAAGTCACTGCGCTCTTACTTTGTCGACAATGCCGGTAAGAGGGCGGATGTACTGCTCTCCAGCAGGATCTTTGAGCAGGTGCTCAACCTCAAACTGCATGCCTGCCCACCCTCATCAGGTGCCTTTGCCAATCGCCTTAGGGAGTTTGAGTCCTTGCGTGAGTTTTTCGGCTCCGCGGTGGTGGTGGCGCTGGTCGATCTGCCGTTTATCTTCCTCTTCCTCTTTATTATTTACATGGTTGGCGGTCCGGTGGTGTTGGCGCCCGGATTAGCAGTGCCTCTGGTGCTGTTGACCGGCATTATTCTGCAGTGGCCGTTGCGCCGAGCGATAAACAAAGAGGTCGATCAGAAGTCACAAAAGCACGGAGTAATTCTTGAAACCATCGGTGCCCTGGAGACGGTGAAGGCGCTGGGTGCAGAGAGCCGCATGCAGATGGATTGGGAGCGGTTTGTCGGACGGGCGGCAAAAACCAGTCTGGGCGCACGTCTGATTGCGGGTACGGGGATCAATTTTTCTCAGATGGTGATGCAGTTGGTTACCGTTGGAGTCATCCTGCTGGGTGTCTATCAGATTATCAAGGGTGAGATGACTATAGGTGGCCTGATTGCCTGCACCATCATTGCCGGCAGGACAATGGCCCCATTGGGTCAGATTGCCGGTCTCCTGAGTCGTTACAATCAAGCCATGGTGGCGTTGAAATCTCTGAATGAGATTATGGCGCTACCGGTGGAGCGGGCACCGGGGAAACGCTTTCTCAGTCGCACGGATATTATCGGTAACATCGAGTTCAAGGATGTCACCTTCGCCTATCCCGGGTCGGAGCTGGCGGCGATCAATCACGCCTCTTTCACCATTAAAGCAGGAGAAAAGGTAGCCGTTATCGGGCCGGTTGGTTCCGGTAAAACCACAGTTTCACGACTGATAGCAGGCTTTTATGAGCCGAATGATGGGTCGGTGCTTATTGATGGTACCGACCTGCGTCAAGTGGACCCTGCGGATGTACGTGCCCATATTGGTTTGGTGATGCAGGAGGTGATTCTTTTTCAGGGGAGTATCAGGGACAATATCTCCATCGGCGCGCCTTTTGCCGATGACTCCATGATCATCGAGGCGGCAAAACTGGCAGGTGTTCATGAGTTTGTATCACGACACCCTCAAGGCTATGACTGGATTGTAGGTGAGCGGGGTCAGGCGCTCTCGGGAGGGCAGCGTCAGGCAGTGGGCCTTGCCAGGGCTTTGTTGTCCAATCCTGAAATTCTGGTGATGGATGAGCCCACCAGCATGATGGATATGCAGGCGGAAAAGGTCTTTATGGAGCAACTACGCACCGTGTTGGCCGACAAAACCCTTATTCTGATCACTCATCGTCCGACGCTGCTTACTCTGGTGGATAGAATTATCATCATGGGGCAGGGTGCCGTGGTTAAAGATGAGTCACGGGCCCGGGTGATGAATATGGCCCAGACTGCCACTGCGCAACGAGCCGCAAAGATAAAGGGTCAGGGGTAGGGTTATTATGGCTTCAAAAGGACGCTGGTCGGATGCTGATTTTGCCCCGGACGTTAATGCAGCTGCAGTTCAGGGCTCGACACCAAAATCGCGGTTGATGCTCTTTTTCATCATTCTCTTCTTCGCCGGTGCCATCACTTGGGCCAAATATGCCGTCATCGACGAGGTGACTCATGCCGATGGCAAGGTGGTTCCCTCATCCCGGGTGCAGGTGATACAGAACCTTGAAGGGGGAATTCTCAAAGCAGTATTGGTGCGTGAGGGAGCGGTTGTCGAAGCGGGCCAGGTGGTGTTGCAGATCGATGACACCGGTCTCTCCGCCAGTTTTGGTGAGCAGCAGGCAAAATACTACAGCCTGCTGGGTGAGATTGAACGGCTAATGGCGGAGGCGGAAGAGAAACCGCTGGAGTTTTCACCGAAACTGGTTGCCGGTTACAAGGAGATTGTTGCCGATCAGCGCGCCCTCTATCAAAATCGTCAGGCGGAGCTGAAGTCCCAACTGGCCATTCTCAGACGCCAGGCGGAGCAGCGCAAGCAGGAGAAGACGGAGCTTTACAGCAAACTAAATCGCCTCAGAAGCAGTCTCGAGATTGCCAAAGAGGAGATTGCCATCACCAAGCCATTGGTGGAAAAGAACATCGTTCCAAAAATTAACCTGCTGCGCCTACGGCGGGAGATCAATGATCTGGAAGGGGGGGTGAGCGCAGTCGCCTGGCCCTTCCCAGGGTGGAGTCGTCGATACGTGAGGCAAATCGCCGGATCGAAGAGAAGGTATTAACTTTCAAATCGGTTATTCTGCGTGAACTGTCTCAGCGCAAGGCCGATTTCTCTCTTGTGGAGGAGAGCATTACTGCGGCAAAGGATAAGGTGGTGCGTACCGAGGTAAGGTCGCCGGTCAAAGGTGTCGTCAAAGAGCTGAAAATCCGCACTGTCGGTGGTGTGATCAGGCCTGGTGATGACCTGATGGAGATTGTTCCCATTGAAGACAGCCTGCGGGTAGAAGCGCGTATTCGCCCGGCGGATGTCGCTTTTCTTCACCCGGGGCAGGATGCTGTGGTCAAGTTTACCGCTTATGATTTCTCCATCTATGGCGGTCTGCCGGCTCATGTGGAGCGCATCAGTGCCGATACCATAGTCGATGAGCATGGCGAGGCTTTCTACAAGGTGATTGTGATCACCGAGCGCAACCACCTTATTCGAGGTGAAGAGGTGCTGCCGGTGATCCCCGGTATGGTGGCTTCGGTCGATGTCATCACCGGCGCAAAGAGCGTATTGAATTATCTGCTTAAGCCGTTACTCAAGGCGCAGCAAAAGGCACTAACCGAGAGGTGATTAGGAATGAGCGCTAAGGGAGCCATTCTGCTGTTGCTGCTGACCCTGATGCAGCCGCTAATGGCTGGTGAGGGCGCAGTGATAGGGAATGGGCAGGGGCGCCTCGAGATGATCTCAGCAAATCTCCAGCTACTCCCCCAATGGAGTGCCCTGCTTAAGCGGCTGGAGAGCGACAGACAGCAGTTGGCGGCCTGTGAGGCCGATATAGATCAGTGCGCCTCCCATCGATTGATCGCATGGCTGGGAAAGCTGCACTCGTTTGAGGGTTTGACCACCGATGAGCTACTGGAGCAGGTAAATAGCTACGTCAATGGGTTCCCTCCTAAAAGTGACCGGGATAACTATCAGCTGCAGGAGTATTGGGCGTCACCGCTGGAGTTTCTGGAGAGTTCGGGTGACGATGAGGACGCAGCGGTAATGAAGTACTTTATGCTGCGTCAGCAAGGCATCCCTGCCTCTTCACTTCGCATTACCCAGCTTAAAGATAGTCTGGAAAATCGAGTCGATACAGTGCTGCTGTACTTCCCATCTGCGGGGGAGGAGCAGGTCCTCTCTTCACGGAGGGATCTACTACTTCCTCTCTCACAGATGCGCTATAGCACACCGGTTTATTCGGTCAATGAAGAAAACTACTGGCTCTATATCGATCCCTGAGTCGTAGCTGGTTTTGGAGAGTGTTCAGATGAGTGACGGCATCATACAAGATGAAACAGAGGCTCCTTCCAGCTCAGGCTTTAGCCGGCAGAGTAGGAAGGTGATGTCGGCGGCGCTTATTTTTACCACGATTGTCCTGGTATTTCTTTTTGCATACGCAATTTCTCATGAGAGGGCTCGCTTGGAGGAGGGGGTCAGGTCCCAGCTCGTCTCTCTGGTCGGTGGTCGCCTGCGGGTAATCGATAGTGGGTTTGAAAATGAGCGAAGGCGTGAGCAAAGATTTGTAGAGACCCCCTCTCTGCGCATGATAGCTGCGGAGCTGACCAGTGGTTCTGTTACTGAAGGGGGGCGTTATGCTGCGGCCATCGGACGTTTCCAGGAGTTGCTTAACAACTTTGCGGTCAGTGGTGGGCTAAGCGGTGTCTCACTGGTGGACGCCGAAGGCGAGGTATTCCTCTCCTCGGCGGACTCCCCTGCTTTTCCTCAAGCTGCGCAGGAGATTGTGGAGGCACTCTATCGATCCGGCGAAGAGGGTGGCATATTATTTCCCTTGGCGTCGGGAAAAGTGGGGTATTTCAGGGTGACAGCCATTCGTTCAATCCAACCCACAGTAGGGAAAAATGATTTTGACGTTGTTGCTGCGCTGGTGACCGTTAGAGCCTTCGATGAGTGGCTGTCGGACTACCTTGATCCTGGAGAAGGAGTGTCATATGGCCAGGCCTTCTATCTAGTGACTGAAAATTCGGTATACAGCAAAGAGGGTGAGCAACAGCGGTCTGAAAGACCTGCGAAGATGAGTTTTTCCCGTGATGAATCACTGACAAGAAGCGATAGGGAGGTCTACACACTCTCTCGCAATCTTGCGGCAACGGGCTGGACGCTCTCTATTGAAGTGTCCACCTCAATGGTTGATTCGCCCCTGTTTGGCTACAAACTCACCGGAATTGTTGTGGGTTGTCTGCTTCTTCTGCTAGTCGGCAGTGGCATGGAGATGCTCCTTAATCGGCAGGATCGGGAGCTTCAGGCAGCTATGGCTGAGCACTACAAGATGGCTGCAGAGAGAGTGGAGGCACAACGCCGTTTCCTCGATGGTATCAATGCGGCGCTGCCGGACTTGGTTGGTGTAAAAAACAGGGAGGGGCGCTATATCTACGTGAATCCGGCAATGGTGAAGGTGCTGCATAAGTCAAAACAGGAGATACTGGGGCAAGGTGATCGGCAACTGTTCAGTGAAAAGGTAACTCGGCGGCTAAGTGAGTTGGGCGACTCTGCCTATCAGCAGGGAGGTGCGGTCCGGGATTCAGAAGTAATCAGTATGGAGGATGGGGAACAATACTATCTCTTTGGTGCCGTACCACTGAATCATAGCGGTGATGTGGGTGGCGGCCTGATCGTTACGGCTAAGGATGTGACGGAATTACACCAACTGCAGTTAGAGAAAGAGCACTCAGCTGATAACACCATAGCCGCTTTGGTAGCTACTATTGAGAAGAAAGACCCCTACCTCAAGGGCCAGACGGCATTTACCTCCCAGCTCGCCACAGGCATGGGTGAAATTCTTGGGCTGAGTAGTGCTCAGCGCCAGTCACTGCATCAGGCCGCTCTGCTGTCGCAGATAGGTAAATCGTTTATTCCCCAGGAGCTTTCAACCCGGAGTGAGCGACTTGATAGTGATGAGCTGTCTGAGGTCCGGCAGCATATCGGTCAAGCGGTGGATGCACTTGAGCCTCTGGGTCTTTCTGCAGGGACAATGAATGCCCTGAAAGATATGTATGAGCGCCTGGATGGCAGTGGTTTTCCTCGGGGTGTTTCTGGTGAGGGAGTGGATAGGTTAGGTCGGGTGTTGGGTATCGCGGATATCATTACCGCACGGGCGTTGCCCCGCTCCAACCGTAATCCAATTGAGGCTGAAGAGGCGGTGAAAGTGTTGCAGGAGCACCCCAGCAGGTACGAACCCGAAATTGTTGACGCTGCCCGCAACTATCTCAACAGCGCGGTGGGCGTCGAGTTTATCGATCAGATAAGAAGAGAAAACAGCGCCTGATCTGATTACATGGTCGGTAAGGTCTGCAGGTATTATTTACCAGGCTCTTTGCAGAACTCCTTGATCTGCTCTTCGGCCTTTCTACTCTGCTCTTCTCTCATCTCGTCGGTCACTTTGTCGAAGCTTCCCTCTGTATTCTTTATCAGCGTTGTTGTCTGGTCTTGGAATATGGAGAGATTGTGCTTGGCGGCATCACAGTTTTTCTGCACCATCTCTTCTATCTCGGCCTGTTTTTTCTTCTCATAAGCACTTTTTTTACCGTCACTATTTTTCGACTTCTTCGGCTCCGGCAGCTTCTGGGGTGGAGCTGATGGGGCAAGCTGTCTTGTCTCAGCATCCACTCCAGCCTCAGGAGCATCTCGGAGTAGACCGGATTGCCCTCCTTATCCACCAGTGGTAGTAGTTTTTGGCAACAGCCGCAGTCGGCTGGAAAAGCGTGATGATACATGCTGTCAGCAGGGTACGGGTGAGCATGGCTACTCCTTAGGTATGCAGTTAATAAAGACTACTACTTGGTATTCTAGGTGCCTGGATGTCGTTACGGCAAGGATGAATATCACAAGCCCCTACAAAATAAGGTATTGATTTGAGTGGGGAGAGGTGTAATTAGTAGTAACTTGACAGGTTTTTGCGCGTGATTGTTATCTTCTTACTTGACCTTGACTTGGTATGTCAGTAAGTTGGGCGATTACGATTTTTTTCCTTTTGGGTCGCGCCGGCACATGGTTGTCGATAACGGGGTTCATGGGTTAGTTCACGTCGGCTGTGTATTGCCGGGCTGTACGGTTGGGAGGTTTATAAGGTGAAATTGAGTGGTGCCGAGATCGTCATTCAGTGTCTGAAAGACGAAGGCGTTGAACATATATTCGGGTACCCCGGTGGGGCTGTGCTACATATCTACGATGCTATTTTTCAGCAGCAGGATGTGAAACATATTCTGGTACGCCATGAGCAGGGGGCTACCCATGCCGCAGACGGTTATGCCCGTTCCACCGGCAAGCCGGGCGTTGCCTGGTGACCTCCGGGCCGGGTGCCACCAATGCGGTTACCGGTATTGCCACCGCCTATATGGATTCGAGCCCAATGGTGGTCCTAACCGGTCAGGTGGCCTCACCGTTTATTGGTAGCGATGCCTTCCAAGAGGTCGATATGGTCGGTATCACCCGGCCTTGCGTCAAGCACAACTTTCTGATCAAGGATGTGCATGATATCGCCGAGACCATTAAAAAAGCCTTCTATATCGCCACCTCGGGCCGGCCGGGGCCGGTTGTGGTTGATATACCCAAAGACATCGTCGATCCCAACATCAAGATAGATTACGTCTACCCGGATAAGATCAAGATGCGCTCTTATAATCCGGTGCTAAAGGGTCATCTTGGGCAGATCAAGAAAGCGGTCAACCTGATGCTGGGTGCCGAGCGGCCAGTTTTTTATACCGGTGGCGGCGTCGTGCTGGGTGAAGCGAGCAAGTATCTGACAGAGCTGGTTCAAACTCTGGGCTATCCCATCACCAATACGCTGATGGGGCTGGGATCCTATCCTGCAAGTGACAAGCAGTTTATTGGTATGCTGGGAATGCACGGCACCTATGAAGCCAACATGGCAATGCATGATGCTGATGTGTTGATTGCCATTGGTGCCCGTTTCGATGACCGCGTGACCGGCCATGTGGCCCAGTTCTGCCCCAACGCCAAGATCATTCATGTCGATATCGATCCCTCCTCGATCTCCAAGAATGTCCGGGTCGATATCCCTATCGTCGGACCGGTGAAGGCGGTTCTTAGGGATATGTTGAAGGTTGTGGCTGAGCATAAGAAGAAGCCCAAAGCTGCCGCTCTGAAGAAATGGTGGTCGCAGATTGAGACTTGGCGAGGTAGAAACTGCCTCAACTATGATCGCAACAGCAAGATGATCAAGCCGCAGTTTGCCATCGAGACCCTGCACAAAGTCACTAAAGGGGATGCTTTTGTCGCCTCAGATGTCGGCCAGCATCAGATGTTTGCCGCCCAGTTCTACGGTTTTGACAAGCCGCGGCGTTGGGCCAACTCCGGTGGCTTGGTACTATGGGATTTGGTCTGCCGGCTGGTATTGGTATCCAGATGGCCCATCCGGGTGCCGATGTGGCGGTGGTGACCGGTGAAGCTAGTATCCAGATGTGCATCCAGGAGCTGGCAACTTGTAAGCAGCACGCTCTTCCGCTGAAAATTCTGCTTCTGAACAATGGTTACATGGGGATGGTGCGGCAGTGGCAGGAGTTCTTCTACGAAGGCCGTTATGCCCACTCCTATGTTGAAGCGTTGCCTGACTTCGTCAAATTGGCGGGGAGCTATGGTCATGTGGGAATGAAAATCGAAAATCCCAAAGAGTTGGAGGACGCCATGACTGAAGCCTTCTCCATGAAGGATCGCTTGGTCTTTATGGATGTGGTGATCGATCCGACGGAAAATGTCTACCCGATGATCGAGGCGGGTAAGGGCCACCATGAGATGTATCTTCCTTCTGAAAGTGAGCTGATTTAACCATGAGACATGTTATTTCGATTCTGATAGAGAATGAGTTTGGAGCACTCTCCCGAGTGGCCGGCCTGTTTTCGGCGCGAGGCTACAATATCGAGTCTTTGACAGTGGCACCGACGGAAGACGCCTCTCTCTCCCGTATGACGCTGGTGACCTGGGGTGATGAGACCATCATTGAGCAGATTACCAAACAGTTGAATAAGCTGGTGGAGGTGGTCAAGTTGCTGGATTTGACCGAGGGGCCTCATATTGAGCGTGAGATGATGCTGATCAAGCTGAAGGCAGAGCGAACTCAGCGTGAAGAGATCAAACGTCTGACGGATATCTTTCGCGCTAAGATCGTCGATGTGACCGAAACCAGCTATATCATCGAGTTGACTGGCAATGCGAGCAAACTCGATGCATTTATTGGAGCGGTGAATGAGGATCTGGTGGTCGAAGTCGTTCGGACAGGTCCTTCAGGTATTGCCCGGGGCGCCAAGGGGCTGACCCTCTGATCTCAGCGGTTCCTAAACCAAAGCTTACAAAACCAGGTGGTAGTACGACCGCCCACCGGTTAGTTGTTGAAATTAATTGTTTATAAAGAACTCAAGGTAATAATCACATGAGCATGAATATCTATTACGACAAAGACGCCGATCTCTCCCTTATCCAGGGGAAAAAGGTCACCATCGTCGGCTATGGCTCACAAGGTCATGCCCACGCCAACAACCTGAAAGAGTCCGGTGTTGATGTCACGGTGGCGCTGCGTCCGGGTTCGGCATCCGCCGCCAAGGCTGAGGGTGCAGGCCTGGTAGTAAAGTCGGTCGAGGAGGCCGTTGCTGATGCTGATGTGGTAATGGTGCTCACGCCCGATGAGTTTCAATCTGTTCTCTACCGCGATCAATTGGAGCCCAATTTGAAGCAGGGCGCCACTCTGGCATTCGCCCACGGCTTTGCCATTCACTACAACCAGGTGGTGCCCCGCGCCGACCTCGACGTGATTATGATTGCACCCAAGGCTCCGGGCCACACCGTACGTTCTGAGTTTGTCCGTGGCGGTGGTATCCCTGATCTGATCGCCATTCATCAGGATGCCAACGGCCAGGCCAAGGATATCGCTCTCTCCTACGCCTCCGCCATCGGTGGTGGTCGCACAGGTATCATTGAAACTACTTTCCAGGACGAGACTGAAACCGATCTGTTTGGTGAGCAGGCGGTACTCTGTGGTGGTGCCGTTGAGCTGGTCAAGGCCGGTTTTGAGACCCTGACCGATGCCGGCTACGCTCCGGAGATGGCTTACTTTGAGTGTCTTCACGAGCTGAAGCTTATTGTTGACCTGATGTACGAAGGTGGCATTGCCAACATGAACTACTCGATCTCCAACAATGCCGAGTATGGTGAGTATGTCACCGGCCCGAAGGTGATCAACGATCAGAGCCGTGCGGCAATGAAAGAGTGTTTGAAGAATATCCAGGAAGGTAAATATGCCAAGCAATTTATCCTCGAGGGACAGAGCAACTATCCTGAAATGACCGCCATGCGTCGTAACAATGCCGCTCACGATATTGAGCAGGTAGGTGAGCGTCTGCGTAGCATGATGCCTTGGATTAATAAAATCGTCGACAAGTCGAAGAACTGATCCTTAATAGGTTGTTCGAAGTAAAAAATGCCGGCATCTGCCGGCATTTTTTATTGTCCGATGTACTGTATTGTAGGAGTGCTTTCCCGAAGCGCGATCAGATTGATGTGGGACTGTAGACGTGGTCTCTCGGACCGAGATAAATTTCCCATCGCGTTTCGAGAAAACGCTCCTACAAAAAATCACATAGCCCCTACCCTGATGGTTTCAGGATTGTTGGGGATTCTCTGTTTTTTAATGAGCCTCTTTGGCGACTTGTGCTGTGATTTGGCCGGATCTCAATTATAATCCTGACTCATATAGTGAGAAAAAGGATCAGTTTCATGCCTGAAAGAGTGCATAAAGCCAAGCGAAGCCGGGGTATCTATCTGTTGCCGAATCTGTTCACCACAGCGGCACTTTTTTGTGGTTTTTACGCCATTCTTGGAGCCATCAGCGGTGAGTTTGAGAATGCCTCCATCGCCATTTTTGTCGCTATGATTCTCGATGGCCTCGATGGCCGGGTGGCGCGCATGACCAATACCCAGACTGCCTTTGGCGCTGAGTATGACAGTCTCTCGGATATGGTTTCATTTGGTCTCGCTCCGGCACTGGTGATGTACGTCTGGTCTTTAAACAGCCTCGGTAAGCTGGGTTGGCTGGCCGCCTTTATCTATACTGCCGGCGCTGCTCTGCGTTTGGCGCGTTTCAATACCCAGGTAGGGACGGCGGACAAACGCTACTTTCAGGGTATCCCAAGCCCTGCGGCGGCGGCGATCATGGCGGGAACCGTCTGGGTATCTGAAGAGTTTGCCATCAGCGGTAGTGATATCAACATCATTGCTTGTGTATTGACGGTGGCGACCGGCCTGTTAATGGTCAGTAATATTCGCTATAACAGCTTCAAAGAGGTCGATTTTCGCGGCAAGGTGCCTTTCTTCTCCATGGTGGTTGTGATGCTGGCCTTTTCGGTGCTCTATATACAGCCGCCCCTGGTGCTGTTTCTGATCTTTCTTGCCTATGCGGTCTCTGGTCCGGTGTTGACGCTGAAATACCTGCGCGAACACAGGGCCGGTCGCCGTGGTGGGAAGTCCGCCAAGGATGATGATATTGAGTCTGCCGTTACGCCGGACAAAGACCAACAGACTAATTCAATCGATTCAGACCAATCCAATTAAGTGGAGTCGGCTCAGGAGCAGCTCATGAGTAACCAGGATAAACTGTTCATCTTCGATACCACTCTGCGTGATGGTGAGCAGAGCCCAGGCGCATCGATGACAAAGGATGAGAAGGTTCGCATCGCCAAGGCACTGGAGAAGTTGCAGGTGGATGTGATTGAAGCGGGTTTTCCCATGGCCAGTCCGGGTGACTTCGATTCGGTTCAGGCAATTGCTCGGACCATCAAGGATAGTACTGTCTGTGGCCTTGCCCGCGCCCTGGAGAAGGATATTGATCGTGTAGGGGAGGCGATCAAAGAGGCCAATTCGGGGCGTATCCACACCTTTATTGCCACCTCGCCGATCCATATGAAACATAAGCTCAATATGACGCCGGATCAGGTGGTTGAGCATGCGGTGTGGGCTGTGAAACATGCGCGTCGCTATACCGATAATGTTGAGTTCTCGGCAGAGGATGCAGGGCGCTCTGAGATCGATTTTCTCTGCAGAATCTGTGAGCAGGCGATTAAGGCGGGAGCTACGACCATCAATATACCGGATACCGTCGGTTACAATCTGCCACAGCAGTTTGGCGAGACTATCCGCACCTTGATCGAACGTATCCCCAATGCGGACCAGGCGATCTTCTCCGTCCACTGCCACAACGATTTGGGGCAGGCTTCCGCCAACTCCCTGGCGGCGGTGCTCAATGGCGCCCGCCAAGTGGAGTGCACCATCAACGGTCTCGGTGAGCGTGCAGGCAACGCTTCCCTGGAAGAGGTGGTAATGGCGGTGCGCACCCGTCGGGATCTGTTTGAGTGTGATACCCGCCTGGATACCACCCAAATAGTCAACTGCTCACGTCTGGTTTCAGGTATTACCGGCTTTCCGGTGCAACCCAATAAGGCGATTGTAGGTGCGAATGCCTTTGCCCATGAAGCGGGTATCCACCAGGATGGTGTACTGAAGAGCCGGGAGACCTACGAAATTATGCGTGCCGAGGATGTTGGTTGGAGCCGGAACCGCATGGTTTTGGGTAAGCACTCCGGTCGCAACGCTTTCCGTTCACGCCTTGAGGAGATCGGTATTACCCTCGACTCTGAGGAGGAACTTAATGACGCCTTTCGGCGCTTCAAGGAGCTTGCTGACAAGAAGCATGAGATCTTTGATGATGATCTCCAAGCGTTGGTCAACGATGCCGGCTTCAGTGCCGAAAACGAACGGGTTAAATTGGTTTCACTCAGAGTGTGCAGCGAAACCGGTGAAACACCCACAGCACGGGTTGTTCTCAGTGTTGACGGCGAGGAACAGGAGGGTGGGTCAATAGGTGGAGGCCCGGTCGATGCGGCTTTCAGGGCAATGGAGAGCATTATAGGGAGCGGTGCAGAGCTGCAGCTCTACTCGGTTAATTCCATCACCAGTGGTACTGATGCCCAGGGCGAGGTGACAGTGCGTTTGCAACGCAACGGCCGCATCGTCAATGGCCAGGGTGCTGATACCGATATTGTGATTGCTTCGGCAAAGGCGTATATCAATGCGGTTAACAAACTGGAACAGGAGGCTGGGCGCGCCCATCCTCAAAAAGCACGTGTCTGAGTCACCGGCCTGTAATGATGGATGAACAACAGAGGCGACACTACCTGGACGCGATGGGGATCGAAAGCTGGCTGCCAAGAGATATGTCGGTATCGGATGAGGTGATTGCTCCAGCAGAATTGGTGACTGCAGTGGAAGAGGCTAAAACTGTGGTCTCAGCCTCTTCCATGAACCCGAACTCATCGCACTCTCCAGGCAGTGAGGATGGGCGGCGCTCAGAGGTGAGTTCTGCGATGATAGATGATGCCGACATTCCACCCTGGCTGAATGAAGCCCCCCCGCCAATGGATGAGTACTCTCCCACCATCGATTACGCCGATTATGCTGAAGAGGCTTCAGTAAAAACAGATGAGCGGAGTCTCATTGCAGGCCTCGATTGGCGGGGATTGGAGGTAAAAGTTGCTGAGTGCCAGTCTTGTGAGTTGTCCGGCACCAGATTAAATACGGTGTTTGGTGTGGGTGACAGGGAAGCTGATCTGATGATTATCGGCGAAGCTCCGGGTGCAGAAGAGGATCGCAGGGGAGAGCCTTTTGTTGGGCGGGCCGGTCAGCTGCTTAACACCATGCTCCAGGCTATTGGCCTGGGTCGGGAACAGGTTTTTATCGCTAATATCCTAAAGTGCAGACCGCCGGACAACCGCGACCCAAGAGCGGAGGAGGCGCTAAAGTGCGAACCCTTCCTTATGCGGCAGGTTGCGTTGGTGAAACCAAAAGTGATTCTGGCCGTTGGTCGGGTGGCGGCACAGAATCTACTTAAATCGAGTGAGGCTGTGGGGCGGATGCGGGGGCATGATTTTAACTACAACGGCACACCGGTGGTAGTCAGTTACCATCCGCCTACCTGCTGCGCTCTCCTGAGCAGAAGGGCAAAAGCTGGCAGGATCTACAGCGGGCTGTAACTATTCTTAGGGGATGAAAGAGAAGTGTTGTGAAGCTGGGTAGACAGAAAGGCTATTAGCAAGATTTTCAACACAGATATTGCGTCTACTGAGTGCAAGGCAATCGGTCATGACTTGTTCAGAGCTTCCATAAGGGTTACCGGCTATGCACAATAGCCCTAAAGCTATTCTGGCACTGAATGATCCTAGGTGTGAGCTCGTTCACGACCGGCTCCGAGGTGCGTTCATCGCGAACAAGTTCGCTCCTACACCGATCTGCAAGACTGCAGGCTATAGCATTTTACGCTTTTCTCAGCGTCCCGCTTTTACTCTGACATAGATGGCGAGAAGATGAGCGAAATACTTAAAGACCCTATGCTCAAGATTCGTCCCATGACCAATGACGATGTCGAAGCGGTGATGGTGGTTGAGCTGCGCTGTTATGAATTTCCCTGGACGGAGGGTATTTTCAGGGATTCTCTGCGGGTGGGCTATAATTGCTGGGTATCCACGCTTGGGGAGCGCATCATCGGCTATGGGGTGGTGTCGGTTGCCGTCGGCGAGGCTCACCTCCTCAATCTCTGCACCCACCCCGATTTTCAGGGGCAGGGAGTGGCGGGACGTCTGCTGCAACACCTGATGACAGTGGCACGCAAGCGCGAGGCGGACACCCTCTTCCTTGAGGTGCGGGCGTCCAATAAGGTGGCTATCGGACTTTACGAGTCGATTGGTTTCAATGAGATCGGCCATCGACGGGGTTACTATCCCGACCAACAAGGGCGAGAGGATGCGATTCTTCTCGCTTATTCTCTTTAGATCTTAAAAACGGAACACAGAGTACGCAGAGGAGCACAGAGTACTCAGAGAAAAGCTATGGCTTTCAAAGTACAACTTCTGGGTCATGTAACAACTCAATAATCCTTGTAGATGAGTGCGGCGGTTGGCGTTGAGCTGAATAGTGACACCTCTGCGTACTCTGTGTTCCGCTTTTAGCCGGATTACTAGCCGGCTCCAATCCAGGGTATAATGCCCGGTTTTCCCCTGACTGAAGTTTGAAATGTCTGAATTGCTTGAACAACTGAACCGGCGCCGCACCTTCGCCATTATTTCGCACCCCGATGCGGGTAAGACCACGCTCACCGAGAAGCTGTTGTTGTTTGGCGGCGCCATCCAGATGGCCGGCACGGTAAAGGGGCGCAAGGCCGCACGCCATGCCACCTCCGACTGGATGGAATTGGAGAAGCAGCGCGGTATCTCCGTTACCTCATCGGTGATGCAGTTTCCTTATGGCGATACAGTGGTTAATCTACTCGATACCCCTGGCCATGAAGACTTCTCTGAAGATACCTATCGCACACTGACCGCTGTCGATTCGGCGCTGATGGTGATCGATGTCGCCAAGGGTGTGGAGGCACGCACTATCAAGCTGATGGATGTCTGCCGTATGCGCGATACCCCGATTCTTACGTTTATCAACAAGCTTGACCGCGAAGGGCGCGATGCCCTGGAACTGCTCGATGAGGTGGAAGAGGTCTTGAAGATCCGTTGTGCTCCAATCACCTGGCCGATCGGCATGGGTAAGCGCTTCAAGGGAGTGTTCGATCTGCGTACTGATACCACCCATCTTTTTTCCGCCACCCATGGCGGTAAAATTAATGAGGGCGAGTTGATCGAGGGGTTGGACAACCCCCGTCTCGATGAGGTGATCGGTGATATGGCTGAAGAGTTGCGGGAGGAGGTTGAGTTGGTACGTGGCGCCAGCCATGAACTGGATCTCGATGCCTATGCACAGGGTGAACTGACGCCGGTCTTTTTCGGTTCGGCGATCAATAATTTCGGCGTAAAGGAGCTGTTGGATGCCTTTGTTAAGTATGCGCCAGTACCCAAGAAACGGCAGACACAACAGCGTCTGGTAGAGCCTCCGATAAGAAATTCTCCGGTTTTGTCTTCAAAATTCAGGCAAATATGGATCAGGCCCACAGGGATCGCATCGCTTTTTTGCGGGTCTGTTCCGGCTCTTACAAGAAGGGCATGAAGATGCGCCATGTGCGTATCGGAAAAACGGTGCAGATAAGCAATGCCATCACCTTTCAGGCAGATGAGCGGCGCCATGTGGAAGAGGCTTGGCCAGGGGATATTATCGGCCTGCACAACCACGGCACCATTCAGATCGGCGATACCTTTACTGAAGGGGAGGAGCTGAAATACGAAGGCGTACCCTACTTTGCACCGGAACTTTTCCGCCGTGTGGTGCTGAAGGACCCTCTGCGCATGAAATCGCTGCATAAAGGGGTGTTGCAGTTGTGTGAAGAGGGGGCGACTCAGGTGTTTCGGCCCCTGAAGAACAACGACTTAATTCTGGGCGCTGTCGGCATCCTGCAGTTTGATGTGGCGGCCCATCGGCTCAAGGATGAGTATGGCGTCGAAGCGATTGTCGAAGCGGCCAGCGTTGCCACTGCACGCTGGGTACGTTGCGAGGATGACAAGATACTGGAGAAGTTTCGCATCAAGGCGTATGAGAATCTGGCCATGGATGGGGATGACCAGCTGGTCTATCTTGCACCTACCCGGGTCAATCTCTCCCTTGCCATAGAGCGTTGGCCGGATATTGAATTTCTGGCTACCCGGGAGCTTTGATTCTCTGCGTTCCCCGCGTCCCGTTTTTAGAGTTTCCGGGCGGACACGAATTAAGAGTTCTATTTGTGTTCATTTCCGGCTAAATTTCAGAACCAATTAAGTACCGATATGAGGCATTAAATGGAAACCAAAACAGTAGAGCAGCTGATAGAGGCTGGAATTCCCGGCTGCGAGGCACAGGTAACAGGTAGCGGTTGCGATTTTGAAGCAACGGTAATTAGCAGTGATTTTACTGGTAAATCCCTGTTGCAGAAGCAGCGACTGGTGATGGCTGCCGTGAAGGAGCAGATATCGACCGGTGAGCTTCACGCACTCTCAATCAAGACATTCACCCTGGAAGAGTGGGCCGCCAAGTCCTAGGCGCCTGTCCGAGAATAGGACACCTACTGCGGAAACCCCATTTTGGCCCTTTTTTACGCTCATTTTCGTTGAATATGAGTAACTATTTGCCTCAAAATGGGCTTGCCTCGCTACGGTGCCTATTCTCGGGCAGGCTCCCAGGGTTGAAAAACCCCCCTTTCCATCCATACTTAATCCGGGAAGGTTAGTTGCTTCCCTGGCGGATCCAAATGGAAATGGAGGGCGGCATGTTTCTTAAACATATCAAAAACAACAGCATAGTTGAGGTGTTGAGCCTCAATGATCTGATCAATCCAAATCACCCTGGCTGGTTGGGCGCTATACGGCGGGTGAAGAGCTCCAGGATCCGGAGAAGTTCCCCAAAAGTGAGTTGGAGTTCCTCTCCGGTGAGTCACTCCCCAGATGCTGGCTTGATGTTCACTATCGTGATGAGGAGTTGAAGCGGTGAGCCGTAGGGGCCGGCTTTTTTAGCTGGTAGTGAACGCGAATATTTGAGCTGTCTAAGTTAGGGAGCCTCTGAACAAGTCATGACCGATCAGGAGAAATCGATCGAAGGGATTCAGCTATGCTGAATACCATCACCGAAAGCTATGCTTTCGTGTTGAAAATCTT
>MOXG01000057.1_pt1 | contig 23807 bp, 25 predicted proteins | sample 1471191 | NCBI WGS metagenome assembly MOXG01 (sample SAMN05806437, study PRJNA327811) | mollusc metagenome | isolation source: Phylotype C (NB3) bacterial symbionts from gill | host: Thyasira cf. gouldii | place: Canada: Bonne Bay, Newfoundland | collected 2010-08-19
CGTCCCCTCCACCGGGGGTGAGGGTGAGGGTGAGGGGGATCAATGGGTAACTTATTGATTTAATACACCCTCATCCTAACCTTCTCCCTCGTAGGGAGAAGGGACTGGTGCTTTTACGACACCCTCTAAGGGGGAGAAGGGACTTTTACAACACCCTCATAAGTGGAGAAGAAGTTAAAACTGCGAAAGAGGGGAAAGCCGATAAAAAATCAGCGATAATGTCCGTTTTCCCCAGATATAGTCAGATCGCGTGGACCAAGCTGAAAAACAGAACCCAACCCGTGAGGCCCCTTGGGCTGAGTGGCCGCATCTTCGCTACACAGGAGTCTCCGGCACCGTTCAGAGTTGGTTGCGGGATACCGGCTCTCTTACCGCGAGGCTGAAAGTTGCCAGCCGGGGGAACTTTCGTGTTCGTCTGCTTAATCAGGGGTGGGGACGGCCGCTCTACAGCGAGAATAGACTGCTGGGCATGAGGCAAGGGAGGTTGCCGTGGTACGTGAGGTGGAACTATTGTGTGATGGTGTTCCCTGGGTTTTTGCCCGCACTCTGATACCCGCTTCAAGCCTGACCGGTGCCGCCCGCCAGCTGACCCGGTTGGGTGAGCGGCCGTTGGGTGAAGTGCTGTTTACTCATCGACAGATGCAGCGTGGCGTCACCGAGATGGCTCGACTCACCCCCAGGCACCGGCTGTTTGCCGATGCCTCCGGGCGATTGGAACGGCGTGTTGAATCGGTTTGGGGACGTCGAACACTCTTCTATCTTGCCGGAAAGCCCCTGTTGGTAAACGAGATTTTTCTACCGGATAGTCTAGTGTAGTGTCCTATACTAAGCGGATATTAAGAGACCCACAAAAGATTCAAGTCAAGGTGCAGCCTGCAGTTAATGGTTTCCCCCTTAACAAAGGCTGTAACGCAGGATTGGGTTTTTTGTGGGTCTCCCTTCGGGCGAGGCGAGAAGGCATCATCTGCTGCGTTGCGTCTCTTGTAAAGGGCGCGCCATTCCCTGCGCGACGCGCCTTGCAGCTAATACCTTCTCGCCTCGCTTAATTACCGTTTAGTACAGGACACTACACTAGGATGATCAAAGAGCAAGGAACCCGGGCCGAATTCAATCCCGGGTCGCCATCACTGAAGAAGCGACTGTTAAATTACGCTAGGCTGGTCCGTCTGGACCGGCCCATCGGCATCCTATTGCTACTCTGGCCCGCCATGTGGGCGCTGTGGATTGCGGGAGAGGGGCGGCCCCCCTGGGATGTGCTGGTGGTTTTTATCCTTGGTGTGACGCTGATGCGCTCTGCCGGCTGTGCCATCAACGACTATGCTGACCGTAACATCGACGGCAAGGTGGAGCGTACCTGTAACCGTCCCATTGTAACGGGGGAGGTTTCGCCGAAAGAGGCGTTGGGGGTATTCGCTGTTCTGGTACTGCTCTCCTTTGGCTTGGTGTTGCTGCTCAATATTCAAACTATCCTGATGTCGTTTGTCGCCTTGCTGCTGGCAGCCTCCTACCCCTTTATGAAACGCTACACCCATCTGCCTCAGATGGTGCTGGGTATGGCTTTCGGTATCGCTGTGCCGATGGCTTTTACCGCACTGACTGAAACGGTTGCACCGGTCGGCTGGCTGCTCTATCTCGCTACCGTCATCTGGGCGATGATCTACGATACCCAGTACGCCATGGTCGACCGTGATGATGACGTCAAGATCGGTGTCAAATCCACCGCTATCCTGTTTGGCCGTTATGATCTGCTGGTGATCAGTCTGATGCAGCTGTTTATGATCGGTCTGCTGCTGTTGATTGGCATAAAGGTGGATTTGGGCCCTTACTACTATATCGCCGTGCTGTTCGCCGCGCTGCTGTTTGCTTACCAGCATATGCTGATAAGGAGGCGTGATCCTGCTGGTTATTTTTCCGCATTCCTAAACAACAATATCTTCGGCATCGTGGTGTTTGTCGGGTTATTGGTCGATTACCTGATGTAAAAAAACCCCGGGGCCTTTTCAGGCCGCCGGGGTTTTGTTCACCTCTTGTTAACTTACTGAGCAGCCTTGCGCTCTTCCCATTTGGCAACTTCACCTTCCCAGTCATCTATACGTACATATGGATTCATACGAGGACGGGAGATCATGTTGGGATCAATTTCGACACCGATACCTTCGAGGAAGTTGGTCAAGCCAATACGCTCAATCATCTCACCGGTACGCTCGTGCTCCAGGGCATTCTCGGCGAAGAAGTCCAACACCTCGGTAGCCAGCTCTTCCAGCCACTCATAGTCTTCGTCTGTTTCCATCTTGTGAAAAGGCACGATCACAGTACCCATCAGGTCACCGATCTTCAGGGTACGCTTGCCACCGATCAGTATGCTGACCCCCTTGTCATCACCAGGCGACAGAGCCTTGGTCATTACGTTGATGCAGTGCATGCAGCGAACACAGTTGCTGTTGTCTATGGCCAGGGTGTCGTCATTATTCAGAGACAACGCCTGGGTGGGGCAGCGGGTGATCACGTTATCGATGATTTTCTTGCGGCCCATCTCGGCAACGTACTTCTTGACCTCCTCTTGATCGACCTTGATGTCGTCACGCCAAGTGCCAATAGTGGCGAAGTCGGCACGCTGAATGGAGTTCATGCAGTCGTTGGGGCAGCCTGAGACCTTGTACTTCATTTTGTACGGCAGGGCCGGACGATGCATGTCATCGAGTGCGTTGTTGACCAGCATGCGCATGGTGCGGCCCTCATCGACACAGGATTGCTCACAACGGGCGGCACCTACACAGGACATGCCGGTGCGCACCGCCGGGCCTGCACCACCCATATCGAAGCCCATCTCGTTGATCTCATCGAAGGCGGGCTGTACGTTGTCAGTAGTGCAGCCCTGGAGCATGATATCGCCTGACTGGCCATGAAAAGCGATCAGGCCGGAACCGTACTTCTCCCAGACATCACAAAATTTGCGAATGGTGCTGGTGTCATAGTGCATGCCGGGAGGAGGCATAATTCGGAGTGTATGGAACTCTGCAGCATCTGGGAAGAGGGCATTACCCTCTTCGTCCTTGAGCTCGGTAAAACGGGGTATAACACCGCCGCCGTAGCCGATGACGCCGACTGTGCCGCCCTTCCAGTAACCCTTCTTCGTCTCGTAGGAGGTCTCCAGCTGACCCATCAGATCGACCATCATATCGTTCTCTTTGGCCAAGCGTTTGAGACCGGTTACAAAGCTGGGCCAGGGGCCGCTCTCCAGTTGATCCAGCATGGGCGTGTCGTGCATTGGTTTTGGCATCTCTATCCTCCCGGTATAAATGGGTATGGCATCGAGCTGAATTTACCGCTATCGGTTTTTCCGGCGATGCCGTTTCGATTAAGCAGGGTGTTACACCAAGCTTTAGACTAATTCCAATGTAAGTTTAGGCTGAATAGTGATCGAGAAAAACGCTTGGCATAATGGGGGAATTTAAAACAGGTAGAGAGGGCGGCTATGAGCGGTATATTTTGGGCAAAAAAGCCCGGCAGGGGAGTCGGACCGAACTCTTAATGTTTATCATTGGAGAGGAGGGGCTATTTTTTCGTTGTGCCGGTAAATCCCGCAGCCTTGAAGAAGTTGCGTTGCATCTCACTCTCCACCTTGATGTTGTTCTCTGCCATATCGCTCATCGTCTCGATTGGGTCGGCAGCGATTGCGCTCTCGATCTTCTCCTGCTGCTGCACGAACAGCGTCAGGCTCTCTTCCAGATAGCGTGCGAACACACTTTGGGACGTACCGCCATAGAAGCGGATGATTTGAGCAAGCATATTGGGGCTGAACAGGGGTTCTTCCCCGGACTCTTCATCCAGCATGATCTGTAACAGGATGGAGCGTGTCAGATCACTATTGCTGCTGGTATCGACAACCTTAAAACTGATGCCCTTTATCACCAGTTCACGAATATTGGCCAAGGTGATGTAGCGACTCAGCTCGGTATCGTAGAGTCGGCGGTTGGGATATTTTTTAATAAGTCGTATGCCGGGCATGGCTCCGCCACCTCATGAAACATTACAGATAACACTCCATGTTACGCGGGAACTCTCTTAAATGGGAGCTTTCTTCAACCTAGAATCCTCAGTCGGACAGGGTGGAGAGTACACTTGCGGTGGTGCAGTACAAGGCACAGCGACGGGTCATAGTTGTTCTATTCCAAGGCGTTGTAACGCCGTAATGCACCACCGCAAATGTGCTATCCGCCCTGTAGCGTAATTCACCCGGAGAGTGAAATAGGCAATCGCAGTCAATGCAATTAAAATCAATGCGTTGCCCGTAGAATGGAGCGGTCAACTGAGGATTCTAGGTTCAAGTTGCTCTCTACCTGAACTGTCACGCGATGAGCACCACCAAAGGTGACAAGGTGAAGTAACTCTTACATTCAGCTCGCAGGGGAAAAGAAGGCTACCAAGTGAATCCGGTGATATTTTTTATGCCCTCTATTTTGATCCGCTATACTCATGGAGTGCCTAAATAAGGAGCTTGATGATGAAAATCCGATGGATATTGGCGATCACGCTTTTTGCCCTGCAATCTCAGGCAGTTGCGGCCGAATGTGAAAAGTATGCCGATAAACTGGAGGCATGCGAACCCTACGAGTGTAGCTTCAAGCACCCCTTTAGCGGCAAAGCTATGGTCAAAAAAATCATTGGCCCGGCCCCTGATGGTAACTGTCTTGCTCATGAGCAGATGCCCGGTAATATGGTGATGGAGTGTCGTTTTTCTGAGTCATATCGCAAAGAGACTGCGGAATATATTCGCGAGGTACAAGCGGCAAAAGAGACCAGGACGGAAGCTACGATCAGTGGTGGTAGGAGTGAAGTGACCACCCGCCTTGATGGTAAAAAAGTGAAGAACCCTCTACAGGAAGCGATGAATAGAGGCTATTGTCAGGTGGTGATGCCTGAAAGGGGTAAGCGGTCGAGGAGCCCGGCACCTGCTCCTGCCAAGAGTGTGCGACGGCAACCGGAGAAGATAGTAAGGAAGCCGGTCCCTCAAAAGAGAGTTGTAGCGGTCGGAAAAGCACCCGCCACCTCAATGCCTGACCTTGCAGTGGCGGGGGTGAAGCTCGACGTACGCTGCCGACCGGTGGTGACTCTGGTTAATCGTGGTGGCAGAGGAGTACCTGTCTCAGCTTATGACCGGCAGAACAGCGCCGGGATACAGCTCTACAAGAATGGCAAACCTTGGCAGGGTGTTGCTCTGTTTGGATTTGACCGTAGCAAGGCTCTTCTGAAGCCGGGAGGCCGTGCCGAATTTACTCTCTTTCAATCACTACCGCCTGACACATCAACACGGGTGAAAGTTGTCGCTGACAGCAGAAATCAAATCCGTGAGTCTGCAAAAGTGAACAACACATTGGAGATAGAGTTGCATTGCAATGAAGCTAATTGAGGTGCCCCAGAGGGTAGAGCAACTACCGGTCTGGAGCGACTGTCTGGCATGGCTTTACTGAGCTAGTTTGATCTGCTGTTCCATCGCCAGAGATGGATCTACCGCCCACTCGGCGGTGGAGCCGTCATAGAGACGTGCCTGGGTATTGCCGAGCAGTTCATGTGATACGAACCAGCCGAGGGCGGCCCGATGACCGGTATGGCAGTAGTTGATTTGAGGGCCGCTAGTGGGAACCTGTCCGGCGGCGTAGATTTTTTCCAAATTTTCCAGCGACTGCATCCAGCCGCTGCCGTTGAGTGTCAGCCACTCGTAGTTGAGATTCACCGCCTTGGGCAGGTTGCCGGTACGCTCTTTGCCACCGGCCAGGTAGACGCCGAGAAACTCCGCCCGACTGCGATTGTCGACAGCCAACGCACCTTCCGTCAACGCCTGCTTTACAGCAGCGGCATCCGGTAGATAGGCTTTTCTGAGAGAGATGTTAAAACGCTTCTTTTGTGGACGGTTGTTGCCCTTTTGTAGAGGATAGACACGCTTTTGGGCATAGCCGATCAAACCACCATCGAGAATCGATACCTTGTCGTGTCCCAGCGCTTTGAAACTCCAGTAGACACGGGCTGCGGTGGCCAAATCACCGGCGCTGGAGCCGGTAGTGACAAGGACCACATGACTCTCATTGTCTATGCCCAGCTTACCAATCAATTTTCCTAGCTCCCCAGGCGGTGTCATCATCTGTACCGTGCCTTTGGCTCCTTTTCTGCGCCAGGAGACGTAGCTGCTGTTGACCGCACCTGGGATATGGTAGCGCTGATAGGCCTGTGCAGCTTGCAGGTCGAGAATGACCAGTTCTGGTTTTTCCTTGTTGGCTTGCAGCCATTTGTTGTCCACCAGCGGCTTGGCCGATGGGGCAAAAGAGAGTGTCAGGGTCAATAGAAAAAATAGGACTTTTGTTGTCATCTTTAGGGCTGTTCCATTAGTTTGTGTTGTCTGTCAGATTGCCGGAAGCATGAAAGGTTCCGGTTTTATTTGGGGCAGGATACTACAGGGTGGAAATGGAGTCTCATGTGTACTGATTGGTAACGGCGTCGACCTGCTGCGATAAAGGCCACTGCTGTCTGTCAGCACTTAAAGTGTTGGTAACGCCATGCTCCTGAATAACCACTCCCTGTCCTGTTCTGATGTTGCAGCAACGGCCGTATCTACAACCTCAGGTGTAAGGTGTGAGGCAAAGAGCTCGATAAAATCATAGTGAAAACTACGTAAGAAGATTCCCGGGCGAAAACCCAGCCGGGTGGTGCTGGCAGGGAAGAGGTGGCTGGCATCCAAGGCGCAGAGGTTTTTGTCTTTCTCTTTGTCGTAGGCCATGCGGGCCAGAATTCCCACACCCAGGCCGAGTTCCACATAGGTTTTGATGACGTCGGCATCGGTGGCGGTAAACACCACGTTGGGCTCAAGGCCCTGTTCGTGAAAAGAGGTATCCAGCTGTGAACGGACGGGAAAGCCAAAAACGTAGGTGACAATGGGATGGTTTGCGATGGCCTTCAGCGTCAGTGGATCGCTGTGGAGTAAGGGGTGGTCGCAGGGTGTGATTATCACCCGGTTCCATTGGTAGCAAGGCATAGTGATCAGCTTGCCATGTTCCGCGATTGCCTTGGTGGCGATGGCGAAATCCACAGCACCAGTTGCCGCCATCTCTGAAATCTGCTCCGGATTGCCCTGGTGCATTTGCAGGTTGACCTGGGGGTAGTGCTGACGAAAGCGATGGATCACTTGAGGCAGTACATAGCGGGCCTGTGTGTGAGTGGTAGCAATCGACAGGCTACCACGTCCGGGATTGCTGAATTCCCTGGCAGTATCTCGTATCGAATCGATTTCCCGTAGTGCAGCCTCAGCACGCTGGATGATGGTTTTTCCTGCGGGGGTAATACTGGTGAGGTGACGCCCGGCCCGTTCAAAGATCTGTACTCCCAGCTCCCTTTCCAACAGCTTGATCTGTTTACTCACGCCGGGTTGAGATGTGAACAGGTGCTCGGACGCGGCGGTGATGTTGAGATCATTCTGCACTACCGCAAGTAGAAATTTGAGTTGTTGCAGTTTCATGATAATTCTCTGAGGCACACCCGTATATAACTATCAAGTATATGTATAGATGAAAAAGGTATTTTAATGGAATTCGTGCCCAAGCTATAGTCCCAATCACTCCCTTGTGGGAGAGCCCCTTCACCTGTTGAAAAATTGGATATGAAATCATGAACGGTCTGAATCAGAGAGCTTCTTCTTCCATCCGCGCCTTTAGAGGGTTGGGTCCACAACTCGATACGGATGGATTCCTGGTTGATCAGGAAACCTGGTGTGGTGATACAGCTGAGCTTCTCGCTCTGTTGGAAGGAGTGGGGCCGCTGAGCGAAGCACATTGGCTGTGATTCTATTTGTACGTGATCGCTATACCAGCTTCCGTGCGATACCACCCATGCGCCGTATTTGTCGCAGCACTGAGCTAGATAAGAAGGTGCTTAAAAAACTCTTTGGCGGCTGCCTTCAGGTATGGCGTATTGCGGGTTTGCCGAATCCCGGCGAGGAGGCGAAGGCCTATATGGCTAGAGAGCCTGAGTAAGTCATCAATACTTGTCTTGCACTCATGGGGGCGCGATATCGGAGTTAAATTCCCCTCTGAGTGCAATTTAATTTGCCAGACTTATTTTATTTGGTAGCCCACCAGTCCAGAGAAGCTCTGAACCAGTCATGATTGCTTTACGCTGGCTAAAATCGCCCTATTCGTCCCGAAGATCGCAGCAATAGCGCAACTATTGCTACTCACTTCGAAACGAATAGTGACAATTTTCTCTCAGCCTAAATCTAACCAGACTTGATCAGGGCTTCCCTAGTTTTTTATCCCACTGGAGTTTGATCGAATCAACTACAGTGTTTTATCTCCTTTCGCTCGAAATCCCCTCGAGCTTTTTTTTGCCTAAGTTTTTTAATCCGCTATATAACTCAGAGGTGGCGAAATCCAGTCTCTCTGCATTGAGTATTTGAAAAGCTTGTGATCTTGCGGATACATTCTTAATCATGGCTCGGGGGCTCGCACTAAAACAGAACGATTGCTCTCCTATCTATTGTCTGTGTTGACCTGTCGCAGCTCGTGCAATAACTGTTTATAGAGCCGTAGCAGACCGTTGGAGAATGCCACAACCGTGTCGTCAATAGTGTCACCGGCTGCCGGTTCCGTGATGATGTAGTCCTTTATCAGCAGTGGCCGGTTTTCTCCCTGGCGGAACAGCTGGAACTCCATGGCAATAATTACCTTGGTAGTGGTATTGCCGGTGATTCGTTCGAATCGTCGCAGTTTCCCTTTGAGCAGATATTGCCACTGACTCCTGGCGTTGTCTGGAATAACGATAGGGGCTGCGTTGGCATGGCGCAGAGAGAGCGTGAGATGGTCCTGAATCAGGCGAGGTGGGCTGTCCGTCCAGCTGTGATAGTGATAACGCTGCAACTGTGAGGGACTGCTTTCATCACTGTGCAGCAGTGCACGTTCATTATAGATGCCGGGACTGTCGATAGTACCTATGGCGAGGGTACCGGAAAATAGTGGCTGGGGTGGAGAAATGGCGGAGTCTACCCCCAGCAGCCGATAGAAGTGCTCTTCGGGCACCGGAGGGGCGCTGGCGCAGGCGGTGAGTAGCAGCGTGATCAGTGCTGCGGGCAGCAGGGGAAGGGTGAATATCTTCAATGTTGTCACTCTCAGTTAGGCCCTGGTTCTTTTGCACTGTCCGGTGGTGGCGAACCACTTAGCAGGAGTCCCGGATTCTGCCTTATCTGGCGGCTGAACTCGGCCATATTACGGCTGGTGTCTTCAAGATTATAGGAGACGGAGCTGATGTGCTGAGAGACGATCTGCAGGCTGGCTTTCAGATCAGTCACCGCCTGCTTGATCTCTTGGCGGTTATCGGTGACGACATCCTGGGACTCACTCAGCAGTTGGTTAAGTTGTTGCCGACTCTTTTCCAGGTCACCGGAGAGGCGGGCGAAGTTGGTGGCGCTCTCTTCCATAGAGCCCAGGAAACGTGACAGGCTTGCGCGGTTCTCCTTGCCTACCATGCGACGCATATCATTGGCGCCGCCCTCCATTGTCTCAAGAAATCCGGAGAGGCTTTTGCGATTCTTCTCCCCCACCACCTGGCGCAGATCGGTGGCGCTGCTGTTGAGCTGCTGTGTCAGCTTCTGGATATTGTTGAAAATTTTGTCCATACCACTGTCGAGTTTTTCTGCACTGCTTTTCAGGTGTGCAAGTATCGCAGCGGCATCTGCCTCTACCGGGGTGGCGATGGCGTCGATATGGTTGTTGATATTGTTGAGCAGCGGTATGAAACCCTCTTTGGTGAGGTGGTTAACATCACCGGCGATTGTGTCGAGGGCGGCAAACAGGCTGACGCTTTCGCGACCCTGAATGGTGCTGCCGGGTGTCAACAGGCTGCTTGATTTTCCACCACTGATGTCGATATTGATGGTGGAGAGGAGCCCGGAGGAGACGATGCGTGCAATACTGTCATCGGGGATCGGCCAGCCTTTTTGCACCTCCAGTTGCAGCAGGTAGCGTGTTGCCGTCTCCCGATGCTGTGGCTTTATGCCGGCAATACGGCCGATGCTGTAGCTTCATAAGTGACGGGGGTGCCCTTGCTCAGGCCACTGACGTTGTCATAAGCAACGGTGTAGTGATCCACCGGGCCGGTGCGGCCGCTGATCTTGGCCAACATCAGCATCAGGCCGATTAGCATCGCCAGAACAAAAAAGCCGACGCTCAGATAAGATAAGTTTTGGCGCTTCATAAAGTCCCGGTCACCCTGTTGTCTGCCGCCCGGTAAGGCGGCGTATATATTCATCTGCATCCCGCTGCTCATTTACCGGGGTGCGGTTGAGCAGACTTTGTATGCGCGGATTGTCGCTCCTTTTGACCTCATCGACGGTTCCTGTCATCAGTATACGGCCTTGATCGATAAAGGTGATACGGTCGGCGATTTCAAATGCACTCTCCAGCTCATGAGTAACTACCACGATAGTCATGCCCATGGCGGCCTTCAAACGCAGGATCAGTTGATCGAGTTCGGCAGAGACTACCGGATCGAGACCGGCGGAGGCTCATCGAAAAAGAGCAGCTTCGGGTCCATGATGATGGCACGTGCAAGTGCTGCACGCTTGACCATACCGCCGGAGAGTTGAGAAGGCATCAACTCCTCGAAGCCTGCAAGATTGACCACCTCCAGCTTCATTCTTGCCATGATGCGCATGGTCTCGAGATCAAGCTTGGTATGTTCGCGTAGGGGCAGGATGATGTTGTCGCTCACGGTCATCGAATTGAACAGGGCACCGCCCTGGAACGAGACACCGATGTTGCGGCGCAACTCATACATCTCTCTGCCGTTGAGTTGGGTGATGTCACGACCAAGCAGTTGGATAGTGCCGCTCACGGGTCTTTCCAGCGCCAACAGCTGGCGCAGAAAGGTGGACTTGCCCGAGCCGGAGCCACCCATGATCACCATGATCTCACCCTGGCGGATGCTGAGGTCGATATTTTGCAGAATGTCGCGATCACCGTAGCGAACATGCAGTTGACCCACTTCAATGGCGTTGGGTGTTGTCATCTTACTGGTTGAGGAAGTGGGTAAAGATCATGTCGGTGATAAGGATGGTGGCGATGGATATCACCACTGAGCGGGTGGTGACTCTGCCTACCCCCTCGGCTCCGCCGGAGACGGAGAAGCCGTTTGCCGCCCCCACCAGAGTAATCAACACAGCAAACACCAGGCTCTTCTCCAGTCCCTGGAAAATGTCGTCCAGTTCAAGGACGGTAAGGGTGCGCTCCCAGTAGACGTCTATACCTATGCCAAGTTCAGCGGCGCTATAGACGGCGCCGCCAAAGAGGCCGACGACATCGGCAAAGAAGGTCAACGTCGGAAGCATCACCACCATCGCCAGTAGTGATGGCGCCACCAGATGGCGTACCGGATTGATACCGATCACCCGCAAGGCATCGATCTCCTGTGAAATTTTCATGGTGCCGATGCGGGCGGCAAAGGCGGAGCCGGAACGTCCCGCCACCAGAATGGCGACGATCAGTGGGGCAAACTCGCGGGTTACCGACAGGGCGATACCCAACACCACCTGCTCCTGGGCGCCAAAGGTTTCGAGGGTGTGGATACCCTGGATTGCCAGCATGATTCCGATGGTGAAGGAGAGGATGGCGATGATCGGCAGGGCGCTGATTCCCACCAGTATCATCTCACCAAAGACAGCACCAATTCGTACCGGCTGGCCGAGGCGTGGACCCCATAGTAGCCAGTAGAGGCTCTCCACCAGCAGGGCGGCGTGATAACCGAGCTCTTCGACACCCTCCAGGGTTTTTCGTCCCAGGGTTTCAATGAGCGATAGCGGGTTAGCCATTAAGGAGCCTCTGAATGAATCTGGGCGAAGCAGATTGGGGCGAAAATTTGCTGGTTTGAGGCGTGAATCGCACGTAATAGCTGGCTATTGCGAAGATTCATAACGAAAAAGCAGCGGATTTTCGCCCCAAGATGCGAGTTCATGATTCGTTCAGAGGCTCCTGAACCACCGCTTCATCCAGCTGTCGTGAATGGTGAATACACGGTCGAGGTGGGCAAGCTGAAGTACCAGCAGGGCCGACGGGCTGACACCGATTAGGCCAAACCTTACCTCTCTATCCTTCGCTGTCTGATAACCCTCCACCAGGCTGGCTACACCCGAGCTGTCGATATATTCGACTGCCGACAGGTCAACCATCACGTGCCCCTTGCTGAGGCTCTGCAGGATCGCATCTCGCGCCTGTGGTGAGGAGGAGAGGTCGACATCGCCACTCAGTGTGACAATGTGAAAACCGGAACTTTGACTAATACTAAACTTCACTTAACAGGCCCTAGATACTCTCTTTTTCATTATCAACAGATTACCTCGCTGTTGCGGTAGCGGCCTGTATTCCACTGTATCCATCAATGAGTTGATGAAGTGGATGCCCAGCCCACCGGGGCGTATCTGTTCCAGATTACGGCTGTTGATGGTAGTAGGGTCGATGACTGGTGCGTTATCGGTTATGCGGAAGATCAGGTCATCACCATCAGCGGTTATATCCAAGGATAGTTCACCTTTGGTGTCTCCGCCGCCAAAGCTGTGTTGCACCACATTCATTGCCGCTTCACCGATGGCAAGAACCACACTCTCAATCATATTCTCATCATATTGACACAGCATCAGTTGCTGCCGAGTCCAGTCGCGTAGCTCCTTGAGCCTTGAGGCATCGGCAGTAATGGTCAGGCTGTTGCTATGGAGGTCAGTCATTATCCTGCTCAGCCTCTCCGTTTGAATAGCAACAAGGTGATGTCATCTGATTGATCGGCATCACCACAAAAGCGCTCCACTGCGGCGAATGTTTTCTCTACAGTTGTTTTTGGGCCGCTGTTGGTGCCGCTTGTCAGTGCTGTGCAAACACGGTCATTACCAAACTGCTCTCTTGCGTTATTGAACGCCTCGGTGAGCCCATCGGTGAAGAGTGCCAGGGATTCTCCCGGTTGTAGCTGCAGACTATCTGTCTGATAGGTGAGACTCTCTTCGACGCCAAGTACCACTCCTTCACCCCCGCTAACTGCCCGGATGTCACTGCCATCTTTTTCGATCAGATAAGGGGGCAGATGACCGCCGTTGGCATAGTCGAGCTGCCAGCTCTGTCGGTTGAGAATGGCGTAGAAAACAGAGACAAACATACCGGGGATTCGGTGTCGGCAGAGTAGCTGGTTGACCTGGGTAAGACAGGTGTCGGGTGACTCAACGTCCAGTGCAACCGTGCTTATCAGGGTGCTGACCACCGCCATATAGAAGGCGGCCGGTACGCCTTTACCGGAAACGTCGGCGACGACGAAGCCAACGCGATCCTGGTCCAGCTCAATCAGGTTGTAGAAATCCCCACTCATCCCTTTGGCCGGGATCAGCCGGGCAGCGACATCGATACCGTCGATAGGAGGGAAATTGCCGGGGAGTATACGGAGCTGGATCTCTCGGGCGATGTCGATCTCGCGGTGCATAGCAGAGAGTTGTGCTTCGTTGTGCCAGGCGCGGCGCCGCTCTTCGGTGTGGCGATGGACCCTGTCGAGAGTGGAGGTAAGGTCATCGAGAGTGACCGGTTGATTGAGAAAGTCAGCTGCACCCTGGTTCATGCTGCTGCGGATTAGACTGAAGTTGATTTTTGAGAAGAGGGCGATGCGGGGAACACGGTTGCGCCGACCCTGGAGCTGATGAAACAGATCGAGCCCACTGATGCCTGGGCGGTCGACGGCAACGATGGCGATATCCAGGTTATCGATAGAGCTAAGTATCTCTATTGCCTCTGCATCACTGCCGGCAAAGGTGAACTGGTACTGCTCATCGTCGGCTTGTGCTTGAAGACAGAGAGAGCGAAAAGTTTCGCTGTCATCGATAACCAGTGTCTTTGGCATGATCCGCTGCTCCGCTGCTTACTGATAAGTTACCAAAATTGCATAAAAAAATCACAGGGGGCATAGTTGGCCAATAAATGGATTGATGCTCTTGGTGCTGGTTTATGCTCCATCTTGTACGCAATGTGAAAATGCTATTTTCGAAGTGGCTCGCCTCCTGCTTGATGTTGGGGCTTCTCTACCTGCCCTCAGTTTTGGTTGCAACAGCCGACGGTGGGGCGGCAGCACCGCTGACCGTGGCTGTGCATCGTCAATTCCCTCCTCAGTATAGTCTGGACTCGGAGGGCAATCCCCAAGGGTTTGCCATCGATATCATCAAAGTGGTCGCTGCGCGTGCCGGCTACCCGATTCAATTCAAGGTCTATGACAGTTGGCTGGAGATACACCAGGCGGTGCGTAGTGGCACTGTAGATCTGGTTCCCAATCTGGGTATCACCGCTTCCCGAAAAGAGATCTATCGCTTTACCGAGCCGTTGGAGACCTTTGTCATTGGTCTGTTTGTTAGAGAGGGTACTAATAACATCCAGAGCCTGGAAGACCTTTCCGGCCACAGGGTGGGGACTGTGGAAGCCAATGCAGCGGTAAAAATTATTGCCCGGAGCCCGGCACTTGAGCATAAGATTTTTCCTGATCTTGACGCGCTCTTTTTTGCGCTCTTGAGCGGCGAGGTAGATGCACTGGCCTATCCGGTTCCAGTGATTATGCAGGTGGCTCAAAGGGCCGGGTTTGAGGGTCGGATTAAACAGGTCGGCGAGCCGTTACGGGAGATCAAGCGGGCGGTAGGAATTTCACAACTGCGGCCCGCTCTCTATCAGCCGTTGCAGGATGAAGTTAAGGCGCTGCTGAAGAGTGATCAATACCGGACCATCTATACCCGCTGGTATGGTGAGCCCGTGCCCTACTGGAACGAAAGGCGGCTGCTACTGGCCGCCGCTCTGGTTGTTGGGGGGGTGTTGCTCCTGGCTCTTTTGCTGGTTTGGCGTTATCGCATCCTGGTCGAGTTCAACAGGCGCCTACAGGCGGGTATCAAGGAGCGACACAAGGCAGAGGCGGCATTAAGGCTCAGCGAGCGATCTCTTGTCGAGGCGCAACGTATTGCCAAGGTGGGTAGTTGGACTTTGAACGTTCACGATGGCTCGTTGCTCTGGTCGGATGAAATCTATCGTATCTTTGGTCGTGATCCAGGTACTTTTGAACCATCACTTCACGCTTACTATAGCTGTGTTCACCAAAAGGACATTGCCCGTGTACAGGGGGCGGTGAATCAATCAATTCAAGAGGACAGCCTCTACCATATTGACCACCGTATTGTGTTGCCTGATGGTGGGATCCGCTTCGTCAGGGAGCGGGGTGAACTCCAGCGGGGGGATGATGACTCTCCGTTGTTGATGATGGGTAGCGTCCTTGATATTACCGATGCCTGGGTCTCCGAGCAGATGGAGCAGGGACGTAGTCACATATTGGAGATGATTGCCACAGGGCGGCCGCTGCCGGAAATTCTCGATACCCTCGCGCGACATGTTGAGAAGATATTGCCGGGTATGTTCTGTTCCATTATGTTACTTGATAAGGAGAGTGGTTGCCTGCGTTATGGAGCTGCACCAAGCCTTCCTGACGACTACAACGAAGCCATCAACGGTCTTGAAATTGGAGAGGGGGTGAGTTCTTGTGGTACTGCCGCCTACCGTGGTGAGCGTGTAATTGTGGCGGATGTGGCGACTCACCCTACTGGGACAGATTGAGGGACCTGGCAGGGCAAGCTGGATTGGGTGCCTGCTGGTCTGATCCGATTATCTCTTCAGATGGTAGCGTACTGGGTACCTTTGCCATCTGCCATAGCTCGCCAAAAGAGCCTGAAGAGGTGCAACTTGGTTATATCTCAACCGGTGCCACCCTCGCCGGTATTGCCATACAGCGTGTTGGTGAGCAGGAGGAGCTGCGCAGTGCGGAAGAGCGTGCACGGATGTTACTTGAGTCGAGTAATGAAGGGATTTTCGGCCTTGACAGAGAGGGAAGGGCTACCTTCGTCAATCCAGCCGCCGCAGCCATGTTGGGCTATCAAGCGGATGAGTTGGTGGGTCGGGTAATCCATGATGTGGTGCACCACACAACAGCAGATGGAGCGCCGCTGCCGGAGCTTGAATGCCGCATGCGGGCGACAATTAGTACCGAGGAGGATTTTCTCGTTAGTGATGAGGTGCTATGGCGCAAGGATGGCATCTCGTTTCCTGTTGAGTACCGGGCGACGCCGATCATCCTTGAGGGTGAGCCGGCGGTTGGTGCGGTAGTGACATTTCATGATATCACCGCGCGCAAACAGGCAGAGTCGGTGATTCAGCACTTGGCATACCACGATAGTCTGACCGAGTTGCCCAATCGCGCCATGTTTATGGATGAGTTGATAAGAAAGCGTGCTGAGTTGCGCCGCTCTTCCACTGCATTTGCGATTCATTTTCTCGATCTTGACCATTTCAAAGATGTCAACGATACACTGGGGCATCCGGTGGGTGATCTGCTGTTGAAGCGGGTTGCCTCCAAACTGAAAGCGCTGGTGCGTGCCTCTGATACCGTGGCCCGTTTTGGTGGGGATGAGTTTGCCATTCTACAGAGTGATACAGATGATCCTGCCTCTGCCAGTGTGCTGGCGAAGAAAGTGATTGATACTCTGTCGGAGCCGATGTTGTCGGGTGAAAACCGTATCATCACCGGTACAAGTATCGGTATCGTCCATGTACCCAGCGATAATAGAGATGATGTGGATGCACTGATGGCCAACGCTGATGTGGCCCTCTACAAGGCAAAGGAGGCGGGCCGGGGTGATTTCGCTTTCCACAATGAAGCGATGACAGGTCAGGTGCGATCCGAGGTATTACTCAGTCAGGAGTTGGCGGATGCGATCCTGAACGATGAGCTGCAACTCGTCTATCAGCCAAAGGTCGATCTAAACAACCATAGTTTGATAGGGGTGGAGGCGCTGGTGCGCTGGCACCATCCTCGTGACGGTATGATCATGCCGATCCGGTTTATTCCATTGGCAGAGAAGCGTGGCCAAATCTATGCGCTCGGACGTTGGGTATTGCGGGCTGCCTGTAGGCAGTGGGCCGAGTGGCGTGAGCGGGGCTTTGATCCGGGAGGTGTGGCGGTCAATGTCTCCCCTATCCAGTTGAAGAACAGTGGCTTTGCCGACGAGGTACTGTCGATTATGGAGGAGTTTGCCGTGCAACCGGAGAATCTCGAGTTGGAACTCACCGAATCGGTGTTTATGGGTAGTGACAGTAAGCTCCTTGATCAACTTAACCGGCTGCACCAGGCGGGGCTGAAACTATCTATTGATGATTTTGGTACAGGTTTTTCCTCTCTGGTCTATCTGCGTCGTTTTGCCGTCAATGCGCTAAAGATCGATCAAGAGTTTGTGCATGATATGCTGGATGACAACAGTGATGCCGAGGTGGTGAAGGCCATTATTGCACTTGGCGGCGCCTTTGGACTTGCTACCATTGCTGAAGGGGTGGAGGAGCCTGCCCAGGCCGAGTTCCTCAAGTTGATTGGTTGTGAATCGGCCCAGGCTACTATTATAGCCACCCCTTAGCTACGGAAGATCTGCTGGCGAAATATCACGCCTCCTAGGGAGCCTCTGGATAAGTCTGGTTAGATTTTAGCCAGCGTAAAACAATCATGACTTGTTCAGAGGCTCCCTATAGTTCTTTCAATGAGCAAGGAAAGCGGTATCTACAGAAGGCAGGCTTATGGGCTGGCTGTGGGTTACCGAATTTCCTGCATGGCCCACTAGAGCGTTTTGACAAAGACCTTCGAGCCGCGCTTGTAGTTGTAGAGTTCCTGCCATTTTATCGGTAGTGATTTTACCGGCAGTGCGGTAAAGCCTCGTTCACGGAACCAGTGAGCGGTTTGGGTGGTAAGGACAAACAGCTGCCCTATCGACTCACTACGTGCCCGATTCTCCATGTGTTGCAGCAGAGTATCGCCTCTCTTGCCATTGCGGTAGTCAGGATGCACCGCGACGCAGGCGAGCTCCGCAATCCCCTCTTTCGGATAGGAGTAGAGTGCGGCGCAGCCGATCACCGCGCCGTCCAGCTCAACAACACTGAAACGCTCGATCTCTGTCTCCAGTAGTTCCCGTGAGCGACGCACCAGCACACCACTCTCTTCCAATGGGCCAAGCAGTTCGAGAATGCCGCCGACATCATCGATACGGGCGGTACGGATCTCCTCGTAGGGCTCAGCAGTGAGCATGGTGCCGACGCCGTCTCGGGTGAACAGCTCCTTGAGCAACACGCCGTCGATATGACGGTCAAGGAGGTGGGTGCGTTCGACACCGCTACGGCACGCCTTCACCGCGCTGTGTAACTGCTGGAGAAAATCCTCCGGCAGCTGTTTACGCCGCTTTACTAACGCCTCCACCTCTTGCGGAATTACATTGGTCAGCATTCTGTTGCGACTGTCACGTAATCCTTTGCACTCAATCAGGGTGATAAGTTTGTCGGCACCGAGGCCGATAGCGATGGCACTAGCCACATCGGCGGCGCCCAGATTAAACACCTCACCGGTGGGCGAGTAGCCAAGAGGCGGGATCAGTGCGATGGCACCGGCCGCCAGCACCTGGCGGATCGCCTCAGCATCGACACGCCGCACCTGACCGGTGTGACCGTAATCGGTGCCATCCCGTACACCGATTGGTTGGGCGGTGACGAAATTGCCGGAGGCGACACGGATCTTGGCGCCGGCCATGGGTGAGTTGGCCAGGCCCATGGAGAGCAGCGCTTCAATTTCAACGCGTACTGTACCTGCCGCCTCTTTGACGCAGCTCAGTGCGGCATCGTCGGTGACCCGTAGGCCATTGATGTACTGCATCTCCACCTTGCGTAGGCGCAGCCGCTCTTCAACCTGGGGGCGGGCGCCATGCACCAGCACCAGGCGAATACCGAGACCGTGGAGCAGTGCGATGTCATGCACCAGCTCGGCAAAGCTGTCATCCGCCACTGCTTCGCCACCAAAACTGATGACCACCGTCTTACCCCGGTGAGCATGGATATAGGGTGATGAACTGCGGAACCAGTCGATGAAGGGGTCAGGCTGTTTTCTCTTTCTCTTTCTCTTTGCCACTTTCATTTCTCGTTTGGACTCTATTTCCTATAGCGTCAGGTATAGATGATTTCTTATCTCTTAACCAAGTAGAATGTAATTGATTTTACGAGTATCCCTAATTTAACCTCCATTGACCACGATTTTGAGGACTCCGCGTTCAATGATCAGATACCTGCTCCCGATAATTCTGCTAATGCTCTCCGGTTGCCAGGAGAGTGAGTTAATCACTATCCATGTAGGTGAGGTCAGCGCAGATGTGGAGCTGGCCGCCACAGGGGAGCGTCGGCGTCAGGGTCTGATGCACCGCAAGTCGTTAGATCGTGACCGGGGTATGTTGATGGTGTTTCCCCAAGCGAAGCAGCAGAAGATGTGGATGCTCAATATGCAGATACCTCTCGATGTTGGCTTCTTGCGGCGCGATGGTGTGTTGCTCAATATTGTTACCATGGAGCCGGACGGGGGAAAAACGATCCACCGCTCCATTGCTCCGGCTCTCTATGCTCTGGAGATGAATCGTGGCTGGTATGCCCGCAATAAGATTGTGCCGGGCGTGCGTATCTATCTGCCGCGAGTGATTGAAGGGCTATAGGTTTAAATGGCTATGCACAATAATCCGGGAGCCGGGTGTAGGAGCGAACTTGTTCGCGAAGAACATGCCCCGGAGCCTGATCGCGAATAAATTCGCTCCTACAGGCGCACTTTTCTCTGTGAAAATGGCGCTTCAGAATTATTGTGCATAGTCACGTAGGTTTATCGTTAGGGGTCGGAGTCGATTGTGGAAAGATCTATGCATTTTTCCACTCTCTTAGAGCAATCGACTCCGGCCTCGAGCGTCAAAGGCAGAAGCGTTTAATAAGCTGGCGCAGTATTGCCACCATCGGCTCGATCCGCTCCAGCCCGAGGTATTCGTCAGGCTGGTGAGCCTGATCGATATCACCGGGGCCGAGGATGATGGTCTCCATGCCGAGCTGTTGCAGGTAGGGTGCCTCGGTGCCGAAGGCGACAGCCCCTGAATCCTGTCCGGTCAAGTCTTCACAGGCAGTGACGATCTCTGCGGTTAGTGGTGTCTCCATCGGTGGGATGCCGTTGAAGGGAGATTCCATCTCAAGCCGCAGCTTCGAACCTTCAAGCCGATCAGCAAGTCGCCGCCCCAGTTCACCGCGTAGATCCTCCAGAACCATGCCGGGAAGAGGGCGGATGTCGATCTGCAGCTCACACTCAGCGCAGATGCGGTTGGGATTGTCGCCCCCGTGGATGTGGCCGAGATTAACTGTCGGCACCTCCACCTCAAACAGTGGATTGCGGTAGCGCTGTTGCAACTCCTGCCGCCATGCCAGAATCTCACCGATCACCTCGTGCATCCCCTCCAGGGCGCTGACCCCAAGGGCGGGGTTACTCGAGTGACCGGAGCGCCCAATGAGCCTGATGGTCTCCATCGAGATCCCTTTGTGCATTCTCACTGGCCGCAGACCGGTGGGTTCGCCGATGACAGCGTGACGCCCCAGTTTGCGGTGGGTATCCACCAGGGTCTGGGCACCGCACATGGTGCTCTCCTCATCCGCCGTGGCGAGAAGGATTAACGGCTGCTTGAGCTGCTTCAGATCGAGATCGCGCAATGCTTCAATGGCGATGGCAAAGAATGCCTTCATATCGGAGGTGCCGAGGCCATAGAGACGATCACCCTGTTGCGTCAGCTTGAATGGGTCGGTGTTCCAGCGATTGTCATCGAATGGAACCGTGTCGGTATGTCCCGACAGCACCAGGCCGTGAGGTCCGCTGCCGGCACTGGCGATCAGGTTCGATTTTCCAGGTTGTCCTGGAATCGGCAGAATCTCAACACTGAAGCCAGGTTCTCCATCCATTCGGACAGGCGTTCGATTACACCCTGGTTGCTCTGGTCCCAACCGGGGTTGATGCTGCTAACCGAAGGGGAGGCGATCAGCTGCTCGATCATCGAAATAAGTTGCGGTGCGTTCATTAAACTTAGTTGTCAGTTGTCAGTTGTCAGTTGTCAGTTGTCAGTGGTTAGGCGTAACGCTCCAGGTCAACCAGCCAGCGTTTGATATCTTCGGTGCTGCGTTGAAGAAATCCTGGATCCTGGTATACCTGAGCCACAACGATAGCCCCCTGGCCCCGAGAGAGCAGTTGCAGGGCGAGTTCCCGAGCCTCAGTAGGGTAGCCGATGGCGACAAACTGTTTGGTGAGCCACTGCAGGAAGAGGTCGAACAGCTTCTTTGATTCCGCGTGCAGTTCTGGTTGATCTTTTGCCAGCTCGATGTTGAGCGAACCCATTGGGCAGCCGGAGCGCAGCAGTGCCGGTGTGCTGTCGTACATAATCTGGACGAACCGCTCCAGTCTCTCTATGGGCTGGATAATCTCACTCTCCCACTTCGTCAGCATACCGGTGATGACCTCAAGGCGTTGGTTGACCACCGCCAGTAACATCTCGTCCTTGGTCTTGAAGTAGTAGTAGATATTGCCCCGCGGAACGTCAGCGCCCTCCACAATATCGGTAAACGAGGTGCGGTTGTAACCCTTTCGGTAGAAGAGTTGATTGGCGGCATTGACGATGCGTTGCCGGGTTTTCTCACTTTTACTAGGCATGGTGGACCCGAGGTGGCCGGGGATAATGCTGGATTATAGTCCTAAAATGATCCATTTGAGATGTCAGGGGGCGGAAAAATGTGGATAATCCACGGTTATCGCTTTTAGTAGGCTGGGCAGCGCCAGCCATCAAGGCTTCCTGGAGAGAGTTATGCCTCAGTATCGATCCCGTACCACCACCCATGGCCGCAACATGGCTGGAGCCCGCGCCCTGTGGCGCGCCACAGGAATGAAGGATGGCGATTTCGAAAAGCCGATCATCGCCGTGGTCAATTCATTCACCCAGTTCGTTCCCGGTCATGTTCACCTCAAGGACCTGGGGCAGATGGTGGCGCGGGAAATTGAGGCGGCCGGCGGGGTGGCCAAGGAGTTCAATACTATCGCCGTCGATGACGGTATCGCCATGGGACACGGTGGCATGCTCTACTCGCTGCCATCACGGGACATTATCGCAGACTCGGTAGAGTATATGGTCAACGCCCATTGTGCCGATGCTATGGTCTGTATCTCCAACTGCGACAAGATTACGCCGGGAATGTTGATGGCCTCACTGCGCCTCAATATCCCCTCCGTATTCGTCTCCGGCGGCCCCATGGAGTCGGGTAAAGTTTCGCTCCACGGCAAGGATCTGAAGCTGGATCTGGTGGACGCATGATCTCCGCTGCCGATCCCAATGAGAGCGATGAGGATGTGGATGCCATCGAGCGCTCCGCCTGTCCTACCTGCGGCTCCTGCTCCGGCATGTTTACCGCCAACTCGATGAACTGCCTTACCGAAGCACTGGGGCTCAGCCTGCCCGGCAACGGTTCGCTGTTGGCAACCCATGCTGATCGCAAGGAGCTGTTCCTGGAGGCGGGGCGCTTGGTGGTGGATCTGGCAAAACGCTACTACGAGCAGGATGACGCCTCGGTGCTGCCGCGAAGTGTTGCCGGTTTTGATGCGTTTGAGAATGCCATGTGTCTCGATATCGCCATGGGCGGCTCCACCAATACGGTGCTCCACCTGCTGGCCGCCGCCCACGAGGCAGAGGTCGATTTCACCATGGCGGATATCGATAGACTCTCCCGCAAGGTGCCCAACCTCTGTAAGGTGGCTCCCTCTACCCAGCAGTACCATATGGAGGATGTACATCGCGCCGGTGGTGTTATCAGTATCCTTGGCGAGTTGGAGAGAGCGGGGCTGATCCACAGCGATGCGGGCTCGGTTCACAGCGGCACCCTGGGGCAGGCCATCGCCAAGTGGGATATCGGCCGCAGTGAGGAGCAAGAGGCGCATGACCGCTACCTCTCCGGCCCTGCCGGTGTTCCCAGTCAGGAGGCGTTTAGTCAGAATTGTCATTGGCCGGATCTGGACCTTGATCGTGCCAATGGCTGTATTCGTGATAAGGACCACGCCTACAGTCAGGACGGTGGATTAGCGGTGCTCTCCGGCAACGTGGCGGAGATGGGCTGTATCGTAAAGACCGCCGGGGTGGATGAGTCGATCCTCAAATTCACCGGCCCGGCGCGCATCTTTGAAAGTCAGGATGACGCAGTGGCGGCGATTCTGGCTGATGAAATCAAGGCCGGTGACGTAGTACTGATCCGCTACGAGGGGCCCAAGGGCGGTCCCGGCATGCAGGAGATGCTCTACCCCACCAGCTACCTTAAATCGAAAGGGCTTGGCAAGGAGTGCGCCCTGATTACCGACGGCCGATTCTCCGGCGGTACCTCCGGTCTCTCCATTGGTCACTGTTCACCCGAAGCGGCTGAAGGTGGCATCATCGGCCTGGTGGAGGAGGGGGATAGTATCGAGATCGATATTCCGAACCGTACCATTAATGTGGTGGTAAGCGACGATGAGTTGGCCTCGCGACGTAGTGCCATGGAAGCTAAGGGCGTGCAGGCATGGCAGCCGGAGAGCCGTGAGCGTGTTGTCTCTCAGGCACTGCAGGCCTACGCGGCACTGACCACCAGTGCCGCCCGCGGTGCGGTGAGAGATTTGTCGCAGCTGAAAAAATAACAGAGGTGTTGTTTTAGCTACTGAGTGGTACATGTAGACATTATGGATTGACCTGCCCAACCTCAACATCGTGGGTTATGTTGAGAGTTGAATCAAACACAGAGCCACATTGAGGGGGCAGGTCATGAAAGAGTTTAACAACATTTACGTAGGTTTGGACGTCCACAAAGATACCATCGCTGTAGCCGTGG
>MOXG01000058.1_pt1 | contig 23248 bp, 19 predicted proteins | sample 1471191 | NCBI WGS metagenome assembly MOXG01 (sample SAMN05806437, study PRJNA327811) | mollusc metagenome | isolation source: Phylotype C (NB3) bacterial symbionts from gill | host: Thyasira cf. gouldii | place: Canada: Bonne Bay, Newfoundland | collected 2010-08-19
CTGACAACTGACAACTGACAACTGACAACTGACAACTGACAACTGACAACTGACAACTGACAACTGACAACTGACAATAAAAGTCTACAGCCCTTGTAACCACCATGGCTACTCAAAGGCATCTAGCAACCTTATTACCTCAAGTTTCGGAGTTCATTAGCCCCTCTCCCTGAGGGAGAAGGGACGGTCTATCCAAGCCTTTTACGTCATTTGAACTCCGAAACTTAAGTTATTACAACCTCAACCCCCCATCCAACTCCAGCACACGGCCGCTAAAGTAGTCATTACTGAAAATGTAGGTTACGGCATCCGCCAACTCATCCAGACGACCCGTGCGACCGAGAGGAACAGCGCCCACTACTCTGTCATAGGCCTCGGGCTTCATCGATGCCACCATGTCGGTCTCAAAGACACCGGGCGCGATGGCCGCAGCACGTATACCAAAACGGGCCAACTCCTTGGCCCAGGTAACCGTCAAGGCAGAGACTCCCGCCTTGGCGGCGGAATAGTTTGACTGCCCTATATTGCCGGCACTGCTGATACTGGAAATATTGATAATGGCACCTTGAGTCCCGCTCTCAATCATTCGAGTGGCCGCCTCCCGTCCACAGAGAAAGACCCCAGTAAGATTGACATCAATCACCGCCTGCCAGTCGCTAAGTGAAAGACGATCAGTCACCTTACCCTCTTTCGCCTTTACCATCAGGCCATCCCGCAAAATTCCAGCGTTGTTGACCAGCCCACAAATCGGCCCCAGATCATTCTCTATAGTGGCAAAAACAGCTTCCACCTCTGCCTCATCAGCCACGTTGGTAAGATAACCCCTGGCGGAACCACCAGCCTGGGCACAGGCTGCAACAACCTCGTCAAGGGCACTTTGGTCAAGGTCGATCAACGCCACCCTGGCACCTTGCCCGGCGAGAGAGAGCCCGGCCGCCCTTCCTAATCCACGAGCTCCACCAGTTACCACAAAAGTACTACTCTCGATCTTCACAACCACACTCCTTCGGTCTATTTATCACTGCTTTTTAGAGAACATAACTATTCAGCATAGCCTCATGATTTAACTCTGAGCACTTATTATCAGCTACTTGCAGAAAGAATATCTTTAGCAGGTATACCCAAGGGAACCAAGAGAGATATAACGTACGTGGATGCAGCGTCGTGGAAGGCAGGATGCTGGGGACGACTATGGATCTGTTTTTGCGATTCCTGAAACAAGTGCCTGATGATAAGTGCAGTATTCAACGGTATGCTGAGTTGTTATCGGAGAACAATATATCATGCGCACCGAAAAGGGTGAGGCGGGTATTGAACACTCCACTAAATTGAGAGGGTTTGTTAAAATATGATCTCTAGCCTGCATACTTTTTCGCGCAATCCAGAAATGCATCATTCATCTCTACAAATACCTCTGCAACCTCAGGATCAAAATGTTTACCGGCACCACTCCGTATAATATCCATTACCTCCTCATGGGGTACTGGCTCTTTGTATGGACGACGACTGATCAAGCATCATAAACATCTGCCAATGCCATAATTCTCGCAGATAACGGGATTTGCTCCCCCTGTAACCCACGGGGATAGCCCGATCCGTCCCACTTCTCATGGTGCCCTCCCGCAATTTCACGGGCCACGTCGAGCATCTGCACCTCCCCCAGTCGCCCCTGTGCATCCTTAATAGTCGCCTCCCCAATGGCCGCGTGCTCTTTCATCTGATCAAACTCTTCCTTGGTCAAGCGGCCCGGTTTGAGAAGAATATTGTCGGAGATCGCCACTTTGCCTATATCGTGCAGAGGCGCCGAATGATAAATCAACTCAATATACTCCTCGGTAAGAATCGCTTCGTATTTCTCGCGCCTGGACAGGGCTTCACTCAATATGCGCACATACTCCTTGGTTCGCTGAATATGGCCGCCGGTTTCAGGGTCTCGCCCCTCAGCCACGATACCCATCGCCTCAATGGTTGCCTCTTTTGATTTTTTGAGTTGCAGCGTTCTCTGGTCAACCAACTCCTCCAGGTGGTCACGATATCGTTTCAGCTCCAGCTGATTAAAGACACGTGACTTAACCAGCTCGGGAATCACCGGTTTAGTCAGATAGTCAACGGCACCCAGTTGCAGTCCCTTGGTCTCATCGGCAATCTCCCCCAGTGCGGTGACAAAAATAACGGGGATACCCGCAGTGACCTCATCATCTTTCAGGGCGATGCAGACCCCATAGCCATCCATGTCGGGCATCATAATGTCGAGCAGGATAATATCGGGCTGGGGCTCCCTATGTGCCAACTCCAGTGCCTTTTCACCATTTGTTGCGGCAATTATGGAGTAGTCATCCTTGAGAATATTCATCAGGAAGTGGATGTTCTCCGCCACATCATCGACGATAAGGACCTTATGTTTAGTGCTCATGATTCATATCCATTAGCCTATCTCTCTTGCACACCCGTCATAGCTTGCTCTGCATTAATCTCTCTTGCATTGAGCGACTCAACTCCACCACACCATCACTATCGAAATTTGCCATCTTCTCTGATAGAGAGATTAGCTCCTCCTGGCATTCACTGCCCTGAAACTGTTCAATCATCGCAGTCAGAATATCCATAGCATGCGGCAGGTCACTGTCTAGCGTTGCCAGCAACTGTGATAGCTGGTCATTAAGCTGCTGCCGTTGCAACTCAGTGAGCACTGCTGGTTCGCTCTCTTCATTAGCCACGGGGCTATGCTCTGGAGCCGAAGCCTTTACCTCTTCACGAACATCGGAATATTTCTCCGTCGTCCTGTCCGGCCCCTCTGCATGTTCCAGCATCAGCTTGATCGTCACTCTGGTACCACGGCCCGCTTCACTGTCGATGCGAAGGCTTCCTCCCATCAACTCCAACAGCTTGCGACTCAGGGTTAGTCCAAGCCCCACCCCTCCCTGACGACGTGTGCGGAAATTTTCGATCTGGGCAAAGTCATGCTTCTTCAGCCACTCCGCGGATTCGCCCATACCGATACCGCTGTCCTCGATCCTGACTTCGACATTGTAGCGTCTATTGTTCTCTGGTTTTGAGGTAACAGCGATATTCACCCCACCTGACTCGGTAAACTTGATGGCGTTGTCAATAATGTGAATCAGCAGCTGCTGGATATGTTGCGCATCACCCTGCAACCACTGAGGAGATCCCTCCTGAAATTCGGTAGAAAGAGAGAGCCCCTTCTTCTGCGCTTTGTCCTGCATCAGCTCAACACTCTCCTGCACCACCTGGCGCAGCTGTAGTGGCGCAAGATTCAGCTCCATGGTCCCGGCATCGATCTGGGAGAAGTCAAGCATATGGTTGATCATGCTGTTGAGACGTTTACCCGCCTCGCTAATTCTCTGGACATGATCTCTTTGCAACGGTTTTAGCTCATCCTCATTAAGGATATGGCTCATTCCGATAATCGCGTTCAGGGGAGTGCGCAGCTCATGGCTGATATTGGCGATAAATGCCCCCTTGAAGGTGTTGGCCTGTTCTGCCCCCTCCTTCTCTACTCTTAGTGACTGCATACGCTTCTGATTGCGCCTAAAAAGTATCCAGGAGAGAAAGCTGATAATGAGCACCAAAGTATGAACGACTAGAGTATTGACGATGGTGTGATCACGGTTGTGGAGTATCTCCTCAACAGGGTGGGTAACACTAATACCACCACGTATATCACCCAACTTGTAGCCCTGCTCAGCGTGGCACTTGAGGCACCCCTTAGTGACCATCAGTGGAGCCATATAGTGATACTTGTGCTCATCATTGAGAAACTCACCTATCTTCTTTTCACCCAATTCAAAACGTTCGAGTGCCGCACGCTCCCAGGGGGTTGGGGCATTTTTTGGGCGAATAGGGTCAAGACTGGTGATATGGAACTGTACCCCCGTACTCTCCAGGGCAAGCTCACTCACCTGGCGCGTCATATAGGCGGGATTGATCTTGGTCAGTTTCACCCCATTTTTGGTAACCACATCGCGGTTAGGTACCTGAAGATAGGGATTTGGCTGGGTAGTCGTGGTAACAGGTACATAGACACCACCGTGCCTGGCATTCCAGCTTCGCGTCAGCACGATATGCTCAAACATCGTTCGCGCCTGGGAGCTGGATATCTCATCAGCGTGCGATTGGGCCAGGTAGATATTGATCATTGCGGATGTAACAATCACTACAAACCATAAGGTGATCAAAATTGGCCCAAACAGTTTGCCCACCTTAAACGCACTCATCCCCATTAGACCAACCGCTTCTCTAGTCGTTTAATCAATAGCTTGGCCGCACCGCTATCGAACTCTCCCATCCGCTCACTAATTTGTTTGATCAATTCGGCCCACTCACTCTCATCCGCCAGCGCCATAAGCTCATCCTGTAGATGCTGCGCTACCATCAGGTCAGCATCAATGGCCACCTCCAACTCAGCCAGCAGGGCAAGCATTTTGATCCTGTCTACGACCACATCACCGGCACTTCCCTCCCCCTCCTCTTCGGGAGGATGGTGGCAATATCGTTAATCAGCTGTTGTAGCAGCTCCTCAAATCTTTGCAGTTGCTCCTCAGGGGGCTGCTCCTCTCTTTTGAGAAAGTCATCGATCTCGACAGCCACCTCAAACAGGCTATCGGCACCTATATTTCCGACCACCCCCTTAAAGGCGTGACAGAGCCCCTCTGCCTCCACAAGGTGCCCCTGTCCAATCAAATCACGCAAACCCTTGGCACTATTGGCATAGTGCTCATGGAAACGGAATAACATCTTTCGATAGGCCACTTCATTGCAGGCCATCCGCCTCAATCCCTGCAGCGTATCGATGCTCTCCATTGACTTCAGATCATCAGAGAGCATATTTGCTGAGCATGCATCAATAGTGGATATTTCACCCTCGTCTGAGCTCTCCCTGTTACCCAGCCACTCCTTCAGCAAGGTGATTAGTTGGGCTGGATCTATAGGCTTGGAGATGTAGTCACTCATCCCGGCACTGAGCGCGAGTTCTCTGTCCTCGACCATGGCCTGCGCGGTCAAGGCAATAATCGGCAATGAAGCAAAGCGCCCTCCGTTCGGCTGCTCTGCCAAGGCACGAATACGCCGGGTGGCCTCATAGCCATCCATCACCGGCATCTGGATATCCATCAAGACCAGATCGTAGCGGTGGTGCTGGACTCGGGCGAGCGCCACCTTGCCGTTATGGGCGTGATCCACCTCTATATCGAGACTGGCCAGTAGCTCGGTGGCAAATTCACGATTGACCTCATTATCTTCAACCAGCAAAACCTTAGTGCCGCGAAATGAGGTAGCGCTATCCTCTCCAGTGCTCTCGGACTGAGGCTGGGGCCGTCTCTTGAACAGTCCCATATCGTGACCCAGCGCCGCCATGACGGCATCGAGTAGTGTGGAGGGGCTAACCGGCTTGAGGAGAAAACCATCGACACCGGCCTGCTCTGCCACCCGTAATACCTCATCACGGCCATAGGAGGTGACCATAATCACCTTGGGCTTGGGCTGGATGGCTGCATCACGATGGATACGCACAGTCGCCTCATCACCATGCATACCCAGCATCTTCCAATCCATCAGGACGATGTCATACCCCTTCTCATTTTCGGGTGACAGCAGTTCGGCAAGTGCCTCCTCTCCACTTTTTACCGTTCGCACCTCGAAGCTGAACTCCTCCATCATCTCTCTGTGAACCTCCCGTGCCACCTGATTGTCATCCACAATCAGCGCCCTCAATCCCTTCAGCTTGGGAAGCAACTCTGCGAGGAGACGACGGTGGCTCATCTCAACCTGGTGAGAGACACCTAAGGGCAGGGAGAAACAGAAAGTGGAACCCACGCCCAGTTCCGATTTATCAAGCCATATCTGACCACCCATCAGGCGAGATAACTGACTGCTAATCGCCAAACCCAGGCCTGTGCACCATGGCGTCTGCTGATACTCTGATCAGCCTGGCAAAATTCACGAAATAGCTTCCCTTTCTGCTCGTCACTGATGCCCATGCCGCTGTCACGCACACAGAATTTCAGCACCACCTCATCTTCACCCAATGCCTCAGCGCCGATAGAGAGCTCTACCTCACCCTGCTCGGTAAACTTCACCCCATTGCCGCAGAGATTGATGAGGATCTGTCCCAGGCGTACTGGGTCGCCGACAAGCGTGTGAGGGAGATTGGTACTTTGGCGAACGAGAAACTCTATCCCACGCTGCTCAGCACGATGACCGACCACGTCGGTAAGTTGTTGCAGAACTGTTTCCAGTTCAAATTCCACATAGTCGACATCCAGCTCCCCCGACTCAATTCTTGAAAAATCGAGGATATCGTTAATGATGCCAAGGAGTGATTTTGCGGCGCTCTGCACCTTGTTCAGATAGTTGTATTGAACCGGATTGAGATCGGTCTTGAGGGTGAGATAGAGCATACCCAGGATGGCGTTCATCGGTGTGCGGATCTCATGACTCATACTCGCCAGAAAGTCTGACTTGGCACGATTTGCCTCCTGTGCCTCATCACGAGCCAACTTGAGCTCTGTCTCCATCCTGCTCAGGAGCATGATGGTCTGCTTCTGCAACCACGCCAGCCAGAACATTCCCAGTAGGGCGATGGTGATCAGTGCTGTCGTGGTGAGCGTGCTCTCCCGAAGCTTCGCGACCTGATTGACCTGATGAGTCAGAGAGCCAACCGCCCGGTCATTCGCCCGCAGATAACTTTCGGTATAGGCAGCAAGCACATCGAGCAGTCGAGTATGTATCATCAACAGCTGTTGAGCATCGACCGTTGCAGCACCCTCAATCTCCTCCTCCATCATATCGAGTGTGGCGAGCGCCTCGCTTGTCACCACTCCCAATTTTTCATCATCTGCCGGGATGTTTTTGTGAAACTGCTGTGTCAGCGAGTAAGCGACATCGAGTGCCAACAGCATATCTTCATGGCGCTCTGGCGACATCTCGACACGCAGTGCATCAAGGGTAGCCGCCAGGTTTGAGAGTGACTCAATGGTATTGGAGAGAGTGCGATGCTGTTGGAGTGTCTCCACAGGCAGACCTACTTCGATACGCTCCAGTGACAACCAAAGATAGCCACCACCCGCCACGATAATGGCAGCAAAAAAGGTGAAGATGACGCCAAAGAGTTGTAGTGGCTGGAAACGCATTAGCTATACCGATTAACCTATTTAACGGGGCAGGGACCACTGCTGGTAGGATCGGGTAACCAGCAGGATGCCTGGGTTGCATTGACAATTTCACGCAAGGTTCTTGCTTGCCTGTCGAGCACTACGCTCACCTCTCTCTCTCTTAAAACAATTCGGGAGAAGGCCCTTAGGTAGGCCAGATTAAATCGTTTCCCCTCGGCACCGAGTCCTATAGGCAGCAGTGCGACCACGCTATCCTTTGATGAAGCCTGATCCCGCACTGCCCGCTCAATTGAGGCAACACCTGCAGGCAGGCTACCGGCTCCCTCGGTATCCACGACAGGGAAAAAACCAACACTCTTCAAGGTTATGAGCTGAACATCGGGGCGGGTCATATAGTCAATGAGCTCGAGTGAACGCGAAGCGTCCTCGACATCCTCGGGAAGCGCCAGGCCGGCAAGAACAAGCATATAGCCCCGCCCCATCGGACCGATAGGCGCGGGAAAGGCGACAAAATCATCAGGCCTCTGCTCAAAGGCAGACACCAGGCGTGCCGTATGGTCCCATGTCACCCATACCTCTTCGGAAAGCAGTGGCTCATCCATACTGTTATAGGTCACCGAGCTGGGGTTGACGTGTGACCAGAGCACCTTGAAATCTGACCACATTATCTTAGCCTCTGGAGAGCGGAACTGGCTCAATGTACTGCCGGTAAATGAGGGGTAGAGGTAGCCCTGGAAGAAGCGGTGCATCAGCCCTTGGGGCCTGCAGGAAAACCCAGTTTGGGTGTGCCGGTCGCACGTTCCATGTTCAGAGCCCAGATCTGCAACTGCTCATAGCTCAGACTCTCGATTTTTGCACCCTTGGTAGGTAATGCAGCGCCTTGCGGTTCGCTGCCATAATATAGGTCGCCTGCATCCAGGGGATATAGAGCTGTCTGTCACTCCCGAGTTTTCCCAGCTCGACAAAGTCAGGAATAAAGGAGCGCTTGCGAAAAAGGTCTGTGGCATCGACCGGAGTAAGCCCTCCCTCCAGATAGAGATGGCGAAGGTCGCCGTGCAGGACACCCAGAAGATCCGGCTTGAGCTTTCCATCCCCTTTGGCCAGTGCCAATTTCCTGAAGACGGTGGGATTATCGTAGGGCTGGAAGTCGACATTACCGGGAAACTCCTTGAGAATTACCCGACGCATCGTGTCGGCCTCATGGATGGGCGTCAGTTGTGTCGAGAGAAAAAGCAGGGAGCCATCATCCATACCCTTAGCAATCTGCTGCGCCGTGTTAGTTGCCTTTTTTTGTTCGGCTGCCGAGACAGATGGTAAAAGTGTCGCCACCAGGAGAGTTAATGTACAGAACAGTGCTGCCAGAAGAGCATGAAAACTCTGTTGATCTTCCCTCACACAAACCTGTGTCAGATTATTATCAATCCTCATAACTATTCCATCCTCTATACTGTTCCATCATTGATGGTTGCCATCGTTTCCAGATTCTATTTACCCAATCTCTCTATCAACTCCTGCATCACTATTTTGGCACCATCAACATCAAAACCATCCATGCATGCTGAGATATTTCCAACCCTTTCGGCCCATTCACTACCAGCACTCTGTTGTTTTAGTTCAGTGAGCTTGGACTCTGCTTCTGCCAAGTCCTCTTCAATAACCGACTGAAGCTGCTCGAGTGTTGAGAGCAGACTCTCTTTATCGACGATGACAGGTTCATCAGCTGTTGCAGATTTTGTCTCTGGCTGTATTGATGCAATCTCTTCAATAACCCGTTGTAGCTGCAACTCAAATTGATTTAATTCATCTTCATCCGGCACCAAATTCTGTTTCAGCTGTTTATCGATAGACGTCGTCGTTTTAAACAGTACATCTGCACCTATATTACCCGCCACTCCCTTGAAGGCATGACACTGGCGTTCCGCCTCTTTCAGCTTGCTCTGCCCAATGAGCGCTCGTATGGGCTGCACCGCATCAGCGTAGTGCACACGAAAACGTTCCAGTAATTTGAGATATGCATCAAGGTGTCCCCCAACGCGCTTCACGCCCATCGTGGTATCGATGGAGGTAAGTGACCCAATATCTCCAGCTGGCTGCGTGACCACCACCCTCTCTTCAACTTGCCGTTCTTCAGGGACTTTGACCCAGCGGGAGAGCGCAGCGGCAAATAACTCCGGATCGATGGGTTTGGAGACATAATCGTTCATCCCGGCCTCAAGCGTCTCCTCGCGGTCGCCGTCCATAGCCTGGGCCGTCATGGCGATAATAGGCACGTTGGCAAAACGGTCATCTTTAGCAGTGGATAGCTTTCTGATTTGACGGGTTGCCTCCAGGCCATCCATTTTCGGCATCTGGATATCCATCAGGATGGCGTCATAGGCAGCCTGCTTGACCTTCTCCACTCCCTCTTCGCCATCGACTGCCTCTATCACCTCGATCCCCATGGTGTGCAATAACTCCACAGCAAACTCGCGGTTGATCTCGTTGTCCTCCACCAGCAGCAGCCGCGCCCCACCAAGGAGCGGAAGTTCGGCCTTAACCACCGCCTCCTCGTGGAACAGCATCCCCTTCCCCAAGGCCGACATGATCGCATCGAGTAGCATCGAGGGAGATACCGGCTTGAGGAGGAAGCCTTCCATCCCCACTTTCTCGGCCGACTGCATCACCTCCTCGCGACCATAGGAGGTAATCATGATCATCTTTGGCTTGGGAGAGATATGTTTGCTCTGATGGATGGCAGCGGTCGCTTGGTCGCCCTTCATTCCCGGCATCTTCCAATCCATCAGAACAATATCGAAGGACTCTTCCGTCACCTCCAGATGGATCAACGCCTCTTCGCCGCTATTAACCGTCTCGATCTCGAAGTTAAAGCTCTTGAGCATCTCGGCCAGAATCTCGCACGAGGCCTCACTGTCATCCACGACCAATACCCTGAGGCCACTAACAACCGGCAACACCTTCTCCAGTAGTTGTTGTCGTTGCTCTTCTGCCGCTTTGGCATAGCCAAAATTTGCAGTGAAGCAGAAGATGGTCCCTTTACCTGGCTCACTCTGCTCGATCCAGCAGCGCCCCCCCATCAATTCTGCCAGCTTCAAACTGATGGAGAGTCCCAGGCCGGTCCCGCCATACTTGCGTGTAATAGTCTGATCGACCTGGGAAAACTTTTGGAACAACTTTCCCTGTTGCTCTCGGTTCAAACCAATTCCGGTATCTCGAACGCAGAACATCATTTGAACACTCTTTTCACCTTTCTCTATGCTCTGTACCGACACCTCTACCTCGCCCCTCTCGGTAAATTTGACGGCATTTGTACAGAGATTAGTGAGGATTTGACCGACACGAAGCTATCGCCAATAAGTGAATAGGGCGCATCTGCACCATGGCGGATAAGGAACTCCAGTCCCTTCTCCTCGGCGCGATAACCCACTACATCAACCAACTGCTCCAGCACATTGTCGAGGCCAAATTCGGCCTGTTCGATCTCCAATTTACCCGCTTCTATCTTGGAGAAGTCGAGGATGTCGTTGATGATCCCCAGCAGTGAGTGGGCAGCGTTTTCCGTTTTTCTCAGGTAGTTGCGCTGGATCTTGTTCAGCTCGGTCTTCTGTGCCAGATAGAGCATCCCGAGGATGGCATTCATCGGTGTGCGGATCTCGTGGGACATGTTGGCAAGAAAAAGGCTCTTGGTCTGAGTCGCCTCCTCGGCCTGCTCTTTCGCCAGATCCAGGTCCTCCATCATGCTAAGCATGACCGAGCGGGTCTCGGCAAGCTCATTGAGCCGTTTCTGTAGATCCTCTTCCACCCGTTTCCGTGCAGTGATATCGCGCACGATGGCCAGCAGTTGCTTTTTGCCATTAAGCGTTATGGCTGCCCCCTTGACCTCGGTAAAGAAGGTGGTGCCATCCTTACGTAGGTCGATGGTCTCCCCCGAAAAACTTCCGCTCTCGGCCAGATCCTTCAGGAAGCACTGAAACTCGTGATGGTACTCCGGCGTAATCAGCTGCGTGGCATGGAGACCGATGAACTCATCGTAGTCATAACCGTAAATCAGACAGGCCGCCGGGTTGGCCTGCACGAGGCTGCCATCGGTACCAATGACAAAAACGGCGTCTGTTATGGTGTCGAAGATCTCACGATGACGCTCTTCAGATTCACGCAGTGCCACCTCCATGGTTTTGAGTTCAGTTATATCCTGTACCGTACCTATGGAGCGTAGTGGATCACCCACCTCATTGAATTCGGTGTTGCAGATTTCGTGTACATACTTGATACGACCATCCCTCATTAACAGGCGGTGGATGATATCGTAGGGATGGCGTGTTTTTAGTGAACGGGTATAGGCCTCATTGACGGTATCTCTGTCATCGGGGTGGATCAGTTCAAGAAAGGCCTCATAGGATGCACCAAACTCAGACGGGGCGATATCGAATATCCGATAGATCTCGTTCGACCAAAACAGCTCGCCTGTCACCAAGTCGAGTCTCCAGTGACCCAGATGGGCGTTCTTCTGGGCCTCCTTGAGCATGCTTTCATTCTCAAGGAGACTTGAGTTAGCCTGCGTTAGAGCTGTCTCTGCCCTCTGGCGTTCAGTTATCTCCCTGGCCAGACGCCGGTTCCAGTAGGTGAAGGCGATCAGGAGCAGGGCAACGCCGGCCAACACCTGCCACAGCAGGGTCAAATCGAGACGCTTCTCCAGGGTGATACTCATCCACTTTTGATGAATGGCATTGCGCTCTTGCTCACTGATAATCGAAAAGGCCTTTTTCACACTCGACGCCAGCATCGGCTGCTGCCTATTGATGGCGATGGCGATGTTATGCCGGTAAGGCGTCTCCCCCCCTACTTTGATATTGGTGTAGCCGAGCTGGGAGAGGTGGTAGCTGGTCGTCAACACACTGTCGATGAAGGCGACCACCTGGCCAGAGGAGACCAGCTCCAGTCCCTCGACAATATCATTGACCAATGCCAGTTCGATCTGCGGATGGTTTTCGGCCATGGTTTCGGCAATCGCATAGGCCGATACCACGGCCACCCGCTTGCCGCTGAGCTTACCCAGGTTAGCCACATAGGGCGTATCCTCACCGGTAAAGACGACGATCGGCATGGAGAGATAGCTATCGGTAAAGTCGAGGTGTTGGCGGCGCTTCTCGGTGGGCACCGCCGCCAGCAGTAGATCGACCTTTCCCTCGCGGGCAAGGCTGAAGGTCTCATTCCAACTGTCGGTGGCAACCCTCTCAAAACGGATGCCGAGATAACGTTCAAGTAGATCCAGGTAGTCCCGGGTGATGCCCTGATGCACGCCATCCTCGTCGATAAACTCCACCGGAGCCCAGTCCTGATCGGCACCGATGCGTACCGTCGGCTGTGTATTGAGCCAGGCACGCTCCTCGGGGGTCAGTTGGAACTCGAGGGCGGCTGGCCGAGCGATATAGGGCGTATATTCCACATCCACCCACTTTTCATACAGAGTCTCCCGGCTTATGGCGGGATAGAGGCCAGCGCCTTATCGATGATCCTGGCCAATTCGGGCCAGTCCCTGCGTACCGCAAAGCCTTGGTCCGCAAATTTAGTCGAGTAGGTGGAGGCAAATTTTAGGTTCCTCAGGCTATTTTGGCGGATGTGATAGTTGCTCACCTCAAATGATTCGACACAGGCCTCTGCATGACCATCGGCAACCGTCTGCAGACAGGCCAGCGCCGTATCGACAAACACCCCCTTGATATTGGGGTATTCGTGTACCAGCCGTTCGGTGAGCGCATAGTTTTTAACCAGGGCAACCGTGGCACCCTTCAAGTCACGCGGCGTACGAATTCGGGTATTGTCACCGCGGGTGACAATCACCGCCATTACCTGCATCGGGTGCTCGGTAAAGGAAAATAGCGGTGCGCGCTGCGGTGTGATGGCTGCGGTTGCAATGAGATCGATCTCACCGGTTTCACCGGCTGCCAGCACCTGTTCCCAGCTCAACCCCGGTACCACATCGAAGGTAACACCTAGCAGAGATTCGATCAGATGCAGGTAATCGAGCCCAAGCCCCTGGTAGCGGCCACCCGGTTCGCGAAAGGTGTAGGGTGGAAAATTGGGGTCGACACCCACCCGAATCAGTGGATGCGCCTGTAACCAGGCACGCTCCGCTACAGTAAGGGATTGCCTGAACCCCTCCTCATCAACGACCACCGCCATAGCGGACGTCTCGAGCGGTTGAGTAGCGGCTCCACTACTATAGAGCAGCAAAAGAGAGAGGATGAGTAATAGCGCCCTCATATAGCGGGCATACTTACTCCTGCTTAAGGCCAGGCTCACTCTCCCCCCTTCGGTTTTGGTTTCACGAGCTCGTGATAATCTGCCAGTACCTCTTGACTGCCACTCCACACCGACTTCGGATTGGAAGGAAACACGAGCAGGCTGTCCAGGGTCGGCATGCCCTTTGGGGCGGGCACATCGGTACGCGCGGGCATGATCCCCAGATGCTTGCTCATGAAAGTCTGTCCCGGTTTTGACAACACCCAATCGATAAAGGTCTGCGCCGCCTCGCAGGAGATGCAGTCCCGGCTCAGGGCGATGGGACTGGCAATTATGATCGTGCCATCGAGGGGGTAGAGATAGTCGATAGGCAGTTCGGCATAGAGGGCCTGCAGGCTGCGCACACTGAAGTCGATAACGATCCCGGCATGGAGTTCGCCGCTGGCGACCATCTCGGCCATATAGCGGTTATTCCTCACTACCGTAACATCGTTCTTTGCCAGCCCCTGCAGATAGTCACGCCCATAGCGCCGGTCCTGCACCAGCGTGGCGAGGGTATACATGGACGAACCGGAAACCTCCGGGTCGACAACACCGATGCGGCCTTTCCATTGTGGCTCGAGTAACGCCTTGTAACTGCTTGGCGGCTGGCTGACCTCCTGCGTGTTGTAGGCGACCACCATGTTCAATAGGCGGCTGCCGGTATAGTAGTGTTCGGCATCACGGAACAGTGGAAAGATCACCGACACCTCGGGCGAACGGTACTGGCGCAGCAGACCCTGCGCCTTGAGTTCCTCTGCATTGGAAAAGTCGGACACCCAGAGTACATCCGCGCCGACCTTGCCGGCCTCTGCCTCGTTTTTCACTTGCTTCATAATCTTCGAGGTACCGGTGCGGGTGAGCTCTATGGCAATGCCGGGATAGTGCTTTTCAAACTCCGTCTTGATGCTCTCGATCAGCTGCAAGGGCACGGAAGTATAGAGGCGCATCTGCTTGACTTCGGCGGGCGCTGTTGCCACCTCATCTGAATCCCTGCTGCAGGAGAACAGCAACGGGAGAACAAGCAACAGTACAAGTTTGTTGCGGCAGGCGGTCATCAGAAGGGTGCTGTTTTTTTGTCCATTCATCGCAAATACCCTCAAAATTTCATTTCCAGTTGCACGAGAAACTTGTCGTTATCCACAACAAACCCACCGCTATCCTCATCGTTGATGATAGTACTCAATCATCACCATGCCTCCTTTACTCACGACTCTATTCTTAATCTGATCACTGCATCATTCCACACTTTTGAATTTTGGCGCCTGCCCGAGCCTTCCCATTAGTCCATTGATCTCCTGTTTCAGGCTGATGATCTGCTTCTCACGCCCTACTGCCAGTCGGTTGAAACTTTCCAGCTCACCCATGTAGCGCTTCACCTTCTCCTCAGCACTGATGCGGGCGGACACATCGATGATGATACCCTCGAGCCACTCCACCTCCCCAGTATCAGAGAAGATGGCCGAGCCATGTTCTTCCACCCAGCATATTTCTTCATCAGCACGCACAATGCGATAGGTCAATTCATACGGTTCCCGCTGCCTCACCGCGGCCCGAACCTTGTCATCTACCAACTGCACATCCTCTGGATAGATGATGCTGGCGAAACTGCGTACCTTGTTATGGATAAAGTCGGTTACGGGATAGCCGGAGACCTCCAGTACCGCGTCACTGATGAAGTCTATGGTCCAGTCAGCATCGAGCACGCTGCGGTAGACCACTCCGGGACTGTTGCTAACCAAGGCACGGAACCGTTCCTCACTTTGACGAAGCTCAACCGTTCGCTCATCTACCAACTCTTCGAGATGTTCTCGATAGGTGATCAACTCTTTTTGGGCTAGTTTGCTTTCGGTAATATTTCGCGCAACACCCTCGACGGCAACCACCCTGCCCTGTTGATCAAAGACCGGCGACTCTTTGACCTCGAGCCAGTACCTCGAACCGTTTTTATGTAATATCTCCAACTCATAGGGTGGCTGCTCCTCACCCTGGATGGAGAGCTGTGAGTGGCGCTCTACCTCCTCGTTAGCAGGATCGTCGGTCAGGTACTCACTGTAGTGCAGCAGGAAATCTTTCGGCGTATAGCCAAGCATGATCTCAATTGATGGACTGAGATAGGTGAACACCCCATCCGTACCGTGGGCATAGAAGAAGTAGTAGTCCTGCACCGACTCAACCAACGCCCGATACTGAGCCTCACTCGTCCTGAGCGCTGTCGTTTTTCTGTTGACCACCCGATTGAGCTGCCAGTTCCAGAAAACGAGAAGGATGATAACGATGACGGCAGGAACAAGAATCTCCCGCAGTAACGTATAGTTAAACCCGCGCTCATAGGTTACGGCGATTCTGCGATTATAGATCTCGACACGTTCCTCTTCTGGAATGGCATCCAGTGCCTTCTGCATTAGCCCGGCGAGAACTGGCTGATCCTTGCGTACACCGATGGAGAGATCGATGCTATAGGGCGTCTTCCCAGTCACCTTGAGGCCGGTGATCCCTTCGCGCCCCATAATGTGAGTAATATTTGCCAGACTCCCGACAAAGGCGTACGCCTCACCATTTTGTACCGCCTGCAATCCCTCGATAATATTGTTCACCGATTGCAGTGCGATCTCCGGATGGTTCTCCATCAATATGTCGTGAGAGTCGTGGCCGGAGACCACCGTGACCGTTTTTTCCGCCAGTTCCTTCATTTCGCTGATGTAGGCGACACGCTGATCAGTCACAATCACGATAGGGAAGCTCAGATAGGGGCGGGTAAAGCGCAGATAGGCATCGCGCCGGGAGGTGCGCACAACGGCAGAGAGAAGCTCCAACTCCCCCTTCTTTGCAGCATCGGTGGTTACCTGCCAGCTTTGTGGCGCAGCCGGTTCAATAGTCACACCGAGGGTAGTGGCGATCAGCTCCATGTAGTCGGCACTCATGCCCTTGTAGCTCCCCTTCTTATCGGCGAACTCCACAGGTGCTGAGTCGATATCGTAGCCGAGACGAAGTACCGGGTTGCGGGCAAGCCACTCCTGCTCCTCGCTGGTCAGCTTGAGCCGCTGTACTGTCTCGGCAAACACCCGCCATTTTTCATTTAACTCCTGGACCTCATCCGGAGATACAGAGTTCAGCGCCTTCTGCATGATGTCCCGCAGGATCGGCCAATCTTTCCTTACACCGATGTAGTGGGGGACAAAACGGAAATCGCCCGCATCGGCGATCTCGCCGCCAAGCTTCAGGTTGGTCAGGTGGTGGGTGTCGATGTTGTACTGGCTGCTGGCGTAGGCATCGATCCAGGCATCGGCCTGACCGAACCGGACCGCCTTCAGGCCCTCGAGGGCGTTCTTAACGATAAGCTGCTTGATCTGCGGGTGCTGCTCCTGGATATATTTTGTCATCGTCCAGCCCTCGCCACTGGCCAGGGTCTTGCCGTAGAGCTGTTTCAGGCTGGTGATGTGTTCGTCACCCTGCCGTACTGCCGCCACGCTGGAGAGGGTGAAGAAGGGCTTGGTATAGTTCATGAAGCTTCGCGCTCTTTACTATAGTGGAGTGGGTGGATCAAATCGATCTCACCCTGCTTGAACTGTTCCATCAGCTTCGACCAGCTGGCGGAGACAAACTCAAACTGAACACCAAGCTTTTCTGACAGCAGACGCATGTAGTCGATGGCAAACCCGGTGGGTTTACCGGCAGTGGTGAAATCGTAGGGGGGCCAGTCCGGTTCATTGGAGACACGGATAACCGGGTGCGCCCTTAGCCAAGTGAGCTCCTCATCCGTCAGTTCAACCTCTTTTCCGTCAGTTCGGCCTCAGCCATGGCAATCTCCGGGCGAGTCCAGCTGCCGAATATCGCCATCACCTCTTCATCGCTCAGCGACACCAATGCCTTGTCGAGAATGGAGGCCAGCTCGGGCCAGTCGTTTCGCACACCAAAACGCTGTTCCGACTGCCCCTTGGAGTAGAGGGTGGCGAAGCGAGATTGGGCAGGCCGGCTTGGTGATCAGATGGTGTGCCATACCGATGGCACCGATTGCTGCGTCCGCCTTGCCGGTAGAGACCGCCTCCAGCGCTTCGATCAGACTATCGACATAATAAGGCTGAATGTTCTCGATCTCCTCAAGAACGACCTTGGTTATTGAATACCCCTCAACCAGTGCCACCGTTCTACCCGCAAGCTGCTCTGGCCGGCTGAATACCGGCAAATCCTCATTTCGGGTGATGACATACTGGGCGAGCGAGACATAGGGGCGGGTGAACGAAAACCATCTTCTGCGCTCCGGACTCGCTACCAGAGTCGCGATAACATCGACTTCACGCTGCTGTGCCGCCGCATAGAGCTTCTTCCACTCCCCTTCGGGGTAGGCCTCAAGTTTTATTCCGGTCCTGCGGGCCACCTCCTTGGCAAAGTCGACGGCGATACCGACAAAATCACCTTGTGAGCTGCGGAAACTGTAGGGGGGGTAGTTCTCATCAAAGGCGATGCGAACGACCGGATGCGTCCTGATCCAGGCCAGTTCATCCGCAGACAGCTTGACCTTGGCCATCGACTTGCTATCAAGATCCGGGCGTGCCAACCACTTCTCCTCGAGACGTTGGAACTCTTCAACAGAGATGCTGTTGAGCGCCTTATCGAGAATACCCGTCAATATCGCCCAGTCCTTGCGTACCGCGAGCCGATAGCGCTGATCCCTCCCCCCCAGAGATTCGGTCATGCCGGTAATCCTCAGGTTGCTGAGGAAGAGGGCACGAATATGGTGGGTCGCTGTTGGCAATTCGGTGAGTGTGGCATCGGTTTGGCCGGTGGCAACCGACCTGATGGCCTCCAGATAACTGTCGAAATAGACCAGCTGTTTTTCAGGGACGACCTTTTTCACTGCATCGACCAGGGAGTCCTCTTTGACCACCGCCACACGTTGCCCTTTCAGGTCCTTCAGCTCATCGAGCCCGACAACATCATCCCGTGTGACAATGACGTTGACCACTTCTTTATAGGGCCGGGTGAACGCCAGGTAATTTTCCCGTTCCTGTGGGTATTTGAAGATGGTATGGATCAGATCCAGTTCCCTGTTCTCTGCCATCTTCAGCATATTGCTCCAAGTATCCTGCACGTACTCCAGCTCAACACTGAGCCGTTCCGCCAGAAGCTCGACCAGCTCTACCGAGTAACCGGCCGGCTTACCAGCGATGCGATAGTCAAACGGAGGATAATCAGCCTCACTGGAGACACGGATCAGCGGATGTTCCACCAGCCAGGCACGTTCCTCATCGGTGAGCCCCAACTCGACCGCCTTGAGCTCACCCACCAGGTCTTGTGAATCCTTCTCACCTCCTCGCGGCTGATATCGGCCAGGGCACGATCAAGGATGTCTGCCAGAATTGGCCAGTCCTTACGCACCCCAATATTGAGCCTGACCGACGGCTTCTCCATCCGCCCCTGCACCATCAGGTTGTAGAGCAGTTCCTTCTCGATAAGGTACATCACCACTGCACGATTGCCGGCATAGGCGTCAGCCTCACCGCGCGAGACTGCACCCAGGGCCTCTGCTGTAGAGGGGTACTCACGGACCGTAACCTGCGGATAGTTGTTTCGGAAGAGGCGGGCGTTATAGTAGCCCTCCTCCAGGGCGATGGTGCGGCCGAAAAGGTCCTGGGCGGAGTCGAAATAGGGTCCATCCTTGCGACCGACATAGATGTGGGGAATGGTCAGGTAAGAGCGGGTAAATTCAAAAAACGCCTCACGCTCCTTCTTCGGCGTGATATCCATCAAGGCATCGAGCTCTCTGTTTTTGACCTTGCCGTAGCTCTCTTTGAAGGGGGCCGGCTCGATCACCAGCCGGCCACCGAGACGCTGATTGATGGCATTGATATAGTCGGCACCGATCCCTCTCGGCACACCATTTTGACTGACAAAATTGAGTGGCGGCCATGCATTCATAGCACCAACGTGTATGCGCGGGTGCTCATCCAACCACGCCCTCTCTTCGGGTGAGAGCCCTTGTGCAAAGCGCTCTGTGATCACCGACCCACCGTTGATGCGGGGAAAGGGGTTGATGATGCGCGAGCGCTCCTGCTGTGGAATAGCATCCAGCGCCTTCTGCAGGATATCGCGTAGGACAGGCCAATCCTTGCGCACACCGATGGCGTTTACAGAGGCGCTCTCCGAGATCTTGCCTTGTGCCTTGAGGTTGCTAATCAGCTCATTCTCAATGATATACATCGCCACAGCACGATTACCTATATAGGCATCTGTTTCACCTTTAGAGAGAGCATCGAGGGCATCACTGGTGGTGGTGAACTCCTTGACCGTGACCTGCGGGTACTCCTTTTTCAGTATCTTGACGATGAAGAATCCCCGCTCCACACCGACGGTCTTGCCGGCCAGGTCGGCAATAGATGCCTTATAGGTCTCATCCTTGTGGGTAAAGATGACATGGGGAACTTCGATATAGGGATTGGTGAAGTTGAAGAAGGGTTCTCGGTCTGGCCGGGGGGTGATATCCATCAACGCATCGAGGCGCTGCTCCTTTACCGCTTCATAGGTATCTTTCCAATGCCCAGGGACGATCTCGATTCGATTGCCGAGACGCTTGCTGAGGGAGTTGATGAACTCGACACCAATCCCCTGTGGCTGCCCCCGACTATCGACATAGTCCATCGGCGGCCAGGCGTTCATGATGCCTATGCGTATCTTTGGATGTTCTTCCAACCAGGCCCGTTCACTATCAGATAGATCAATGGTTATGGAAGGCTCTGCAGCAGCCGGAAGCACCATCAGCCAACTGATTAGAAAAAATAACGCAGTGATCACTTTTTGTTGTTGGTATCTCATAGAAGTATATTTGCGGCAGTGGCGGCCCAAGTTAGTTCTACTTATTACAGCTCACATTTGTAAAGTTTAGTCATTTATTTCAATAAATGTAGCCAAACGGCCCCAACTAGCCCCCACATTGCATAAAAAACAAACGGGCGGTGTCCATGTAAGAGGTTCCCTAGGCCCCTCTGCCGGAGATATAACGACAACACTATTCAGTTATCGATGTTAAGGAGCTGTTGAATGTGGTGTAGAGGCTTAAAAAAACCGGCTGTCAAATATACGCTAATGACTTTACTTCGTGAAGTCGGCAATAAAAAAAGGGCTTCTGATAAAAAATCAGAAACCCTTTTTAGTTCAACAAGTTATATATATATCACAACTTGTCCGTTGTGTGGTAGCGGGGGCAGGATAGGTTCATTTTCTACACTGATAATCCATCTGGATGCACTATGTGTCCCATGATCATTTTCGACTTATTCTTCCAGAACCCATTGTAACTTTTGATACGATGCCTGATGCTTTGCGACTGACATTTTTCCCAGGTTTATCATTTTCCAGCGGACAGCCGGTAACTGGTCAACATGTGACAAACCCAGCAGCTCCCACTGCGGATTTCGCGCCTTGAATGACAATAGAAACTCCCTATCATCCTTACTAAATCCTGATCGCACCATCCCGACCAGTTGCTCTCGGGTGGCCAGTAATGCTTCCAAAGGAACCTCTGCCTCTGTCATCTGCGAAAACTCACCCACATAGGCAGCATCAAGGTTACTGAATACCGGATCAATTAACTCGGCTATCGGACGCGGATGGCTGATCAGATAGACTAGCAAAGCCTTGCGGGTCTCTTCATTGAGTCCCTCATGCTCAAGCAGCCAGCGAATGTCAAACAGATCACGTGGATGCTGCCTGTCCAATGCTGCGCAGATTTTCCCTGCATACAAATCAGCCATGGCTACAACTGCTATCTCGGCATAGCCAAATTCATCTTCTACTTTCTCGGAAACCGAACGAACCTCTGGCTCAAATACAGTCCCTCGCAATACTGGTGACAACTCGATTTTCACCTGCACACCACGGCGAGATACCACCAAACGCAGTGCGTCAGGCTTATCACGGTAGGCTTCAGTCACATCAGCATCTGCAAACGCGGTTTTAATGACAGAGCTGATTCGCCTCAGTGCCTGAGTAATATTTGCCAATGCTGTAGTACGCTCGTCCATCGGTAGGTAGACCAGATCGATATCCACAGAGAGGCGAGGCAGATCTCGTACAAACAGATTGATCGCGGTGCCGCCTTTCAGCGCAAAGCAGTTTTCCTCAGCAATCAGCGGAATCAGCGAGACCAATAACTGCACCTGTCTGTAGTAAACGCTACCTCGATCCATGCAGATGCTCCGGCACAGTGATCAGGTAGGTATTATCCAGCTTTCCTGATTTGGAGATAACCCGTTTACCCTTGCCCAAGTCGTAATTTTCACTACTGAGCTTTCTGAGCCAAGGGTAGCTATGCCGGCCGGCGAACCAGAAGAACAGGCGCTTCACTTTGACACTTTCACATGCGCTCAACAGAGCATCAAGCTTGCGTGGTGACAGGTTAGTCAGGCCCTGCATAATCTCATCTGCGTAATCGAAGCTGATAACGCCGGGAATATCCGCGAGAATTTCAATATAGGCCTTCTCAGCGCAAGAGAGCGATATTTCGGGCAAGTCATCCCGCCATTGGAGCCGTTTCTGATAGGCCTCGTTATCCAAGACTTCTGCACCCCAAAGCAACTTAGTGCTGTGCCACTGAAACGAGGCCTTGGCTGCAACCCTACTTAGCCAACCCTGAGCCTTTCCCTCAGCATACAGGTGTAGCTTTGGGCTATCACCAAGCAAGAGATATTGTCCAAGACCGAGCACCTGCAAAGCAGATATACCACCTACCAGGGTAGGCCGACCCGCCATGCGCTGCAGTGAGCACACTACAGCCTGCCAACTAAGCGGACTCTCTGAGCGAGCATAGACCCCGACTGCCAGTTTATGCAGCCTGTGACTCTTAACCGCGTTATCCAGAGCATGGCGTGATACACCCTGCTCCAGTAGCCACTTGCGCGTAGCGACCAAGCCATAAGGCAGGAGTCGATCTATCTGTTGGGGCTTCAGTCCTTGTAACTTCATAGTTTACCATTATTGAAATAATCGGCGAATAGCGCCGAAGTAACACACAAATGTAAACTAGCACACAAACAACATAGTTCGCATTATTTTGTTTTTGCGGCGCTAATCACCGTGTTATCGGTTATCAACAAACTTTTGGTGAAACATCCCTGCCAACGCGATAGCGTTCCTCCCGATAGAGCAAGTACTAAAAAGATGTATAAGCGACAGTTTTCTTGCAGGGTTGCCATCCATCACTGTGCGCCAGGCCTTGGCGTGATGAAATTGGGACAACTACGAGGTAAACCCAAAGCACTGCGCATGGAGAGCGAAATAAAAAAAGGCCTGGAACTCTGACTGAGTCCAGGCCTTTTAGATGTGGTAGCGGGGGCAGGATTTGAACCTACGACCTTCGGGTTATGAGCCCGACGAGCTGCCAGACTGCTCCACCCCGCAACTGACGAGGGCGCATAATACACAGCTCTCGTTTGTAGGACAAGCCCTTTGTAAAAAGATTCAACCTTCGGGAATCAAAAGCTGTAGAAGAACAGGCTAAAAGTAAAAATCCCACGGGGAATACTCACCCGTAGGATCTCTTCAGTCTATGCTTTATGGAGTGGTAAGCGAGACTATGAAGCGGCAAATGCGGCAGCGCAGACCGAAAGCAGCCCCGCGGGAAAGAGCCCCAATACCAACATCGACAAACCGTTGAGCGAAAGTACCACACGGGTATCGAGGCTGGAGCTAAGCGGAGTCTCATCCTCTGGCTTATCGAAGTACATCAGCTTGATGATACGCAGGTAATAGAAGGCGCCGATAAAAGAGAAGAAAACACCCACCAGAGCCAACCAGGTGAGTCCGCTGCTGACAAGGGCCTCAAGCACAACCAACTTGGCGAA
>MOXG01000059.1_pt1 | contig 23238 bp, 23 predicted proteins | sample 1471191 | NCBI WGS metagenome assembly MOXG01 (sample SAMN05806437, study PRJNA327811) | mollusc metagenome | isolation source: Phylotype C (NB3) bacterial symbionts from gill | host: Thyasira cf. gouldii | place: Canada: Bonne Bay, Newfoundland | collected 2010-08-19
CCACCATCAACCCAGGAGAGACAAGCATTGTCTGCATACCGCTCTACACTGTTGTCAATCAACCCCTTTAATGTCGTTATTGGTCTGCTTTCCATTGTTCTTTTTTCTTATCTCGATAGGAAAATGAGGTATATAAACTAAATGGCCCTGCACAATAAGCCTCAAGTCAGTTGTAAGAGCGAACTTGTTCGTGAAGAATATACCTGGAGCCTGATCGCGAATAAATTCACTCCTACGGATGCACTTTTTTCTATGAAGATAGTGCTTCAGGGGTATTGTGCATAGCCGGGAAAAACTATTTGCCTTCAGGAGGCTCGACTACCCGCCTGCCGGTGGCTAAATCAGGAAAATAACTGTCTACATCCAGCTCTTCCCCCCGCATCACCGCTTCGACGGCTGCAAGTGCATCCTCTATCTTCGCTGCTTCCTCCTCACTAATTACCTCGCGTGCGTGCCCCAGAGAGTTGAGTACCCACACCCCCTCCTCCTGAGGTCCAATCAGCAGGGTACTAATCACCCTCTCGCCATCACGGCCACGACAGCGTGCGCTGTGCTCATACTGTTCAATAATCTGCATAGGGAGACCGATACACATAATCCTTTCCCGACGATGACAACATCGACACTCTAAATTTGGAGATTATAACCCTGCGTCCGACTCCACATTAAACATCAGGCGTAGAGCCAAGTCACATTTCATCCACCTCTTCTGTCAACACGCCTCCAGATTAGGAATTATAGTTGTAGTGAGTTATTGTCAGAATATGAACCGAGTCTCAGTCAAACTGAGCCTTGATGATTGCCCTGATGGGTTAACCGGCGAAGAGTTCCCCTTACCCGCCAGAGCCGATGTCTACGACGCACTCACCTCAAAGCGCCACTACAAGCAATCTTATGACCATTTGGCAGCTGTTGAAACAATCAAAAAGGGCCGTGGCACTCACTTTCAGCCCGGTATCGTTGATGCTTTCCTGGTGGTAAAACAAAAGTTTGACATGATCACTCAAAAACTCGAAGATTCAGAATCTTATAAGCCATGCGAATGAATGTGATAGAGAGCACGCCTCTGATCATTTACTGCATCAAGCTTCCATAAACTGGACTACTATTAGGCGTAGTGTCTCTATGATTGTAGTCATAATATAGTGTCCTAAACACGGTGTGAACCGTCAGATGAATAAAGAGGCAAGCCAGTAGTTCTAAGACCCTTCGATTAGGTCTTGGCGGCGAAGCAATATGAATAACAGAGCAGAAAACGGCACCCGACAGAATTTCGATGGCAAGGAGTGCATCTACTACGATGGTTACTGGATTCGTTACTATCCCGAACCGCAAGACACTCTCGGCAATAGAAAAAAACTGATCGACAGTCTGACCCGCCGTGCATTCCACCATACTGAGACAGGCATCAACACCCCTGGGTACCGAATGGAGGAAGCAAGAGCCGCCTATGATATGGAGACCGATCCGGCGAAAAAGCGTGTTAACGCCGCTATTCTTGCCGGCGCGCTCTTCAATCGGGCAACCGATATTTTCACGGCCATCGTAAACCTTGAGGAGCAAGGGGTTCAGATCACTCACGGTAATGAGCTGATGAAACAGTGCAGTAACTGTTTCAAAGAGGCGCTGGAACTTGGAAAGCAAGTTAAACACTACAGTGGCCAAGAGGGAATAGATGAGCTTTGGGGTGAACCCTTCAAGGCGTTTACCCAACCCATTTCCCAGCTATTCTCAGCCCGCTACCGAAAAATCGCCCAGGCCATGCGGGAGATCGACCTCATTATCGATCATTTGGTTGAAGCATTCAGCGGTGAGAAGCGTCTTGTCGGTATTGAACAGGCCTGCGGGAATACGGCCGAGCATCGAAGCTGCAAATGGAGATAATGAAAAGCGACCTCGATTTTTTCACTATCTGCCAATTTACATCTCATCTCGAGAAAGAGTAGAGGAGTTCGAGCCGGTGAAGGAGGATGAACCTAGTGTCAACTTGCTTCACCGTATGTCCAAGGCGAAGAAACTTCTACTGGCAGGTTCGTCGCTTATCACCTATATTTCCGGTGCAAGGGTTCCAATGCCGGAAAGTACCCGGTTATTTGCTAAGCGGTGTGATATTTTTCGTACAACATGTGTACTCTTAGCTGATTAGGCAGGATCAAAAATCGAGAATCTGACCCGTACCACCATTGGGAAATTTCAGATCCGAAAAATGCTCGGAAGGGGTGCGACTGCCTCCGTTTACCTCGCCGAAGACCCGTTCACCAACGTCGAAGTAGCGATAAAAATAGCTCACCAGAGCGTTATGGACGATCCTGAAACCGGCTATCGCTTCAAAAAGATGTTTATGAATGAGGCGAGTCTGGCCGGCAAGCTGCGACACCCTCATATCGTCTCGGTCTACGATGCGGGTGTAGAGCATGACATGCACTATATCGTCATGGAGTATGTCGCTGGATCCACCCTTAAGGCGTTCTGTAAGCCGGAGAAACTTCTGCCTACTGACGATGTCATTGAGATCATCTTCAAGTGCTGCAATGCTCTGGAACATGCTCATCTGTTCGGCCTGATTCATCGTGACATCAAACCTGGAAATATTCTTACCACCGGTGGCACCGACGTAAAAATCAGTGACTTCGGTACGGCATTGTTGACCAACTCAGAACTCACTCAAGTGATGGATGCGGTTGGCACGCCAAGCTATATGTCCCCGGAACAGTTGAGCAATCAGACACTAAGCCAGCAGACAGATATCTACTCTTTGGGTGTGGTGATGTACCAGCTCCTTAGTGGCAAGCTCCCCTTTAAGGCTTCAAACCAGTATGAACTGACCCAGAAGATCACCCATCAGCCTCCCGTACCACTGGAATCGGTTCGTAGTGGTCTGCCTGACGGCGTGGTCAATATCGTCAACCGCTGTCTGGATAAGGATCTGGATAAACGTTACAACAGTTGGATGGATGTCGCCCGTGATCTTTCGGCAGCTCATGAACAGCTCAACATCTCTCCCGCCGTAGAGGTCTCAGATAGCAGAAAATTCAACAGTCTAAAGACCCTCAGCTTCTTCAAAGAGTTTACAGATGTCGAATTGTGGGAGATGTTGCGGATAAGTAAGTGGCGCTACTTCAAGGCGGCAAAGACACTGCTCGAAGAGGGCAAAATTGGCGGCTCGATTTTTATTCTCGCCTCCGGCGATGCACGGATAATGAAAAATGATGCCTTTCTCGGTGTTATTGAGACAGGACAGTGTTTTGGTGAAATGGCCTACATCCACGGCATGAAAAAACCTCGTACCGCCAGCGTAGTCAGTAACTCACAAGTCACCGTCATCAAGGTAAAGAGTGAAGCACTGCAGCGAGCATCGATTGAGCTGCAGACAAAATTCAATAAAGAGTTGCTGCGCACTCTCGCCGAGCGGCTTGAGAAGACCTCGGTTATGGCTTCATCCATCTGAACAAACCATGAGTGGTAATCTTCTGATCACCGGCAACAGTGCCGGACTGGGGTATGGCCTGACGGAGGTTTACCTCTCCAGAAGCTGGAACGTATATGGCCTCAGCCGCCGTGGCTGTCGTGATCTTGCGGGGCCGTTGCAGGATATTCGTTGCGATCTCGAGGACCGGGAAGCAATCCCGTTGGCCCTGGAGAGCCTGCTTTCGGGTATTGAGCGACTGGAACTGGTTATTCTCAATGCAGGGATACTTGGTGATATGAAAGACCTTCACCAAGCCTCCATGAAAGAGATAGAGCAAGTCATGGAGATCAATGTCTGGTCCAACAAACTGCTCCTCGACTGGCTGATCGACTCCGGTATTGTGATCAAGCAGGTCGTAGCCATCTCCTCTGGTGCATCAGTCAGCGGTAACCGGGGATGGAACGGCTACGGCATCTCCAAAGCGGCCCTTAATATGATGACTGCACTCTATGCCGCTGAACTACCGAATATTCACTTCAGTGCACTGGCACCGGGTATTATCGATACTGCGATGCAGGAGTACATCAGCTGTGAGGTGGACGGCGAAAAATTCCCCACTGCCGGTCATCTGAAGAGTGTCCGTGAAAGCGGCGATATGCCAGACCCAGTCTCGGCAGCTACAGCGATAGCGGATGCCATTCCCCAACTGCTAATGTTTCCCAGCGGCGACTATATCGATATTCGTAAGATGGGGAGCTAGTGCTCTTCCAATGTCGAAGATTATTCTCGCCACCCTCAATGCCCGTCACCTTCACAGCTCCCTTGGCCTGCGCTATCTGCTTGCCAATATGGGGGAGTTGAGAGAAAAAACCGCCATCCGGGAATTCACTCTGGAACCCTGGCCTACCGATATCGCGGAGAAGCTTTTGGCAGCGCAGCCGCAGATCATCGGTATCGGTGTCTATATCTGGAATATCGAGCAGAGCCGTCGCCTGGTTGCACTGCTAAAGGTGGTCAGCCCGGAGACAATTATCATTCTCGGTGGGCCGGAGGTGAGCCATGAGTGGCAAAACCAGGAAATCGTGGATCAGGCAGACTACCTGATCACCGGCCAGGCTGATCTCGTGTTTGCACAGCTCTGCCGGGAGATACTTAACGGTAATCCTCCCGAGGAGAAAGTGATCCACCCTCCTCTCCCTGATCTCAGTCAGCTCGCCTCGCCCTACCCTCTCTATAGTGACGAGGATATTGCTCACCGTCTGATCTATGTAGAGGCCTCACGGGGCTGCCCATTCAAATGTGAATTCTGCCTCTCTGCACTGGACAAAAGCACCCTGGCATTCCCTCTGGCCCCATTTCTTGCCGAAATGGAACAGCTACTCGCCCGTGGCGTACGCCACTTCAAGTTTGTCGATCGTACCTTCAACCTCAAGCCGGATCTCAGCTGTGCCATTCTTGAGTTCTTTCTGGAGAGGATGGATGAGCCGCTGTTTCTCCATTTTGAGGTGATCCCGGATCAGTTGCCGGATCGACTGAAAGCACTGCTACAGCATTTTCCTCACGGCTCTCTGCAACTTGAGGTGGGTGTACAGACTTTTAATCCGGTGGTACAGAAGCGGATCAGCCGCAAACAGAATAACCAGGTGACAGATGAGAATCTCCGCTGGTTGAGAGAGCATACCAATGCCCACATCCATGCCGATCTCATCTTTGGACTGCCGGGGGAAGATATCAACAGTATTGCTGAGAGCTTCGACCGGATGGTTGCCCTGGCACCCCACGAGGTACAGCTGGGGATTCTGAAACGATTGAAAGGCACCCCTATCGTCCGCCACAGCGATGCGTATGGGATGCGTTACAACCCCAATCCCCCCTACGACATACTCCAGACCAGCTGCATAGACTTCGCTACCATGCAACGCCTGACCCGTTTCACCCGTTATTGGGAGATGATCGCCAACTCCGGCCGTTTCAAGGAGAGTCTGCCTGCCCTACTGGGTGAGTCGCCCTTTAAACGCTTTATGCAACTCAGTGACTGGCTCTTTCGTACAACGGAACAGGTACACCGGATTGCACTAAAACGACTCTTTAAGTTGCTCTACAGAGGAATGACAAGTGAACTGGATTTCACAAAGGAGAGAGCGACCGAGGTGCTGACTAAAGATTTTTCGTGCTGTGCAATAAAGGGCCGACTCCCTTTTCTCACACCAGCCTCATCAACCGTCACTGCCGCTAGCGTAAAAAAGAGCCTCAGCGACCGACAACAGCGTCACGGCTAATTTTCAAAAGATGGACACTCCTGCAGCACCAGCTCAAGAGTAATACAGAAAGTCGCGTGGCACTATGTGGAGTGGTTTCTCGATCCTCGATAGGTCATGGTATCGCATGGGAAAAGAGCTCCAAACCCCTGTCTTTACCGAGCTACAATCTTCGCACCCATACCGATGTGTCGTGAAAAACCGCACCACCGTCGGGCATCGCAGATTCGGCGCTGGTCAGGGCATTAATTCCCAGGCCACCGTCAAAATTACGTCCCGGCCAGATACCTTCGACGGCAAGTACCCCTAATCCAATGCCTTGTATCACTTTTGCTGCGAGCTTGACCTCTCCCTGTCGACTACCCACCCGCACCTGCTCTCCATCAGAGATGGCGGCAGCGGTCGCATCAGCAGCATTAATCAACAACCTAGGGGCAACCTCACGCCCCCGCGCTCCCGCTGTCTCGGTAAAGCTGGTGTTGAGAAAAGATCTTGCCGTTGGTGTAATCAGCCTGAATGGATACTCTTCCGATGCCTGATCGATTACATTCCAATGATCCGGTAGCACGGGCATGTCGCTATTAACATCGCCAAGAGCCTTCCAGTCGGGTTGAAAACGAAACCGACCGTCCGGCCAACCAAAGCCATCGAGAAAATTCATCTCACGCTCAGTTTTGCTGCAGTCGAGCCACCGCTTTTCCCGTAGTTCCTGGAATCCCGGGTATCCCGACTGTTGCAGTGAACTATCTATCAGTTCCTCGGCACTCATGGAAAAGCCAGGGTGCTCTGCACCGAGCCGTTTTGCCAAATCACAGATAACCTGATGATTGGAACGACACTCCGATAAAGGTTCGATCACACGACAGCCTAACTGCATATGTACCTGGCCGTAACTGAGATAGAGGTCGTCATGCTCCAAAAATGTGGTGGCGGGCAGTACGATATCGGCCATTGCCGCCGTCTCAGTCATAAACTGCTCATGGACACAGACAAAGAGATCCTCCCGTTCGAAACCGCGGCGGACAGTAGAGTGATCCGGCGCCACTGCCATCGGATTGCAGTTCTGTATAAACAGAGCGTTAACCGGGGGGCCGCCCGATATATCACGCCGATCACCACAAAGTATCGAGCCTATGCGCGACATATCCAGCTCACGTACAGTGGAATCAAACCGATCCAAACCTTCTATTAGCGCCTTATTCAGATGAAACAGCCCGCTGGTACCCAGCAACGCCCCTCCCCCTTCATGCTGCCAGGCACCAGTAATGGCGGGAAGGCAGCTGACGGCATGCACATTGTGAGCGCCGTTACGGCTGCGACTAAAACCTATTCCCAGCCGGATATAGCTCCGCTTGTTCTCACCAAATAGGCGGGCAAACTGCTGAATATCCTCCTCACTCACCCCGGTGATATCACTGGCCCACCCGGGTGTGCGTGATTGCAGGTGCGGCTCCAGTGAATCAGGTAGATCAGTATATTTTTCCAGGTACTCTCTATCCGCATACCCCTCGGCAAACAGCAGGTGCATAACTGCGGTGGCCAGTGCTCCATCCGTGCCTGGCTTGAGCATCAGGTGAAGATCCGCCTTCTCTGCTGTGGGTGTCCGATAGGGGTCAATAACAACCAGCTTTGCCCCTCTGCTCTTTTTAGCCTGAGCCACCTTGGTCATTACATTGATCTGTGTTGCCACCGCGTTGCAGCCCCAGATCACAATCAAATCACTCTTTGCCATATCACGGGGATCAGTTCCCCAGACTGCCCCCACCCCTGCACTCCAGCCGCTGTAGGCGATGGAGGTGCAAATTGTCTTTTTCTGACGAGAATATCCCATGGCATAACGCAAACGATTGATACCGTCACGCTGCAGTTGCCCCATTGTGCCAGCATAATAGTAGGGCCAGACCGCCTCAGCGCCATCACTCTCAGCAACCCGTTTCAGATTACGCGCAACCTCGTCCAGCGCCTCATCCCAGGAGATGGGGGTAAACTTGCCCTCCCCTTTGGCACCGGTACGTCGTAACGGCTGGGTCAAACGGTCAGGATGGTGCACCCGCTCTGCATATCTCGACACCTTTGAGCAGATAACACCCTCGGTGTAGCTGTTCTCCTTGGCGCCATGTACTCTTCCTATAGTCCTATCATCCAGCTGCTCCACTTCGAGTGAACAGGCGGAGGGGCAGTCGTGGGGACAGACAGTAGAGGCAAGGGGTAAATTCATTGATCAACTCACAGGCTGGGAAGTAGGAAATTTGCACAGAAAGTTTAGCTCCTTTCATCGGAAAAAAACTACTTGGATTGATAAGGATTTCACACAGAGTCATTTACCCTGCAAAAAAATTTTACTGGAAGCAGATCCGGCGGTTAATTAGCTCGGTGGTAATAATGGGTACTCCCTCCTGTCTGCCACCTGCATTGCCTGTTAAGATAGCGCCCCGGATAACCCCACCTGAAATGGAATACAGTTAATGCTTCTTGATAACTACTTCACAGAACTCAATGATAATATTAGATTTTCAAGAGATCAGGCAAGTCGGTTCGCCAAAGAGGTCGCGGAGGACTTCAACCCCCTCCACAATACCGATGCTAAGCTTTTCTGTGTGCCCGGCGATCTGCTCTTCTCTGTTGTGTTGGCAAAGTATGGCTTGAGCCAACATATGCGCTTTATCTTTTCAGGAATGGTTGGCGATGGTGTCGAGCTTAAGCCGCCACAATCAAACGCTGGTAGCTTCTCCCTCTCAGATGGGGAAAAAAGCTATCTTGAGGTCGAACACTCAGGAGAACTGTCTGAGGACAAACAACTGGTCCGTGACCTAACCTGCAGCTACGTGAAATTTTCGGGTCACTCTTTTCCCGATCTCCTGGTCACACTGATGGCCGACAATAATGTGATGATCAACCCGGCACGTCCTCTGGTCATCTACGAGAGCATGGTCATCGATCTTGATCGATTGGATATCTCGGAACCTACTCTGGAATTCAGTGGTTCCGAGCTTGCTGTTAATGGCAAGAAGGGAAATGCCTCACTAAAATTCACCATAATCGCCGATGGTGAAGTGGTAGGACGGGGGGAAAAGCTGATGGCCCTCCGCGGATTACGCCCATATGATGCTGAACAGGTTCAACAGATCGTAGATGATTACAACAGGCAGAAATCGGTGTACCTTGAGGCAGTAGACCAGTGATTTTTGAGGTTTAACTGTTTGACGCGAAACTTACTCACTAATGACGAATAGCGGGCCTATAAATTAGTATCTCAAGTTTCGGAGTTCAAATGACGCAAAAGGCCTTGGATAGGCCGTCCCTTCTCCCTCAGGGAGAAGGACAGGATAGAGAATCAGAAGAATCAAAGCTTTAGCTTTTCAACTCCCCTCACCCCAACCCTCGGCACCCAAAAGCTAGGGCTATTTAGCTGAAGCCTTTATCGGTGTTACATTCTCATCCCCGCTTTGACCCAGCTGATTCAAAACCTCCGGTTTCCCCTTACATGCCAGAATCAGTTGCTCTTTGTTGCGGGCAAGCAGCAAACCGAACTCCTCAGCCTCCTTCTCATCAATACTTTTTACCTGCTCTTCAAGTAACAGGGTGAACTGCTCTGCCAGTTCAAGCATCTTATCGTGGGCATCTGCCTCTTTTTTTGTATCATGCATACTCTCATCCCGATCACACATCCACTTGGGTATGACGGCCATATTTTCCTCACTTATCAGTTTATTAGCTCACTAAAAACCAATCCGGTCCACCTGTAACGAAAGAAGTTAGGTTCAGTCTGGAGCTTTTCCAAAATTTAAGTATCTGTTGAGTCTATCTATTGCTTGGTGACTTTCTAGGTGCACCTCTACCCAGCAATAGAACCAATATAGAACATATTAAGAGAGGATTCCAGTAAAAAGTTATCCATCAAAAAAGTGTCTAAACTTACTAGTGACTACGCACAAAACTCCTGTTTTTGCAGCTGCTGAAATCCGATTGCATGGAGGTCTTCAAAGGGCCATGTTTCAAGGTGATAAGAAAGAGCGAAACACAACCAAGGGGTCACTGCCCGACGCTGAATCACTCCCCGCATGGCACACCCTCGAACCAGAGAAAGTATTCTCTCACCTCGATACAAATTCGGAAGGGCTGACCTCAGACGACGTGCGGCAGCGCCTTGATCGCTATGGCTACAATCGGCTGCCGGAGATAAAACCACCCAGTGCGCTGATGCGGTTGCTTCTTCAGTTTCACAATCTGCTCATCTATGTGCTTATCGGGGCCGGTATCGTCACAGTAATGCTTGGCCACATTGTGGATGCCAGCGTCATCTTTGGCGTGGTCGTGATCAATGCGGTGATAGGCTTTATTCAGGAGGGCAAAGCGGAGAACGCCCTTAGAGCCATCAAACAGATGCTCTCCCTCCAAGCCATGGTGATCAGAAATGGCCACCGTAACACGATCCCGGCCGATCAGTTGGTCCCCGGCGATATCGTCGCACTGCAGTCAGGCGACAAGGTCCCCGCGGACTTACGCCTGTTTCAGTTAAAGAACCTCCAGATTCAGGAGGCGATATTGACGGGAGAGTCAGTTGCTGTAGAAAAGAGTACGCTGTCGGTGGCCAATGATGTCGTGCTTGGCGATCGTATCTGCATGGCCTACTCAGGTACTCTGGTCACCTATGGGCAAGGCACAGGAATAGTTGTGGCCACCGGCGGTCTTACCGAGATAGGGCGTATCAGTACCCTAGTCGCGCATGTCGAAAAAATCACCACGCCGATGCTGCGACAGATGGATCAATTCAGCCGCCTGTTAACAATAACGATACTGTTTTTTGCCGGGCTGACCTTTCTATTCGGTATAGCCATAAGAGACTATGCCGCATCCGAAATGTTCATAGCAGCTGTTGGATTGGCGGTGGCGGCTATACCCGAAGGCTGCCTGCAATCATGACCATCACCCTGGCTATCGGTGTGCAGCGAATGGCAAAGCGTAATGCATTATTCGTCATCTTCCCGCCGTCGAAACACTTGGGGCAGTGGAGATCATCTGTTCAGATAAAACCGGTACGCTGACCTGTAATGAGATGACCGTCCGCACTATTATCACCCCCGGCCACTGTTTTCTGGTCGGAGGGGCAGGTTATGACCTTCACGGCAATTTCTCACAGAACGACACTGACATATCCCCCGATGACCACCCCCAACTGCTGAATCTGCTACAGGCGGCGATCTTGTGCAACGATGCATCGCTGGAAGTCAATGAAGATTCTCTCACGCTTCACGGCAGTCCCACGGAGGGTGCACTGCTGGTCGCAGGCTATAAGGCGGGCCTGCAACATGAAGAGGAGTTGAAGCTATGCCCTAGAACAGATTTGATTCCGTTTGAGTCACAACACCGTTTTATGGCCACGCTCCACCACAGCCATACGGGTGCCGCCTGGATTTTCCTTAAGGGTGCACCGGAACAGGTGATCGAAATGTGTGGCCGACAGATTAATGGTGAGAGTGACGAAGCAATCGATGCCGACTACTGGGAAAACGAGATCGAGCGTATGGCGGCAGAGGGACAGCGGGTTCTAGCGGTGGCAGTAAAACCGGCGAAAACACATCAGAGTGAACTTGATTTCTCCGATATAGATGACGAGCTTGCACTGCTGGGACTTTTTGGTCTGATCGACCCGCCACGCCAAGAGGCGATTAGTGCAGTCAGCCGATGCCAAGCCGCCGGTATCCGGGTGAAGATGATCACAGGAGACCATGCAGCCACAGCAATGGCCATCGCACGACAACTCAACCTGCTAAATAGCAGCCATGCCCTCACGGGACGTGAGATTGAGTCAGAAAGTGATGATGAACTGCGGCAACAGGTCAGGGAGGTAGATGTCTATGCCCGCGTAAGCCCGGAGCATAAACTGCGTCTGGTGGAGCTATTGCAGTCCGAGGGCGCTATCGTCGCCATGACCGGTGATGGCGTCAATGACGCTCCGGCACTGAAGCGTGCGGATGTCGGTACCGCCATGGGACAGATGGGCACAGAGGCGGCCAAGGAAGCTTCGGAGATGGTGCTTGCTGATGATAATTTCGCCTCTATTTCATACGCTGTCGAGGAGGGCCGTACCGTCTACGATAACTTGAGAAAATCGATTCTGTTTATTCTTCCGACCAATGGTGGTGAGGCACTGGTAATCATTGCCGCCATCGCCCTCGGATTCCACGAGTTACCGCTGACCCCGGCGCAGATCCTGTGGGTGAATATGATTACGGCGGTAACCCTTGCCCTTGCCCTGGCCTTTGAACCGGCAGAGAGCAACGTAATGCAGCGACCACCACGGAACCCCACTGAATCAATCCTGTCGATGTTGCTGATCTGGCGAATTGGATTTGTCTCAGTAATTCTGATGATAGGTACCTTCGGCCTCTATCTCTGGGATACGGATCAGGGTGGATCAATCGAACATGCCCGTACAATTGCAGTAAACACCCTGGTGATGTTCGAGATTTTCTACCTTTTCAACTCACGTTATATCACTGCTCCCGTGCTCAATAGAACAGGCCTTTTCGGTAACCGTTATGCACTCATCGCCATCGGCCTGCTTGTTCTGTTTCAGCTGGCCTTTACCTATTTATCTCCATTTCAGAAACTGTTTGGCACCACCGCCATCACCTTCTCCACCTGGCTGGTAATAATTGCTACCGCTTCATCCGTGCTGTTTCTGGTTGAGGCAGAAAAGTGGCTATTCAGAACAAGAAGTGAAAACAGGAAACGCTGATTTTGACGACGACCAGACCGCTGGTCACTAAACGCAGGGTTCTGTGCACCCTTATGGGCGGAACCAGAGGAAAAGTGGTACCAACAAGTCGCCAGGGTAGGAACGGGCTTACACGATGGAGAGTAAGCTAAATCCGTAAGTTAGAGCAGGTCTGGCTTAGCCCTGCCTAATCATGCCGCCTGAACAGCGATACGGTCACCGGTACCGGTAACATGGTTATTCTCATCAAGATAGACCAAACTGGGCTTGAATGCCGCCGCTTCGCTCTCATCCAGAGTACCGTATGCACAGATAATCACTCGATCACCAGGAGAGGCTTTGTGGGCTGCAGCACCATTTACCGAAATAATCCGTGATCCTCTCTCACCTTCAATCGCATAGGTGGTAAAACGCTCACCATTTGCCACATTGTAGATCTGAATCTGCTCATAAGGCAAAATCCCGGCAAGCTCCATCAAATCTTTGTCGATGGCACAGGAGCCCTCATAGTCGAGCTCAGAATGAGTTACGCAAGCGCGGTGTAGCTTGCACTTTAGTAGGGTCAGCTGCATTTTGTATCCAAACCTCTATCACGACAAAAAAAACGTGGCCGCATTATGTGCATTGAGTCACCCCATTGCAACGTGGTGAACGTCTTATTTTACCAGTGTTTGCTGGATCCCGCCAAACTCACGAATCCAGGTGATCGATCCACCCCTGCCGGCACTGAATCCAACCTCGGCTGCCTTGGCCTCCGAGTAGCCGGTAAAACTGCCAATTATAACACCATACCAGGGCTTTCCAGAGCTGTGCTCAAAGCTAAAAATGGCTGTCGGCCAATCACTTTTCAGCAATTTGAAAAAATTATAGGTATTGTCGCGTCTGTTGCTGCTAAACAGCTGCAAGGTGTAGTGATCAGGTTGTTGCCCCTCAATCCATGCCAGCCCTCTGGAGTAGGATATTTCTTCCTCATCAGCAGTTAATTCCACTACAGACTCTTGATCGTTGCCAGTAGAGGTCTCCGCCTCTGCTTCCGCATTATCTTCAGTCACTTCATTCACCACATTGACTGGTAGGCTCTCCATTTGTGCCTCTGAGAGATTACCCGTTTGTGGCTGGGGTATCGGCTCACCCTCCTCTTCTGCATCACCCCTCCCAAGAATTCTGCTTGCCATCAAACGCATCTCATCCGACTTTTCCAGATCGCTTCGCTTAGACAAGCCATCGTAGTCGCCGGAAGTAAAGCTCAGATTCAGCCCTTTTTTCTCCATAGCCACAACCGGATCAAAATCGGAATCTTTGAAAACAACCTTTTTAGCACTCGTGTTACCGGTTCCAGCCACTGCCGGTTCGGGTGGGAGTGATAACTTTCTATCATCGGATGACTCGGGAGTTACCAGTGACGTTGCGGGTGTAGTGCTTATTGGCTGCCCCAGGTATTCAGGTTTGAGTGGAACATTAAGTCGCTTCAGGGTCTGCCTGGCCTCAGATGACCCAGCCAGGGCGGCGCGCCTATACCAGGTAACCGCTCGTTTATAGTCTTTCTTTACCCCTTTGCCGAGATAATGAAGTACACCGAGACTATACTGTGCCCTGGCAAAGCCCTGTTTGGCTGACTTCTCCCACCAGTACACCGCCTGCTTTAAATCCTTCTTTACATGCCAGCCATTCTTATAGCTGTTGCCCAGTGCATATTGGGCGGGAGCAAAGCCACCCTCCGACGACAGGCTGAGAAACTCAAATGCCTGGGCTTGATCCTTTTCTCGCCCCAAGCCAAGACTGAACAAAGTACTGAGGTAATACTGGGCGCGGGCATCCCCCTTCTCCGCCTCCGGCATCCACAGATTGTAGGCTTCACCCCACGCTTCACGCTTAAAAGCACTATAGCCCTCCTTTACCGGGTGACTTCCTGCGTGGAGTGTAAAAACAGCACACAGCAGTACGGCAAGCACCATAGTAGAGCGTAAGAGAGGGTAACAGCTGCCCATGAAGAAACGAGTCTCCTGATGATATTAAGAGAGGAATTCTAACTCGAGATGAAGGAGGAGTCTAAATGTGGAATTAGTCCAGCATCATTTGCAGATTGTCGATCAGACGCGCCCTTCCCAGGTGAGCAGCTGCAACAATGACCAGTGAGAGCTCATCCTTTGCCGGTAACGCTAGATCTTGACTACGCCTGATCTGGAAGTAGTCCCTCCGAAAGCCGGCAGCTTCCAACTGCACCATGGCCTCTTCTTGGAGACGTTCATAATCTCTATCACCACTTTTCAGTGATGCCGCGGTCTGCTGCAGTGCACGATAAAGCGCCGGTGCCGAAATACGTTCGTCAGCCGTCAAGTAGCCGTTTCTCGAACTGAGGGCCAGTCCATCGCTCTCTCTGACAGTGGCATGTCCATGGATGGTCACCGGCAGTGAAAGATCCTCCACCATCCGGCGGATCACTATCAACTGCTGAAAGTCTTTCTCACCAAAGATAGCCAGATCAGGCTGAACCATGTTGAACAGCTTGCACACCACCGTCGCCACCCCGGCGAAATGGCCCGGCCTGGAGGCGCCGCAGAGAATATCCGAGATCCCCGGTACCTCAATACGGGTCTGCTCTGTCTGGGGCTTAGGGTAGATCGTCTTAACATCGGGAAGAAACAGCAGATCAGTAGCACCGACCGCAAGTTTCTCCGCATCCTCTACTTCCTTTTTCGGATATGAAGCGAAGTCCTCACCCGCCCCAAACTGCAGCGGATTAACAAAAATCGAGACCACAACGCGGTCGGCTAATTGCCGAGCCTCACTCACAAGACCCAAGTGCCCCGCATGAAGATGCCCCATCGTGGGGACCAGAGCAATCTTCTCTCCCTTGGCCCGCCACCCGGCTACCTTCTCTCTGAGAGCGCTGACAGTCTCTACTGTTATCATCTAAAGCTCTGCTCTGCATTGGGAAACTCAGCGGCCTTCACCTCTCTAACGAAGGCGTCAAAAGCCTCAGCCACAGTATCGTTTTCTGTCAGGAAGTTCTTCAAAAAACTTGGCTGTTTGCCGGGGGTGATACCAAGCATGTCATAGACAACAAGCACTTGGCCGTCACAGCCGACACCTGCACCTATACCGATCACCGGAATAGAGAGCGCCTTGCTAATCGACTCTGCCAGAGCAGCAGGAACACACTCCAGAACCAACATCTGCGCACCTGCACCTTCCAGGGCCAGTGCATCCTCTTTCATCATCCGGGCAGACTCATCATCACGCCCCTGTACCCGATAGCCACCCAGTTGATGCACCGACTGGGGCAGCAGCCCAAGGTGAGCACAGACGGGGATACCATGTGCCGTCAACTGACTCACTGTCTCCAACTGGGTGGCACCCCCCTCCAGCTTGACCATCTGCGCGCCGCCCTCTTTCATCAAGCGCCCTGCGGTTTCCAGTGCCTGACCGGCGGAGCTGTAACTCATAAAGGGCATATCTGCAACCAATAGAGCTTCCCGGCGACCCCGTGCCACGCAACGGGTATGGTAAACAATGTCATCAACCGCCACCGGCAGTGTGCTCTCCTGTCCCTGAATAACCATACCGAGTGAGTCACCTACCAGCATCACATCAACTCCTGCATCCTCTTGCAGAGAGGCAAAGCTGGCATCATAGGCGGTGAGCACGGCGATTTTTTCACCCTGCTGCTTCATATGTATCAAAGTGGTGACCGTCTTGTTTGGCATGGCAGTTTCCAGAAATTAGGTACAGTTCAGACGCATTTTGTGCGGCGCAATACTACATCAATTCCATAGTGAATTTGAAATAGAGGTTATTGAATATAATGGCTATGCACAATAATCCGGGAACCGGGTGTAGGAGCGAACTTGTTCGCGAAGAACATGCCCCAGAGCCTGATCGCGAATAAATTCGCTCCTACAGATGCACTTCTTTCTATGAAGATAGTGCTTCAGGACTATTGTACATAGCCACTTTAGAATATATAGAGGATACCGCTCTTTCTTGGGGAGAAAAAGAGTCAGCCATAACCCTCACCCATGTAAAAGCTTCACTTCTTCTGGAGGGCAGGCCTCCGCAAGCTGTTCAATCACACCAAGGCCGGGCAACTCCAGTGAGGGCGCTATCTCAAGCAACGGGTAGAGCACAAAGGGCCGTATCGCAATGCCCGGATGCGGTATCTTCAGATCCGTATCATTGAGTATCAACCCACCATACAGCAGCAGATCCAGATCCAGGGTTCTCGGCCCCCAGCGTTTCTCTCGTTTACGTTTATGACGCTGCTCGATTGCCTGTAAGGCCCTCAATAGCGGGTAGGGTTCAAGGGCCGTCTCAAGGGCGGCAACTGCATTAATGTAGTCCGGTTGATCCGCCGGTCCCAAGGGGGAACTAATATAGAGGCCGGAGTGTGCCACACAGCGACTCGATGGAATGGCGCTCAGCTCATTCAGGGCGCTGTTGACCTGAGCTTCCGGGTCTTCAAGGTTACTGCCCAGACCAACATAGGCGGTAACAGGCGCTTTCATCCACCGCCGCCATCAGTTGGCGTTTTATTGGGTTTGCGACGACGTCTTCGACGGCGACCATTCCCACCCTCATGTTTCTGCTGAGTCAGGCCGTTGCGCTCATCCGCATTAATCTCCTGGAAATTTGTCCACCAGTCTGCAAGCTCCATCGTGGTTTCACCTGACTCCGCCCTAAGCAGAAGAAAGTCGTAGGCGGCACGAAAACGCGGATGAGTGAGGAGGCGGTGGGGACGTTTACCTGATCGCTGCTCAAAACGGTGCTGAAGATTCCAAATCTCCCGCATCGGCAGACTGAAACGTTTGGGTATGGTGATATCATGAATCTGCTCCCATACCACCTCGTTACCCGCCTCCTGCATTGCAGCCGGCGGGGATTCGCCCTCGGCCCGGATCTCCTCATCCAGCAGCCGCACAGGTTCCCACAGCAGCACGGCAAAAAGGAATGCAGGGGTTACCGGTTTACCCTGACGAATGCGGGCATCGGTATTCTTCAGCCCATTGAGGACGAAGGTAATGGGGAAGTCGTGATCTTCGTAGGCGAGGCACTCTTCTGTCTGGGGAAACAGTTCAGCAAACAGATTGTAGTGCCGTAACTTCTCAAAACTCTGGACAGCAACCCCGCCCATGAACAGCTTAAGAACCTCCTCGTAGAGTCGTGCGGGAGGAACTTCCTGCAACAGTTGAGCAAGTCGGCTAATGGGTTGCTCACTGTCACTGCTGATGTTGAAGCCGAGCTTGGCGGCAAAACGTACCGCCCGTAGCATCCGCACCGGATCTTCACGATAGCGGGTTTCCGGGTCACCCATCAGCCGCAAGGTTCCCTCCTCCAGATCTTTCAGACCACCTGTGTAGTCGATAACGGAAAAGTCCTGGACATTGTAATAGAGAGCGTTAATGGTGAAATCACGTCTCAGGGCATCTTCCTCAATGGTGCCGTAGACGTTGTCACGCACCAACATGCCGTTATCCGTCTCACGATCTCCCGGTTCTGAGGCATCCTGCATACTGCGAAAAGTTGCAACCTCAATGATCTCACGACCAAAGTGGACATGCGCCAGACGGAATCGGCGACCGATGAGACGGCAGTTGCGGAAGACCCGTTTTACCTCCTCTGGGGTGGCATCGGTAGCCACATCAAAGTCTTTCGGCTCGCGCCCCAGCAGAAGATCACGTACACCACCCCCGACCAAGTGCGCCTGATACCCCGCACTTTGCAGACGATAAAGCACCTTGACTGCATTTTCGCTGATATTAGACCTTGAAACATTGTGCTCGGAACGGGGAATAACACGAAGTGCAGCTGCTTTTTCTCCATCTTTGTTACGGGAGTGCGAAAAAAAAGACTTTACCATTCTATATCCAGTTAATGACGCAATCACTCAGCGAAGTCTCTTACCGGCACTCTGCCGCTGAATAGTTACATATAAATGAGTCAATCTAACGGATTGTAAAGAGTTTCCACCGCCCATGAAACCTGAAATACCCCTCTCTTATGCGATAAGGTGATATAAACGGTGAAAATTTAGAAAAAAACCAACCTGGGGGGCTTGAGATCGGGAGATCGGTAAGTATAATACACGCCTCCAATTGCTCCGTTCGTCTAGCGGTTAGGACGCTGGCCTCTCACGCCGGTAACAGGGGTTCGATTCCCCTACGGAGTACCAATACAATCAGGGGCTTAGGTTAATCCTAAGCCCTTTTTTTATTGCCTGTACGGAATTTGTACAGAAAAACAGAGCCAAGATTGCCATAAAGCTGGAATAGCATAGCAGTCTGTCAGGCCAGCTCTCGTCAGTGACCCTTGGACGAATGAATTTACTTTACATTTCAGCTTTAGATTCTAGTATATAAGAGTGCTTTATACGCTTTAAAGGGGTGTAGTGGTGTTTCATAACAGGCTGACAAAAAATATACTCTTCAGTATATTATGCCTGCTAAACACAGTTGCCTGGTCAGGGGAATCTCTGGTCAATGAACCCATCCTGCCAATACGACCTGCCCAAAACCTCAACCCTGACAAGAGCGCCCTGGGAGATCGTCTGTTCCATGATCCCCAACTCTCCGCCGATAACACATTAAGCTGTTCCAGCTGCCACCGACTCGACAAAGGTGGAGATGATGCTCTCTCTCTTTCTCCGGGTGCCAGAGGCACTCTGGCATTATCAATACACCCACCATCTACAACAGCAGTTACAATTTCAGACAATTCTGGGACGGCCGTTCAGCCAACCTTGTAGATCAGGTTCGCGGTCCAGTACACAACCCTATCGAAATGGCCTCAAACTGGCCCCAGGTCATATCCAAACTGAACCGGGACAAAGAGTACAGGCAAGCATTCTCACAGCTCTACAGCGACGGCATCACCGGTCTCAACATCCAGAATGCCATCGCTGAGTTTGAGCGTTCCCTCACTACGCCTAATTCTCGCTTTGACCTCTGGCTCGTGGGCGATGAATCAGCACTGAGCGAACAGGAAAAACACGGTTACAGCCTGTTCAAATCATACGGCTGTATTGCCTGCCATCAAGGCACTAATGTGGGAGGTAATATGTACCACCACATGGGTGCAATGGGTAACTATTTCTCCGATAGAGACGGCGAAGTCACTGCTGCCGATCTCGGTCGTTTCAACGTTACCGGAGACCCCGAGGACAGGCACTTATTCAAGGTTCCCAGTCTGCGTCTGACAGCACTCACATCCCCCTACTTCCATGATGGTCGTACACACAGCCTGGAGAAAGCGATCACCATCATGGCCCGTTACCAGCTCGGCCGAGAGATGCCAAAAGAGGATGTTGAAGCAATCGCCGTTTTCATTAAATCGTTAGCTGGGCAGCACCCGAGATTGAACCATGATGAAATGGGGGAAATCTGTACTCACCCAATATCTGCTACTACTCGCTACTGCTCTGGTGGTGCTGATCTTTATACAGACCCGCTCCATCGATGTGGAGATGCATAACAGGCGCATCGACCTGTTACTGAATATCAAACAGACGGAGGGCAAACTCGACAGAAACGTGATACTGACCGGCTCACTACAGCTGACCCAGTATGACCCTTTCGTGGAGACTCAGACCCGGCTCGACAAACTACTGCAAGAGCTGGAATCAGATGACCTGATACTGGCTGACGATAGTTCTGTGAAATTCAGCAGTCACTTTTCTGAGTACCGCAAGAGCCTGGAGACCAAACTACAGCTGATAGAGCGTATCAAATCCCACGCTGCCCTATTGCGCAATGGACTGCACTACCTGCCTCTGGCAGTTGAATCATTACGGCAGGACAATCCGGAGATGGAGGGCCGACTCTCCCGTCTCCTCAACAAGCTCTACCTCTATAAACTGTTTCCAGGGGTACTCGAAACCAGAGATATCAATTCTGATATAGACGAAATCGAAGCTTTTACCGAAGAGGGCAGCGATAACATAAAAAAACTGGAAAATGTGCTATTTCACATGCGTGCCAGTCTCATGCGCATCAAAGACCTGCAGGCGCTTCACGATAACTACATGGCGGTTCCCAGCCAGACATGGCTTGAGAAACTCCAACAAGCATATAACACACACTACGCCAACCAGACCCGTTACAGCGAGACCTACAGTCGGATACTGCTTGCCTTTACCGTAATCCTTTTAATCAGCCTAGGCATTACCATGCGACGCCTGACCAGGGCACGTAAACAGAGTGAACAGGCCTGGAATCAGTTACGGGATGCAGTAGAGAGTCTGTCTGAGTCCTTCGCCCTATTCGCGCCTGACGGCAGGCTGATCCTCAACAACAGCCGCTACCTCGAACTCTACCATGGCTTGAGGAGATCATCAAACCCGGGGTGACACTGGATGAAATATTGCTTGCCAACACCCAGTCCGGAGAGATTATCGAGAGAGTGGATGCGAGTGGCAATCCATACCCTGATAAGTCACAACTTCCCTGCGATGAACGCAGAACCTATATCGAACAATTAAAGGATGGACGCTGGTATCTTGCCAGTGATTCATGCACCTCCGCGGGCGAATTGGCCTCTGTGAGAATTGATATCACCGAGAGCAAACGTAGTGAGCAGCAGTTGAGAAAACTCTACCGTGCCTTGGAACAGAGCCCCGCCTCAGTCGTTATTACCGATACCAGTGGCAACATTGAGTACGTCAACCCTAAATTCGAAGAGACCACCGGCTACACTGCAAAAGAGGCCCTTGGGCAGAACCCCCGCTTGCTCAAATCCGGGGACAAGTCCCCGGAAGAGTACAAAGAGATGTGGGAAACCATCACTGCCGGCAAGGTGTGGCGAGGTCAGTTCCACAACAAGCGCAAGGACGGCATTATCTACTGGGAGGCCGCTTCCATCTCCCCGGTGCGCGATACAAACGGAACCATCACCCACTACATAGCGGTGAAAGAGGACATCACCGCCCGCAAACGTGCAGAAGATCAACTGCGGATGAACGCCACGGTATTCGAAACAACCACCGAGGCGATCATGGTCACCGATGCGGACAACCACATCAAAACAGTCAACCCCTCGTTCACCCGTATTACCGGCTATGAGCTGGAAGAGGTGATCGGCCGTGACCCGAGAATTCTTGGTTCCGGTCGTCACGATGAGGCATTCTACAAAACGATGTGGCACTCCCTCCGGGTCAAAGGTTACTGGAACGGCGAGCTCTGGAACCGTAAAAAGGACGGCAGCATCTACCCTGAGTGGCTCTCCCTGGCCGCTATCCATGATGATAAGGGGGATATCCAGGAGTACATCGCAGTCTTTTCCGATATCACCCGCCGCAAACAGGATGAGGAGCAGATCCGCCATCAGGCCAACTATGACGCGCTGACAGGTCTTCCCAACCGTTCATTGCTGGTGGACAGGTTGGCAAACTCCCTCAAGAGTGCACACCGCGAAAACTGGCGCGTAGCATTGCTGTTTGTGGATCTGGACCGGTTCAAGTCAATCAACGACAGCCTGGGACACGTGGCCGGCGATAAACTGCTTCAACTGGTGGCGGAGAGATTACTGGATTGTGTTCGAGAAGCCGATACCGTTTCGCGCTTCGGAGGTGATGAGTTTGTCCTCATTCTGGAGGATATCAGACAGGCTAGTGATGCCGCTGAAATCGCAAAAAAGATCCTCACCACCCTGGAGCGGCCATTTGATCTTAATGGGAGGGATGCATTTATCGGCGCAAGCATCGGCGTCACCCTCTATCCCGATGACTCATCTGACGCTGACACCATGTTGCGTAACGCGGACATGGCTATGTACCGTGCCAAGGATGCCGGGCGCAACACCTACCAGTTCTTCACTTTAGCCATGAATGAGCGAGTACAGCAACAGATCAAACTCGAGCATGACATGCGCCTGGCACTGGAACGTGATGAGTTGCTGCTGCACTATCAACCTATTGTCCGTATTGCCGATCTACGTGTGATTGGGATGGAGGCGCTGCTGCGATGGCCCCACCCGGAACAGGGATATATTTCACCGAATCAGTTCATTCCCCTGGCCGAGGAGAGTGGGCTTATCGCGCCCATCGGAAGGTGGGTATTGGAAACGGCTTGCTGCCAGGCTGCTGCCTGGCAACAGAATGGGCTGGACTTGAAGGTCAACGTCAACCTGTCAAGCAGACAGCTGATTCTTGGCCTCGAAGTTGATGAGATCAAACAGATTTTGGATGAAGCCGGGCTGGATCCATCAGAACTCAACCTGGAGATCACCGAGAGCCTGATGATGGAGGGCACCGATTCAACTCTTGAGTGGCTTGAGGAGGTCCGCGCATTGGGAGTCGAGCTTTCCATTGATGATTTCGGCACAGGTTACTCATCTCTAAGTTACCTGAAACGTTTCCCAATGAACACGCTCAAGATCGACAGGGAATTCGTGCGTGGCCTACCGAATAATTATGAGGACGCATCCCTGGTCCAGGCCATCATCGCCATGGCTAAAAGTCTTAATCTAAAGGTAGTAGCTGAGGGTGTTGAGACAGAGGAACAACTAAAATTCTTACGAGAAAAGGGTTGCGAACTGGTCCAGGGCTTTTTGTTCAGCAAGCCCCTCCCTGCTGATGAGGTTCCTAATGTTGTGACTACCCCCCTGGTTCTTAAAGAGGATCTGTAGACTGGTCTTTCCTGACAACACTCTCTATTCAGACCACCTTCGTGGGTGAAATCCGCCTTATCGAAAAAAGAAACAGGGAGAGGCAGTAAATTATATTTTACTTATTATTCATCCAGTTAAGAATGCATGTGGCAATTTCAGGATAGATGATAATTCTTCTATCCCGCCTGTAACAGAGGTTCGATTCCCCTTACGGAGTACCCTACCTAAAAAGGGGCTTGCATCAACTGATG
>MOXG01000060.1_pt1 | contig 23159 bp, 30 predicted proteins | sample 1471191 | NCBI WGS metagenome assembly MOXG01 (sample SAMN05806437, study PRJNA327811) | mollusc metagenome | isolation source: Phylotype C (NB3) bacterial symbionts from gill | host: Thyasira cf. gouldii | place: Canada: Bonne Bay, Newfoundland | collected 2010-08-19
CACATCGCTGAGGCTTCCACCACGGGTGACGGCACCAACGTGATTGCCGGTCTGGGCGTCTCCATGAAGTCCACCGCTGCGCCGGTACTGGCCGTTTGCGCCTCCATCTGGGGTGCTTACGAACTGGCAGGCCTCTACGGTATCGCTATCGCCGCCACCTCCATGCTCTCCATGAGTGGCATCATCGTTGCTCTTGACGCCTACGGGCCCATCACCGACAACGCCGGTGGTATTGCTGAGATGGCTGAGCTGGATGAGAAGATCCGCAACATTACCGATCCTCTGGACGCCGTAGGTAACACCACCAAAGCGGTCACCAAAGGCTACGCTATCGCTCCGCCGGTCTCGCTGCACTGGTACTGTTTGCTGACTACACCCACAGCCTCGACACCCACTTGGGTCATCATGTCACCTTCGACCTCTCCAACCACATGGTCCTGATCGGCCTGCTGATCGGTGGCCTGGTGCCCTTCCTGTTCGGTGCCATGGCGATGGAAGCAGTTGGTCGTGCGGCTGGCGGTATTGTCAACGAGGTACGCCGTCAGTTTAGAGAGAAACCCGGCATCATGGATTACAGTGAGAAGCCCGACTACGGCACAGCTGTGGACATGCTGACCAAAGCGGCCATCAAGGAGATGATCGTTCCTTCACTGCTGCCTATCGCGGTTCCTGTGATCGTCGGTCTGACCCTGGGTGCCCAGGCACTGGGTGGTCTGCTGATCGGTACTATCGTTACCGGCCTGTTCGTTGCCATCTCCATGACCACCGGTGGTGGTGCATGGGATAACGCCAAGAAGTATATCGAGGATGGTAACTTCGGCGGCAAAGGCTCCGACGCCCACAAAGCGGCGGTTACCGGTGATACCGTAGGCGACCCCTACAAAGATACCGCTGGCCCTGCGGTTAACCCGCTGATCAAGATTATCAACATCGTTGCACTCTTGATCGTGCCACTGCTATAAGCTGGACTTACCGGCTTTAAGCAAAAAGGGGGCTTCGGCCCCCTTTTTTTGTGCCAAAACTGGACAGTTTCCAGCTCAGCCCTTACCCTTAGCGCCATCTGAGGTCGGTGAACTCACCGACCTTTTTTATTATTCATCTGAATGCTCCGTGTATCTGAATATGGTTCCCAAGGTAATCTCATGAAAGTATGTATTCTCTCCGATAGTCACGACCATATTCCGTTACTGGACGCTGCTGCAGCCGAGGCGAAAGCCAAAGGTGCAGAGGCCATCCTCCACTGTGGTGATGTGGTGGCACCCAGCACCCTTAAATGCCTCAACAAGCACGGGCTACCGGTGCATGTCATTCACGGCAATAACACCGGCGACCTCTACACCCTGGGTAAGCTGATGACTCAGCCCGGCAATATCATTGAGTATCACGCATGGATGCCGGGGTGGAATTGGCCGGCAAAAGAATTTTTCTGGTTCACTATCCCCATTACGCCCGCGCCATGGCCACAACAGGTGACTGGGATCTGGTCTGTTGCGGCCATAGCCACAACTTGAAGATCCAGTATCTGGAGAACATCAAGGGAGGCAAAACCCCGCTGGTCAATCCCGGCACTATCGGTGGTGTCGGCGGCTCACCGGCCACTTACCTGATGGCGGACCTGGAGCAGATGACTTTTGATTCCCACGAAATATCCAAAAACATAGAGCAAAACTCATGAGCGAATTGACCCATTTCAATCAGGCCGGTGAAGCCCACATGGTGGATGTTGGTGCCAAGGAGACCACTCATCGCACAGCGGTCACTGAGGGGCGGATCACCATGGAACCCTCAACCCTGGAGCTGATCCGCCAAGGTGGCCATAAGAAGGGGGATGTATTGGGAATCGCCCGAGTTGCAGGCATCATGGCGGCGAAAAAGACCTCAGATCTGGTCCCCCTGTGCCACCCTCTGGCCCTTACCAATGTCAATATCGAGCTAACTCCTGAGATAGAGTCGTCCAGCGTCTACTGTCTCACCACGGTAAAAACCAACGGCCAGACCGGAGTCGAGATGGAGGCGCTCTGCGCCACCCAGGTCGCCCTACTGACGATCTACGATATGTGCAAAGCGGTGGACCGGGGAATGCGTATCGACCAGGTGCAGCTGCTGGAGAAGGATGGCGGCAAGTCCGGGCACTGGAAGAGGTAGTTGGCGAAACATGCCATATACGCACAGGTTAGCGTCAAAAAATAGAATAGCATCATTTAATCAAAAACCTCCCTCATCCCGGCACAGCCGGAGTGATGAATTAACTGACAATCCAGTAGAACCATGAATCACTACTACCATCAGGCCCATTTTCTCACCAGTGCCGCCAAGCTCTCCCAGGCACCGGCGGATAGTGGTATGGAGGTCGCCTTTGCCGGGCGCTCCAACGCCGGCAAATCGAGCGCCCTCAACACCCTTTGCCAGAAAAAAAGTCTTGCCCGTACCAGTAAAACTCCCGGCAGAACCCAGCTGCTCAACTTTTTTGCCCTGGATGACGATCACCGCCTGGTGGATCTTCCCGCTACGGTTACGCCAAGGTAGCAGAGCAGGTCAAGAAACAGTGGCAGGCAGAACTGGCATCCTATCTTGAGAATAGGGACTCATTGAAAGGGATAGTGCTGTTGATGGATGTGCGCCATCCAATGAAGGAGTTTGACATCCAGATGCTGGAGTGGAGTAGTGAAATTGGTCTACCGACCATATCCTCCTAACCAAAGCAGACAAATTAAAGCATGGTGCCGCTTCCAGCAGCTTGCTGCAGGTGAGAAAAGCATTGAAGAGTTTCGGTGATGGGAAGATCACTGTGCAGCTGTTCTCCTCCCTTAAACGACAGGGTGTGGACGAGGCTCACAGCATCCTTGACCGTCTGTTTAGTCTAGATGGCAGTGAAATCGAAACAAAAAAAGACCCCGGAGCCTAAAAGGGGGAGTCACGGCATCCAGGGTCTTACCGCCCGGCATATGCATGCCGGAGCACGGCCGCTCGGGGAGAAGCGGCCCCACGTCAGCTGACGCTTAAACCTTACGACCTCCAAGTTTCTATAGAGTTCACTCCCAGTGTAGTCCTTAATTGACAAGAGGAAAGAGTAATACGGGATAGGCGAATAGTTCGTTAAACCACAAAAATCCTGATAAAAAATAAAGGATGAAAAAATTTCAGGAGAGTGCATGCTTCTGGAATCCATAATGATAAAGTCGGAGCTTCCACATGGCGTCCAATAAAAACCTAATCGTTTACGCCGTTCGCTCTGATTACATTGTTGATGTTGAGGAAACTATTCTCCGACTTGGGCTAAATGTTCGCGCCTATGTAGACAACATGGAAGCGGAAAATAGCCCTGAGGTCACTGGACCCATTGTGAAAGTTTCCGGCATTGATCCCTTGTGGCTGGATGACCCGATAATCATTCCCTTGGTCACGCCCGGCCATAGGAAAAAAGTCGAAGAGGAGACGCGCCAATTAGGCTTTAGCAACTACCCCCCCCTAATTGATCCCACCGCTGTAATCGCCTCAAGTGTAGTTTATGGTGAAGGCTTTATGGTCAACGCTGGAGCCGTGCTTGCTGCAAAATGCAATATTGGCCGTTTTGTGCTCGTAAATAGAAGCGTATCTATCGGCCATCACGCGATAATTGAAGATTATGTTGGGTTTGGCCCCGGGGCACTATTGTGTGGAGGCTGTCAAATCAATCAGGGCGCGTTTATAGGGGCCGGTGCAATTATTACCCCCCAAACAAGCGTCGGACGAAATGCTATCGTTGGGGCGGGAGCCGTGGTGGTTAAGGACGTACCTGATAATTGTGTTGTAATCGGAAATCCAGCCAGGATCATTAAACAAGATGTTATTGGCTACAATGAAGTCTCGGTCTGAATATTTTTGCTGCGCATACTTCATGGCCTCTTCTTGGAAGTTTGTTATTTCCCCCGCAGATAAAATAGATCTTTTAACTATCAACTAATTCATGATCAATATTCCAGGATTCACCCGAACTATAAACAGTCGGAGGAAAAAATATACGTCTGTAAGAACTCTGCGACTATTCTTATACAAGGGCCTAACAAAAGTACCCTTCTTGAGAAGAAGATTTTCGATTTATGTTGAAACTATCTCTCCGAATGAAGTCGGCGATGTCATCGTAAATAAGCTTTATGAGGAAACCTTTTCTCTTTCGAATGAAGAGCTTGATTATCTTGAATCTTTACCCCAAAGCAGTGGCGAGCTTGTTATTAATGGAAAATTGAATCTGAAAAAACGCTTTGAAATGACGATTGTTAACGATTGCTCTGTTCTTGGAAAAGTAAGTGTATCCCTACACCTACCGACTGAAAAACTTTTGTCCAGGAAAAAATTTGGGCGAAACATGGCAAAAATATTTCATTACCAATCGGCTGATCATATAGAACAGTTAGTGATTCCTTTCATTTCAACCCCACGTGGTCATAACCACTATTTCCACTTCATTCTTCATCGTTTTGTGGCGTTGATATATGCCCTAAAAAAAATCCCACAAGCAAGAGAGGCTGTAGTTCTTATTCGAAGGGGTATCCCTGCTTTTCAGATATCTGCATTCAATTTTCTGACAAAAAAATACCCGCGATTAATAATCAGGGAAATTTCATCTACCGAGAAGATAGATTGTGATCATCTACTGATCCTAGAGGAGACGATATGGCAGCCAATTGGAAATTTGGCGGGAGGCAAGATAATCCAGGCAGTACGCGACGCTATATCAGCGAGTATGAATTAACCCCCCCTCCAAAATCTCGACTTCTCTATATCAGTCGAAAGAGACAGAAACAGCGCCTCATGCTGAATGAAGAGCAGCTCATTGAGCATTTGGAGCATTTAGGCTTTGAAATAATCTGTCCGGAATTGTTGCCACACAAGGCACAGGTCGCCCTGTTTTCTGCCGCCAAGGTGGTGGTAGCGACGACGGGAGCAGCGCTGACAAATCTGCTGTTTTGTCAACCGGAATGCAATGTCATTGAGATTAGACCAGAGACCTATGATTACCCACTTTTCCTTGGACTATGTAAACAGATGAGCCTGAATCATTACCATTTTAGCGGCTCAGCCACTACAGGCAAGGATATGTTCAACGTTGATATAGAGAAACTTTGTGAACTGGTCAGGCAGGTCAGTACAAACTGATATGGCGCTACATGCAGGAGACGAATTCGGGAGCCATTATTCCTATTGAGGCAGCGCAATGAAGGTGTTTTCATATTAACAACTAATGAATCTGTCGGTATTACGGACTCAGATATCCTTGCACTCCTTCAACCGCTGACAGATATAGCCTACTTCCTCATCATCAAGATAGTCGCTGATAGGCAGACTGACCACCTTTGCCGCCAAGCCGTCTGTGACCGGCCAACCATCTAGCCGAGGAATTTCTTTGGCATAACAGGCTGGCGAAAAGGCGGCACAGGATAGTGGATATCCGTCCCAATTCCCGCTGCCGACATCTTCTCTATAAATGCCTGTCTGTTCTCCACTATCACTACAAAGTGATGCCAGACTGAGTTTTTCCCAATACCAATTAAAGGGCGAATTCCAGGATGTTGCAGCACCTCTAAAGCTTGATGATAGCGCCCGGCAATCTCTTTCCGACGTGAGTTAGTATGATCGAGATGGTGTAATTTTCTACGCAGTATGTTTGCCTGCAGCGGATCTAGCCTTGAGTTCACCCCCCGCTCTATATGTTCACTTCTACTACTGCGACCATAATCACGCAGTACATATATCTTCTCGACAAGTTTGTCGTCATTGGTTGTAACCATCCCCCATCACCCAACGCGCCCAGGTTTTTGGTGGGATAGAAACTAAATGCCGCTATTGTGCCCAGAGAGCCTGCCCGTTGCCCCTTGTAAAGAGCGCCATGACTTTGGGCTGCATCTTCGATCAGATACAGTCCACACTGCTGTGCAATGGCGGCAATGGCCTGCATGTCAGGGATAAAGCCATAGAGGTGGACAACGATGATCGCCTTCGTTTTTTCTGTAACAGCCTGCTCAATCAGCCTCTCATCAATACTCCCGGTATCAGCACGGACATCAACTGCAACCGGTGTTGCTCCTGTTCTGGAAACGGCAAGCCAGGTGGCAATAAATGTATGTGCGGGAACAATAACTTCATCACCCGAGCCAATCTCCAGTGCCAAGAGGGCAAGGTAGAGAGCATCCATGCCATTACCGGTTCCGGCGGCATGGAGGGTGCCACAGTAGCTTGCAAACTCCTGTTCGAATGCTTGCAGATATCTACCGCCGACCAAGCTTCCTGAATCAAGCACCTCAGCAATTGCACCGTCTATCTCTTTACGGAGAGTCCCCTTTAGTTGGCGCTTAAGATCGAGGAAGGGAATCTTCATCATTCAGAGACCTGTAACTAGGCGGCGGTACTCATTGTAGTCACTGATGCTTTCGTTCTTATCGTAGCGACCATTGGCTAAAACCACACAAATCGTACCCGGTTCAAAACGTTCCAAACTACGCCAGATACCACTGGGCAGATAAAAAGCTCGCCCCGGGTCATTTACGGCCACACTTTTACAGTTTTTTCCATCATCCAGGCTCAGCTGAAAAGCACCATTGTATGCACATAACAGCTCGTGGGTTTTTCTGGGCGCATGCTCAGCCCTAACAGCACCCACCGGAACGTCAGTAATAATGAATAGACGATCAAAATCAAAGGGAAATACCTCTTCACCATCCTTGATAACGCTTAGTATTCCACGGGGATCGGAAAAAATAGGGATATCGACAAAATGGCTCTCATCAATGGTGTGTACATCCATATTTTGGGGGGGGCACTTATTTGGATTTGTTTTCATAACTTACAACCACCATCCTAAGAAAACAGAGTCAGATGACAACAACTGATCCTCGTGATATCCAGCCGATATCCCAGCGATAACAGCGTGGTGACTTATGTGCTCATAGTATAGTACTCACCAGGGCATGGCCGGCCACACCCATCATCAGTGAGCCTCATCCCAGTTGTCACCGACCCCCACATCCACTACCAATGGCACTTTTAGTTCAGCCGCACCCTCCATCAACTCCCTGATCTTCGCACTGCAGACTTCCAGCTGCTCCTCCCGTACCTCGAATACCAGTTCATCGTGTACCTGCATCATCATCCGTAGTGGTGGCTGCTCTTTCTCAATCCAGCTACTCACTGCCAGCATGGCGCGTTTAATGATATCCGAGGCGGTCCCCTGCATAGGCGCATTGATAGCGGTGCGCTCCGCCGCTGCTCGGCGCATACCGTTACGAGAATTGATCTCGGGGAGGTAGAGGCGACGGCCAAACACCGTCTCGACATAGCCCTTTTCATGGGCTTCGAGGCGGGTGCTATCCATAAACGCCTGAACCCCAGGGTAGCGTTCGAAGTATAGATCAACGTAGCTCTGGGCATCGCCACGGCCGATTCCCAACTGCTTGGCCAGGCCAAAGGCGGACATGCCGTAGATCAGGCCGAAGTTGATCGCCTTGGCGGAACGGCGCTGATCACTGGTCACCTCATCGGGTGAGGTGGCACCGAATACCTCGGCGGCGGTGGCCCGATGGACATCAACACCCTCGGCAAACGCCCTCAAAAGCCCCTCGTCACCGGAGAGGTGGGCCATGATGCGCAGCTCGATCTGAGAGTAGTCCGCCGCCACCATGCGGTAGCCTGGGGCAGGGATAAACGCCTGACGGATACGCCGCCCCTCCTCACTGCGTACCGGGATATTCTGCAGATTGGGATCGGACGAGCTGAGGCGACCGGTGGCCGCCACCGCCTGATGATAGGAGGTGTGAACCCGGCCACTGTCACGGTCCACCATCAATGGCAGCTTGTCAGTATAGGTGGACTTTAGTTTCGACAGCCCGCGATGTTGCAGAATCAGTGCCGGCAGATCATGTCCCTGATCCGCCAGCTCCTGCAGCACAGACTCAGCGGTGGAGGGAGCACCTTTCGGGGTCTTTGAGATCACCGGCAGCTCCAGCTCCTCAAAGAAGATATGACCGATCTGTTTCGGCGAACCCAGGTTGAAGGTACGGCCTGCAATCTCATAGGCCTGCTGCTCCAGGTCGTGCATGGTCACCGCGAGCTCCCGGCTCTGCTGCTCCAGCATGGCACTGTCCACCACTACACCTGTACGCTCGATCTTCGAAAGCACCGTCAGCAGTGGCACCTCCAGCTCACTGTAGAGCCTGGCCAGAGAGGGCTCACTCTCCAGCTTTGGCCACAAGGCCTGGTGCAGTCGCAGTGTAATATCGGCATCCTCAGCCGCATAGGGCGATGCCGCTTCCAGGGGCACCTGGTCAAAAGTGAGCTGTTTCGCCCCCTTGCCCGCCACCTCTTCGAACTTGATGGTCTTGAATCCAGGTACTTATTGGCCAAGGAGTCCATGTCGTGGCGGGTGGCGGTAGAGTCGAGGACGTAGGACTCAAGCATGGTGTCATGGGCGATACCCTGTAGCTCTATGCCGTAACGAGCTAGTACGCTCATGTCGTACTTCAGATTTTGCCCCACCTTGAGGTGCTTCGAATCTTCCAGCAGCGGCTTCATCAACCCAGCACCGCCTCTCGCTCCAGTTGCTGTGGAGCTCCTGGATAGATATGCGCCACCGGCAGATAAGCCGCTTCCCCCGCTTTAACTGCAAAAGAGAGACCGACTATCTCTGCCTGCATATAGTCGAGGCTGGTGGTCTCCGTATCAAAAGCGAAGCAGTCGGCGCTCTCCAACCGTGCCAACCAGCGGTCAAAATCGGCCTGTTCGAGTATCGTCTCGTAGTGAGTTTCCGGCGGCGGGCTCTCCACCTCTGCAATATCACTCTCCCCCTCTTCCAGAGTGGCAAGCAGGCGCCGCGCCTCGATACGGCTGTAGAGTTGATGCAGCGTTTTACGATTGGGCGCTGCCGGCTTCAGGTCGGCCGGCGTAACCTCCAGATCGAGATCAAGACGGATGGTAGTCAACTCGCGGGAGAGGGCAAGCTGCTCAAGATTCTCCCGCAGATACTCACCCACCTTACCCTTGATCTCTTCGGCATGAGTCACCAGCTGATCGGCGCTGCCATAGGCCCCCAACCATTTGGCAGCAGTCTTTGGACCGCACTTGGGGATACCGGGGATATTATCGGAAGAGTCGCCCACAAGGCTAGATAGTCGATGATCTGCTCTGGGGTGACGCCAAACTTCGCCACCACGCCCTCCCTATCCATCAGGCTGTTGTTCATAGTGTTGATCAGCGTGACCCGCTCGTCCACCAGCTGTGCCAAGTCCTTGTCGCCAGTTGAGATCAGCGTTTTCATCTCAAGGGATGAGGCTTGTGCGGCGAGGGTACCGATGACATCGTCCGCCTCCACTCCGGGCACCATCAGCAGCGGCAGCCCCATCGCCTCGACGATGCGGTGAAGGGGCTCTATCTGCTCCCGCAAGTCATCGGGCATGGGGGGGCGGTTGGCTTTGTACTGGTCATACATCTGATTGCGAAAGCTGCCGCCTGGAGCATCAAACACCACCGCCATTCGCTCCGGCTGATACTCATCAATCAGCTTACGCAGCATATTCACCACACCGACGATGGCGCCGGTGGCCTCGCCGTGGGAGTTGGTCAGAGGTGGCAGCGCATGGTAGGCGCGAAACAGGTAGGAGGAGCCATCTACCAGGATAAAAGGGGGGGTCACAGCCATGGTTCTCTATCACTCGGCAATCTGTCAGACCGGGCAGGATAACCCATACAATAAAATAAGCCCATGACTACCAGGAGTGACTCTTGCAACTACCAAAACTCCACCTTTCTGCGAGTACGCCCTACTGTACTATCCTTAGGGGAGTGAAATCTCAGGATAGAAGAATTCCTGCATGGCCCTAACTCTCGCATTCGATGTCTACGGCACACTGATCGATACCCACGGCATTACCGAGATGCTGGAAGAGTTTGTTGGTGATCAGGCAGCACACTTCTCCAGCCGCTGGCACTGATGTTTCTCGACATCGACCGACTCAAAATCGATCAGTCATTTGTTCGCGACCTGCCGGATAACGGCAATGATGCCGCCATCTGCCGCGCCATTATCGCTCTGGCCCACAGCCTTAATCTGCGGGTAATAGCCGAAGGGGTGGAGACTGAACAGCAGAGAGCATTTTTACAGCGGGAGAACTGTGACGAAATGCAGGGCTTTCTTATCAGCAAACCGGTCAGTGCCGATGAGATTACCGAAATGGTCCATCAAGGATACTGGCAGATTGGCTAGACGACTGTACAGGGGATTAGAAGTAATTTTTTAGTGTCAGTTCGAAGGCCGCGCCTGATGCCATAAAATGGACCTTTGCATCCAGTTGCAGCTCAATATTAATCTTTTTCAATGCCATACCCTGGCCACCGGTGTAGGCGATGTCATACCTGACCTCACTCTCATCCTTAGCAACGAATCGCCGTATCATCCAATCGACGATTTTTGACACCATATCGTCACCATACTCCTCGCCGGTGTGAGACTTTTTGGGTTTTTTGACTGACTCCCCAAAGCCGTTATCCATCACCCCGAGAACAAGCCGCTTACTGGCCTGATCCATAAACAGGATGATCTTAATTCCAGGAAAACGGGTGACATACTTTTTCTGCACAAATGCGGCATGGGAGAAGCTGTCTATGGCATTCTGAACGGCATCCTTCACCACCCCCTTTATTATCTGATCATCACCAGCGGTTGTACCATTGGGGTGATCAGATCATTGTATACCTCAGGCATTATCACCAGATCGGAGAGGGCGTCACTCTGTTCCGATTTGCTCAAGGTGTGCCATGAGATCAATCTCGGGTCGTTATAGAGGACTGAGAACTGCCCCACTATGGTGATATCTTCACGATGAGATCTACGCTTGTGCAGATACATCTTAAACACATGGTTAAGTTCAGCCAGAGTAAGGTTCTTTTTTGCCCTGTACTCATCTATTGAATCATGTTCCGCTTGATAAATGACTGGTCCTTCCTTGAGAGATCTCCCAGTCGCAGAGAATTTGCTATTGTCTTTCAATATAACTCCTCTAGCTCATTACACGGGCCGAAGCTGTCAATCTTGTTGATAATCGGCGCTAAGGATACCACAGTGGAATCCGTTGACCGTTAGGCAGCCCCTATGCCGGAAAAAGTGTATGACATGATTAGCGGCCTATTTTTCAGGAAATAAACCCTTCAGCATCATCTTTCGGCGGATAAAGGCGATCTGGGTCTGCAGCGACAGCTCTTTAGGGCAAAGATCCTGACAACCAAGCAGACTCATGCAACCGAACACGCCGTCGTCATCTCCTATCACTTGATAGTAGTCGTCATCGTTACGATCATCCCTGGGATCGAGCCGAAAATGGGCAACCTTGTTGATCCCGACAGCACCGATAAAGCCCTCCCGCATAATCGCTGTGCCACAGGCTGTGATGCAGCAGCCGCACTCAATACAGCGGTCGAGTTCATAGATCGCCTCCGCCAGCTCCGGCTCCATCGGCGGCTCCATCCGATCTATCTCCGGCTCCTGGTGAAGATGTACCAGTTCTGCAGCCGATGATTCATGCGTTCATCCAGTTGCCGGTGTTGACTGAAAGGTCGGCAATCAATTCGAAGGTGGGTAGAGGCAGCAGAGTGATTTCGTCGGGCAGCGCTTCGGTAAGGGTGCGGCAGGCGAGGCCCGGACGACCGTTAATGATCATGCCGCAGCTACCACAGACCCCTGCACGACAAACAAAATCGAAAGCGAGTGAAGTGGCCTGATTTTCACGAATCTGGTTGAGGGCGATAAACAGAGTCATACCCGGCGTCTCTTCCAGATTATAGGTCACTAGTTCAGGCCGGCTTTCAGTATCTGCCGGGTTGTGCCGGAGAATATGGAAATTAAGGGTTCGACTCATTCCGGTAACTCATCCAAGCGTTCATTATCACCACGGTACTTTTCCGGCAACAACTGCCTAAATGGCAACAGCCGGTCTTGCAGGAGATGTCGGTCCGCACCGGAGGACGCTCCCTCAGCATCGACCTCTGCCTGTCTTGACGGTGTATCCGGGTGTTCAGTAATATTTTTCTCTCCATAGCCACGAAATCCCGGTGGCAGCTCCATCGTTTTGACATCGAGAGGCTGATACTCCACCTCAGGCCGCGTCGCCTCTTCGTCCCGCCAGAAAAAGAGGCTACGATTCAGCCACTCCCTGTCGTTGCGACCGGGTGATCCTCTCGGAAGTGTGCCCCACGACTCTCGGTACGCTGCAAGGCGCCCAGAGCGACACCAATGGCGATCTTCAGCATTCGCGGCAGACGGTAGGCGAGTACCAGTTCCGGATTGGCACCGGGGCGATTGTCGGCAAGGGAGAGCCGGCGGCTGCGACTGAGTAAAGACTCGAGCGCCGCTACAGCAGTCTCCAGGTCGGTACCGTTACGGAACAGCCCGACCCTCTCCATCATGATCGACTCCATCTCTTTTTTCAGCTCGACGGCACTCTCTCCACCCTCGCGATCGCAAAGCTGCTGCAGCCGCTGCTGTTCCCTGGCAACAAACGTCTCTGCCAGGGAGACGGAGGGATTCAGCCCCCCTTTTTCATCCTCGCAGAAATCGGCGACATACTCAGAGACCAACATGCCGCTGACCACGGTCTCCGCCACCGAGTTGCCCCCCAGACGGTTAAAACCGTGCATATCCCAGCAGGCGACTTCGCCACAGGCGAACAACCCCTTGAGCAGGGGCTTTCCCCCCGGTAATCGGTTCTGATGCCGCCCATGGAGTAGTGCTGAGTGGGGCGCACCGGTATCCACTCCTTAGCGGGATCGATACCGAGGAAGTAGTTACATATATCCTTCACTTCACGTAATTTTTTATCGATATGGGTGGCACCGAGGACCGTAATATCCAGCCACAGGTGGTCACCGTAGGGGCTCTCCACCCCCTTACCGGCGCGCATGTGCTCAGCCATGCGGCGGGAAACCACATCGCGGGAGGCGAGCTCCTTCTTCTCCGGCTCATAGTCAGGCATGAAGCGGTGTCCATCTTTGTCTCGCAGCAGGCCGCCATCGCCCCGACACCCTTCTGTGACCAAAATACCCGCTGGCACGATGGCCGTGGGGTGAAACTGTACCGCCTCCAGATTAGCCAGTGGAGCAACACCAGTCTCCAGCGCCAGCGCCTGCCCTGTACCCTCGTTAATCACCGCATTGGTTGAGACACCATATATCCGCCCATACCCACCGGTTGCCATGACGCAGGCCTTAGCCAGATAGGCACTCAATTCACCACTGATCAGGTCGCGAACAACTGCACCATGACAGCGCTTCCCGTCATGAATCAGCGCCACCGCCTCTTTGCGCTCGTGTACCGGCATCTCTTCAGCGTTGGCCCTGTCACCAAGAGCATAAAGCATGGCGTGGCCGGTGCCGTCGGAGGTATAGCAGGTGCGCCACTTTTTGGTGCCGCCAAAGTCCCGTGCAGTGATCAAGCCGTGAGCCCGGTCCTGAGCGGTCAGCGTCTCTCTCTGGCCGCCAATAACCACCTCATGGTCACCTCTGGTGACGCGATTCCAGGATACGCCCCAGGCGGCAAGCTCACGCACTGCCTTCGGTGCCATATGAGTGAACAGTCGCGCCACCTCCTGATCACAACCCCAGTCGCTGCCACGCACCGTGTCCTGAAAGTGGACATCCTCGTTATCCCCCGTCCCCTTGACACAGTTACCGAGCTCGCCTGCATGCCACCTTGAGCCGCCACCGAGTGGGAGCGCTTAGCAGGCACCAGTGACAATACCAGCGTCTCCAATCCCCGGCGTTTGACACCAATGGCGGTGCGCATACCGGCAAGGCCGCCACCAATCACCAGTACATCGGTATAGATCACTTTCATTGATGTGCCTCCACCCAGGCGGGTGTATAAAGCTCACCCTCATGGGGGGCATGTTCAATACCGATCTTCACAAAGGCGCCAAGGGTTGTCAGACCAAGAATCAGGAAGAAGCTGGTCAGCGCCCACTTCAGCCGTTTCAGTCGCCTGCGCGTCTGTCCGGGGTCAGCTGCGGAAAACCAGCCCCACTTCAGCGCCAGACGATAGAGACCCACTACACCGTGGAGCTCTACGGCAAACAGCAGCAGTAGATAAAGAGGCCAGAGGCGACCGCTCCAGACTCTGTCGGCAGATGCGTAGGGACCGATCAGTTCAGGCTGGGAGAGCATGATATAGAGATGTGCCGGGGCGAGAAAAAACATCAGGAAGCCGGTAACAACCTGCACCATCCAGAGGTTGGTGTCGGCATGACTCATCCGCCCCATATGCAGCCAGAAGCCCCGATACTGACGCCAGCTGTCGGGAAACTTGCGCAGTGCAAGCAGGGCGTGAACCAACAATAACAGTAACACCGCGGCGACGAATAGACTCACCAGAAGAGGCAGTGGGTAACCGAGGAAGAAGTAGCCTTCAAAGAAGCGCGCCATCCCCCAAAACGCATCCTTACCAATGAGGATGGAGGAGACAAAGAACATGTGCAGCCACATAAACAGGGCGAGCAACAGACCAGTGGCACTCTGCAACAGATCGAGACGTGCAGGCCAGACTGAAAGTTTTTTCTTTGACGACGGTTTGATCGACATACTTCCTGGAACCTCTGGTTGACCCGACGGGGTCAATCGCACCACCGCTCTACCGTTTTTCTTATCCGCTCGATGGTTGCCGCATGAGCCTCTTTGGAGAGTATTCTGCGGCTACCATCAGCTTGGGGCTCATAGAGTCCCGATGCATCCCGATACTCCCGCAGCTGATCTTTTGCATAGATGCACCTGACCTCCCGCTCATGAGACTCTTTTTTCTTCTTCGTGGCAGCTTCCTGTTTTGCCTCACGATCCTGCCGATAACTGTCCAGCAGCCTCTGCTGCAACTGTTTGCGCTCCGCCTCAGTTTGCACCCCGTCTTTCCGGTCACCATTTTCCAACTGGCGGATTTTAACCTGTTTGGTTTTCTGGTCTGCTGGCGGACGGTCGGTAAAGTGAACTTTGCCGTTTTCGTCAACCCAACGATAGACGCCGGCCATCACCGTGGGACTAGCCACAATCACTATGCAGAGAAAAGCCAGGAGACCCGTAATACAACGGCGTACCGGCACAGCCAAGCATGGAAAACTCCGGTTAATCGAAATCATCAAATAGTGCACTCTTCTCATCCTTGCTAACCTGTCCAGCCGGCCGAGCTTCATCCAGAGCGGTATGTTCAACTCGATTTCGCCCCCCCTCCTTTGCCTGATAGAGCAGGGCATCAGCTTCCTGAATAAGGGCGTCTGAGGTCATTTTGCTGTTTCTGCCATAGACACTCACCCCCATACTGACGGTCACAGAAAAACTCCCACTCCCAAGCTCTATCGGGGCATCCGCAATCGCCTGCCTCAACCGCTCAGCTACAGTGATGGCACGAGGCAGAGGCGTTGCCGGAAGAATAAGGACAAACTCCTCACCGCCGTAACGGCAGGGAAGATCCACCCGGCGCAGCAGTTGCCCGATTATATCTGCGGTCTGACGCAGCACTTGGTTACCGACCTCATGGCCCCAAGTATCATTAACACCCTTGAAATGGTCCAGGTCGAGCATTACCAGAGAGGTGGGGTGACCACTGCGGCGGGTACGTTCCAGCTCCTGCTCCAGAGCCAGAAGAAAGTAGCGGTAGTTGAAGAGGCCGGTAAGTGTATCAGTATGCACCAACCCTTCGAGCTCATTGGTGCGAAGACGCAGCGCCATCAGCTCATCGATATGCCGACACTCGCTCTCATCCAGCGGACACTGAGGTTTTTGCTCGTCGCTACTATCCATTACCTGTAAAGATATGATTGGCCCGATTTAGATTCTACGGAACTTCCGGAAAGTTTACACCCTTATCACCATGTAAAACGGGCGCCTAGGCACCCGCTCTTCCCATCCACCTGAATCCACCGATTCAGGTTTTCTATGTTCTCTTACATGCTGGAACCCCTGGAACCGGTAAACTCAGGATAGGCTTCCATACCACACTCACCGATATCGACGCCTTCATACTCCTCCTCTTCGCTGACGCGAATACCCATCACCGCCTTGATGGCGAACCAGACCACGAAGCTGACACTGAAGACCCATACCAGGATGGTGAGCATACCCACCCACTGACCGATAAAGGTTGCGCCATCATTGGTCAGATCCCTAAAAATTAGACAAAAGGCCACTCATGCGACAGATGGATCTGTCGACATTTTCAGAGGCGTTTAGCCTTTAAGATGAGGTGATCGGGGGAACCGGGTTTTGCGATTCCGCTTTGAAAACATCCCAAGGATGGGCGTTTCCCAGCGCTAGCTAGAGCGCCTCAACACCAGCCTCACCGGTACGAATCCGAACCACTTGCTCCAGACTGGAGACAAATATCTTGCCGTCACCGATCTTGCCGGTCTTGGCCGCCGAAGTGATGGCTTCTATCAACTGATCGACCATGTCGGAACTAACCGCCACCTCAACCTTGATCTTCGGCAGAAAGTCGACCACATACTCAGCACCACGGTAGAGCTCTGTATGCCCCTTTTGACGTCCAAAACCTTTGACCTCGACCACAGTGATGCCGGAGACGCCTATATCAGACATCGCCTCCCGGACATCATCCAGCTTGAATGGCTTAATGATTGCTGTAACCAGTTTCATCAGATCTCTCCTGTCATTACGCTTTAGTACAGTTGGCTGTTCATCGCCCAGCAAATCGGGAACGACCCAATCATTGATAAGCGATATACTGCAGCTCTCATGCCAAAACATTTTTTCACCCTACATTCAAAGTGTTACGGTATTTTGTAGAAAATATATTGCTTTTATACACCAGCAACGGTCGCACCTATTTGGTGCGCCACCCCCTTTTGCACCAGAAATGGACAGCCGTTCGCAATAGATCACTCCTGCAATCACACCCATTTCATGAGCGGCTCCCGGGGAAAGCGATGTAACGTGCCTAGCGCAACAAGAACGCGCTCCGGCGAAGTGGAAAAAAATAGACATACAGGGCCGGCCCGGCTATGGTTCGCCCATGATTGATCCAAAACTATTTGATGACCTTGCCAAGCGCGTCGCTGGCAATGTACCTGCCGGTCTGCAGTTCCTTCAGGAGGATATGCAGAAAAATATTCGCTCCGCCCTGGAGTCAGCCCTCACCCACCTTGATCTGGTTACCCGTGAAGAGTTTGAGGTGCAGCAGGCGGTGCTGGCCCGCACCCGGGAAAAGCTGGAACGGCTGGAGGCACAAGTGCTGAGATGGAGAGAGAGGCCGGTAAATAACCGACCTGTATACAGCAGGCAGTAGCAACCTGCAGAAGTGGCTCAGCCTGATTAAGAAATCGATAGCCCGCCGGCAAAAAAATCGCTTCATTCCTTCCCTGTGATTGCTTATAGTGTTCCTCACTGCAGCAAGCCAATGTTCCACGGAAGGTAACCATGCCCCTCGCTACTCTCTATAGCCGCGCCCGCACCGGCATCAGTGCCCCGCTGGTGACGGTCGAAGTCCACCTCACCAACGGTCTCCCCTCACTCTCCATGGTCGGCCTGCCGGAGATGGCGGTAAAAGAGAGTAAAGACCGGGTGCGCGGGGCGCTGCTCAACTCTCGCTTTGAGTTCCCTCCCAAGCGCACCACTATCAACCTCGCCCCGGCAGACCTGCCGAAAGAGGGTGGGCGCTTCGATCTTGCCATCGCCCTCGGCGTCCTCGCCGCCTCAGGCCAGATTCCGCTGCAAGCGCTGTCCGGCTATGAGTTTCTTGGTGAACTGGCACTCTCCGGTGAGTTGCGGCCGGTAAAAGGTGTACTGCCGGTGGCGCTGGCGGCACGGGAAGCGGGGCGTTCCCTAATTCTACCGACGGCAAGTGCCAGCGAAGCGGCGCTGGTTGAAGGCGTAAAAGTCTATCCCGCTAACCATCTGCTGGAAGTGTGCGATCATCTTATAAAGGGTGACAGGTTACCGCCGGCTGTCCCAAACACCACCCCAACCACCACCCTCCACCACCCTGATCTGGCGGATGTACGCGGTCAATACCACGCCAGACGCGCCCTGGAGATTGCCGCCGCTGGCGGCCACAGCCTGCTGATGATCGGCCCGCCCGGTACCGGCAAGTCGATGCTGGCAAGCCGACTGCCCGGTATCCTGCCGGAGATGAGTGAAGATGAGGCACTGGAAACTGCAGCGATCCTCTCCGTCAGCAACCGTGGATTCAATATCGATGACTGGCGCAAAAGACCCTTTCGCACACCTCACCACACCGCTTCCGGTGTGGCACTGGTGGGAGGAGGCAGCAATCCACGCCCCGGAGAGATATCCCTGGCTCATAACGGCGTGATGTTTCTAGATGAGCTGCCGGAGTTTGACCGTAAGGTGCTGGAGGTGCTGCGTGAGCCATTGGAGAGTGGCTGCATCACCATCTCCCGCGCTGCCCGGCAGGAGGAGTTTCCCGCAAAGTTTCAGCTGATCTCTGCGATGAATCCCTGTCCCTGTGGTTATCACGGTGACAGCAGCGGGAAAAGAGAGTGCCGCTGCACTGCCGATCAGGTACTGCGCTACCGTAGCCGTATATCCGGCCCACTCCTTGATCGTATCGACATGCATATCGACGTACCGATGCTGCCGCCGGAAGCACTGAGCAGCACATCTAAAGAGTGTCCAGAGAGCAGTGCCGAGGTACATGCGCGGGTAGCAGTGGCGAGAGAGAGGCAACTGCAGCGCAACGGCTGCAGCAACAGCCAACTCAAGGGCAGGCAGATGGAGAGTATCTGTACACTCACCCATGAAGCCGACAAGCTGGTCCAACGGGCCATGGATCAGCTAGGGCTCTCCGCCCGTGCCTATCACCGTATCCTGCGGCTGGCACGTACCCTTGCCGATATGTCCGCCTGCGATACCATAGAACCGAACCATATCAGCGAGGCAGTAGGCTACCGTAGACTCGACCGGCGAAACTAAACCACCCAGCAGAGATAATATCCAGGTAAAGAAATTCGGCTGCCTGTCGATCTCCCTTGTATGAGCTATAAGAGAAAAACCACCATGTGGCGCAGCCTGATTCTATCTCTCACCCCTTCCCTCGTTTTCGCTTTTGGCGATATCGAACACAAAACAGGTATCCATAACTCTGAATGGGAGCATGCGGGTACACCCACAGAGTGTGTGCTGATGCACAAGATCAGCGGTTACGGCACCGCCTGGTTCATTCATCGCGCAGGCAAGGAGCCGGTGCTTGAGATCGAAGTCAACCGCCGTTACCAAAAGGAGGGGTTAGCCGCGATCAAAGAGAGCCCGCCAGCCTGGGTTCACGACACAGCCTCATCACGGGCGGAAGAGGTGCAGGTTAAAAAGGGAAGTAAGCCATTTATCATATCCCCTAGCCAGAGTATGTGGATGCTGGAGACACTGCAGAAGGGGTGGGTGGCCCAGGTCGAGCATGCCAATTGGGAGCGAAAAAACAGCAGCGTCAGAATTTCCATCAGCCCGGTCAACTTTCAGAAGCCGTTCCGTAGCTATCAGGAGTGTATAAAACAGCTGCTCCCCTACACCTTTGAGGAGGTGCGCCGACACACCTTCTATCTCGGCACCAAACAGACCGGACTAGGCAAAGAGATGCGTGAGGCGCTGGACAAAATTGCCGTCTTTCTCAATGCCAGCCCCAAACAGTATAAGGTTACCGTTGAAGCACACACCGACAATGTCGGCCGCCGCGCCGCCAACCAGAGACTATCGGCAAAACGAGCCAAGAGCATGGCGGACTACTTGATCAGCAAGGGGGTGGAAAAGGCCTCTATCAGTGCCAAGGGTTACGGCGAATCCCGTCCGAAGGCGAGCAACCGCCGCAAGAAAGGACGGGCTCTCAACCGCCGGGTGGAAGTACGGCTGGTGGAGGCGAAGAAGTAGTGCTCTCAACCTTACCTGATCACCGATGAAGTTCAGCCGGTAACTGCTTCGCAGACAATCGATAATAAGCCGGAAATAAGCGCGACCGGTAGGAACGCCACAATATTCATTACGGTGGGATAAATCTGTTAAAATCCGCCGCCATGCTCAAGTTCGATCACCTCTCACTACGACGCGGCACCCGACAGCTCTTCGCTGACGCCTGCTTTACCATCCATCCGGGTCAACGGGCGGGTCTGACCGGCGCCAACGGTACCGGCAAATCGAGTCTCTTTGCTCTGATCCGCGACCAGCTACATGCCGATGAAGGTGACTTCTACCGCCCACGTGATTGGGTGATTGCAAACGTCGCACAGGAGACCCCCGCCGGTAACCATCCTGCCATCGACTATGTACTGGATGGTGATAAGGAGCTCAGAGGGGTGGAGCAAGCCCTGGTGGAGGCCGAAGAGGGCCATCAAGGCGAACGGGTGGCGGAACTACATGGTCGGCTGGAAAATATCGGCGGCTACACCGCCCGTTCCCGTGCCGCCCGTTTGATTCACGGCCTGGGATTCAAACCGGGGGAAGAGGAGCACCCGGTAAGCAGCTTCTCCGGCGGTTGGCGTATGCGCCTCAATCTGGCCCAGGCGCTAATGTGTCGCTCCGACCTACTACTGCTGGACGAGCCAACCAACCACCTCGATCTGGATGCCGTCATCTGGCTGGAGCAGTGGCTCAAGGCCTATAGCGGCACCCTGCTACTGATCTCCCATGACAGGGATTTTCTTGATGCGGTAACCACCCATATCGCCCACATCGAGCAGGAGTCGGTAGCGCTTTACACGGGTAACTACTCCGCCTTTGAGCGCACCCGGGCTGAGCGACTAGCCAACCAGCAGGCGGCCTTTGTCAAACAGCAGCGGGAAGTGGCTCATATTCGTAGCTACGTTGATCGTTTCCGTGCCCAGGCAACCAAGGCGCGTCAGGCCCAGAGCCGCTTGAAGGCCCTGGAGCGGATGGAGCTGATCGCCCCGGCCCATGTCGATTCACCTTTCCACTTCGCCTTCAAACCACCGGAGAAGTCACCCAACCTCTGCTGCGTCTTGAAAAGATGGATGCCGGCTACGGCGATATACGGATCATCAAACAGTTGAATCTCGGGCTCTCTCCCGGGGATCGTATTGGCCTGCTGGGACCCAACGGTGCGGGCAAGTCGACACTGATCAAACTGATCGCTGGTACTCTCGAGCCCCAGAAGGGTGAACGTGACACCGCCCAGGATCTGAAGATCGGTTACTTTGCCCAGCACCAGCTTGATCAACTGCGACCGGATCAGACTCCTCTGGAACACCTGGCCCGTCTCGACCGAAAAGCAAGTGAGCAGTCTCTGCGTAACTTCGTGGGTGGTTTTGGCTTCTCAGGGGAACGAGCTGAAAGTCCGGTCGCCCCCTTCTCCGGCGGAGAGAAGGCACGCTTGGTATTGGCTCTGCTGGTCTATCAGCGCCCCAATCTGCTGCTGCTTGATGAACCCACCAACCATCTCGATCTGGAGATGCGTCACGCCCTCAGTCAAGCACTGCAGGAGTATGAGGGAGCGATGGTACTGGTCTCTCATGACCGCCACCTGCTACGCACCACCTGCGACCAGCTGTTACTGGTGAATGATGGCAATGTCACTGAATTTAAAGGTGACCTGGACGACTACCCACGCTGGCTGGCTGAGAGAGAGCGCTATAGCACAACAACCAGCGATGCGGAGGAGAAGGAACACAGCGCCACTGCCCGCAAGGATCGGAAACGGCAAGAGGCGGAGCGCCGACGCCAACTGCAGCCCCTGCGCAACAAACTGAAAAAACTGGAGCAGCAATTGGAGAGGCTCAGTGACAGTCAGGCTGTACTGGAAAACACCCTGCTGAAGCGGAGATCTACGAAGAGCGGAACAAGACCCGACTGAAAGAGTTACTAACGGAGAAGAGTGGTGTTGACCGCAACCTCATTGAGACAGAAGAGTCATGGCTGCATGCAAGTGAAGAGCTGGAGCAGGCGGAATCTGCAATATTGGATGCCTGATGAAGCTCAGACTCAAACAGAAAAGGGCCGATCAGCAACAGCTGTGCTGACCGACCCATAGAGAGTGAAATGGGTTAAGACTGTATGGTATAGACCCAGATCAAGGTAGCTGCCGTTACCAATGACATGACCGCAACTGCGGTCACACCACATGTGAGACAAATATTGCCTAGTGTTCTTGTTACTCTACTCATAACTATCCTCCTTAGGAAAATTGAGGCCGGACAAGTCATCGGTTCCGGCGTTACCGCCGTATCGAATTAAAACCACTAAATTCGAGATTACCCAACCGACTGTCGAACCTTTTTATTACCTGCCCCTATCCTCTTCTCTACGGAAGTTGATAGACAAGGACATCGTATAACACCTAATTTTCGGGGATAAAAACCGCGAAAAGACAAACAGGTTACCGTTTAATAGCAAATAGCCATACAACATTCAATATTATTCACTATTTGCTTATAAGCATATGAAGATAGTAGCTATTGTCTGCAGGCAGCCAAACGCCGCTTCATTTCGGCTTCTCCCAACTCCCGCAACAGTTTTATATTCCGAACGGGAATAGAGCCGGGATCAGGATGGGATGCCACTGCAGACTCGAGGTCATCCTCAAGGATCAGGTGAAACATCGGGTAAGGTGAGCGGTTGGTATAGTTAGCGGGGTCGTTGTTCGTACAGCCTACAAAACGGTAATTCGGATGAAAACCGACGACCTGAATAATACCCGTGAGACCACTCTCCTCCAGTAGATACTCGACTACACCTAAAAAGTCGTTGAACTCATCAAACTCCTTCATCCCCTGAGAGAGAATCAGGAAGCCGGTCTGCGCCGACTCTTTATTCATTCCCTGAAAGCTATCCAGAGCATCGAGCATATCTTGAAACAGCGCCGGCTCCTCCTCTCCATCGGAAACTCTATAGAAGATCTGTTTTTTCTCTACCACCGGGGAAGCAAAAGGACAGAGATTCAGATCCACCACCACACTCTTTATCCAGCACTCTGTGGCTGCAATTACTTCTTGGCTATCCATCCAGCATCCCCCTTTATCCACCTCAGATAGAGGATAGCCTATGGATGAGGAGCTTGTACCAGGAGATCACTCATGTTTTGATTGAGCAAGTATCTGACTTAGGGAAGCTCTGAACAAGTCATGACCGATTGCCTTGCACTCAGTAGACGCAATATCTGTGTTGAAAATCTTGCTAATAGCCTGCTA
>MOXG01000061.1_pt1 | contig 22900 bp, 26 predicted proteins | sample 1471191 | NCBI WGS metagenome assembly MOXG01 (sample SAMN05806437, study PRJNA327811) | mollusc metagenome | isolation source: Phylotype C (NB3) bacterial symbionts from gill | host: Thyasira cf. gouldii | place: Canada: Bonne Bay, Newfoundland | collected 2010-08-19
TTTGTCCCTACCTGAATTTCTTTTGAAGTGGCAGGACCATTCTCAAGAAACTCCCTTACAGAAATTGACATGTCTATATATACTCGATCATTATGTCTAGAATTATGTCTAGAGTTTAAATTAATTAATTAATTATAAAACAATAACATAAGAGCATAAATAAGAGTGTAATTCACAAGTTATTGTCTAGAATAATAGTAATATAGCACATTATATTACATCAATGTAAGGAGAGCCGTTTTTTTGTGTTATTTTAGGATACATAAGGTAGCATACGACGAACAGTCATTAATAAGTTGCCCACTAAAAGCATCTAATAAGCGGGTAAAGTGCGACGCGGAAAAACGACGCGCGCCTTACCCTAGACGTTAAGCCTGCTTCTGACTAGTTTGAGACATTGTGATTGTGAGGTGATATCGAGACTAGACTTCGAAATCAGTCAGTTCACGTCCAGATTTTTACAGCTTAGCTAAGCTGCCTCTGCTTCGTCTTTATCTTCACTATCACGCAGCTTCCTGAGTCCCTCGATCCACGCCATTACCTCAGAGTGGAGCCACCTGTTGCTGTTTGAGGATACCGGAACAGGCTGCGGGAACGCCCCTTCTTTAACGCGCTTCCACAGCGTGGTTCTGCCAATGCTGGCGATTTCCATCGTCTCTTTTGTTGTCAGGAGTCTGTCTTCAGTCATATATATCTCTCTCACTATCCGTTCCCGGACGATAGTTGTTTGTATACTTGCTAATCTATGTTATGCCTCGCCAAAATCTTCATCAGGCCATCCGCAGTCTTCACAATAAGGCTCAAGGCCTCGCGGAAACTTCAGTCCTTCCCAGCTGTTGCACTGTGGACACCTAGCCTCCGTTTTCACGCGCTCTTCAATGGCTTTCCATGTCGGTTCGTATTCGGGCCAATCAGATTCCACTACTGCACATACAAGCGGCTGCTTTTCGGCCTGCTCACGGTAGAGCGCGACCTTCTCTTCTAACTCAATCAGTGCCGTTTTCTCATCAGGATCAAGGGCATCACAGACATCAGATACTTTCAGTACTGTGTATCGCTCCTCGCGCCGGAATACAGGCATAACAAGGCGTTCTTGCTGCGACTTGCTACCCTCTGCGTTTTTTTGATGTTCACTCATGTTGGTCAAACTCCGTTGTCTCTGATATTTCGGGAAATATTCACCGCAAGCCGCAAAACTTTTCGTTACGCGGCTTTAAGGTTTGGCCACTTGCCGCCGTTGGCCAGAATGCCGCGAATAGAACCGGCTTCATCATCCCAGCTGAATTTTCCCCAGTACCGCTTTTGGTGTGGAGCGCTCAGGCGGCAATGACTCATCCCGATGTCCAGTGCGACAACAAATGCAAAAAGCTCCCCTTGGCAGCTGACCACCTCGATAGAACACAACGGGTTGTCTGTGTCGTAAATCAAATTCCCGGTTTCATTTTCAATCTTCATTGTTATCTCAGCGCATCGATCAGGCTGGGGTTGTGTGTGATCGCTACCGTAACGATCCCGGCAATCAACGCCAGCCGCGCAGCAATAACAATCAATCGATCAAGCATTCTCTGGCCCCTGGATGCCGCCAAAGGCTTTGATCAGGTAGCTGATACACTCGCCCAGCTCGGCGGTCATGATGGACAGGTCAGCATCGAACCGGCTGGCGCTGTCATCACCTTCAATCTCGGCGGCTTGTTCGGCTACGATGTCGCTGAACTTGATTCGCTTGAGTGCCAGGTCGCTCTCGATGGTTGCGCTGATCTTATCCATCCAGGTGACGCGCAGCTTATCGACGGCTTTGCCTGCTTCGATGTGGGCGGCGACTTCATCGCTTTCCATGTCGTGGTGTTTGAGGGTGGCTTTGTCGCCTTCTGCCGGCAGCGCAAGCACTGCTTCGTCCTCCAGTTCAATACCGCCTGGGGTTGGCGGATCTGTCAGCCATCCGGTCATGACTGCAGAGTAAACGATAGGGTCAGACTCGATTGATCACACTTAAGGTTTTATTCTTATCGAAAAGAGATACATTTTACTGTGTAACATTACAATCAATTTAGACCGCTTTGGTCGTATTGTAGCCATCTAGCCAAAATCCCCTAATGTCCGCTCATGACTAAGAATATCGATCGAGTCTGACCCCAATGCCAGTAAGTTAAGCCATAAGTCGCTCATTACAAAGCACTTTTATAAGCCGAAAATCGATAGGGTCAGACTCGATTGATCATGACCCTATCGATTACGGAATCGTGACCGGCGATTACGGCGGCGTGACCGCTGATTACGGAAAATCACCCGAAATCGGTCACGATGAAACGGAATCAGTGGTCATGTTCGCCCGGAATGGGCGGTCACGTTGATGCGGAATATGCATGCCTGCCAATCGAGCCAGATTCTCAGTGGAGCGCTTACCTTGTAAGTACGGAATCTTTTCCTTGTCCAGGTAGGCTGGCAGATCTTGGCGGCTGGATAGGTTGAACTTAACCATCAGTTCAATTTCTGATATGAGTCTGTCCATAGGTGGTGTGCAGTATTAGAGTGCCCGCTATGCGGTGCCGGAATCAGCTTGCTCTTTTGTATTTTGTTTGAGGTAGGAAGTTTATGCTACACGCAAAAGAGCCCGCAACTGTGGTTGCGGGCTCTTTGTCTAGGCTTGGTAGGTTGGAATTAGCCGCAAGCTTTTTTAAAAGTTGTATCTTCAGCCTCAGTTTCTTTGTTCTCTTTAGCTTGTCTGCAGGCGGCCTCTCTAAGGATTCGTTTTTTCTCCGAATCTGCAAATCGAACGAGAACTTGCCTTATGAGCGGCTGATAACCGATTCCGTGAAGTGTCGATATCATTTTGAAGTCTTCGATGAGTGATTTTTGAAGACGAATTGAGATCATTTGAAGCTCAAGTGCATCGTCTAACGCCTCGATATCTATATCGGATGCAACTTCAATGAAATCTTCGTCACAACCTAATTGGCGGGCGTCCCACGCTTCGTTTGTGCCTTCGATTTTACGTTGCTTCTTCATTTTAATCTCCTGTAAGGCTCTATGCGCCTCACTTTATAGCCATATATGTAATGATGTCGCCATTGCATATTCAGCAGATACCCCTTATAGGTTTAACTCAAAAAACATATGAAAATTAACAAGCAAATTTCGAATAAATACGAATTTCTTCAGCATTTGCTTCATATGCTGTCTTGATTACGATTTTCCTATCCTTTGTTTGAATAAATACTACTTTCAATTTCGTTCCAAAGTTTGTTTCTGCAACGAACCAATTTGATGGTGGGTCCGTCAGGTGTTCTTCTCTGGTGTCTAGCAAAAATTTACCAAGTCGGTTGGCAAAGCATTGGAGGATATCTTCCTCTGTTATTCCGCCGTGCTTAGAGGAAAGCTTGTTCTTGACACCACTAGAGATAATTAACTTCATGGATGATAGGTGCCTTGATTCGCTGTATATACAAAAAGTAAATGGGTCTTCATTGGCAGTATAGGCGAAAATTGTGACAATTAGGGGTAAAAATGGGGAGAAAATCTGCTTATCAACACTGTCTATCCAGGCTGGAACAAGAATATACCTCAAAATCTAACTATTTGTATATACAGAATGTCAGTATTAATTGAATATTATTTATGGCTTGAGCTATCGTGCTCATAACAAGCCGATTGCACGCTACTCAGGTACTGGCTGTGGATGAGCAGTAACTGGTGCTTAACCTAAAGGCTCACCCCCCCCTGGGGGCTTCTAACCTGGGTTCATGTTGAGCCTTTTTTCTTTTCTGTAGCGGTACCCTTTAGTCGGTCAGTATTAGCTGATGGCTTCTCTTTTGAAGAGGGTGGCTTGTACGGAGGTGCCGGGCTGTATGTCCCATATCCTTGCGATGCTTTGGTTCTGACCAATTCCACCTGCTTTTTGTATCCCATGGCAGGCAACCTCTTTCCAATAATATTAACAGGCTGTGTGTAGCTGGTCTGAGCAGCTATGGTGAGGGCTGAATGGGCTTCAAACTGGCGCACACCGTAGCCCCAAAGAAAAAGGGTTAGCAGATACTAACCTGCTAACCCTTTTAGAATATGGCTCCTCGGGACGGGCTCGAACCGCCGACCTAGTGATTAACAGTCACCCGCTCTACCAACTGAGCTACCGAGGAATGTGTCGAGGCGCGTATACTAATCACCCCGCATCAGATGGTCAATAGCTGAAGGGAAAAAAATACTATCCACAGCTTATTGGGCTGCCATGGGGCTTGGTCTCGGATGACCGAGGACGGCCGGTTCCGGAGACGATAACATAGCGAGGAGGTAGTTCTCCGCCTGTGTCACATACAGCAAGGGTGGCATTGCTTCCACGGGCGCCGCCGTCCGGTTTGTAAGAGAGCTTTTTGCGCCCCGATGTTGAGTATATTCCCACCCGGCTGCTGCCGGCTGATAGATTCGCAGCAGTTGATCTTCTCCATCAATTACACCGTTGCCGTTCTCATTGGAGAAGATGATAAAGCCGTGGTGCCACTCGGTGGTCTTGAGGCAGGTGATGTTGTCATCGCTGGGGCAGAGGGTCACTTTGACCCGACGTGTTATCGCCTCGCTACGGGCCAAGTGCAGGCGTCCCACCATATCGTTAACTGCAGTGGTGACCGCTGTGCGTCCTATCAGGGTAGAGAAGGCGGGGCCTGCAGACGCAAAAAGGATGCCGCTGATCGCCAAAACGATCAGCAACTCAATCAGGGTGATACCGTAGAGACGGCAGAGCTTTTGTTGAGGAAAGATTCCCATAGCTGCACTCCTTGCATAGGAAGGGCGTTTTCCGTACACCCTGTGATTTTTATGGCTGTAACTGTACTCAAGTATTTAGCATTACAGTACAGCATGACTTTAAATACTACTCTGTGGTCGTGCTCAGTTCATGGGATATATCTGAAGGGAGAGTAGGAATTTTCTGACTTAGTCAAAATATTCCTATGAGGTGATCGCTATTGTTACATCAGACTGACGAGGGAAAATGGTTGGGGGGAGACGGTGTAGCGAATGGGGGGGCTAAAGTGAGGGATATAAACATAGAATCACCGCCACCCTGATGAACTCAGTGGTGACGGCGATTATTGTCTTAATTAGCCAAGGGCTTTCTCAAGCCGATCCAGTGCACTGATGAGGTTCTCCATGCTGGTGGCGATGGAGATACGAATATGGCCGGGGATACCGAAAGCTGATCCCGGCACCAGGCAACCCCTGCCTTTTCGATCAGGTGTTCGGCCAGATCCAGATCATTACTGACGCCGTCGATTCTCTTGATCGCCTCTTGTACTCCAGGCAGCAAGTAGAAGGTGCCATCGGTGGGTAGGCAGTTCACCCCAGGGATCTTGTTGAGGCGGTCCACAACATAGTCGTGACGCTCTTTGAAAGCGACCAGCATTTCACTGATGCACTCCTGGGGCCCTTCCAGTGCCGCCTGAGCCGCTACCTGGGATATTGAAACGGGATTGGAGGTGCTTTGGGATTGGACCTTCTTCATCGCCTTGATGATCTCTGCAGGTCCGGCGGCATAACCGATGCGCCAGCCGGTCATAGAGTAGGCTTTGGAGACTCCGTTAAGCACCATGCAGCGGTCGCGCAGTTGTGGGCAGGCGTTGAGGATATTGACGAAGGGTTCATCCACCAGCGGATATGCTCGTACATGTCGTCACTGGCAACGGTGACCCGGGGGTACTCTAGTAGTACCTCGCCCAGTGCGGCCAGTTCGTCACGGCTATAGGACATACCGGTGGGATTGGAGGGGCTGTTGATCACCACTAGTCGTGTCTTGTCGGTGATCGCGGCAGCCAGTTGGCTCGGGGTGATCTTGAAGTTCTGTTCCGGGCCGGCATGAACCAGTACCGGGATACCACCTGCAAGCAGGGCCATATCTGGATAGGAGACCCAGTAGGGGGCGGGTATCACCACCTCGTCACCAGGGTCAAGAATCGCCTGTGCCATGTTGAAGAAGCTCTGCTTGCCACCACTGGATACCAGAATCTCATCCATCTGATAGTCAAAGCCGTTGTCGCGCTTGAATTTTTCAATAATCGCTTTCTTCAGCTCAGGCGTACCATCTACCGCAGTGTATTTGGTAAAGCCGTTGTTGATCGCCTCAATGGCGGCCTGTTTGATGTGGTCGGGGGTATCAAAGTCCGGTTCACCGGCACCGAGGCCGATAATGTCTTTTCCTGCAGCACGCATCTCTTTAGCGCGGGCGGTTATCGCCAGGGTGAGTGAGGGCTTGACTGCCTGTACGCGGCTGAAAGTTTGCTACTCATTGTTCTCAAATCTCGATTTGAATTTATGATAGTCGGAAGCCTGGGAATGGCAGACTGAGACGGTGCTCAGAAAATCGCCGGTTCAGGGGCTCATTTTTTACTACGATAGCGCCTGGCTGGGCAAACTACACATAGCTTACGAATTCTGACCCATTCTATCAGGTGTATCGGTGGTCGCGACCTGTAATAATAACCAATTCATCGAAGCAGCAGAATACCCATGGCGAAAGAATTTCAGCTCGAGTCAGATTTCTCCCCTGCAGGAGACCAGCCGGAGGCGATCCGACAATTGCTGGAGGGGCTCAATGATGGCGAGGCAGGGCTCACTCTGCTGGGGGTGACGGGTTCAGGCAAGACTTTCACCATTGCTAATGTGATCCAGGATCTGCAGCGACCGACTTTGATTCTGGCTCACAACAAGACACTGGCGGCCCAGCTCTACGGTGAGATGAAAGCGTTTTTCCCCAATAACGCGGTGGAGTACTTCGTCTCCTACTACGACTACTATCAGCCTGAGGCCTATGTACCTTCGTCCGATACCTTTATCGACAAAGACGCCTCGGTCAACGAGCATATCGAGCAGATGCGCCTCTCCGCCACCAAGGCGTTGCTGGAACGGTCGGACACTATCATCGTCGCCACCGTCTCCTGTATCTACGGCCTTGGCGATCCCCGCTCCTATCTCAATATGGTGCTGCACCTGTCGCGTGGGGAGACCCTCGATCAGCGCGATATCATTCGCCGCCTCGCTGAACTGCAGTACAGCCGCAACGATGTGGAACTGCACCGCGCCACCTACCGGGTGCGCGGCGAACTGATCGATATCTATCCGGCGGAGTCCGATGGTGAGGCGGTGCGCCTGGAGCTGTTCGACGGTGAGGTGGAGGCAATCTCCCTGTTTGATCCACTCACAGGCGAGGTGCTGCGCAAGGTGCCGCGCTTTACCATCTTCCCCAAGTCTCACTATGTCACCCCCCGGGAGAAACTTCTGCAGGCGGTAGAGAAGATCAAGGTGGAGCTGAAGGAGCGGCTGGAACAGCTCTACAGCGTCAATAAGCTAGTGGAGGCCCAGCGCCTGGAACAGCGCACCCGTTACGATATCGAGATGATCATAGAGTTGGGCTACTGCTCAGGGATTGAGAACTACTCCCGCTACCTCTCCGGGCGCAAGTCGGGTGAGGCACCGCCGACCCTGCTCGATTACCTGCCGGAGAACGCTCTGCTGGTGGCGGATGAGAGCCATGTCTCCATCCCCCAAGTGGGTGGGATGTACCGGGGTGATCGTTCCCGCAAGGAGACACTGGTGGAGTACGGCTTTCGCCTACCATCCGCTCTGGACAACCGCCCCCTGCGTTTCGAGGAGTTTGAGCTAAAGACACCCCAGACTATCTATCTCTCCGCCACCCCTCGTGCGTATGAACTGGAGCACTCAGGGGCGGTAATCGAACAGGTGGTGCGTCCTACCGGTCTTCTTGATCCCGAGATAGAGGTGCGACCCGCCGGTACTCAAGTGGATGATCTGCTCTCCGAGATCAACCTGCGGGTGGAGAAGGAAGAGCGGGTACTGGTCACCACCCTCACCAAACGGATGTCTGAGGATCTGACCGACTACCTCAATGATCACGGCATCCGTGTGCGTTACCTCCACTCGGATATAGAGACCGTCGAGCGGGTGGAGATTATCCGCGATCTACGCCTGGGTGTGTTTGATGTGCTGGTGGGCATCAACCTGCTGCGTGAGGGTTTGGATATACCTGAGGTCACCCTGGTAGCGATACTCGATGCCGACAAGGAGGGTTTTCTGCGTTCAGAGGGGGCGCTGATCCAGACCATTGGTCGTGCTGCTCGTAATGTCAGTGGCAAAGCGATTCTCTACGCCGACAAGATCACCGGCTCAATGCGCCGTGCTATCGACGAGACCGAGCGCCGCCGTGTCAAACAGATGGCTCACAACAAAGCCAACGGCATCACCCCCAAGACGATCCGCAAGGCGGTTGCCGATATCATGGAAGGAGCCCGCCCAGGTGCTCCCTTGTCGGCTAAGCAATATGCCAAGGTTGCCGAAGAGGAGGCGGAGTACGCCGCACTCACCCCGGCGCAGATGGCAAAACGGATTAAAGCGCTGGAGAAAGAGATGTACCAACATGCCCGTGACTTGGAGTTCGAAGAGGCAGCGCGGGTGCGCGACCAGATTCATAAGCTGCAGGCGAGTGGGTTGCTGGCTTGAGTGTTTGTTAAAGAGGTAATCAGAGGGTACGGAGGAGACTACCGAGGTAGCAGTAAAAACTCCAGCGCCTTCTCTTTGCGGAGTAGAGGGTTAGTATGAGGGTCACTGTATCCACTGTATCCACTGAATCTCCAGTAATTCATTGTGCGGCTTGGGTAGTTGATTCTTTGGCCTGAAGTTTTATTGATTTTATACTCGAGCTTAACGGCTTCAAATATATGTGGTTTTCCTATCGGAGATTATCTGATAATTGTGTGCATAGAGCTCATGTCTATGTCGGTGGCAGCACCTTGGGTTTCACACTCTCGTCCACCGCTACATAAGTGATCGAGGCTTCGGCAATCTGGTGGTGTGAGCCAGGGTCACGGTCTCGTTGGGCAAACACCTCAACACTGACCCTTACTGAAGTTCGACCACGTTTCTCTACCTCGGCATAGCAGGAGACCAGATCCCCGACATAAGCGGGGGCGATAAACTGGAAGTCGTTTACCGCCACTGTTACAACACGGCCCTGAGCGACCTGCACCGCGATAATGCTTCCTGCTACATCGGCCTGAGACATAATCCAGCCACCAAATATATCCCCGGCAGGTTTGTGTCAGCAGGCATTGCCAGAACACGAATAGCCAGCTGGCGTTCGCCTGGGTTGCAAGTAGTGGCGGGTAAATCACCCATAAATATTTTCCGTTAACGTCAACTATTTTATATGAGACTAACGGAAAAAGGCCCTTGCTAGAAGGACTTTCTCCTCTTACCGACTCTGATTTACACTCTCGATTTGAGAAATGCCAATCTCCTTAAGGTTCGATGGGAAGGAGACCCCGTGCTGCATGAGGATTTTTCAGGATAGAACACCATGTGTGCGTTCTGTCGTTCTACGTAAAACTACGTATTCATGGGTGTGGTGACACGACTATCCACTCTTGTGCCGGTTTGGCACTATCGTTATCGCTGGAATATCCCGCCCGGAGACGGGTAGAAGAGATGATGACTACAAGAGAGGAAAACATCATATGTTGAAGCTCACATTTACTAAAAAGCTGATTGCTACGGTGGCTTGCGTTATGGCATTTGCTGCCCCGACGTTTGCTGCTGATAAGGTATATCGTCTGAAACTGGCCGAGACCTGGCCCTCCAATTTCCCTATCTTTGGTGATGCGACCAAGAACTTTGCCAAGATGGCAGAGAAGATGTCCAACGGTCGTCTGAAGATCACCATCGACTCCAAAAACAAGCATAAGGCGGCACTGGGTATCTTTGATATGGTCCGCTCCGGTCAATATGACATGGGCCACTCTGCTTCTTACTACTGGAAGGGTAAGGACGCCAACACCCTCTTTTTCACCACCATGCCCTTTGGCATGACCGCGCCTGAGCAGTATGGCTGGTTCTATTACGGCGGTGGTATGGAGTTGATGGAGAAGACATATGACAAACACAGTATTCTCTCCTTTCCTGGTGGTAACACCGGTAACCAGATGGGTGGTTGGTTCCAGAAAGAGATCAACAGTGTTGCTGACCTTAAGGGACTGAAGATGCGTATTCCTGGCTTTGCTGGTGAAGTTCTGGCGAAACTGGGTGCGAAGCCGACAAATATCCCCGCAGGTGAGCTTTACACTTCACTGGAACGTCGTACCATCGATGCTCTGGAGTGGGTAGGTCCTTCCCTCGATCTGCGCATGGGCTTCCACAAGATTGCGCCTTACTACTACACCGGTTGGCATGAGCCTGCCACCGAACTGCAGTTCATGATCAACAAGCGTGCCTGGAAAAAGCTGCCTGCTGATCTACAGGAGATCCTGCGTGTATCAATGCGTACGGCTGCCTATGACATGTATATCCACTCCTATCATGCCAGTGGTGAGAACTGGGCAACCATGAAGAAGGAGTTCCCTGATATCAAGGTTAAGACCTTCCCCTCCGAAGTGATTAGCGCGATGCGTAAGGCTAATGCCGAACTGCTGGCTGAGCGTGCGGCGAAAGATCCTATGGCTAAAGAGATCATCGATTCACAGGCTGCGTACATGGCGAAGTCTCGTGTTTGGACTGAGATTTCCGATACTGCCTATATTCAGAGTAGTAAATAAATTTCTACCTGAAAAACCGGCAGCCCAGGCTGCCGGTTTTCTTTCTATCTCAAGAGCGCGAATTACCCTGCGACCGCAGTAGGTGCATACCGTTACCTATATGCTTAGAATAAAGTTCGCTTGTCCCCCAGAGAGGCTCACTAATGTCACTGTTACGCCTGGAACAGATACTTGACCGTTTTTCAGATTGGTTAGGCATTCTTGCAGCCGCCCTGTTTGTGTTGCTGCTATTTAATGTCTTTTATGACGTTATCATGCGCTACATATTTAATGATGTTTCTATTGGGATGCAGGAGCTTGAGTGGCACCTCTATTCAATGATCTTTCTACTTGGTGTTCCCTATGCCCTGCGTCATGGCGGTCATGTTCGGGTCGACCTGATCTATGAACGGCTTAGCCTGAATAAACGTGCCTGGATTGATCTGTTTGGCACCCTTCTTTTTCTTCTGCCTTTACCGCTCTGGTTGCATGGTATGGGGTGAACTTCACCATTGAATCCTGGCAACTGGGCGAACGGTCCGGTGACCCCGGCGGCTTGCACTACCGCTGGTTGATCAAGTCGATGATCCCTATTGCTTTTACGGCAATGTTCCTGAGTGGTATCGGACTTGTCCTACACTCTATCAACACACTTCGCGGCCTGCATAAAGATGAGCTGGAAGAGACCCCATATATCGGTAGCAAATAGCGAGTAACAAAAAATGATCGGAATAGTAATGTTTTTTGTGGCGCTGGTACTGCTGTTGGTAGGTTACCCGGTCGCCTTTACCTTTGGCGGAGTCGCCCTCTTTTTTGGTGTTTTTGCTGAAGGCCCCGATATGTTTGCCTTCATGCCCTACCGTATCCAGTCGATCATGGAGAATACGGTTTTGATGGCGATCCCGCTGTTTATTTTCATGGGCATTGTGTTGCAGAAGACCAAGCTTGCTGAACAGTTGCTGGAGTCTATGGGCAAACTGTTTGGTGGTGTCCGGGGCGGTTTGGCTATCTCTACTATTCTGGTGGGTGCTTTGTTGGCGGCTTCAACCGGGGTGGTTGGTGCCTCAGTGGTGGCGATGGGACTCATCTCATTGCCGGTCATGCTTAAATACAACTATGACAAAAAACTCGCCTGCGGAACTATCTGTGCCTCCGGCACCCTTGGCCAGATCATTCCACCCTCAATCATACTGATTATTCTGGGTGATGTGCTCGGCATTCCTGTGGGAGATCTTTTCAGGGCTGCTGTTGCCCCTGGTGCCATGCTGATTGGTCTGTATATCGTATTTATCCTTATCTACACCTGGTGGAACAAGGATGTGGCTCCAGCCCTGCCCATGGATGAGGATGTTGGTGGTAAAGGCCAACAGGTCTATCAGGCGATGAAGGCCATCCTGCCACCTCTGATATTGATCCTGGTGGTGCTCGGTTCAATCTTCGCCGGTATTGCGACACCGACAGAATCCTCTGCCCTGGGTGGTGTAGGAGCGCTACTGCTTGCGATGCTTTACCGCAAACTTGAGTGGAAGATGGTGCTGGATAGCGCCCTCGAAACAGTTAAGGTGACGGCGATGGTGTTTGCCATTCTGCTCGGTGCCACCGCCTTCTCAATGGCCTTTACCTATACCGGCGGTGACATGATCATCGAAGAGATCTTGATGCAACTGCCAGGTGAAAAGTGGGGCTTTCTCATCCTGTCGATGCTGGTGATCATGGTTCTTGGTTTCTTTATCGATTTCGTTGAGATCTCCTTCATTATCGTACCAATGTTGGCTCCCGTGGCCGAAGCGATGGGTATAAGCATGCTCTGGTTTGCTATCTTGATTGCAATGAACCTGCAGACTTCGTTTCTGACTCCCCCTTTTGGTTTCAGCCTCTTTTATCTTAAGGGTGTGGCACCAGCAGGGGTGCGTACCACTGATATCTATCGCGGAGTGATGCCGTATATTTTGATTCAGATCTGTGTTTTGCTCTCCATTCTTTTGTTGCCGGCTTTTTACGGCTTGGCATAGCGTTAACAGGCCCTAGTTGAGTAACTGAATGTCACTCAAGATAAAGATCCTACTGCTCGCCCTGCTTCCGCTGGTGCTGGTGACCATTGTTATTACCATGATCAGTGTGAAGCAGGCGCAATCTCTGAGTGAGGAAGAGATCCAGACCTTTGAAGAACACCTGCTCGCCTCCAAGCGTAGTGAGCTGAAAAACTATGTCAGTCTGGCCCTCACCTCGATAAAGCACATCGTTAATGATGAGACACTGGATGAGGAGAGTGCCAAGGCAGAAATTAAACGTATTCTTAACGGTCTTACCTATGGCGATGATGGCTACTTCTTTGTTTATGACCGGCAGGGTGTAAATCTGGTCCATCCGATCCAGCCGCAACTGGTGGGCAACAACCTGTTCGATCTGCAGGACCGTGATGGCAATTACGTAATTCGTAACCTATTACGTCTGGCCGAAGAGGGTGGCGGTTTTTATCGCTATGTCTGGAATAAGCCTTCGACCGGTGAACTGGAAGAGAAGATCAGTTATGTGGTTCAGCTTAAGCGCTGGCGTTGGATGATGGGTACCGGTCTCTATATCGACGATATTGCGCATGAGGTGGCCAAGACACGGAAGCAGGTTCAGATTAATGTACGCAACACCTTTTTTACCGTACTGGTGATCCTTTCCGGTACTGTGGTTATCGTCATTTTGCTGGGGGTGGCGATTAATCTGCATGATGCCCGTCTTGCCAATACCCGCCTGCAGCAATTGGCGCATAAATCGGTGCAGTTTCAGGTTTCCGAGCGGCGACGTTTTGCCAGGGAGCTGCATGACGGTATCAACCAGATGATGGTCTCGGTGTTGTTTCGTATAGAGGCGGCAGCAACCAAACTGAAACGTTCCGATCCCACAGCAGAGGATGATTTGGATAAGGGGCACCGAACCCTGAAAGATACCATCAATGAGGTGCGCAGGATCTCCCATGACCTGCGTCCAAGTCTGCTTGATGATATGGGGCTCAAGGTCGCACTTAGCAGTCTCCTGGTCGAATTCTCAGAGCGCACCGGCATTGATACCGAGATTAAATATAAGCTTCCAGAAAAACGATTACCGGAAGATATTGAGATCACCTTCTATCGAGTTGTGCAGGAGGCGCTGACTAATGTCGAACGACACTCAAAGGCTGATCAGGTGATTGTTCGTGCGTGGCAGGTGGAAGGAATGACCTGGCTGGCCATTGAAGACAATGGTCGTGGGTTTAATATCGATAAGCAATCACAAGGCTCTGGCATTGGTGTCTGTAATATGCGCGAGCGGGTAGAGCTTTTGAGTGGTATCTGCCAGATTAACAGTGAGCCGGATCGTGGGACCACAGTAGAGGTTGGATTGAAACCGATGTTCTTCAGCGAGATAAGTGAGGCAGAGAATGGGTGATGCTAAGCCGATCCGGGTGATTCTGGTTGATGACCACCGATTAGTGCTCGATGGGATCATGGCACGACTAGAGTCCGTTGAAGATATTGAAGTTGTCGGGCAAGCCGGTAATGGCGCTGAAGCGATTGAACAGGTTGCAGAGAAACAGCCTGATGTTGTGTTGATGGATTTGGCGATGCCGGTGATGAATGGACTGGAGGCAACCAAAATACTGCACAAGGATTATCCTGAGACACGGATACTGATCCTTTCGATGCATGACAGTCGTGAATATATTGTGCAGTTGATGGAGGCGGGTGCCTCCGGTTATGTGCTGAAGGATGTCTCCTGTGATGAACTGGTCAATGCGATACGAACCGTGGATCAAGGCAACACCCATTTCTCGGCCGGTGCCTCACAATCCCTGTTTTGTCGTAGTGAAGACGTTCTAACTCAACGTGAGGAGAGCGTACTGAAATTATTGGCCGAAGGTAACAACAATAAACAGATCGCCCGCTTGCTGGATATTTCGGTTCGTACCGTGGAAAAGCATCGGCAGAATATTAAAGCTAAACTTGACATTACCACCACCAGTGGCTTAATCCGCTATGCAATCGAACATAATCTGGGTGGGCTTGGCTGAGGCACCGATAAATTGGATCCACCTTTCGGCGCAAGGTCAAAACTTGCTAAACGACCTTTTAAGGAACACAAAGAGAGGTTCCATCTACTGTTGCTGCCGGCCCCGATAGGCTTCCCGTATGATCTTATCGCGCTGCAACAGCATAGTTCGTATCTTGGGTTGGGCAACAAGCAGGGCATCAAGGTGTTCTCGATGCAGGCTGAAGAGCCTGCAGGGTGTAACCGTGACAACACCGGCATCTTTTGTACCATGGCCCATTAAGGCGCGCTCACCAAAAAACTCCCCTGCCATTAGCGTGCCCAGGTCATGGCGTATGCCTTCCTCCTCTCGGTTGAACTGAATAACTCCCCGGCTAACAAGAAACAGGGTGTCACTCACCTTGCCCTGGCGGATCAGGTATTCATTCTTACTAAGGGTAATGGGGTGTGTCAGTGCCGCAATTTGCTGCAGAGTGGCTGCATCAAGTTCAGCGAACAGGGGTACCTTGGTAAGTAGAATCAGGGGGTCGTCTTGGAGATACTGGACCGGCTGCCCCCTCAGTGCAGCAATCTGTTTCGATACATCTGCGGCCATGGATTCAGCTATGCCCTTGGGCAACATACCTCGCTCGGCCTGTTCTTCGGTCGTTTCCAATTCGGCCAGCAGGATAAGCCGCTTACCAAACCGCTCCTGCATCAGAGTGGCAAACTCGGGAAACTGCTCACTGACCTGTTGCAGTTGTTCAGACGACAGTTTGTTCCAGTTTTGGTATTTCTTCCGCACCTCATCCACGATGTCATCAGGTATCGATTGGAGCTTTGCCAATTCATCCAGGGAGAGCAGCACATGACCACTACCCTGGTAATGTCCCCAAATCTGTTCATAGTCACGAACGATACGTGACATGTGCATACGTTCGGCAAGAGGTCTTAACCACCTTGCATGTTCAACCAGGCGATAGAATCCCTGCTCTAGCATGCGGTGGATACGGTGGGAGTGGATGTGCTGAAAGGCGCCGCTGTAGCGCAGAGCATCGATCTGCATATTAAGTACAAGTATCAGCTCACGAAATGATCCCTCACTCAGGTGGCCCTTTTCATACATCCCTGTATATGCCGATTTTTCTTCAGTGAGCGCGCGCAGATAGAGTAGGTTGGTCTCTTGAGCCTGGGTCATCTGGTTATCCCGTAGCTCCTGAATGGACCTGCGCGCTTCTTCGATGGCCTGATCGCACTCAAGAATCAGTTGCCGGGCAATACGGCTGGAAAAAATGCCACCTTTTTGCAGTTCAGGCAGTCGCTCAATGGCACGCTGCTTGGATACCAAATCGCGTTCCAGAAAGGAGACTTGATCTGCCAATGGCGGGGTATCCAGACCGAGACGGTGCATCAGCGGCTCAATGCTTAGCCCCTGAACCACCAGAGTGAACAGTACGGCACCCATGACCAGGGCGACAAAGAGATCAGAGTGTTCAAACTCAGGTAGGCTCAGTACGATAGCCAAGGCAATGGCACCACGCAGGCCACCCCAGAACATGACGAATTTGTAGGTTGTGCCGATGGGGCGAGAACCAGGCAACCGGCCAACCAGCGGAATCAGAGTAAACATAATGGCGGCACGCGCCAGCATCATTGCCAACAACACCCATGCCAGCAGATCCCACGCCCCCAGTAGAGCTGACAGATCAACCTTCATACCTACCAGAAGAAAAAGCAAGGCATTGGCGATAAATGCCATCAGCTCCCAGAAGTGCTCAAGGTATATCCGTACAGAACTGGAGATACGGATGCGCCCCCATGTGCCAAGAGTCAGCCCCGCAGCAACCGTAGCCATGACGCCGCTGACATGTAACACCTCTTCAGCAAACAGAAATGAGAGGTAGGCCAGTGCTGTAGTCAGGCCTATCTCAACAAAAGGTTCAGATTCTACCCAACCGATGATTTTACTGGCCATGTAGCCAAGTGCCACACCGACAACGATGCCGCCAACGAAGAGGGTGAAAAAGCTGACAACCCCCTGAGTGAGAGCCTCACCACTGACCATGCCTGCGGCAAGGATACCGACCAGTATCTTAGCAATGACAATAGAGGTGGCATCGTTGAACAGGCTTTCACCTTCCACCAGCGTGGTAAGCCGACCCGGTGCGCCTACCTGACGAAACAGGGCTATCACTGCCACTGGATCGGTAGCACTTAGAATGGCACCGAGAAGCAGTGCAGCGGTCAACGGGATATCTGTTGCCATCCAAACAATGAGGCCGATCAGGCCGGTTGAAATGAGAAGGCCTGGTACAGCAAGAGTGAGTATGGGCGCCAAATTATGGCGCAGTTGGCGTGCATCCAGATTGTAGCTGGACTCAAAAATCAGTGTGGGTAGAAATACGAATAGAATCAAGTCTGGAGAGATGCTCAACTGCTCAAAGATCTCCAGTTGAGCAGGGTAGACGTTATGCAGTTCCGCAAGGGCAATACCCACCAATACCAACACCACGGTGAAGGGTAGCCGGGTCTTCTTGGAGAAGACCAGTATGGCTAGAGCGATCAGCAGTAGTGAAAAGACCGCCCAGATGACTTCAGCTATATGAGAAGCGTGTTCCATTTAATCATCAAAAGTCTCAGAAAGTGCCAATACAAAAGTACTTGAAGAGAGAGAGTATTTGTCGACAGCTCATGCTCTCAATCATAGCCAAGTTTCCCGCTTGATTTTTTAAAGAGAAATAGGACACTTATTGAAACACTGAAGATCAATTTTTCTCTCGTGTTTATTTGTGCCCATTCGTGGCTGACAACACCCCATCTAAAACGCTACTCCGCCCGCAACGAATCCACCGGATTTAACCTTGCAGCCTGCCATGCCGGCGCCACCCCGGCGATCAGACCGATACCGGCGGCAACTCCTTCAGCTAGCAATACGTAACTCCAGGGTGTATGAATAGGCAGGGCGGGAACGGCCACTCCCAGAAGCCAGGCACCACCGGCGCCGATAATCAGCCCAGCCAGTCCACCGAGCTCGCCAGTACCACCGCCTCACCCATAAAGAGCAAAAGAATATCGCCTTTGCGGGCGCCAATGGCGCGTAGCAGCCCCACCTCGGATTGCCGTTCGGTCACCGAAATGGTCATTATGGTCATAATGCCGACACCGCCCACCAACAGGGAGATACCTCCCAGCGCACCCACCGCCAGGTCAGTATGTTGAGCACATCCCCCAGGGTATTGAGCATCTGATCCTGGGTGATGATGGTGAAGTCCTCACTGCCGTGACGCTGCTTCAACAGCTCACGGATTCGTTCGGCTAAAACCTCGCTGTCGCTGCCCGGACTGTAGAGCAGATCTATCTCCATCAGGCTGTCCTGGTTGAACATCGCCATCGCTTTTTGGGTGGGGATGTAGGCGGTGTCATCCATATCAAAGCCCAGTAGCTGCCCCTTTGACTCCATTACTCCCAACACCCGATAGGTTTCCCCACCGATGCGCACCCGTTTCCCCAGGGGGTTGCCCGGTCCGAGCAACTCCTGGCGCATCTTGCTACCCAGCACCACGAAGGGGCGGGGGTGGGCGGAGTCATCCTTTGGCAGAAAACGCCCCAGTGTCGGTTTCATACTCCAGACGCTTGGTACCTCGGAACCGACGCCGAGGATCATGCGCGGCGTGTGTGCTTGCCGTACTCCACGGCGGCATTGCCCTGGATCATCGGCACCACCGCCTGAATGCGTGCGAGACGCCCCAGCGCCTCGGCATCATCCAGGCTCAGGGGGCGCACATTGTTGACGATAGCGCCGGAGACGCCAAAGGTGCCGGCCTTGCCAGGAGCGATGGCGATAAGATGGGTGCCGAACTGGGTAAACTCCCCCAGTACAAATTTATGAATCCCTTCTCCAATGGAGGTGAGCAGCACCACAGCGGCAATACCCACGGCGATACCGAGGGCGGTGAGAAAGCTGCGCATGCGGTGGGCGATGACCGAACCGAGTGAGAGTCTGATGAAGTCATCTATCAGCATGGTTAGCGTCCCGACAATGCCTGGATTGGATCGAGCCGGGCGGCCCGTTTTGCGGGCAGCACACCAAACAGCAGGCCGGTGAACAGTGCCACCACCAGGCGGCCGCCAGTGCCCACAGCGGGACACTGAGTGGGAAGTCGGGAAACAGCCGGTTCAGTCCCCAGACACCACCATAGGCGATGGCGACCCCCACCAGCGCACCCAGAGTGGAGAGCAGTCCCGCCTCCATCAGAAACAGTCCGAGAATCTGTCGCTGTGAACCCCCCAGCGCCTTCAGCAGCCCGATCTCCGCAGTACGCTGTGATACTGCCACCAGCATCACATTCATGATCAGGATGCCCGCCACTCCCAGGCTGATGGCGGCGATACCGCTGACGGTGAAGGTGAGCGCCTGAAAGATCTCATCGAAGGTGGAGAGAAGGGCATCTTGCGCGATAACAGTGACATCCTCCTCACCGTTGTGCCGCATCCGCAAAATATCGGTAGCCGCCTGCTTGGCTTTTGGAATCGCCTCGCGGCCGTTGGCCTGGATCAGCACCCGGAACAGCGATTCGGTATTGAACAGGCTCTGTGCCCGGGAGACCGGGATGATCGCCAGATCACCCACATCCATCCCCAGAGACTCGCCCATGGGTCTGAGTACACCGATCACCCGAAAGCGACTGTCGTGAATTCTGATCCATTGCCCCAGCGCCCGCTTATTGCCGAACAGCTCCTGCCGTAAAGTGGTGCCGATGACGGCGACGGCACCGCCACGGGTTGGTTCCCCCGGTGGCAAAAACTCACCCAGCGCCATCTCCAGATTACGTACCGGTAGCAACTCGGCGGTGGAGCCCATGACGGTGATCTCCCGTTCCAGTTGCCGGTAAGAGACCGGGGCGGAACCGATAACAATCGGTGCCACCAGACGCACCGCACTGCTGCGTTTTAGCGCCAGGGCATCCCCCAATGTAAGTTGCTCGGGTGTACCACCCACCAGCGGCGGTGCGGCGCCGGTGGTTTCGGTGCGCCCGGGCATCACTACAAGAAGGTGGGTGCCGAGGCCGGAAAACTCATTGCTGACATAGCGCCGTGCGCCCTCACCGAGAGCGGTCAGCACCACCACCGAACCGATACCGATGGCCATCGCCAGCAGCATCAACCAGGTACGCACCTTCGCGCCTGTCAATGCGTTGCTGGAAAATTTCAGTGCGTCTTCAGTCAGCATCGGCCTGCAACCTCATACCTCCCCTCCAAACACCACAAAAAATCCTACCCATCCCTCACAATCGCCCCATCCACCATGTGAATGCGGCGTCTCGCCCGCTCACCAATCTCCGGGTCATGGGTCACCACCAACAGAGTAATTCCGCTACTGTTGAGTGCTTCAAGGGTCTTTACCACATCATCACCTGATGATTTATCCAGGTTGCCGGTGGGTTCGTCAGCCAACAGAATCACCGGTTCCATAATGGTGGCCCGGGCAATGGCTACGCGCTGACGCTGACCGCCGGAGAGCTGATCGGGGCGGTGCGATCCGCGATCTCTCAATCCAAGTTCATCAAGGGCTTTGGTGATGCGCCGCTCACGCTCCTCGCTCTCCACTCCGGCCAGTACCAATGGCAGGCCGATATTCTGTGCTGCCGTCAAACGTGGAATCAGATGAAACGCCTGAAAAACGAAGCCGATACGATCACGCCGTGCTTTAGCCAACTGCTGTTCTGTGAGGGTGGTGGTATCGGTCCCGTCAAGCAAGTAGCTGCCGCTATCGGGGCGATCCAGCAGGCCAAGAATATGCAGCAGAGTCGACTTGCCCGAGCCCGACGGTCCCATGATGGAGAGGTAACTACCGGCCTCCAGCTCAAGATCAACCGCTTTCAGGGCGTGGACGGTCTCATCCCCCACCTGGAACTCTCTATTGATGCCCTCAAGCCGGATCATTTCTCCAGTTCCGCCAGAGCGCCATCCTCTACGCCGTCCCGGTCAACCGAGGTGACCACCAGATCACCCACGGCCAGCCCCTCCAGCACCTCTGTAGCATCCCAGTTCGACATGCCGGTCTTGATCTCACGCAGCTCAAGCACACCTTCATCCGGGAGAAATAGATAGACCTTGTCTCCCTCCAGTACCGCTTCGGTGGGGATGCGCTGGGTATCCTTGCGCAGATCGAGAATAACCTCCACATCGGCAGAGTAGCCAGCCAACAACTCCTCGATATCTTTGGGATTGGTGAACTCCACCTCCACCTCTACTGTGCGGGCCTGTTTTTCCAGATCAAGCACATAAGGGGCAATACGTCGCACGGTGCCGGGGAAACGCCGATCATCAAAGGCATCCAGGTTGACCCGGGCGATCTGGCCGACACTGATCTTAGGTGCATCCACCTCGTCGATCGGTGCGGCAACATAGAAGCAGGTGGTGTCGATCAGGTCCACCGCAGGGGGCGTGGGAATACCGGGAGGTGAGGGGGTGACATACTCACTCAGTTCGCCGTTGACCTCCGCCACGATACCGTCAAACGGTGCAATCAGGCGGGTGCGTTCAAGCTGGGCGCGTATCACCTCCACGCGGGAGGTCGCGACCCGGTGGCTGGCGTTGGCCGATTCACAAGCCGCCAGCATCGCTCTGGCTTCAGTCTCCACCTTATCCACCGCCTCTTCCGAGATAGCACCGCTCTTGCTCAGCCGCGCCAGCCGGTTAGCCTCACGACGGGCCACGTCCGCTTGGAGGCAGGCGCTACGGGCGTTGGCGCCGGCTGACATCGACTCAGCCTGGTTGAGCTCTATTTCTGCCATCAGATCCTTGTTCCAAAGTGCCAGCAGCAGTCTGCCCGTTTTTACCCGATCACCTTCATGGATGTTTAGCTCCGCAATCTGGCCGCCAATACCGGGTGATAATCTGGCACGACGGCACGCCTTCACCGTACCCGCGCGGTATTTGCCACTGTCTCCTCTACAACTCCTTTCTCGACCGCCTTCACCACAACCGTGATGGGCTCCTCCCGACTGCTGTACCAGATGACGGCAGCCAGACCACAGCCTAGCAGCAGGAATATGATTAAGAGTTTTGGTCTGCGGGTCATGTAATGTTCCTTGGATATCCTTGGTTAGGATCGAATGTTGCCGTACTGGGAAGTTATTAGTGGTTTTCTGTTGTAGGAGCGACTTTAGTCGCGATGAAGTTTGGCACAATATCAAATTTTGCTGCCACACCGGTCGCGACTAAAGTCGCTCCTACGGTAAAAATGAAAACCACTTAGACAACACAAGCACGACTTAACTTCATCTACCTAATTGAGTATAGACGCCCACACCATTTGGGTGCTTGATCCGTCAGTTGAAAAAAAATAGTTCCAACTATTGCCCTCGGGTCTGGGGCTGTGTATTATTCGGCCCCTCATTAGGCGCGTAGCTCAGTTGGTTAGAGCACTACCTTGACATGGTAGGGGTCGTTGGTTCGAATCCGATCGCGCCTACCAAATACAAAAACCCGATCCTTGTGATCGGGTTTTTTTCGTTTCGCATTAAATTCGTAGAACTTCAATGGTGATTTTCAGGCCTCTTCTGTAGTCATTCATCCGCCCTCACCCAGGGTGTGTTGGGCCTATTCAAACTCCATCTGAGTAAAGACGGCCTGGGCGTTGCGGCCAGCGATCTGCTCAAAGATCTCAAGGTAACTGAAACGGGACTGATCGATTTTGACGGCTTCGAGTACATCACCGTCATTCTCGATCAGTTTACCTATTTCGTGGCGAAGGAAGATGAGATAGTCATAGGTATCCGCTTTGGCTCTCTCCAGTGTGGTGGCGCGGCCATGGCCGGGGATGACGTGCTTTGGTTTGTAGCTCATCATCTCTTCAAGTACCTTTACCCAACTCGCTGTATTCTGCGCCGGGCCTGTGCCGAGGGCGCGCTCTGTGAATACGATATCACCGGTGAACATGACGCTCTGTTGTGGCATCCAGATGAAGATATCACCATCAGTGTGAGCGGGGCCTGCGTATATCAGTTCAAAGTCAAAGCCACCGAATTTTAGGATCATGCGCTCTTCAAAGGTCTCATCCGTATAGTATTCATCGGTTCCCTCAAGTACGTCTTTGCCCAATAACTGGCCGAGGCGGAAAAAGTGATCGTTGGTACGACTACGCTGATCGGCAACAGTCGCTTCGGCGGCAATTATGCGAGCACCCTTGGCCTTGAAGTAGCTGTTACCAAGCCAGCGGTGATCCTGTACACCGCTGTTGATCACAACCTTGACCGGTTTGTCGGTGATGGTGCGGATTGCCGATCAAGCTGTTCAGCGCCTTTGTAACTGCCGCCGGGATCAATGAGCAG
>MOXG01000062.1_pt1 | contig 22628 bp, 26 predicted proteins | sample 1471191 | NCBI WGS metagenome assembly MOXG01 (sample SAMN05806437, study PRJNA327811) | mollusc metagenome | isolation source: Phylotype C (NB3) bacterial symbionts from gill | host: Thyasira cf. gouldii | place: Canada: Bonne Bay, Newfoundland | collected 2010-08-19
CCGGCATCGGCCAGCGCATCTTCATCGGCGCTGACGGTGACATCGACGGAACCTGAAGTCTCACCCGCTTCAATGGTAATGGTCTCGCCATTATCCAACGTCACGGTGACATCGGTGGCTGGGGCATTATCTACAGAGGCGGTATAGGTAACAGTCCCACCGGCTTCGGTGATCTGACCGGTGGTGTCGAGTGAGACGGTGGTGGTGTCGAGAGTATCGACCACATCGGTGACCGCTGCCGTATCATCCACAGCGAGGTTCTCAAAACCACCGCCGCTGGCCGAACTAATCGACGCACTCATACTGCCGGCATCGGCCAGCGCATCTTCATCGGCGCTGACGGTGACATCGACGGAACCTGAAGTCTCACCCGCTTCAATGGTGATGGTCTCACCATTATCCAGTGTCACGGTGACATCGGTCGCCGGGGCGTTATCGACGCTAGCGGTATAGGTAACGGTCCCGCCAGCTTCGGTGATCTGTCCGGTGGCATCGAGTGAAACAGTCGTAGTATCGAGAGTATCGACCACGTCGGTGACCGCTGCCGTATCATCAACGGCAAGGTTCTCAAAACCACCGCCGGAGGCTGAACTGATCGAGCGCTCATGCTCCCGGCATCGGCAAGGGCATCTTCATCGGCGGCAACCACTACATCCACAGAACCGGAAGTCTCACCGGCTTCAATAGTGATGGTCTCACCGTTATCGAGGGTGACAGAGACGTCAGAGGCGGGAGCGTTATCTACAGTTGCGGTATAGGTAACGGTCCCACCGGCCTCGGTGATCTGACCGGTGGCGTCGAGTGAGACGGTGGTGGTGTCGAGAGTATCGACCACATCGGTGACCGCTGCCGTATCATCCACAGCGAGGTTCTCAAAACCACCGCCGCTGGCTGAACTGATCGACGCGCTCATACTGCCGGCATCGGCCAGGGCATCTTCATCGGCACTGACGGTGACATCGACGGAACCTGAAGTCTCACCGGCTTCAATAGTAATGGTCTCGCCATTATCGAGGGTGACGGTGACATCGGTAGCCGGGGCGTTATCCAACGAGGCGGTATAGGTAACAGTCCCACCCGCCTCGGTGATCTGAGCGGTGGCATCGAGAGAAACAGTCGCATCACCGAGAGATTCAACGATATCGGTGACTGCCGGGGTGTTGTCGATGATGACGTTCTCAAAATTACCGCCGTTGATCTCGGTGATCGAGGCGCTTAAAGAGGTGCTGTCAGCCAGGGCATTTTCAACTGTGGTGACGATGACTGCCACCGAACCCTTAATCTCACCGGCTTCAATGGTGATGGTCTCGCCATTATCGAGGGTGACGGTGACATCGGTCTCGGGTGCGTTATCCACTAAGGCGGTATAGATGACGGTCCCACCGGCTTCGGTGATCTGAGCGGTCGCATCAAGTGTGACGGTGGTGGTTCCTTCTCGGAATGAGTGAGTTGCCTCGTCCTTTGCTTCCTGCTCTGCTCCAGCTCCCCTTTTGTGGGGGACATCCGGCATTGCTACGTCATTCTGAGCAAGCTCCAGGTGATCCCTGCCCAGCAGTTCATCTTCCCCCTGGTCCCTGTGGCTCTGGACACCGTCACGGCCAAAAAGCTCTTCAGTCGCTTTTTCGCGTTGCGCGCGGGTTTTCTGCTCGTCTTGGCTATCTTCAGCCATGGTAACACCTCAGTTTTTCGGATACGGGCTGTGTTAGTCGATAAAGTCCCAGGAAAGAGGATGGGACGCACTTACGCAATAACACTCATTTCAACTAAGAGTATCGGCAGATCGAATTAACACTTTAGAACAGTAGGGTTCTGCCGATTAGTAGAGTGTGACCTAGTTCATAGTGGATTTTTTGATGTACTATTGCCGGAGCGGTATTCCTAAACGAAGAGTTATGAATCGCATATAAGAATGGCTGATAGAACAAAAATAAACTCAACTGGCTCAGCTCAATTTCGTATTCCCACCAGCTGGCGGCGTCCGGATGTACTGTTGGCTTCCCTCGGTATCAATCTCCTCGCGATGATGATGCCAATGGTTGTCCTCCAGGCCTATGATCGGATTATCCCCAATCAGGCGATGGATACCTTTGTCATTCTGCTAATTGGAATGCTTGGGGTGATTGTCATCGAAGCCATGCTGCGGGTATTTCGGTCCGTTCTATTGGCCTGGAGCGGCGCTCGTTTTGAACACCGTGAGAGTATGCATGCTATATCCCATGTCCTGCATGCGGATACCCTTGCTTTCGAGAAGGATCCGAGAGGCACCTATCTTGGCCGTATGCAGTCGGTAGAAGAGATTCATCAGTTCTACTCTGGTCAATCGATGTTGCTGATGATGGATTTTCCATTTGTGATTATCTTCCTCGGACTGATCTGGTTTATCAGCGGTGATCTGGTGATGGTGCCGGTTACGCTGTTGATACTCTTCGCCTGCGCCTCCTTCTTTCTAGGCCGAAAGCTGCACCATGCGTTGCGGGCACGCCATAACACCGACCTGCATCGGCAGAACTTTCTTATCGAATCACTGATCGGTATTCATACCATCAAAGCGATGGCGATGGAGGCGTTGATGATGCGCCGTTATGAGCGGCTACAGAAACAGTCAGCCGAAAGTGTCTATGAACTTGCCCACATTAATAGTGTGGTACAGGGATTCGGCGCCACCTTCTCACAGATATCGATGGTGAGCTTCGTCAGTCTAGGTAGTCTGTCTGTGATTTCGGGTGATCTCTCAGTCGGTGCTCTGGCTGCCGGCACTATGCTCTCCGGCCGCGTGTTGCAGCCTGGGCTGAAGGCGATGGGGTTGTGGACCCAGTTTCAGAGTGTCCGCCTCTCCATGGAGAAGTGTGAAGAGCTGTTTGGCCTGCCGCTAGAGGTCTCCGGTGAGTATGCCGGGCCTGAGCCGGTTGATGGTCGGATCACTCTGGAGAATGTACACTTCAAGTATCCTACACAGGAAACCCCCTTGCTTAAGGGCATCTCACTGGAAATACCCGCCGGTGGCTCCGTCGGTATCACGGGCAACAATGGCGCTGGCAAAAGTACACTGATCTCTCTGTTGACCGGCTTTGTCCACCCTCAGGAGGGGCGGATTTCTCTCGATGGGCGTGACCTCAGGGAGTACGAGCAGGAGTTTCTGCGTGCCCAGATCGGTTATATGCCTCAATACGGCATGCTTTATGAGGGCACCATCCTCGAGAATATGACGCTGTTCAGGGAAGGGGAGGCGATGGATCAGGCAGCAGAGATCTCCCGTGTCCTCGGCCTGGATGAGATCATCGCACGTCTTCCCAACGGACTCGATACTCAGATTGGCGGCGCAGCGGTGGATACTCTGGCCGAGGGCGTTCGCCAGAAGATCGTGATGGTGCGTTCCCTGATTGGTCATCCAAAGTTGATCTTGTTTGATGATGCCAATGCCAGCTTCGATATTAAGAATGATGGCAAGCTGATGACGGTGATCAAGGATATGTTGGGTAAGCGTACGTTGGTGATCGTAACCCACCGCCCCTCTTTTTTGCGTATGTGTGACCGCCAATTTGATCTGATTGACGGCCTGCTTGTAGAGAGAAAGCAGGGCACACTGAACGTGTCATTCAATCGCCCAGGTTGAGACAGGAGATAGGGATGGGAGAGAGCAGAGACAACATACCCCCGATTCTCAGCGAACAGCTGGCTGATGCGCTACGCAGTGACCGGCCTGAAGGCTGAAGACATCATCACTCTTTGCCGTGGCCCTTATGCCGTTGCTAAAGGCACTGGTTGGCACCAGTACGCCCGAGAGGTCATAGAGGCACTTCCTCACTTCTCTGAAGGGCTTGACCTGGTGAATATGCGCAATATTCTGGCGCGACTCGGCTATGAGAGCACACCCCACAAGATGCGGTTACGGGATATCCAGGCTGAACTCTATCCCTGCCTCTATCTGGGTGGCTTCGGTGAGGTGTTCGTTCTGATTGAGCGTAGCGGAGACGAGATTACTCTGTTCGATGCAAAGACAGGCGAGACGCGGACATCACCAACCCTCCCGACTCGCGGCACTGCTTATCTGTTTACCGATATTCGTCCCGGCCATGGCCATATACCTGCAAAGAGTCCCGAGCCCTGGTTTACTACCCTGCTGCGCCGTTTTCAGCGCCTGATCATTCACCTGATGTCGATGACCCTCCTGATGAACCTGGTGGCGATGACGGTACCGCTGTTTATTATGATGGTTTACGACAAGGTGATTGGTGCAGAGTCAATCAATGCACTACCGATGATGGTGGGTGGAATCGCTTCAGCACTTGGGGCGGATATGGTACTGCGCTATCTGCGTGCGCGACTGATCGGCACGGTGGCCGGACGCTTCGACTATCTTATCGGTGTTGAAACCTTCAATCAGATACTCCATCTGCCCCCCCTGTTTACCGAACGCTCCACCATGGCATCACAACTGTCGCGGCTGAAGCAGTTCGATACGGTGCGAGACTTCTTTACCGGCCCGAATGCTTCGCTGCTGCTGGAATTGCCCTATGTGCCACTATTTATTCTGGTTATCTGGCTGATTGCCGGGCCGGTTGCTTTTGTGCCGGTGGTAATGCTGGTGGTCTATATTATTTTTGGTCTTCTCTGGTTGCCCGCCAGCGCCAATGAGGGGATGCGCGCCAGCCATTCGCGTGCAGAAAAACAGCGAATGCTGATCCAGACACTCAATGGTCGTCATGAGATAAAGGGCGTCGGTGGAGAGACCACTTGGGTACAGCGCTTCCGTGAACACTCGGGTGAGTCGGTCACCGCCAACTACCACACCACAGTCTCCAATGCGGTGATCAACGCATTTGCCCAGGCCGCTATCACACTTTCCAGTCTCGCAGTTCTGGCTATCGGCACCTATTCAGTAATGGTCGGCTCGATGACGGTTGGTGCTCTGATCGCCACCATGGCGCTGATTTGGCGGGTATTGGCGCCACTGCAGAACGCCTTTCTCAGCTTTAGCCGCTTTGAACAGGTGGCGGCGGCAATCCGGCAGATCAATCAGTTGATGCGTCTTGAGGTGGAGCGCCACGGCGGCCAGTCAGCGTTGATGCTCACCGAACTGAAAGGGCGCGTCAAGTTAGACCGGGTCAGCTTCCGTTATGACCCCGCCAGCGATCCGGCACTGCTCGGCGTCTCCTTTACCATCGAACCCGGTGAGATGGTCTCCATCAGCGGTGATACCGGTTCCGGCAAATCGACGCTGGTAAAGATGATCGCCGGTATGTATAAACCTCAGGCAGGTGCTCTCACCCTCGATGAGTTCGATATACGCCAGTTGAATGCAATGGATCTACGTCGTGCCATTGCCTATGTACCTCAAAGGGCTCAGCTATTCCACGGTACCATTGCCCAGAATATGCGCCTTAATAATGTGTTGGCCACCGATGATGAAGTGGCTGATGCCGCCTCACAGGCGGGCATACTAGGGATATTCTAGCCATGCCTGACGGCTTTGATACACGTATTGGTGACAACATTATTGCACGCCTGCCCCCAGGATTTGTCAGAGGGCTATCCATGGCCAGGGCATTTTTACGCAGTGCCCAAATATTGATTCTGGACGAGCCTGGTGCCTCACTGGATATGGATAGTGACAACAGATTTGTGGAACAGATCAAACGGCTGAAAGGCAAGCGGACCATTATTATGGTTTCTCATCGTCCCAGCCATATTCGGTTGGCTGACAAGGCAATTATTATGGAACACGGCACTGTAGCCTTTGCCGGCAATTCCGATGAGGCGGTTGATATTCTTTTGGGGAGAGTGGCATGAAAGAAGACAGCATCGTATTTGCTGAAGAGAATACCACCGGCGTACCCAGGGCACGGGCGCGGTTTCTCGCCCAAGCCATAGAGCTGGAAGAGGGAGAGCCGAGGTACATCATTCCGGTAGCGGTCTTTGTCAGCATCTTCCTGCTCGCATCACTGGTGGTCTGGGGTGGCTTCATCTCCGTCAATGAAGTGGCTATTGCAGAGGGTGAAGTGATACCGGCAGGCCTGATTCATAATGTCCAGCACCTGGAAGGCGGCATCGTAGACAAGCTACACGTGCGTAATGGTGACCGCGTGAAGGAGGGTGACACACTGATCAGCTTTGATCCCTCTGCTTCTGAGTCTGAGCTGCAACAGATGCTTACGCGCCAGGCGGGGCTTCAGCTCCAGGGAGAGCGTTTGCAAGCGCTGGTGGAGAAGAGAGATCCAGACTTCAGCAAAGTAGGGGAGAGCTATCTTGATCTGGCGGAGAAGCAGCGAACCATCTATCTCGCCCAGGTGTCTCGGCAGGAGAGTGAGTTAGCGGTAGTCGATAGCAGGGCAATCAACGGCGCTCTGAGCTGACCCGCCAGCAGAATCAGGTGGCTGCACTGCGCAAAGAGTTGAAGATCTACAAGGAGCAGGTTGAGATCCGTCAGGCCCTAAGCAAGAAGGGGACAGTATCACGGACTGAACTGCTGGCCTCCCAGTCACGCCTTGCAGAGGCTGAGAGTGAGATGCGCAGAACAGTGGACGGCGTTGCCGTGGCGCGGACTGCGATAGAGGAGAGTGAGCAGCATCGTCTGGAGATATTCTCCCGCTCCAACCAGGATGTGGAGTTGGAAGCAGGTACGGTGGCCAATGAACTGGCCGAGGTGGAAGGGACCTTGATTCGGCTGCGTGACAGGGTGGCGCGGCTGGAGTTGCACGCCCCGGTCTCCGGTATTATTCAGGGGTTGGTGGTGAGCAGCAGCAGTGCGGTGGTCTCTCCCGGCCAAGTCATAATGCAGGTGGTGCCGGTGGAGGATGAGCTTATTGTCGAGGCAAGGATTCAGCCTCAGGATATCGGCCATGTCCACACCGGTCAGACGGCAAAAGTGAAGTTCACCAGCTACGATACTTCCCGCTTTGGTAGCTTGGAGGGTACGGTCAACCGTATCTCCGCCTCCACCTATCTGGATGATGAGCGTAATCCCTACTATCGGGCCGAGCTCAAACTGGAGAGGAATTATCTGGGAGGCGATCCTGCGCAGCTGAAAATTCTGCCGGGGATGACGGTGACGACGGACATTCGTACTGGTGAGAAGACCATACTGGACTACCTGCTGAAGCCGGTCACCCGCGGTTTCTCCAATGCATTCAAGGAGCGGTAGGGCAAAAGCTCCCAAGTGCAAACCGGCGTTACCGCAGGTTGGACTTGGCACCTCAGTCCAATTTATATAGCCCCATATTCCCGCGTTTACATGTGGGGATGGGTATTACCGGGGTATTTTTCAGGGATTCTCTTGCAGTATACGTTTGATCCCCTCTGGGGTGACTCGGCTGCCCAGTTTGAGCATCTTCCTCGAGATCTCCTCTTCTGACTTGCCCTTTTTTGCCATTTTCTGAATCAGTGCCAATGACTTGATGTCGTGGTCCTCTTTGGCGAACTGCCCCTGCTCGATCACTTCCTTGCGGGCTTTATGCAGGTTTTCGAGGAACCGGCCAGGCCTTCTGAGCTGTTTCCCGGTATCGTGCATTGCATCGGTTTCCAGCAGAGCGTCATTAATACCCTTGAGTAGAGTGACAATGCTCTCCTGAGTTAGTGAACCGCTGGCAACACTAATAGTTAACAACTCGTCAAAATCATGCATTAGCCGTTTTGTCAGCTTCTTTTCCCGCTTCTGCCGCTTTTGGGCGGCACTCAACTTTTTCGACATGGCTTACTCCCTATCACAGTTATCCTACACTAAGCATAGAGAATGCCACTGCATTTTTCTAGGTCGGAAAAAGCCCACAGTGGTAAGGTTTAAGTGGAAAATAACCACAGTCTCACGCCAGGGAAGACGACAAATAATGGGTGATCGATTGCGTTACACCCGGGGGGGATCTCGGTGTTCAAGAGCTTGCCGGCCGCCCACTATCGGTCGTTATTTTTACCCTGATCCAGCCATCTCTTGAACACAATTCAATTCGTCCGGATTCATTCAGATACCACCTAAATGGTTTTTGGGGTGGCAAAATGGTGCCTGATTTCCTATGCTTCTGCCTCTTTTGTAATTTCGGGCAGAGATATGTTCAAAGATAGTCTTAATAACACTAATGTGGCTGAAGAGCGGGTGTTGGTGTCCCCAGTCGATTTCAAACGCCGGCTCCCCCTCACCGAGAAGAGTGAAGCGCTGGTCTGGAAGGGGCGGCACACTATCAAAGACATCTTTACCCGCAAGGACCCCAGGCTGCTGGTGGTGACCGGTCCCTGCTCAATTCATGATGTTGAGGCGGCAAAGGAGTACGCCGAACGGCTGATGCGACTCCATGAGGAGCTGGGTGATACTCTCTATATCGTTATGCGCATCTATTTCGAGAAGCCGCGCACCACCGTGGGATGGAAAGGGCTGATCAATGATCCCCGTATGGATGATACCTTTCATATCGAAGAGGGATTGACGAAGGCGCGGGAGCTACTGCTGTGGCTGGCGGAGCTTGGCCTGCCCGCCGCCACCGAAGCGCTTGACCCCATCAGCCCCCAGTACATGGGCGATCTCTTCTCTTGGGCGGCTATCGGCGCACGCACTACAGAGTCCCAGACTCATCGTGAGATGGCCTCAGGTCTCTCCATGCCGGTTGGTTTCAAAAATGGCACAGACGGTGGTCTGGAGGTGGCGATCAATGCGCTGCAGTCGGTCTCTCATCCTCACAGTTTCCTCGGTATCAACCGGGAAGGCCAAGTGGCGGTAATCAAGACCAAAGGTAACGTCTGTGGTCATATCATCCTGCGTGGCGGCAACGGCCTGCCCAACTACGATTCGGTGCATGTCGCGCTCTGTGAAGGGGCGCTGCGCAAGGCGGAGTTGTCAGAGAATATTATGATCGATTGCAGTCACGGTAACTCCAGTAAGCAGCCGGAACTGCAGCCTCTGGTGGCAGATAATGTCGCTAGTCAGATAATCGAGGGCAGCCGCTCAATTATCGGCATTATGCTGGAAAGCAGTCTCAACGCAGGCAACCAGTCGATTCCCAAGGATCTCAGCCGGCTTGAGTATGGAGTCTCAGTTACCGATGGCTGTATTGGCTGGGAGACTACAGAGAAACTGCTGCGGGAGATGGCGGAAAAGCTGAGGCAGAAGCTGCCGGAGAGAATCGCATAAAAAAAAGGGCCGCGTGACGCGGCCCATTCTAAGGAGGAGAAAACGGTGAGGATGGGTGCATATAAAGCCCATTGCCGTTTGCTACGCAGATAATTAGATCACGTACTAATAGTGCGATGCATTGAGAAATCGCAATGGCGTTCCTTCAATTCCTGCGCAGAGGCTCCCTTCTCGCATACACCGCTGCAAATTTGGTGTGCAAGTGATCGGGCCGACGTCTTGTTGTCTTAAGAGTGGAGGGGTGGAAGTGTGGCAAGGTGGAGTCAGCTGCGATATTTCTCCACAATCGCCATCGCCATCTCCAGTGCCTGCTCATGGTTGAGTCGCGGGTCAACCTGGGTTTTGTAGGCCCTTTCCAGTCCGGCTTCATCAAGTCCGCGGGCGCCGCCAATACACTCTGTGACATCGTCGCCGGTCAGCTCGAAATGGACACCGCCAAGAATGGATCCCTGCTGTTGGTGGATATCGAACGCCTGCTCCAACTCCGAAAGTATCCTGTCGAAACGACGGGTCTTGACGCCACCCGGCGTGGTTTCGGTATTGCCATGCATGGGATCGCAGACCCAGAGTACGGATTTTCCGGTACGTTTCACCGCTGCGATTAATTTCGGCAAGCCATCGCCAATACCGTCTGCGCCAAAGCGGTGGATTAGCACCAGCTTACCCGCCTCATTCTCCGGATTGAGTCGCTCCACCAGCGCCTCAATCCAATCGCCTGACATACCCGCACCCACCTTGACGCCAACCGGGTTCCGGATACCGCGAAAATACTCCAGATGGGCACCGTCGATATCGGCGGTGCGAAAGCCGATCCAGGGCAGGTGGGTGGAGAGATTGTAATAGCCGTTACGGTTCGGTACCTGGCGGCTCAACGCTTGTTCATAGTGGAGATGCAGCCCCTCGTGGCTGGTGAAAAACTGTACCCGGTTCAGTTCGCTGTCGGCGCCTCCTCCCAGGGTCTCCAAAAATTGCAGGGAGCGTGAGAGTGCCGCCACTGATTTGTGGTATTCAGCCGCTTGGGGTGAGTGGCTGACAAAATCCAGGTCCCAGTTCTCCGGGTGGTGTAGATCGGCAAAGCCGCTGTCGGAGAGGGCGCGGATAAAATTGAGGGTCATGGCGGCACGGCCATAGCCACGCAGCAGGCGGACAGGGTCAGGGGTGCGTTCTTCAGTAGTGAATTCGGAGCCGTTGATCAGGTCGCCGCGGTAGCTGGGCAGGGTGATGCCGTTAATGGTCTCACTGTCGGCTGATCTGGCTTGGCGTACTGGCCGGCGATGCGCCCTATTCGAATTACCCGCTTATTGAGGCCATGGATCAGCATCAGGCTCATCTGCAACAGGATCTTTAGCTTGTTGGCAATGACCGGAGAGGTGCAGTCGCTGAAGTTTTCGGCGCAGTCACCACCCTGGAGCAGAAATGCTTCTCCCCGGGAGGCGGCGGCAAGCTGCTCTTTCAGTGCCTCGATCTCCCAGGAGGTGACCAGAGGCGGCAACTGGGATAACTGATCAAGGGTTTCATCCAGCGCTTGTTGCGATGGATAGTTAGCTTGCTGTTTGGCCTCTTTCTGCTGCCAGGATGTGGGGTTCCACATGGTCATTGGTGATCAGAATATTGTGTTTCACTAGGCAAAAAAATGGAACACAGAGAACACAAAGGTTCACAGAGAGCGCAGAGACAAACTATTGATGAATTAGTTTTTCTCTGTGTCCTCAGTGTTTCTCTGCGTTCTCTGTGTTCCATCATTTTAGGGGGAGAATTAACTCGCTGCCTCTGCCGCCTGTCCGGCCTCAAACGCTTTTTCATTGATCTCCACCAGCTTTGGCTTGCGGGCACGGAAACGGTCGAGAATCTCGTTTTTTAGCACCTCAGCGGGGAAGGGCAGGTATTTTGAAATGGCCCCCAGCATGACGCTATTAACCAGACGGAAGTTGCCCAGGTCGTGGGCGATGGCGCCAGCATCGAAAGCGTGGTAATTGACGCCGGCGGCGGCGATCTCGGCGATCGGATCATCGGGGTAGTCGAACAGACCAATACTCACTACCGGCGGCTCCTGGCGGGTGGTGTTGACCATGGCAATACCACCGGGGCGCAGGTGGGCGCACCAGCGCAGCGCCTCCGCCGGCTCAAAACCGACGAGGATATCCGCCTCGCCGGGGGCGATGGCGGGAGAGAGCACCTGCTTGCCGAAACGGACATGGGAGGTGACTACGCCACCACGTTGGGCCATACCGGCCACCTCGGTTTTTTTAACGTCGTAACCCAGTGACATGGCCGCTTGGGAGAGTACCTCAGCAGCAGTCATGACGCCTTGGCCACCGATGCCGGCAACCAGAATATTGGTGATGTCGTTTTCGCTCACAATCTACTCGCTTTAATTAATAACCTTCCTGGGTGGCTTGAAACCCAGCTGCTAACCGCGCTATCTAAAATAGCCGGAAATGAACGCGAATGTGCTTTTTTTTACACTTTTCTGATTGATGCCTAGCTGCAAAATTAAATTAAAACCACTTTGGTTGGGCATCATTGCAGGTGCTCACGAATATCAGGAGTTGTTCCTAATATTTGCGTTCATATACGGCCAAAATAGACTTATCTACTTTTATCACCGCCGGACAAAATCGGCCATCGGTATGATGGCGTCCGGCGCACAGGTCTTGGGGCAGAGGTCACAGCCGGTACAAGCGCCGGTATCGATATTGACGAATGCCAGATCTTTCTCTTTGCCGTTGGCCTTGACCACGGTTTCTCTGCGGGTCACATGAATTGCCGGGCAGCCGATATCAAGACAGTTCTTGCAGCCTGTGCACTTCTCCTCATCTACCGTAAGGGCCGGCTGTGCGCCGTAGAAGTCCACCAGTACACAGGTTGGTCAGTGATGATCACCGAGGTGTCGTTGACCTTCACCTCTTCGCGCAGCGCCTTGAACAGAGTGGGTAGTTCGTAGGGATTCACTTCGTGGATGCGCTCGGGTTTAACTCCCAGTGCTTCACACAGTTTACGGAAGTCCACTCTCATTGACTCTTCGCCGTGGATGTCGCGGCCACTGGCGGGGTTGTACTGCCCACCGGTCATGCCAACAGCACGGTTATCCAGCAGCAGGATGGTGACATTACCACGGTTGTAGGTGATGTTTAGCAGTCCCTGCATACCCATGTGCATAAAGGTGGAGTCACCGATTACGGCCACTATTCGCTTGTTCTCATCCGCTTCCACGCGCCCCTTATCGAGCCCGTGGGCAACGCCCATGGAGGCCCCCATGCTGATAGTGGTGTCGAGGGCATTCCAGGGGTGGCCTGCACCCAGGGTGTAACAGCCGATATCACCGGAGATGCTGGTGTTTTTGATCTTGGAGAGACAGTAATAGATGCCCAGATGGGGGCAGGCGACACACATGGTGGGTGGCCGGGGGAAGAGGTTGGCGCCGATTGCCGGATCAAGCGTTACTTTGGGGGCTTTTATTTCCACTACTGCGGGAGTCGCTTCACCAACGACCTCCTCACCCAGTAGTTTGCCTATCGCCGGGCGCAGTACCTGAGGTGCCAACTCACCAATACGTGGCAGGATATCCTTACCCAAAACTTCAATACCCGCCGCTTTGATCTCAGTCTCAAGGATCGGCTCTACTTCTTCAGCCACCACCAGTTGGTCAACCTGGCTGGCAAAGGCACGGATCTGTTCCATGGGTACCGGGTAGCTCATGCCCAATTTTAATACTGGAGCATCCGGGTAGGCCTCCAGTATATGCATATAGGCTGGGCCTGAGGTGACAAAACCAACCCGCCTGTCGTTACCCTCTTTCAGAATATTGAGTTGGCAGGTTTCGCTGTACTTCTGCAGCTCTACCTCCCGCTCATACATCAGTGGTATTCGATGTTTGGCATTGGCAGGGGTCATCACAAAGCGTTTGGGGTTTTTTTCAAAGCCTTGAGCATGGATGGTATCGACGCGTTCACCCGGAGTCACCACCCCTTTGACATGGCAGATGCGGGTGGTGAGGCGCAGGATTACCGGGGTGCAGAACTTCTCCGATAGTTCGAAGGCAAACTTGGTCTGTTCATACGCCTCCTGGGCATCTGCAGGCTCCAGCACAGGAACATGGGCAAAACGCCCCCAGAAGCGTGAGTCTTGTTCGTTCTGAGAGGAGGAGAGCCCGACGTCGTCGGCGACCGCGATCACCAGCCACCGGTGACACCGATCAGGGTCTGGGTCATTAGTGCATCGGAGGCAACATTGAGCCTACATGTTTCATGGCACAGAGGGCGCGGCTGCCGGCCAAAGAGGCGCCGACCGCGACCTCTAGAGAGACCTTTTCGTTGATCGACCACTCCGAGTACATCTCCGGAAGGAGAGAGGCGTACTCCAGAATCTCAGTGGATGGGGTGCCGGGGTAGGCCGCCGCCACCCGACAGCCTGCTTCCCAAGCCCCGCGGGCCACCGCTTCGTTGCCGGACATGAAACGCCTATCGGCATTAGGGAGAGGGTTTACTGCGTTCATGGCTGAATCCTGTGTTCCTGTATCAATATGACTCATACGTAGTTTACGTTAACGTAAAGGGAAGTGTAACCCCCTTTGGTTGGGTGGTATAGACGATAGGAACTCAGCACACAGAGAATCACAGAGTATGCAGAGATTTTCTGCTTCCCAGGCAGAGCGTGTGAACGAGACGAGGGCGGATAACGGCGGTGGGAGCATCGCCCTCGCCGCGATGAACGTTGCACAGTACCTGCAATATTCCATCACCCCGGGGTGGGGCTACCTGTAGCTACCTGCCCGGGAAAAACTATTTCCGGTGATCGATCACCCGCACCGCTTTGCCCTGAGAGCGCGGTACTTCACCCACCCTTTTACCTCTACGGTACAGCTGACGCCGATGAACTCCTTGATATCCCGCATCAGTTTTTTCGCCACCTGGTTACGAGTCTCTTCTGACTGCTCCATCAGTGGTGGGCTCGCCTCCACATTGACCAGCAGGGTATCCATGGTGCCTTCGCGGAACACCTCCAGCTGATAGAAGGGGGAGAGGGTTTCGGTCTGCATCAGGATCGCCTCCACCTGGGAGGGGTAGACGTTGACGCCACGGATAATCAGCATGTCATCGCTACGGCCGGTGATGCGACGCATGCGTACATGGGTACGGCCACATTTGCAGGGTGCGGGATCGAGTACCGAAATGTCACGGGTGCGGTAGCGGATGATAGGAAACGCCTCTTTGGTTAGCGAGGTGAATACGATCTCCCCCTCTTCGCCATAGGGCAGAGGTTTGCCGGTATCGACATCGACACACTCCACCAGGAAGTGGTCCTCCCAGATGTGCAGGCCGTTTTTCGCTTCGATACACTCATTGCCGACACCCGGCCCCATCACCTCAGAGAGGCCGTAGATGTCGATGGCATCGATGCCCAGGCGTGCTTCGATCTCGTGGCGCATCTCTTCGGTCCAGGGCTCGGCACCGTGGATGCCCACCTTTAGCGGCAGTTTGCGCACATCGATCCCCATCGCCTCCGCCTCCTCGGCGATATTGAGGGCGTAGGAGGGGGTACAGCTGATAGCGGTGGGGGCGAAGTCCTGCATCAGCATCAGCTGCTTGCGGGTCTGTCCGCCGGACATGGGGGTGACCATGACACCCAGCTCCTCAGCACCATAATGGAGGCCGAGGCCACCGGTAAAGAGACCGTAGCCATAGGCGTTCTGCAGCCGGTCGCCACTGCGCAGACCGGAGCTTGCGAGGCAGCGGGCCACCAGTTCAGACCAGTGCTTAATATCACGTTTGGTGTAGCCCACCACGGTGGGCTTACCGGTGGTGCCGGAGGAGGCGTGTACCCGCACCACCTGATCGGTAGGCACGGCAAACATACCAAATGGGTAGTTCTCGCGTAGGTGCTCTTTCTTGGTGTAGGGAAGAAGCTGCACGTCAGCCAGGGTTTTGATGTGACCGGGCTTGAGCTGAAGCTCGTCCATGGCATCCCGGTAGTGTTTTACCGTGTGGTAACAGCGCTCCACGGTCGCCTTCAGTCGCACCAGCTGCAGCGCTTCAAGATCTTCCCTGGGCATGGTCTCAATATCGGTGTGCAGGATCATGGTGTAGCCTCTTCTTGGTTACTATTCATCCAGTCGGATAGGTTGTCGGAGCGGCGAAAGACATTGCCGGTAAAAAGTCCCACAAGACGGTCATCAGTCGTACGGACCTCAATGGTATAGAGTCCGGTTCTGCCACTCAGACTCTCCTCCTGTGCAGTTGCCGTCAGTTTATCGCCCTCCCGGCTGGCGGCCGGGTAGTTGATTTGTGCCGACAGGGCGACGGCTACTCGGCCATGGGAGTTGGCGGCAACGGCAAAGGCGAAGTCGGCGAGGGAGAAGGTGACGCCGCCATGGGTGATACCAACGGAGTTGAGCATATCGCCGGTGACGGTGAGGGAGGCCCGGCTGTAGCCCGGTTTTACCTCATCGAGTTTGATGCCCAGCAGGTTGGCATAGCGGTCCTGTGCCTGCATCCATTCACCTATGCTGTCGGCTTGTTGCTGTTCTTTAGTCATAGGCAGATTATTCTAATCTTGGTTGTCCTTTGGCTCCAGTGGTTTTGTTGCTTTGCATCATTTTCCAGGTACAGTGATGTGCTGGATGATGCTTTGGTAGGAGCGAACTTGTTCGCGAAGAAAATACCACGGAGCTTATCGCGAACGAGTTCGCTCCTACGCAGGCTACTGCATTGACGTGTTCAGCAATTCAGCTTTTTGGCCCAGGTGCAGGCAACATCCAGCATGCGATTGGCGTAGCCCCACTCGTTATCAAACCAGGTCAGCACCTTGATCAGGCGCTTGCCTGCCACCCGCGTCTGACCTGCGTCTACAATGCCTGAGCGTGCATCGTGATTAAAATCGCACGAGGCCAGTAGCTCTTCGGTATAACCCAGTACGCCATTAAAGCGGGTCTCCGACGCCTCTTTCAAAACACGGTTGACCTGCTCGGGGGTGACATCCTCTGAGACCACGACCGACATATCCACTGCCGAGACATTCACCGTCGGCACACGCATTGCCTGAGCCTCAAATCGCCCGGCCAGTTCAGGCAACAGGCGGTCGATGCCACGTGCCAAGCCGGTATCGACCGGAATAATCGACTGAAATGCCGAGCGGGTTTTGCGCAGATCCGTATGGTGGTAGCATCGATCACCGGCTGGTCGTTCATCGCCGAGTGAATGGTGGTGATTACTCCGCTTTCAACACCAAAAGCATCGTGCAACGCCTTGATTACCGGCACGCTGCAATTGGTGGTGCAAGAGGCGCTGGAGACGATAGTCTCACTACCGCTTAGCGCTGATTCATTAAAGCCATAGACGATAGTGGCATCGACATCCGCCTGTGCCGGCTGGGAGAAGAGTACGCGCTTGCCGCCACAATCGATATGCCTCTGTGCCGTGGTTCGATCACTGAAGGTGCCGGTACACTCCAGTACCAGATCGACCTCCAGGTCGGCCCAGGGGAGATCCTCGATACGCTCAAGGTGTAGTACCCGAATCCGGTCGTTGTTGATACTCAACCAGTCGTTTTGCACATCAACTTTACCGGGGAACCTTCCGTGGGTGGAGTCATATTTTGTCAGATGGGCGATGGTTTTGCAGTCAGCCAGTTCGTTGATGGCAACGATCTGCAAGTGACGGCACGCCTCGGTTTCGTAGAGCGCGCGCAGCAGACTGCGACCGATACGGCCATATCCATTAATCGCAATTCGAATAGTCATCAAAGAACTCGCAGATTGCTCTGCAGTGACATTAAGAGGCCGCCATTCTCAACGTCACAGATCTCTTCTGTCAATCAATAAAATCCTCCCGGATGAAAACTACCGACTCGCTTCTTGCCATGCCAGACTTGATAGAGATCAGGGTGTGAGATGAATTGTCACTTTGTTTCCCAGTACTTGGCGAATCTCCTCCAATGTCGGTAACTGGGCCTCGCTCTCTTCACTCTTTCCGCCGTAGCAGGTGAGGCGCATCACATTATGCTGGTTGTCGGAACCGAGCCAGTGGTGACGGAAACGGTTGATGCCTCTGGGGCCGTCCTTCCAGATAATCCAATGCCGGAATCGATTTCTCATTTCGGCACTCGCCAGTTGTACGGGCTCACGCTCCACCACCAGCACGGAACCCTCTTCGACCCGGGTGACAGTAAAACGGTCGGCTTTTATCGTCTGCGCTTGGGCGGGTTTACGTTCACGCACCTCAAAATTGCAGAACGGATAGACCATATCCACCTGGCCATAGCCCCACACCTCGCCATCCTGCAGATAGACCCGGGTATGCCTGGGGGCTATCACAAGGTCTTCGTGCAGTTGCACCACCGAACCCACCGGTGGGTGATACCAGCGTGAGGATGGGTCATAGGTTGTAGTTGTGGCGCAGCCCTGTAGGATCACCGCTCCCAATATCCAGATCCAGCTCTTCATGATCAGATGCCTCATTCCATCTATACCTATAGTCTAGTCAATCACGAACAAGTTCGTTCCCACGAGTTTCGTTGCCCCAATATGAAGGTGGTTTTCAGGGGTTTTTGTACATAGCTCAGTTTGAACAATAGACTACTCGACGATATACCCCATATCAGGCAGACTTGCTGCTCTGTTCCCGCATTTCGGGGACTTGCCCAAACCACCTTCAACCTAGAATCCTCAGTTGGGCAGGGTGGAGAGTGCTCTTGCAGTGGTGCAGTACAAGGCGCAACGACGAGGAATAGTTGTTCTATTCCAAGGAGTTGCAACGCCGTAATGTGCCACTGCAAGTGTGCTATCTGCCCTGTAGCGTGATTCACCCTGAGAGTGAAATAGGTAATCGTAGTCAACGCAACTAAAATCAATGCGTTGCCCGTAGAATGGAGCGGTCAACTGAGGATTCTGGGTTCAATCTAAGTGAGAGACAGTAGATCATGAGTATAGAAAAAGCACTGCTTACACGTAGTGGTTCAAAGTGTGAGCTGTGTGGCGCAACCGGGAGCTTGGGCGTGTATGAGGTTCCACCTGATTCAGAAAACGATGCTGATAAGTGTGTGCTTATCTGTGAGAGCTGCCGTGAGCAGATTGAACAGCCCGAGAGAGTGGATGCCAACCACTGGCGCTGTCTCAACGACAGTATGTGGAGTCAGGTGCCGGCGGTTCAGGTGATTGCTTGGCGCATGCTTACGCGTCTGAGTGCGGAGGGCTGGCCACAGGAGCTGCTTGATATGCTCTATCTGGATGATGAGATATTGACCTGGGCTCAGGCTGAAGGTGTGGGTGGAGACGATTCGGTCAGGCATCTCGACAGTAATGGTGCTGTGCTCGAGGCGGGTGATACGGTGACGCTGATCAAAGATCTGAATGTGAAGGGTGCCAACTTCACCGCCAAGCGTGGTACGGCCGTGCGTGGTATCTCACTGGTGGTGGATAATCCTGAGCATATTGAAGGTCGGGTGGAAGGCCAGCGGATTATTATTTTGACCAAGTTTGTTAAAAAAACGGGCTAGGAAGCCTCTAAACAAGTCATGACCAATCGCTTTGCACTCAGGAGGCGCAATATCTGCGTTGAAAATCTTACTAATAGCCTGCTATCAGTTGCGATCTTCGCCTTGATCTTGCACCACCTGAGCACAAATCAATTTGGCCAGACTTATTCAGAGGCTCCCTAATGCTGCAGAGCAGAGCATCTAACAATAGAAAAACCGACTGGCGCATCGTTATCATTGCCACCCTGGCGGGTGTCATTGCGGCGATGCAGTTGGGTAAGGTGCCGCCAGCCATTCCTGCACTGAGCGCCGATCTGGGAATCGGCATGGTCACCGCCGGCTGGGTTGTGTCGGTATTCAGCCTGATGGCGGCTACATTGGCAATTGTTGTCGGAGTCTTTGCCGACCGCATGGATATAGCCAAGATGATCGTCGCCGGTATAGCGATGTTGCTGCTTGGTGCCGTTGCCGGCGGCTACGCCCAAGACGGTTACTCACTTATCGCCGCCAGGACTGTTGCAGGCTTGGGTCTGGTGAGCATCGCGGTGTCGGCACCAAGAATGATAGTCGGTGCGAGTCATCCGCGGGATTACGGTCTTGTCCTTGGGGTCTGGAGTATCTATATGCCCACCGGAATCGCCCTGGGCATGTTGCTGACACCGCTGTTGCTGACAACTCTCGATTGGCGGGGTGTGTGGTTTGCCAATGGGCTGCTGCTATCAGCCTTTCTTCTTCTGTTTTTTCTTGCTGTTCGGTCACCAGCGCAAAATGAATCGCCAGTGTCGAAGAGCAGAGGTGACTGGAGGGACCTTCGCAAGGTAACCCATGTGCCCGGTCCTTGGTTACTGGCGGCTATCTTCGCCTGTTACACAATTCCCTATTTTGCCGTGATCTCCTGGTTCCCTCTCTTTCTGATTGAGACTCAGGGCGAGGATGCCGCGACCGCCGCCGTTTTTGGTGCGATGGTAGTTGCCGCCAATATTATCGGTAATCTCGTTGCGGCCTGGTTGCTGCACCGGGGGTTCCCGCGCTGGCTACTGCAACTGGCTTCCTTTGTTGTGATAGCGCTCTGTGCGGTGGGTATATTCTCACCACTGCTTGGTGCGGAGTGGAAAATTCCCCTCGCTTTTCTATTCAGTGGAGTGGGGGGGCTGTTACCGGCCGCCATTCTGGCAGCGTCCGCCGTTCACGCCCCTACTCCAGGGCAGGTAGCTACGGTGAATGGAGTCATAGTTCAGGGTGCTAACGGCGGCAGCCTCTCGGGGCCACCCCTGATGGCGGCGGTAATCGGTATTTCCGGTGGTTGGCTGGGAGCCTGGTGGCTGATCCTGATATGTGCCGGTGTGGGTATTCTCTTGGTAATGAAGCTGCGCACGGTTGAGTTGCGGTTGCTGTAGAGGTAGCGCTTATTCCCATCACCGCTCCCAACAACAGCCACTTCTCCTATTCAGTGCTCGTGCTGGAGTTAGGGTCACCAAAATGCTCGTTCAGAGACTGTTCTATCATCTCATCGAGACGGAGGTGTAGGACACCGTAAAGCTCTTCACGCATAGCCGTCTCCAGGTTTAGAGTGGCTTGGGTGATGGCGGAGGTGACGACATTCTCAATCAAGGGGGTGAGTTCGTAGCTGAGCTGAAGTCTCAGCTTCTCACGCATCGCATCCACAAGGGGCGTGTACTCTGGCAGCCCCAGATTGAGGAAGGCAGGAGGCAAGGCATCATCCAGTTCTTCACTGTCGACGCTGTCTTGGCAGATGGAGTCAAACTCCACCACCTCATCGAGTATCGGTATGCCCTGGTCATCCACGGCCAGTTTCTGCTCAGTTGCCTTCTTTTTCGAACTCTTTTTTGGAGGCGCCATGATCACTTCTCAATATTGTGAGTTTTGAGAGTATAGCCGCGGTCTCGGTAGAGGCGGAAGCGGTTACGCCCGGCGGTACGTACTTCGGGATCTTTATCTATCAACTCGGCGACTCTTTCGAAGCGGCTGAAAAAGTCGGGTACTTCATTGGCGAGATTGATCAGTACGTCATGCTCATCATCTGGAGCTGTGGCATTACCGATAAGTATCGGGTTGAGCGATTGATCCCCTTTTCCGAGTAGGCAGTGGGGTAGGAAACCGTCATCCTTATAGGTCCACATCAGGCGATCGAGATGCTGTGACTCCGCCGCCGAATTGGTGTGCAGGTAGATTCGGCGGCTCTGGCCAAGCGCTTTCTCTGCAATGCGGCAGGCGAGCAGATAACGGTCTCCCTTTGCCTTGTCACCTAAAATGTAGAAATCCACCTGGGTCATTTCGATAGTCCGCAACGCTTGAGCAGGAACTCGCTGAGCAGCGCCACCGGCCGGCCGGTGGCGCCTTTTTGTGCGCCGCTTTTCCAGCGGTGCCGGCGATATCCAGATGAGCCACTTCATCTTCTTGGTGAAGCGGGAGAGGAAACAGGCGGCGGTGATGGTGCCACCACCCTTACCACCGATATTGGCGATATCGGCAAAGTTACTGTCGAGCTGGCTCTGGTAATCATCCCACATCGGCAGCTGCCAGGCGCGGTCACCACTGGCGGTACCCGCCGCCAACAGCTCGTTGGCGAGGGCGTCGTTATTACCCAGCAGGCCGATGGCATGGGCGCCGAGAGCGACGACGCAGGCGCCGGTGAGCGTGGCAATATCGACCACCGCAGCAGGATTGAAACGCTCGGCATAGGTGAGGGCGTCACAAAGGATTAAACGGCCCTCGGCGTCGGTGTTTAGCACTTCGATGGTCTGCCCCGACATGCTGGTGACGATATCCCCCGGTTTGTTGGCATCACCATCGGGCATATTCTCTGATGAGGGGACGATACCGATCAGGTTGATCGGCAGCGCCATCTCGCTGCAGGCGGCCAGAGTGCCGAATACACTTGCACCGCCACACATATCGTATTTCATCTCATCCATGGCGGCGCCGGGCTTGAGCGAGATGCCGCCGGAGTCGAAAGTGAGCCCCTTGCCCACCAGTACCACCGGCTTCTCGCCCTGCTTGCCGCCGTTGTACTCCATGATGATCAGCTTCGCCCCTTGGCGGCTGCCACGGGAGACCGAGAGCAGAGCGCCCATGCCCAGTGCCGACATCTGTTTCTCTTCGAGAACACGCACCTTCATCTTTTCCGACTTTTTGCCCAGGCTTCGCGCCTGTTTTGCCAGGTAGGTCGGTGTGCAGATGTTACCGGGTAGGTTGGAGAGATCCTTAGCCAGGGTCGTGCCGGCGGCGATGGCGCGGCCATGGACTATTGCCTGCTCCCCCTGTTTGCGCGTGCGGTTGTCGGTGATGAGAAAACTGACCCGCTTGAGCGGCCGCTTCGGCGGTTTAGCCTCGCTTTTGCACTGATCAAAGCGGTACACCTTCTCTTCTATTGCAGCCACCGACTCACGCAGCAGACGATAGCTGTTGCACTCCTTGGGCTGTAGGGTGGTCAGTGCGCAGAGTGCCTCAATGGTGTGTCCCTGGTTGAGTTGGCCGGTGATCAGCTTCATCACCTTGCGGTAGGCGCTGAGGTTGAGCTCCTTCTCGCTTCCCAGTCCAACAAGCAGCAGCCGCTGGGCACGAATTCCCGGAACGTCATAGAGCATCAATGTCTGGCCGTCGTTACCGTCCATATCCCCTTTTTTCAGGATGCCACTCAGATAACCGCCACTCGCCTTGTCCACTGCCGCCGCAGACTCGCTTAATCTACGCTGTGAAAAGACGCCCAGCACCAGACAGGCGGTGGGTTGTGTTGCCGGATTACCCGACTTGAGGGAATACTCCATAACTTCTCCTAATGGTGTGCAATCCCGCCGGGGTGTTGTGCTTCCCGGTAAGCGGGTGTTGGCCAGTCAGATTGGATGCACAGAATATGCTATTCTGGCGCCGGTGCATGAAACGCCAAGGTTAGTCCACAGACGCCGCTACTGACAACTGATAACTTAAGTTTCGGAGTTCAAATGATGTAAAAGGCTTGGATAGACCGTCCCTTCTCCCTCAGGGAGAAGGCCAGGATGAGGGAAATTAGAAGAATCAAAGC
>MOXG01000063.1_pt1 | contig 22569 bp, 25 predicted proteins | sample 1471191 | NCBI WGS metagenome assembly MOXG01 (sample SAMN05806437, study PRJNA327811) | mollusc metagenome | isolation source: Phylotype C (NB3) bacterial symbionts from gill | host: Thyasira cf. gouldii | place: Canada: Bonne Bay, Newfoundland | collected 2010-08-19
CATGATCAGATCGAGGTAGCGCTGGCGATAACGTTGCTCCTGATCGGTGAGACCGTGAAACTTCTCAGGCAACGGCCGCAGGGATTTGGTCAGCAGCCGGAATTCATCACAGCGTACCGACAGCTCACCGGTCTTGGTCTTAAAGAGCTGCCCTTCTGCACCGACAATATCACCCACATCCAGCTCTTTTTTGAACTGCTGATTGTAGAAACCTTCAGGCAGAGAGTCGCGCTGAACAAACAGCTGAATGCTGCCCGACATATCCTGCACATGAGCAAAGCTCGCCTTACCCATGATACGGCGGCTCATCATGCGGCCGGCAACCCGAACCCGGACACCCAGCGCCTCCAATTCTTCAGATTCCTTCTCGCCATACTCAGCATGAAGTTCACCCGCCACCACGTTACGGCGAAAATCATTGGGAAAGGCGATACCACGTTCGCGAATCTGCCCCAGTTTCTCGCGCCGTTGGGCTATGAGCTTGTTCTCGTCCTGGATTTGATCAGTCATTCTTCAACTCGTCTTTCAATGTTCTATTGGAGTAGGAGCGAACTTGTTCGCGATAGAGGTCTGAACAAGTTCGCTCCTACTGTATTTTACAGTCCGCTTTTCAGGCTCGCCTCAATAAACAGATCCAGCCCGCCATCAAGCACCGCCTGGGTGTTACCCGTCTCTACACCTGTTCTCAGGTCCTTGATACGAGACTGATCCAGTACATAGGAGCGGATCTGACTGCCCCAGCCGATATCTGACTTGGTCTCCTCCAGTGCCTGCTGTCCCTCACTGCGTTTCTGCATCTCCAGCTCATAGAGCCTTGCCTTGAGCTGCTTCATCGCCTGGTCTTTATTCTTATGCTGGGAGCGGCCGCTCTGACACTGCACCACCGCACCTGTTGGCTTGTGGGTGATTCGCACAGCTGACTCGGTCTTATTCACATGCTGCCCACCCGCACCGCTTGCTCTGTAGACGTCGATGCGCAGATCGGCCGGATTGATATCAATCTCAATCGAGTCATCGACTTCCGGGGAGACAAACACGGCGGCAAACGAAGTGTGCCGACGATTGCCCGAGTCGAAGGGGGATTTCCTCACCAGTCGATGAACACCAATCTCGGTTCTCAACCAACCAAAGGCATAATCGCCGACTACACGAATAGTAGCGGACTTGATCCCAGCTACATCACCGGCAGAAACCTCCATCAACTCGGTTTTAAATCCTCGATGTTCACCCCAGCGCAAATACATACGCAGCAGCATCTCCGACCAGTCCTGGGCTTCGGTGCCACCGGAACCCGCCTGGATATCGACAAAGGCGTTATTGGGTCCATCTCACCCGAGAACATACGCCTGAATTCCAGCTCAGACACCTGTACCTCGTAGCCCTCCAGATCTGAGATCAGCCGTCAACAGTCTCTTCATCTTCCTCTTCAAAGGCCATTTCTAGCAGATCGCCCACATCGGAGAGACCACCTCTCAACTCATCCAGAGTGATCACCACCGTTTCCAGTGCTGCACGTTCGCGGCCCAAGGCCTGAGCACGGTCAGGCTCACTCCACACTCCGGGATCTTCCAGTTCCCGCAGAACCTCGGTCAGACGCTCCTGCTTCTCATCGTAGTCAAAGGTACCCCCTCAAGGTCTGGGAGCGTCCTTGTAATTCACTGATTTTGTTGGTGATCGGATTGAGATCCTGCATAGCTTACCTCACACAAAACTGAGCGCGAATGTTACACTAGGAGCCTGTCTGAGAATAGACCAACCTGCTGCAACTGCGTCTGATTGGTCAGATTTCCCGATCCTTTTCGTCAAATAGGCCCACTATTCTCCTCAAAGGATCGAAAAATCTGACTCCATCAGTCACAGTTTCGCTACGGTCGCTATTCTCGGACAGGCTCCTAAGTTAGAGCCAGAAACCCCCATCCGGAGGTGTTTCAGGGGTTTGGCTCACATGTTCAAGGCGGGCTACACTGAAATTCTCGGATACTACTTGTGCGACTCACAATAATTGCATAGTGTTAGTCATGAAACGGGCAACAGCCGCCTATCTCTCCCATAAGCCAGACAATAATAGATTTTTCCTTGTACCATCATGAATCTCGACCTCAATAAGTTTCGCACACTGACACCGATACACGCTCTCTACGAGGAGAGCCTGCAGCACTTGGCCGAAAACACCCATTTACAGCGCTACCAGAAGGGTGAACAGTTGTTCCAGATGGGCGACCAGGACAACACTGCAATATTTCTTATGAGCGGTGAAATCCAGCTCGATGATGGTGAGCGGCACCAACAAATTGCTTCGGGCACAGAGCAGGCCCTTTATGCTCTCTCGAACCAGAAACCGCGAAAACATCAGGCTACAGTGCTCTCCGATAGTGCCGTTATAGCCAGTGTTGATGCGCGCCTACTGGGGAAACTACTGGCATGGGGGGAGTTTGCCGAGACACAGCTGCCTGGCGCTTCTGTTTTGGATGGCGGTATAACGACCGGTCCAAGCGTGGAAGAGAGCGCATGGATGATGGCGATGTTGCAGACAAACACCTTTTTGAAACTACCGGCGGCCAACATCCAGATGCTTTTCACTCGTATGGAAGAGGTAACGGCCAAGGCTGGCGAGGTGATCATCGACATGGGTGAAGCAGGAGATTACTACTACATCATCGCTCAAGGGCGCTGTCGCGTCACCCACCCTATGGATTCAGGCGATGCGATTCTTGCTGAACTGGAGAGCTGTGACAGTTTCGGTGAGGAGGCATTGATCTCAGATGCTCCTCGTAATGCGAAAGTCACCATGCTGACAGATGGCAAGCTGATGCGTCTCTCCAAGGAGGATTTTACAGATCTGATGGAAGCGCCGTTACAAAAGCCGATTGACCTGGAAACCGCCACTGACTTGGTGCGCGCAGGGGCGGTCAGGATCGATGTCCGTTTGGAAGATGAGTTTGAGAACTGCCACGTGGAGGGAGCAGTCAACATTCCCCTGCATCTACTGCGCAGCCGATGCAATGAGATGGATAAATCTCTCAAGTACATCTTCTGCTGTGATACAGGCCAGCGCAGCTCAGCCGCCGCCTTTTTAATGAACAAGTTGGGATTTGATGCCTATCTTCTGCAGGGCGGCCTCCCGGCCTTGGGAAAATAGCCGACAACCAACGCTAACACTGGGCTTCCAGCTTCCAGCTTGGTAACACCCCACTCCCACTCTTACTGATACCAAAGGGGTGGCAGATACAAAAATCGGCCACTGCTACCAGCTGCTCACCGGCGTAGAGCAGCGGCAGACGACCACGCATCCAGGGAGGGATTCCTCTCTCCTGGTAGAAATTTTTAAAGCTCATCGAGTGAGCTCTTCCCTGGATGTGAAGACGCCCATCCAGGGGATGATAGCGGATCTGCAGCTTTGCACCATCAAGTAACCGTGGATCAACTCCCCCTTCTCCCGCCAGCAGTTGAAAATCACCCATACCCGGCGACAAGCGCCATCTCATATCCGGTTCTAAGACCACCACGTCGGCTGCATCAACGTCCACCAGTGGAGTCATCAGATAGAGCTGTTTACGATAGCGCCTTACTTCCGCTCCTGACCACTGCAGCAACGGTGACCTATCCTCACCCGCATTGATTACTTCGTTGATAATGCGGTTAAGCTTGTCCGTACTGGGCAGGAAGAAACCCGAGTGGGTTATCCAGTGGCGTAAAAGCGCCCTGACCCTTGCCATTGGGAACGCCAACAAGCGAGGTATCTCAAGGGTTCCCGCTTTTGAGCCCAACACAGTTTTCAGATCCTCGGTTGCCTGCGCTTCAATCAGCTCGTGGCTCTCAGCACAGTGGCCGGCACTACGTGAAAGAGTACGTGCAACACCAGGCCAGCGGGCCTGTAACAGGGGGAATACCTCGCTTCTTAGGTAATTTCGATCAAACGATAGGTCAAGGTTACTGCCATCCTCCACCCAACTTAGTTGTTGCTGGGTAGCATAAGCTTCCAGCTCACTCCGCTGAAATCCCAGCAGCGGTCTGGCTCGATAGCCGTCACCAAACGTGTCAACCCTCGGCATCGACCAAGCCCGGCAGGGCCTGCCCCCCGCAGAAGCTGCAATAAGAGAGTCTCGGCCTGGTCGTCCTGATGATGGGCGGTCAACAGGAGCTCACCCTCTTTGATCAGCGCGCTAATAGCCCGGTATCTTCCCTCTCGAGCCAGGGCTTCCAGACTCTCTCCTTTTATAGGTGAGAGAGCCAAACGAACAGTCTCTAGAGGGATATCAAGATCTTTACAAGTGGCGATGCAGTGCGCCTCCCAGTCGTCAGCAGCAGACTGTAGCCCATGATTAATATGTATGGCACGTAGGGGAGTGGTCAGCTGGTCCGACAGACTTGCCATGGCGTGGAGAAGCACATGGGAGTCACGGCCACCACTATAGGCGACCCAGTAGCATCCGGGCCGGGGCAATTCTTCCAGGAGATCATAGAGGCAGCCGCTGAGAAGGCCATCTGTCTGCTCCCTTATTACTGCCGGCATCAGCCGGCAAACTCTCCGTAGCCCATCAAGCGCTGGTATCTCTCATCCAGTAGCTTATCGATCGGTGTCGCCTGCAGATGCTCAAGTGTATTGAGCAGTTCATGCTTCAAGTTGCGGGCAACGGTCGGAATATCACGATGTGCACCACCCAGTGGCTCCGGCACGATGGTATCGATCAAACCCAGCTCTTTTAAACGGCCCGAGGTTATGCCCATCGCTTCCGCCGCCAGAGAGGCCTTCTCGGCACTCTTCCAAAGAATGGTGGCACAGCCTTCAGGAGAGATAACAGAATAGGTACTGTACTCCAGCATCATCACCCGATCACCGACTCCGATAGCCAGAGCACCACCAGAACCTCCCTCGCCCATCACTGTACAGACAATAGGTGTTTTCAGTCCGGCCATCACCATCAGATTTTTAGCAATCGCCTCACTCTGACCACGCTCTTCTGCACCGATACCTGGATAAGCACCGGGGGTATCAATGAAAGTGAGGATCGGTAACTTAAAACGCTCTGCAGTCTCCATCAACCTTAGCGCCTTGCGATAGCCTTCCGGGCGGGGCATACCAAAATTACGGTGAATTTTTTCCTTGGTATCTCTGCCTTCTGGTGCCCTATCAGCATGATCGGCCGGCCATCCAGACGAGCGACGCCGCCGACGATGGCATGATCATCTGCATAGGCACGGTCACCGTGGAGTTCCTGGAAATCATCAAATATATGTTCAATATAATCAAACATATAGGGGCGTAATGGGTGCCGCGCCAGCTGTGAGATCTGCCATGGTTTAAGGGAAGAGAATATCGACTCGGTCAAGGAGCGGCTCTTGCCCTCCAAGCGGAGGATCTCATCCTGGATGTTGATCTCGTTATCATCACCAACCAGGCGCAGCTCTTCGATTTTCGCCTCGAGTTCGGCGATAGGTTGTTCAAATTCAAGGAAGTTCAGGTCCATGGGCGAAATATACCGGATTCGACTGGGATATGACAGTGCGGTTTAGCCACTTTTGTCTACAAAAAGTGAATAGGATGAATCATACAACTCAAGCAGTGGCGGCCTCATCCATATCCCTGCTTCCACGGCCTCGATGAGAGTAGATCACCTTTACCCGATCAACCCCTAAAAACCGCTCCAACCTTCGCAGGAGTTCATCCTTTGGCGACACTCGCCAAGCTTCTCCACAAACCAAGGTACCACTCGCTTCCCGCCCCTGGTAGCTGATTTGGAGTTCACAGTGCCCATCCCTATAGGGGGAACAGAGGCTTTCAAACTCTCTGGTAAACATCGAGGGTGTGTAGTTCATATCTTCCAGCAAATGCCAGTCTGCCTCCAGCTTGAGGCAACCGGCACTGGCAAGCCTGGCATTTTCAAACTCCACCACTTGATCCACCCGGACACTTAGACCGCCACGATACTCGTCGTAATTGAGGTTCCCCACCACCACAAGAATACGGTCGCTGACCAACAGCTCCTGATACGCCTCATAGGCATCGGAAAAGAGTATCACCTCGATTCGACCACTGCGATCATCCAGCTCCAGGGTCCCCATTTTTCCCCTTGAAGTCTGCCGATGACTGACAGAGAGTGCCAACCCCGCCACCATCACGCGCTGATTCGAGCGTCGTCGATACTTCCCTTCACCTCCCCCACTCTCCAGAGAGAGGTTACCGATCTGTGTAATACCAAGCCCGGGAAATTCGTCGATATAGCGGTCGATGGGATGCCCGGTGAGATAGAGCCCGAGGGTCTCTTTCTCACCCTGTAAGCGAAGCTCATCCTCCCACTCCTCCAGCTCAGCAGGAATCACCTGCGAGTCACTGCTAACCACAGGGTCCGGGTCGGCCAAGCCAAAGAGATCGTTCTGACCCGCAGCCTGAGAAGCGTGATACTGCTCCGCCATTTTCAACGCCAAAGGGAGCTGGGACATCAAGGTAGCACGGTTACAGCCCAGTTCATCAAGGGCACCGGCACGGACCAGGGATTCCAGCACCCTACGATTAACCCTGCGCAGATCTATCAGACGGCAGAACTCAAACAGATCCCGGTAGCCGGTCGTTTCAGGGCGGGAGTCGATAATGCTATCAATGGCTGATTCACCTACTCCCTTGATGGCTCCGAGACCATAAATTACGGTATCGTCACCGGTGACGGTAAACATAAATTGGGAGTGATTGACGTGGGGCGGCATCACCGTCAGCTCCATGCTGCGACACTCCTCGATCAGGGTAACCACCTTTTCGGTGGTATCCATATCTGCCGAAAGTACCGCCGCCATAAATTCGGCGGGGTAGTGAGCCTTAAGCCACATCGTCTGGTAGGAGACCAGCGCATAGGCGGCGGAGTGTGACTTATTGAAGCCGTAACCGGCAAACTTCTCCATCAGGTCGAAGATGTAGGTCGCCGTATCCTCATCAACACCGCGCTCCACCGCTCCCTTGCGGAAGAGCTCGCCCTGCTTCTGCATCTCCTCTATCTTTTTCTTACCCATGGCGCGGCGCAGCAGATCAGCGCCACCCAGGGAGTAGCCGGCGAGCACCTGGGCGATCTGCATCACCTGTTCCTGGTAAAGAATGACGCCGTAGGTGGGACTGAGGATCGGCTCCAGATCCGGATGGGGATAGACCACCTCCTGGAGACCATGCTTACGGGCAATGAAATCATCCACCATCCCCGACTGTAGGGGACCGGGACGGAACAGGGCCACCAGTGCGGTAATGTCATCAAAGCAGTCAGGCTGGAGTTTCTTGACCAACTCCTTCATGCCGCGGGACTCAAGCTGGAATATAGCAGTGGTCTCGCAATTTTTCAGTAATCGGAAAGAGGCTTCATCCTCCATAGAGATGCTTTCGATATTTATTGCCGGCTGACCATCCGCCTGACGCTGCCGGTTAACCGTCTTCAGCGCCCAGTCGACGATGGTGAGTGTACGCAGGCCAAGAAAGTCAAACTTGACCAGCCCCACCTGCTCGACATCATCCTTGTCAAACTGGGTGACCAGGTTTTCACCCCCCGCTTCACAATAGAGCGGGGTAAAGTCGGTCAGAAGACCGGGGGAGATCACTACGCCACCTGCGTGCTTACCCGCGTTTCGGGTCAGTCCCTCCAGCTTTTTCGCCATATCGAGAAGCAGTGTCACCTCTTCCTCTTCGGCATAAGCCTGAGCCAGCTCTTCGCTCTCCTTCAGCGCCTTGTCGAGAGTCATACCGATCTCGAATGGCACCATCTTGGCGACGCGGTCGGTAAAACCATAGGGGTGGCCCAGCACCCGTCCAACATCACGCACCACCCCCTTGGCAGCCATGGAACCGTAGGTAATGATCTGGGAAACTGAATCACGGCCATATTTACGCGCTACATAGTCGATCACCAGATCACGTTTATCCATGCAGAAGTCAACATCGAAGTCGGGCATGGAGACACGTTCGGGATTAAGGAAGCGCTCAAACAGAAGGTCGTGCTCAATAGGATCGAGGTCTGTGATTTTGAGTGCATAGGCGACGATCGAGCCGGCACCGGAGCCACGTCCCGGCCCCACCGGAATATCATTGTCCTTGGCCCACTGGATAAAGTCCGCCACGATCAGAAAGTAGCCGGGAAAACCCATCTGGTTGATCACATCCAGCTCGATCTGGAGACGGTCATCATAGATCTTGCGCTTGGCGGCATATTCCTGATCTGTACTTTCGAGGATAGTCTCCAGACGTAATTCAAGACCCTTACGCGACTCATCAGAGAAAAAGGTCTCAATGGTCATCCCATCCGGCACAGGGAAGTCCGGCAGATAGTTCTTACCCAGGGTCAATTCGATATTGCAGCGTTTGGCAATTTCAACGCTGTTTTCAAGCGCTTCAGGGATATCAGAGAAGAGCCCCGCCATCTCCTCGGGGCTTCTCAGATACTGCTGCTCGCTGTAGTTTTTCGGGCGTCTGGGGTCATCGAGCGTACGCCCCTCATGGATACAGACACGTACCTCATGGGCCTCGAAATCCTCAGGACTCAGAAAATGAACATCGTTGGTGGCAACCACAGGAACATCATGGGCTATGGCCAGCTCAATACTGCGGTGAAGGGCATCCTCTTCCCCTTCTCTACCTGTGCGGTGCAACTCCAGGTAGAAGCGGTCACCAAACAACCCGACCCAAGCGGCTAATAGTTCAACCGCCTCATCCCTATTGTCAGAGAGAAGCGCTCTGCCGATATCTCCCGAGCGTCCTCCAGAGAGAGCAATCAAACCACAACAACTCTCCTCATTCAGCCACTCCCGGTCGACATGGCACGACCAAGATGCTGCCCCTCACGGTAACTGCGGGAGACAAGACGCGTGAGGTTGGCATAGCCGTCGACATTCTGCACCAGTAGCAGCAGTCGATAGGGGTTATTGGCATCGAGAGGGTCTCGTATCCAGATATCAGTGCCACTAATCGGCTTTACCCCGGCACCAATGGAGGCTTTATAGAATTTGACCAGAGAAAAAAGGTTGGACTGGTCAGTTACAGCCACCGCCGGCATGCCCAGCTCCGACACCCTTGCCACCAACGGCTTGATACGCACCATGCCATCAACCATGGAGTATTCGGAGTGGACCCTGAGATGGATGAAGGAGGAATTCATGATGGGTTTATTCTAACCTCAGTGAGGTGATTGCTGCGATAGCTCATTATCACTTCGACAAATACGAAAGCAGAACCCAGAGAACACGGAGCAGCTAAAAGGGGTCAGCTAAAAGGGGGCAGTACCCTTTAATTGGAAATAGGTTTGGTCAAACTTCATGTGTAGATGAAACGATTAAAGGGTACTGACCCCTTTTAAGAGCCGCTTGACGGGGCCGAATGAGCGACGATGGATCTCACTCACCCCTAATGTTTTCAACGCCTCCACATGCACTTTTGTCGGGTAACCTTTATGCTTGGCGAGACCATAGCCGGGATAGTGAGCATCCAGCTCTTTCATCTCCTGATCGCGGGCCACTTTGGCGATAATCGAGGCGGCACTAATCGCCTCTTCGCAGCCGTCACCACCAACAATGGCCTCAGCACTGCAAGGAAGCCCTGAGGGGCAGCGATTGCCATCGATCAGGGCGTGATCAGGAGAGTGTCCCAAAGCCTCCACCGCCCGGCGCATTGCCAGCAGGCTCGCCTGGAGGATATTGATCTCATCAATCTCTTCCACTTCAGCCCGGCCGAGGGCCCAACTCAGAGCCTTCTGCTTGATCTCCTCCGCCAGTGTCTCACGACGCTTTTCACTCAATTTTTTTGAATCAGCCAACCCTGTAATAGGCCGCGCCGGATTGAGAATCACTGCGGCAGCCACTACCGGTCCCGCCAAGGGGCCGCGGCCCACCTCATCGACACCGGCTATATACTGCTTTTTATTAGACTGATTCACTACAACCCCCTTTAATCAACTGCAGTACCGCTTCTGCCGCCTTACTGCTGGAGTCTTGCCGCATCTCCTGATGCAGGGTGGCATAGCGTCGCTCAATTTGGGCCACCTGTTCCGGAGAGTTTAGAAATTTGATTATGGCTGAAGAGAGTGCTTCGGGGGTTGCCGCATCCTGAATATACTCAGGTGCCAGCTCCTCTCCTGCCAACAGGTTAGCCATCGCCACATAGGGGATTTTCACCAGGTTGAAGGTGTTGACCAACCAGTAGGTGAAGCGGCTCAAACGATAGGCCACCACCATAGGACGCTTTATTAGCATCCCCTCAAGTGTTGCCGTACCCGAGGCGGTCAACACCAGGTCAGCAGCCTCCATTGCATCCCTCGCGCCATTTTTTAGCAGTATAAGCGGTAGCTCAGGCGCCAAGCTTTTCCAGTACTCTGTAAACGCTTCGTGGGTTCTTTCATTAACCATTGGTACCAGAAACTTGAGCTCCGGGTACTGCTTGAGACACCGCTCGGCAGTTTTCAGAAATACCTCGGAGAGGGAGTGAATCTCACTCATTCTGCTCCCCGGCATCAGCGCAATCACCCTCCCTGCCTGTTCCAGGCCAACTCTTTCTCGTGCCTTGGAGCGACTACTTTCCAGTGGAATTTCATCTGCCAGGGGGTGCCCCACGAAGACCACGGGGACCTTGTGCTGTTTTAGAAAGTCAACCTCGAAGGGGAAGATAGAGAGCATAAGATCGACCGCTTTGCGTATCTTCTTTACCCGCTTTGGACGCCACGCCCAGACAGTGGGGCTGACGTAGTGAACTGTGGGGATACCGGTGGACTTCAATCTCCTCTCCAACCCCAGGTTGAAGTCAGGAGCATCGACACCGATAAACAGATCGGGAGGATTGGCCTTGAAGTGGGCCACCAGTTGACGGCGTATTGACAGCAGCTCCGGCAGGTGCTTCAGCACCTCTGCCAACCCCATGACTGACAACCGTTCCATTAAAAACAGGCTGCGGCAACCTTGCGCCTCCATCAAAGGCCCACCCACGCCCTCAAAGCTCGCATCAGGCAGCGGTTGCGGATCTCTCTGATCAGCCCGGCACCCAGCAGGTCGCCCGAAGGCTCGTTGGCAACAATGCCAATCCTCAACATAACGTTATTTTCACTTCTGTTTCGGTGCAACTATTCAGCGCACAATACCGCGTTCGGCGTGCTCAAGGAAATCCACATAGAGCGCTAGTTCAGGGCACTCATCCAGAAGAGTTTTCAGTTCCATCAGCGCCTCATCAAGCTTCAGATGCTGCTTGTATATCAGTTTATAGCCGCGCTTGATCCAAGTGATGGCATCAGCGCTGAAGTCACGCCGCCGCAATCCCTCAGAGTTAATACCATAGGGTTTAGCCGGCTGACCGCTAACGGTGACGAATGGTGGAATATCCTTAGTAATATGCGTTCCCATGGCACAGAAGCTGTGGGCTCCGATCTGGGTAAACTGGTGTGCTATGGTGAAGCCACCCAGGATGGCCCAATCACCCACCTTCACATGACCGCCCAGGGAAGCCGCATTGGCCATAATCACATGATTACCGATCCGACAGTCGTGAGCGACGTGTGTGTAGGCCATCAGCAGATTATCACTGCCAATACGGGTCGCCCCCGTGTCCTGTGTCGTCCCACGATTGATTGTTGAAAACTCACGGATAACGTTACGGTCACCGATCTCCAGGTAGGTCTTCTCACCTGTGTATTTCATATCCTGAGGATCTTCACCTACTGAGGCGAACTGAAAGATATGGTTATCTTCTCCGATACGGGTTGGGCCGTTAACCACGACATGTGGGGCAATTACTGTCCCTTTGCCGATACGAACATCCGCGCCGATAACGGAAAACGGCCCAACACTCACCCCCTCATCCAACTCGGCGGAAGGGTCAATTATTGCCTTGGCGTGAATCAAGGTGCGAAGTCCCGTGCAGCACACATAATTTCAGCTGTTGCCGCTATTTGATCATCGACAGTCGCCGTACAGATAAATTTACCAATACCCCGCTTTATCGTCTTTTGAGTCACCTCGATCATCACTTGATCGCCCGGCTCGACGGGGCGTCTGAAGCGGGCCTTATCAATACCCACAAACAGATAGACCGTGGTTTCAGTCATGCTCTCAGGATCAGACTCCATTGCCAGCAAGCCAGTCGCCTGGGCCATCGCCTCAACAATGAGTACGCCAGGCATAACCGGGCGTATTGGAAAATGTCCATTAAAAAAAGGTTCGTTATAGGTTACATTTTTCAGTGCAAGCAGGCGCTTGTCCTTTTCAAACTCCAATACGCGATCAATTAGAAGAAACGGATAACGGTGCGGCAACAGACTCAGCACCTTGTTTATATCCATTGCAATCAAGACTCCCCTCCCGCCACCGACAGCTACTGGAGCCAGTGGATAACATGCTTTGCGATAAAAAATCAGGTATTCCCGCAATTATTCAGGATAGCACTGAACAGCCACGTAGATTATGTCACTCATCAGTCTGAGACTGAATGTGTTTTTCCAGCACTCTCAGGCGCTTTATTATATCACCCAGCCGTCTGATCTCGACGACACTTCTTCGCCAGGCACCATTAGCCAAGGCCGGTAGATTACCACTGTAATACCCTGGCTCCTTAAATGAGCGGGTAACCAGTGTCTGGGCGGAAAAGTGGACATTATCACCGATCTCAAGGTGTCCTACCACTCCCACCCCACCTCCCAGGTACAGTGACTGCCAACCTTGGTGGACCCGGCAATAGCGGCACAACCGGCAATGGCGGTGTGCTCACCAATATGGACGTTATGGGCAATCTGGATCTGATTATCCAGTTTAACGCCATTACCGATCACGGTATCCTGAAGAGCGCCGCGGTCGATCGTAGTGTTGGCGCCGATCTCTACATCATCTCCAATACGTACATTGCCAAGCTGGGGCACCTTCTCCCACACCCCCTGGTTGTTCGCTTGGCCAAAACCGTCACTTCCGATCACCACCCCGGGATGGATCAGAGTACGCCGACCCAACACAGTGCCTCGGCAGAGGGTGACATTAGCGACTAAGCGGGAATCCGCCCCTACAATGCTATCTCGATCCACGACACAGCCAGGGCCGATTGAGACGCCTGATTCAATCACCGCACCCGCCTCAACTACACAGCAAGGTCCTATCCAGCTATCTGCATTTACCCTCGCTTGTTGTGAAACAACGGCGGAGGGGTGCACCCCCTGTGCCCGCGCCGCTTCAGGATTGAGCAGGCCGGCAATACGAGCAAAGATCAGGTAGGGGTTATCGCACACCAGCGCATTGGTCCGGCACTGGACAAGCAAGTCACCCGATAAAATAACAGCAGAAGCATCTGTCTCAGCAAGGTATTTACGATAGCGACTGTTTGCAAGGAAACAGATTGCACCAGGTCCCGCATTCTGAATCGTATCGACGTGGGTGATACTACAATCAGCATCACCCTGCAGAGTGACATTGGTACGGTGCGCCAACTCTCCCAGAAGAAAACTCACTAGTCACTCGGCTGATATTGGGGCAGTTCTGAATAAGCACTGGACAAATTGGGTGCCCTCAGAGGGTGCAGAGTTAAAGGAGGCAATCGTAGCTAATAGCAGGCTATCAGCTGCATTTTCAAGGCAGCGATCACATCCGCCAAGTACAAGGCAATTGCTCATGACCTGTTCAGAGCGTTCCCTGAGTCTACTTGGCCGAAGCCTGATGAAGTGCTTTCATTTTGTCCAGCACAGCGCCCGTCAAGTCAATTCTTGAGTTGAAGAAGATCACACTCTCTTGGTTAAGGATCAGATCAACATCCTCTTCCTTGCCCACCTGAATCACTACTTCGGAGAATTTGCGCAGTAGTTTATTGAGCTCTTCATTGTTGCGTAGATTTCGATCCTCGCGAAACTCCTCGCGAAAATTGTTCAATTGCCGACGGCGTGAGCGAATATCACTCTCCAGGTTCCGGGATTCACTGTCACTCATTATTGCGCCATCCCGGGCCAGCTTATCTTCCAGTTTTTTCAGCTGCTTCTGCCGGCCAATCAACTCTTCGTTACGGCGACTGAACTCCTCTTCCAGCCGCTTACTGGTATCGGCATACTGTGGAGACTTTTTCACCGCCCTGTCCACATTTACAAAGCCGATCTTGTAAGACTCCGCAGCAACTGCTCCACATACCACAAGCAACAATAAAAGTGCTGAGATACGAACAAATATATTCAAGATACTTCTCCAGTACTAAAAGGTTGAACCAAAGGTAAACTGAAAGACTTCCTTATCGTCACCCGACTTGGCATTCAACGGATAACCCAGGCTCATACCCAGCGCTCCCATAGGAGAGAGCCAGAAGACCGAGCCACCGGTTGAATACCGCAGTTCTCCCAGATCAATTTCACTACCACCACTGGTATCATAAACAGCCCCCGCATCAACAAACAGTCCCAAACGGATGGTTTTTTCCATCAACTTGAAGGGAGCGGGGAAAAACAGCTCGCCATTGGCAATGACTTTCAGGTTACCGCCAAGAGGGTCATTGCTTGAATCACGCGGGCCCAGACTGTAGTCCTTGAAACCACGTACCGACTTGACGCCACCGGCAAAATAGTTCTCCCAGTATGGCAGACGGGTGGTATCACCATAGACGTCACCAAAAGCTGCATCGCCTGACAGTGCCAGAGTAAGCATCTTGCTCAATGGGAAATAGCGTTTATGTTTGTAGGCAATTTTGTAGAAGCTTAGGTCACTACCCGGCAAAGTGGCACTGGCGCTGAATCTCTGCAGTCCACCTTTGGTCGGCAGCATTGATGAATCGCGGGAGTCACGTGTCCAGTTGGATCCCAGTTTATAATCAAGGAAACTATTGCCGTTGTCCGTCTCAAACTGAGCAATCTCTGTAGAAGCGGTCGAAGAGACCTTGTAGTCAGTGGAAACCAGGTCGAATGAAAAATTGATGCGGTCAGTGTCGGTGATCGGAATGCCAAAATTGACACCGACAAGCCCTGTATCGGTGAGGTACTTCGCCGTATCGACAGCATCAAAGTCACTCTTTCGGTAACTAAGATTGAAACCACGGCTTATACCGTCAACTGTATAGTAGGGATTGGTGTAACCCAGTCGGTAGTGAGTATTCGACTCACTATTATCAAATGCGAAAGAGACCCGTTTACCGGTACCCAGGAAATTATTCTGGGTAATGCTGGTGCTAACAACAAATCCTGATGATTGGGAGAAGCCGAGGCCTGCCATCAGGTTACCCATTGGCATTTCCGTTACCGAAATATTGACATCCACCTGATCTGTAGAGCCGGGTACCGCCGGGGTTTCAACATTAACGCCTTCAAAATAGCCCAAACGTTGCAGCCGCTCACGAGACTGACGGACTTTTTCGCCGGAGAACCATGCCGTCTCCATCTGACGCATCTCACGACGCAGCACCTCATCACGGGTATCACTGTTACCACGCATATTGATTCTGCGGACGTAGACACGTTTACCAGGGTCGACAAAGTAGGTTATAGCAACCTGCTGCTTCTCCTCGTCAACTTCAGGAATACTGTTAACATTGGCGAAAGCGTAGCCGTTGTCACTGAGGAGACCGGTAATACGGTCCGCACTACCGATAACCGTCTTGCGTGAAAAAACTTCACCACGCGAGAGGCGAATCATCGGGAAGAACTCCTCCTTGGGCACAACCAAATCACCGGTCAGTTTAATATCACTGATAGTGAATACGTCCCCCTCGGAGAGGTTGATCGTCACGTAAATATCACGTTTATCAGGGTAATAGAGACCTGGGTGGAGACAATCTTGAAGTTAATATAGCCACGATCAAGGTAGAAGGAGCGCAGTTTTTCGAGATCACCTGATAGCTTCTGTTTGGAGTACTGGTCATCTTTGGTAAAGGAGGAGAGATAACCACTGGTGCTGAGGGTGAACTCATCCAGCAGGTCATCCTCATCAAAACTCTCATTGCCGATGATATTGACCTTTTTGATTTTAGCGGTGAGACCTTCAGCAATATCGATATTGACCGCCACCCTGTTACGCTCCAGCGGTGTTACCAGAGAGTCCAGTTTGACGCCATACTTGCCCTGATTGAAAAACTGGCGCTGAAGCTCCTGTTCGATCTTGTCCAGGATAGAACGGTTAAATACCCGCCCTTCAGCGAGGCCGATATCCTTGAGTGCCAGCAGCAGCGTCTCTGTCTCAAGCGACTTGTTACCCTTGATATCGATCTTGGCAATCGCCGGACGCTCATTGACAAAAATGACCAGAACACCCCCATCTCTCTCCAAGCGTACATCCTTGAAGAAGCCGGTCTTATAGAGCGCACGGATCACTGAACCGGTCTCGACGCTGTCAATCTCCTGCCCTATTTTTATAGGCAGATAGTTGAATACCGTGCCGGCGGAGATCCGCTGAAGCCCTTCCACGCGTATGTCATCAATGACAAAGTTCTCCGCCATTACACCCGGAGAGAGGAAGGTAAGGCACAACAGAAGGAGTGATAGACTTTTTTTGAGAATAAGGTTCATGTTCTTCTTATCAACTTGTTTTTTATTCAACTATCCATAATCAGGTAGATGTAGCCATCGGGCCGCACCACATCCGGGTCGTCCAAGCTCACAGAGTTTCCACTGAAACACTGGCGCCGGCACTCACAAAACATCCTAACCGCATTGTTATTATTACACTTTTTCTGCCAGCCCAGAGTCTGACCAGGTTGCAATGGAATGCAGAGCCTATAGTATCTCAAGTTTCGGGGCTCGAATCCCTCAATAGCCTGGTCCGACCCCTGCCACAATACAGGTTCAAACGACCATTTGAACTCCGAATCCTGAGATAGTATAAATAAAGTTGGCCTGCTATCCCAGCAGCCTGGAGAGATCAACATAAAACGCCAGCCCCATCAAAGCCAGCATAATCATCAGACCAATGCGCTGACCCTGGGCCTGGGCCCCTTCGGAGAGAGGGCTTCCCTTGAGTGCCTCGATCAAAAAGAAGAGCAGATGCCCTCCATCCAGCACCGGGATCGGCAGTAGGTTAAGCACACCCAGACTGACACTCACCAGAGCCAAAAACTTGAGAAACGAAGTAAAACCATAGCTCGCTGATTTACCGGCGGACTCGGCGATGGAGATGGGACCACTAAGATTCTTTACCGACATCTCACCGACCGCCATCCGGCCAAGTATCTTCAGCATAAAGAGGGACATATCCCAGGTTCTCTCAACGGCTACCCCAACCGCGTCCAGGGGTCCGTAATGGATCTCAATACGGTAGTCATCATAGAGGCCTTCAGGGATATCCACGGCGGCGCCAATCCGACCTATCGTCTGTTCATCGACCTGCTTGCCGCCCACTGTCATCTCTACCGTCTCAATCCTACCCTGACGTTCCAGTTCAAGAGAGACACGCTTACCCGGTATTTTCTGTATTCTCTGTACCAGGTCACTCCAGGTTTCCAGTGCAACCCCATCAAGTGAGAGCAGGCGATCTCCGGCGCGGATGCCTGCTCTGTCGGCCGCCTCTCCTGACACCACTTCACTGACAACAGGCTCAACTTCGGGCCGTTTGGGCGTCAGCCCCAAACGCTCCAGCAGCCGCCCTCCTTCGGCTAACTGCAGAAGTTGACTACTTGAGAGTTGATGCTGCTGCTCATAGCCGGCATCATCAGCCACCTTCACCGAAAGTGTCTCCCCATTGGTGGCCTCTTCAAGCAGGGCAAACACGCTACTCTCCCAGGTAGGCGTCTGCTTACCACCCACAGAGACGAACTCATCTCCCGCTCGAAATCCGGCCTGCTCCGCTACCGAACCGACAGTGACCGCCCCGATCAGAGGCCGGGCGCCGATATCTCCTGTGACATTGATCAACCAGAAGGCAAAAATGGCAAAGAGAAAGTTAGACACGGGTCCAGCGGCAACGATAGCGCTACGCACCGGTAGAGATTGCCGGTTGAATGCACGGTGCAACTGACCCTCGGGTACCTCCTCCTCGCGCTCATCGAGCATTTTGACGTAGCCACCCAACGGGATGGCGGCAATAACATACTCGGTGCCTTGCTCACTCTCGCTTTCAGGCGACCCCGAAAACGCAGTAACGGCTTGCCGAACCCAACGGAGAAACGCAGCACTCTCACACCCAGTTTTCTGGCAACCCAGAAGTGCCCGTACTCGTGAATGCTGACCAGCAGACCCAAGGCAACGATGAAAGAGGTGAGGGTAAAAAGTAGTGAGCTCATTTTTGATAAAAGTTGTCAGTTGGCAGTGGTGGCATGGAGGCCACCGTCTCTTGCGTCACAAACGTATATATTGAAGAGCGCATAATAAAAACCTGCTTTTAAAGAGGCACCATAAAGAGTGGGGGGGCGTTAACCAATTTACGGGAACCCAATTACCCATAAAACGTCCGACCAACCTGCACACTGCCAACTATTGGATCATCGATTTGATCAATTGTTCCGCCATGCCCCTCGCTTCACCATCCAGAGCCAGCAATCCCTCCAGATCCCGCTCTCCAGTTTCCGGCAGCGCGTCATGGTCTCTTCTATAAGTCGAGGTATATCGACGAACCTTAATCTATCATTGAGGAAAGCATCCACCGCCACCTCATTGGCGGCATTTAGTACCGCCGGCATACCACCACCGGCAGTGATAGCCCGATACGCCAGTTCGAGACAGGGGAAACGATCCATATCGGGTGGCTCAAAATCGAATCTGGCAACACTAAACAGATCAAGTGGAGAGACACCGGATGCCATCCGCTCAGGCCAGGCAAGGGCGTGTGCGATAGGCGTGCGCATATCCGGATTACCCAGCTGAGCAAGTACTGAACCGTCTACATACTCGACCATTGAGTGAATAACACTCTGCGGGTGCAGTACTACCTGAACGTTTTCAGGAGATGTGTAAAATAGCCAGCAGGCTTCAATCACTTCCAACCCTTTATTCATCATGGAAGCGGAATCGACTGATATCTTTCGTCCCATATCCCAATTGGGGTGGGCACAAGCCTGGGCTGGAGTCACTTCAGCCAACTGCTCCCGGGAAAAGGTACGAAAAGGCCCTCCCGAGGCGGTCAATAGCACCCGATTGACACCCACGCGTTCCAGCCCCTGCTGATAACCCTTCGGCATGCACTGAAACAGTGCATTATGTTCGCTGTCGATGGGTAACAGTGTTGCACCACATCGCTCCACCTCATCCATAAACAGGTGACCAGAGACAACCAACGCCTCCTTATTGGCAAGAAGAAGGCGCTTTCCCGCCCGTACCGCAGCCAAAGCCGGCAGTAGCCCGGCGGCACCGACGATAGCCGCCATAACATAGTCGACCTCATCGAGTGAGGCCACCGACTCCAGACCTTCAACACCCGCAACCACCCTGACAGCAAGTCCAGCATCGACAATGCGACGTTCCAGCGCCAGCGCACTATCGCTATCAGCCATTACGGCATAAGCCGGCTGAAATCTGCTGCACTGTTGGAACAGCCCATCGACATCCCGATTAGCGGTAAGTGCCACCACCTTGTACTGCTCAGGATGGCGGGCAACCACGTCCAGGGTACTAACCCCAATGGATCCAGTGGAACCGAGAACGGTCAGACCAATCATCTACCACCGCCAATCAGCATCAAACCAAACATAAAGACCGGCGCAACCGCTGTGAGGCTGTCGATACGATCAAGAACACCACCATGGCCGGGCAGGAGTTTTCCGCTATCCTTGATCCCGGCCTGACGCTTTAGAAGACTTTCAAAAAGATCTCCCACCACCGATACAACACAGACCAGCAGGCAGAACAGCACCAACTCAACCACCCCTGCTATTTCAGGCCTGAACAGTGAAAAGAGTGCCGCCCAAACGGCCGTTCCCGCAAGCGCACCATAGACGCCTTCCCGGGTCTTTCCCGGGCTAATGGCCGGTGCCAGCTTCACCTGCCCCCAGCGGCGTCCGGAGAAGTAGGCGCCGGTATCGGCCACCCAGGTAAGGGACATGGTAAACAGCATCAGCAGAGGGCCTTCACTTCCATAACCGTGGAGGGTAACCAAAGCGGCCCATGCCGGCACCAGCACCAACAAGCCGATTACTGACTTTACGAGCTTTCCGGGTACGAAAGATCTCTCCGGACGGTATCTGAGAATCCACAAGGTCACCATAAACCACCAGATGACAGCGGCTAAAAAGAGCCAGAAAGCACTACCCTCAGGATGTTGCAGGAGAGGATAAACAAGGGCCATTGTGACAGCAGTCGCAGCAATAAAAGCCAGTTTCTCCCCAAACGTCTGCAGACCGGCAAGTGCCACCCACTCGCCGGCACCTATCAGAATGACGGCACCAAACAGCAGAGCCAGCAGATGTGTAGGCAGAAAGAAGATTGCGGCAAGAACTAACAGAAAAAGGATGAGCGCCGTGATTATCCGTTGACCAAGCATAGGTTAAGCCTCACCCTCTGAGTTCATGCTCTGACCCGCCGCATCACTGACCTGCTCACCGGTTTTTCCAAAGCGTCGTTGCCGGCCTGAGAATGCAGTCAACGCCTTGTCAAACGCCTCAGTATCAAAATCCGGCCAAAGCGTATCGGTAAAGTAGAGCTCAGCATAAGCCGACTGCCACAGAATGAAGTTACTCAGGCGCTGATCACCACCTGTACGAATAAAGAGATCAGGATCAGGCAGGCCGGCAAAACAGAGTTCTGCATTGATCGCCTCTTCATCAATCTGTTGCGGGGCCAGTTCACCCCGGGCCACTTTCCCGGCCAGTGTGCGGCTCGCCTGGGCAATATCCCAGCGGCCACCATAGTTGGCGGCAATCTGCAGAATCAGTCCGGTATTCTCTGCAGTCTTCTCTTCAGCCTGACTGATGCGCTTCTGCAACTTCTCACTGAATGCGCTGCGATCACCGATGACTCGTAACACCACATTGTTACGGTGGAGTCGTTTCACCTCTCGGTGCAGTGCAGTAAAGAACAGCTCCATAAGCAGCCCGACTTCACGCTTCGGACGCTTCCAGTTTTCGCTTGAAAAGGCAAATAGGGTGAGAACTTCTATGTGGTGTGATCCACTCTGCTCGACAGCAGTACGAACAGATTTAACGCCGGCCTTGTGTCCGGCATGGCGAGGTAGGCCCTGTTGTTGAGCCCAGCGACCGTTGCCGTCCATAATGATGGCGATATGTCGGGGCAGTTGACGCGGAAGATTGGCGTCACCGGCCTCTTTGTCTGCTTTACTCACGATGAAAATGTGACGAAAGGCAGATCAGATCGACATCAGATCTTTTTCTTTCTCCGCCAGCACTTCGTCAACCTTTTTTATGTGCTGATCGGTGAGCTTCTGGACAATCTCTTGGCCCTTGTGCTCATCGTCCTCAGAGATCAGTTTCTCTTTTACCAGATCTTTGAGGTCGTGATTGGCATCGCGTCGAATATTACGAACCGCCACCTTGGAGTGTTCCGCCTCTCCGCGCACCACACGGATCAGATCCTTGCGTCGCTCTTCAGTCAGCGGTGGCAGCGGCACCCGTATCACGGTACCGGCAGTGTTGGGGTTGAGCCCAAGATCAGAGTTCATGATCGCTTTTTCAACCGCCTGCACCATTGTCTTCTCCCATGGAGTAATGGCCAGTGTACGAGCGTCTTCAACAGTGACATTGGCCACCTGATTCAGCGGCGTTTCAGAACCGTAGTAAGAGACCCTTATATGATCCAGCAAGCTGGGATGCGCTCGTCCGGTTCTTACCTTTGCCAACTCATGACCCAGTGCATCCACACTCTTGCCCATGCGTGTTGCAGCGTCAGTTTTAATATCATTGATCATTTCAATCTCCACCACTCTCCACCAGTGAACCGATCTCCTCACCCTGCATCAACTGCATAAGGGCGCCCGGCTCGTTGATATTCATTACCCGAAGCGGCATCTTATTGTCACGGCAGAGTACGACTGCAGTCGCATCCATCACCTTTAGCCCCTCGGATAGTGCCCGATCATAACTCAGGCGGGGGTAGAACTCTGCATCTTCGTCCTTCATGGGATCGGCTGAGTAGATACCGTCAACCTTGGTTGCCTTAATCAGAACCTGGGCGTTGATCTCGATCGCACGCAGGCCGGCGGCTGAGTCTGTAGTAAAATAGGGATTACCGGTGCCGCCTGAGAGAATAACCACCTCGCCATTTTCAAGGTGTCTAACAGCTTCGCGACGGACATAAAAATCGCACACCTGATCCATCCTGACGGCCGACAAGGTTCTTGCCGGGACGCCTTTCTTATTCAGTGCATCCTGCATGGCCAAAGAGTTCATAACGGTGGCGAGCATACCCATGTGATCACCTGAAACGCGGTCAATGCCCGACCGGGCCAAACCTTCGCCACGAAAAATATTACCGCCGCCGATCACCAGACCGATTTGGACACCGGCATCCACCAGTTCCTTTATTTCCTGCGCGATCCGGGAGATTACATCAGGATCAATTCCGAAGCTCCCTCCACCCATTAGGCTTCACCGCTGAGCTTTAGCAAAATCCGCTGGTAGGCTACCGCTGACATAACACTCTCTTTTTTCTCATTATATTACGAGGTTCATGCAAAATCCCTCAATCCCTCTCCCTGAGGAGGGTGTCGCAAAAGTCCCCTCTCCCCACCGGG
>MOXG01000064.1_pt1 | contig 22039 bp, 23 predicted proteins | sample 1471191 | NCBI WGS metagenome assembly MOXG01 (sample SAMN05806437, study PRJNA327811) | mollusc metagenome | isolation source: Phylotype C (NB3) bacterial symbionts from gill | host: Thyasira cf. gouldii | place: Canada: Bonne Bay, Newfoundland | collected 2010-08-19
GCTTCTGCTAGTTATTAGTAGTAAGGAATATTTATCTTACCCGCCATTTATAGGAAACTAGGAATGAGGAGACCTGAGAACGTCAACTTACGGGGAAATGAGCAGGGCGTCGTTCTTGTCGTATCGCTGCTGATTCTACTGGTGATGACGGTCATCGGGGTAAGTTCCCTGAGAACCAGCAGTCTAGATATGCGCATTGTTGCCAATACCAAGGAGCAGGTAACCGCCTTTCATGTTACAGAGACCGCCCTCGAACTTGCCGTGGAAAGCGCAGGTGATGACCTCAGTGCTTATGAAGACGCCATCACCTCGGGCAGTGACTCAACCGTCATCTCCATAGCAGCCGATGCATCTCCCCATCCCCTAGGTATGTCCGGTACTTCAGCAACAGTCATTGCCCAGGATCAGGGTGTGAATGAAGAGGCGTATGCGAAGGCTCATTAATCATATTCAAGGCAAGGCGGTTCAAACTGATCGGCACCGCCGAGCGTACGGGCAGTCATGCCAAGGATGTCCATCAACGTGGTTTCGAGTTATTGGTTCCCGGTACTTGAGGGTGTTGTGATGAAACGATTTATTAAGAGACTGGCTACCGCACTATTGGCGGCAGCTGTTTGCATTCCAGCGGCCTGGGCTGATGATGTCGAGATCTTTTTCAATACCACCGATGGACAGATCGGCGATCCACTGGTGATGTTCTCACTCGATTACCGGCCTAATCTGGCCGCCACCATCTGTAATTTTACTGCCATCACAGACTGCGGCTGGAACTCTGATTTCAACGATGCACTGACGCCGACGGACAAGGCAGACAATACCATCGACTTTTTGGAGATGTTGCGGGCGGCGCTGAAACGGGTACTCAGCCAGGTGACCGGTGTGCGGGTCGGCCTGATGTTGAACCACGATAATATCAACAACTGTGAGAATGAGCCCGGCACCGATGGCTGCAGCAACGGCGGCTATATCTCTATGGGATTCAAAGCGATCGATGGCGATACCACTACTACGTTGGGCGGCGAAGATATTTTGCTGGATAAACTTGCTTCACTCCCTTCCACCCAAGGCAACCTCAGTCATCCCTTCCAGGGCAAAGAACTCTACTTTGAGTTCTACCGCTACCTCACCGGTCGCGGCATCTACAACGGCCATGTCGCCGGGTCGACTATGATGACGATTGCGACTCAGACAACCTCAATGACCACACTACAGATTCTTGTGGCGTAGGTAATGACGACAGTGACATCGTTCTTAGCGCCCTAGGCCATGACGTGAGCTGGGATGAGGATATAGAGATTGATCCTGCAGACCTCACCTCAGACGCACGCTATGAATCACCCTTCACCAATTCCGACTATGAGTGCAGTAGTGTCTACGCCATCAACTTCATGTTTGGTGTTGCCAACCAGGAGGATGATTCCGATGATGCCATCACCGAATCAAAGGCCAATGATGGCATGGCCGGTATTAACATTTCCGGCAGGTACAACAACCTCGGCTCCCTGATTGAATGGCTCAATGACAATGATATGGCCGACGGCACCTCGGCATCTCCTACAGGGCCTGCTATCGACAACGGCGGTTCGGATATCTTTCTGGAGGGTAACCAGAACGTTACCTCCTACTTCCTCTACAAAGGTAACGTGCAGAACACCATGGACGGCTATGCGGTGAAGGGCGGTACCGGTCAGGCGATTGAGGTGACCGATGATCCCGAGGAGCTGATCGAATCACTGACCAGTGTCTTTGAAGAGATTCTACGCCAGAACAGCACATTTGAGGCACCGGCTGTAACCGTCAACTCATACACCCGCCTGACCCATCTCGATGAACTCTTCTTCGCTCTCTTCGGGCCGGAAGAGACACCGGACTGGCCGGGTAATTTGAAGAAGTACAAGCTCGGTTCCATCGGTATCGATACCGACGGCGACGGCGACATTGATGAGTATGTAGTGCGTATCGAAGACTCGGCCGGTAATGAAGCAATCGATCAAAATACAGCGCTATTCAAAGTAACCAGCTGCAGTTACTGGTCGAACTGCAGCATCGACCGGGATGATGACGGCAGCGTTGATGCCGATGGTGATACCGTCGCTTGGGGTGGTGCCGCAGAAGAGCAGACCGTGGCGGAAACCAGTGGTAATGCCCGACTGGTATACACCGACACCAGCGCCGATACGGCCACCAATGTCACCCTGGTGGATCTCCATGAAGACACCAGCACGATTACTGCTGCGATGCTTGGTATCTCCACCGTTGCAGATGCTGCGAACAATATTATCAGCGCTACCGATATTGATGGCGATGATAATGCCGATACCATTGGCGACGATGATCCCGGAGGTGATGGCGATGTTGACTCTATTGATGTGGCCACCCAGAGAGAGCGTCTGCTGCAACTGGGGCGCGGACTGGAGTACGGCTCGAGCGATACACCACTGCAGACCCTCGGCGACCCAATCCACTCCCGGCCTTCGGTCATCGTCTATAACGACGATGTGACACGGGGACAGGCGAACGACCCTTCCACTCCGGGAGAGAATCCCGATCTCGCCATCGCCATGACCACCAACGAGGGTTATCTCCACCTTATCGATGCGGCTGATGGCTCCGAGTTCTTCGCCTTTATGCCGAAAGAGGAGCTTACTCTGCTGAAGACAACCCACGGCCCTGAAGCATTTGATGGCGGAGCCGGTGGCAGTCGCTTTGGTAGCTATGGCCTTGATGGTTCTCCCGTGGTTTGGCGCCACGATGACAACGATGACGGGATAATCGACACATCGATTGATGCAGATGACTCGGTCTATATCTACCTGACTCAGCGCCGAGGCGGACGCAATACCTACGCCCTGGATATCACCAACAAGACCAGCCCGGAGCTGAAGTGGAAGATTCTTGGCGGCACTACCACAGGTTTCACCGAACTTGGCCAGACCTGGTCTGAGCCACAGCTTGCAACAATCAAGGTGAGTGGCAACCCTACCAAAGTGCTAGTCTTCGGCGGCGGCTATGACACCACCCAGGACAGCAGCTACAGCCGTAGCGACACAGTTGGCCGTGCCATCTATGTGGTCAACGCTGATACTGGTGCTCTGATTTGGACCATCAGCGACGGCAGTAGTGACCTGAGTATCACACAGATGGACAGCAGCATCCCCGCCGACGTCAAGACGCTGGATGCGGATGAGGACGGTTACATGGACCGGATCTATGCCGTGGATGTGGTCGGGCGACTATTCCGCATCGACTTTGACAACAGCACCACCTCCACAACCATCCACGGTGGTGGCATGGTGGCATCACTCTACGATGAAACTTGCGTTGAGGATGCCCCTGTGGCTGGTGTAGCCAGGGATTGCCACCGTCGTTTCTACAACTCACCCGATGTGGCTGTGATGGTGGGCTATCCTGTTTCACCCTACGTTCAGATTGCTGTCGGCTCCGGCTTCAGAGCCCACCCAGTGACAGTCACTGGAATCCAGGACCGCTTCTACGTTGCGTTTGATACCAATGTTATCGATGCAGTCGATATTGGTGATTACAGCTCCGAATACCACTGGCAGGAGGAGACCAACATCATCGATGTGACCGCCATCGACCAGACCACGCCAACGGGTGACGATACCGCCTACGATGTGGCAGAGAGTTCGGCCCAGGCAGCACTGCTGGCAAACGACGTCCACGGCTGGTTCATCGACATGGATGACAGTCTCCACGAACAGGTACTCTCGGAGTCTGTGACAGTCCAGGGCAAGATTATCTTCACTACCTACCTTCGTGACGACACACAGGCCAATGTCTGCGAACCCAACCTCGGTCAGGGGCGGATCTATGTACTGGGTGCATTCAATGGTCTGCCGGTGGCAGACCTCTATACCGGTACCCTTGCAGGTGAACTGGCGACGGTGACTGAAGGGGACCGCTTCAAGAATCTTGATCGCAGCGGCATACCCTCAGATCCACTGGTGGTCTTCCGCGAAGACAGCGAAGGCAACATAGTGCCGACGGTGGTGGTGACAACTGAGTTGCCGTTACCCCCAGGCATTCTTGGTCAGAACCTCTTCAGCAAGACATGGTGGATCGATGTTGACTAACAGCAGACTTTACCGTGCAGGCCGCGATCAGCCGCTGGGCACCGGGCAGAGGGTTTCACTCTGTTGGAGATGATAATTACCATCGTTATTGCGATGATCCTAATAACCATCGGTGTCCCCTCATTCTTCGATATGATCCAAAACAATCGTATGGCGTCGGAGAACAACAAGCTCATCTCCGGCCTGTTGCTGGCACGCAGTGAAGCAGTAAAACGCCAATACGAGGTTGTACTCTGCCCCAGTGCCGATGACACTGGTTGTACCGGTGACTGGACAGACAACAACTGGATCGTCTTTGTCGATGATGATGATGACGGCACGCCAGAGACATCAGACGGTAATGGCGCTCTCGACAGCGGTGAACCTCTGTTACGGTATGAAGCTTCAGCCGGGAACACCCTCGGCTGGAGTGTGGTCACCGGTGGCACCTCTATCATTTTCGGTGCCAACGGAATGGCTGACGGAGTACACAAACTACGCCTGCTAGACAGCAGGAGTGAACGCAGCTGTATCGAAACACTCTCCTCGGGACGGCCGGTGGTGGTTGCCGACGATGACTGCCCGGCCCCTTCCGGCTGATCAATGGAGGATGCAATGAACTGCCTTGAGAGACAAAGAGAGGTACAGCGAGGTTTGACGCTGCTTGAGGTATTGGTTGCAGTGGTCGTCCTCGCCATCGGCCTCTTGGGGCTGGCAGGCCTTCAGGTTCGCGGCCTGCGTAACGTCTCTGAATCCGGCACCCATGCACAGGCAGTGATCCTGGCCAATGAACTGGTAGAGCGGATACATCTCAATAGTGATAATGCCAGTGACTACACCACAGTACCCTCAACCTGCAGCTCCCCTTCGGCGACTAAAGATATCGACTACTGTGCGGTGCTGATGAAGGCACGGGGTGATCTGGATGGTGATGGCTCGACCGACAGCGGTGGTATTCGCCTGTTACGTGAGTACCCCTCCACCCCACTCTTCTCCATTGCTGCATGTGGCAGTTGCGGAAGCACTGGCCTCTATACCCTCACCGTCAGCTGGGCAGAGAAAGATCTTCAGGGTGTCGACCAGGCAGTAACCTACGGTTTCAACTTTATGCCCTGATCACATTTGCCTGTAGGTATTAGGATAGGAAGGATGATGAGAAAAAACAACTTTATCGGCAATTATGGAATCGCAGGCCCGGTACGATGCCGTAACGGCGGCTTTACTCTGGTTGAGCTGATGATTGCCGTATTTCTCTCCCTCTTTCTGATGGCCGGAGTAATTCAGCTTTTTGTCCAGAGTAAAACCACCTACACGATGCATGAGGGAGTGGCTAGGCTCAAGAGAGTGCAGAATCTCACTACACCTCATTGAGCAACATCTACGAAGAGCAGCCTATCCACTGGATGCACTACCAATGATCAACGGCTTTGCCCGAGATCAGGTAGGAGGTGCCCCTGCATTTACCAGTAGCCAGACAACACCTTCTGACAGCACTCTTGTGATTCAATACCAATCACCCAACGGTGGAGTAGATGACTGTGCCGGAAGAGCCATAGCATCCGATGAGTTTGTTGCCATGAATTACCTCATCTCTAGTGGCTCTCTAATATGCGAGAGCGCTACCACTGCATCGACGGACCTGGAAACCGCCACGCTAGTGGATGGTGTAACCTCCCTGACATTGAGCTACGGTGTGGATACAGATGGAGATGGTGCAGCCAATGGTGACTACAAAGCTGTTGCCGATATCACTACTACTGATGATTGGGAGAAGGTGGTGGCAGTTCAGGTGGCAGTAACCGTACCTGTGCTACCGGCACACCTCAGCGGTAACCGGATACTTGAGTTCTCGACCACGGTGCCGATACGCAACCAGGTGGGAAGGAAATAGTTATGAGCAGTCGACACTTCACCCGCTTCTACCCTACACCCAGTAATACTGGCGGCTTTACTCTGGTAGAGCTGATGATCGTAGTGGCGATCATAGGCATACTCGCCGCCATTGCCATGCCCTCCTACGAGGAGCAGGTGCGGAAGACACGCCGCGCCGATGCCCAGAGTGTGCTCTATGATTTTGCTAATGCAATGGAGAGATACGCATCAAAGAATCCAAATACAGGTTATGCAGATACTGCTGTGGGTGATGCTGATAGTGGTGCACCCAAGTCCAGCGTCTTCCCAACACAAGCACCTTTGGATGGCAACGATAAATATTACGATTTAACACTGGTTGTACTTGATGAGTCTGGTGGTTCTTCCCCGGTAGCAGATGGCTATGGCGGTTTTTATACGCTCTCAGCGGCCCCCATCGACCCAGGAGCTATGGCTGGTGATGCCTGCGGTACTTTCTCTCTCACCAGTGCCGGGACCCGTAGCGTGACTGGCAGTGCATCCAACTGTTGGAAGTGACAATTTCCCAACAACCCCTTATCTATCTTCAGGTGTCCGTTTACGATAATTCAGGAATTGCCCCAATAAGCTTCTGAGCACGACGTGTCTATTCTTTGAAGTGGTTATGTACAATAATCCTGTTGCTAATCTCAACTGGGAAAAGATAACGTTTGTAGGAGCGAACTTGTTCGCGATCAGCTCCGTGGCATATTCTTCGCGAACAAGTTCGCTCCTACACCGGGTCACAGAATCATTGTGCATAGCCACTTTCTTTAAATTACCCAGGCCTGTAATAGAAAACAGGGATTCATCAGAGTGTGCACCATGAAAAATCAATCAATTGTTTACCTGCTGGCACTCTGCCTGACTACTGCGCTCTTGCTAACCGCCTGCGAGCCCATTTCCCTGCCTGCACGAGACGATGCCCCTCTGAGCGAAGAGGCAAAACAGCACTACAGAATGGGCCTGAGGTACACCAACGGCACAGATGTACCTCAGAACTACGGAAAAGCAGCGGACCTGTTTAAAGAAGCGGCTCTGGCAGGCCATATCGACGCACAGTACATGCTCGGCATTGCCCACTCAACCGGGCGTGGTGTGGGAGTGAACCAGCGTAAGGCTGTCCACTGGTTTGAAAAAGCAGCCGCTAAGGGGCAGAAACGAGCTCAGTACCAGTTGGGTGAGAGCTATATGAATGGCCGTGGTGCAGAGAAGGACAGCGCCTGGGGTGCGCGTTGGTACGGCCTATCTGCCAATCAGGGGCATACGCTGGCACAGCGCTCCCTGGGGGTGGCTTTTATCAAGGGGCTGGGAGTACCGGTAAATTTAATAAATGCGACCATCTGGTTAAGGCTTGCCGATAAATCGGGTGATGGTCTCGCCGGTAAACTGCTGCAGAAGATGCAACAAACTGTGGACAGTGAGAGTTATGGTGCCGCAATTACCCATACAGAAGCATGGCGGGCCAGAAAGATGGCTGGCTATGACAACAGACCAACTATCCGTTATCTACAGTACACCCTGTCGAAACTGGGCTATCGGCCCGGATACGCTGACGGTATTCTCGGCCCCAAGACCAAAGATGCCGTTGGTCACTTTCTCGACAAGAACGGTCATGCTAATGATCTGACGCTGGAAGAGGTTATTGAACTGCTGCGAGAGGAATCCCCGTCACTCTGACTATTATTTAACTGGCTCTGTACAATAACCCTGAAAACCATCCCGATGGAGATAAGGTTGCATTTGTAGGAGCGAACTTGTTCGCGATTGGCTCCGAGGCATGTTCTTCGCGAACAAGTTCGCTCCTACAATCAACTTCAGGATTATTGTACAGAGCCATTTAATTATCCTGACATTCACATGCTGAGAGGTATGCAGGAGTGTAGGGTGTAAAAAGCGCAGCGTACTGCATCATTCCTGGTTCCCATGCCCCGCCTGGGAAGCCATACAGGTGTGTAATGAGAGCTCAATATGCGTTCCCACGCAATGCGTGGGAACGAGAAAGAGAAGAAGGGGGGTCGCTCCCTGATCTTATTCAGTAACCCCTGCAGTCTCGTCGAGGCCAAGCAGTTCATTGACCGCACTGACCACCTCATCAGTCACCTCTTTATTGGCTGCCTCGGCAAGCGCATCTGCAGCTGCCCGAGCCGCTTCATCGGCAGCATCACGCGCCGCTACAGCAGCATCCTGAAGTGCCTGGTTGGCCGGGTCTTCAGCTGCTGCAAGTTCGGCCTCATCTGCCAGAGTTGCCAGCTCCTGCGAACCCAGGTAAGCCTGCTCATAGGCGGCGATCATACCCACTGCTGAGTTTGGAGCAGCATGCTCCCGGGCGTTAGCGGATGCATGGGCTGCATTCAGGCGTCCAAGGGAGCTGGCGATGGCTCCGTGATTGTTTCCACGTCCCCTGTCACCCTCATCGTTGCTCGAATGACCGAATGCATTTCCCTTGCTTCCAGCATCGACAGCAGCATCAGAATGGCCGTAAGCGTTGCCATTGCCGTTACCACCTCCGTTACCATTCCCACCTCCTCCACCGCCGCCGCCTTTGGCTGCAGCATCAGAAAAACCCATAACGCCATTATCAACATCGGTAGTAAAGGGATTGATAAGCAACAGAGAGGCCAGCAGCGTCAGACCTGCGGTCTTGAGGATCAGTTTTGCAAACATCATAAACTCCCGGTAGCTAAAACAGGAAAAAACGGAGCGACAGCCACCTAACTGTAATTCTAGACTCAACTTCTAGATTTGCAGCCCTATTTCTCCAATTCTCTCTATATATGTGATGCAGTATGCATTAGGTCGGAACAGCATTCCCGGTTACAGCGGAGCCTCCCAGTGATTAGCCCACATCCCACTTTCCCCTTGATAGTATTTACAACAACGCTTCCAGCGCCTCCCAGCGTTCATAGGCAGTGGCCAGCTCTGTTTCAAGGGACTGCAACTGCTCGTTGGCCTTAGCCATCTCTTCCGCTGACTGCTGGTAGAAGGTGGGATCAGACATTGTCGTCTGCAACTGATCAACACCCTCCTCCAGCTCTTCAAGCCGTTTCGGCAGGGCATCCAGTTCACGCTGGTCTTTGTAACTCAGTTTTTTTGCTTTAACAGCAGCCTCACCCACCGGCTTCTTTGCTACTTTAGGTGCTGCTTTCTTCTCAGCTTTCGATTTTTCCATGGCCTGGCGCTGCCACAACCAATCGTCGTAGCCACCCACATACTCGTTAATGCGCCCATCTCCTTCAAACACCAGGGTGCTGGTAACCACATTATTGAGAAAAGCGCGGTCATGGCTCACCAGCAGCAGGGTGCCCTGGTAGTTGAGCAACAGCTCCTCAAGCAGCTCCAGGGTCTCCACGTCCAGATCGTTGGTGGGCTCATCCATCACCAGCACGTTGGCTGGCTTGGCGAACAGGCGCGCCAGCAGCAGGCGATTACGTTCACCACCGGAGAGCGCCTTGACCGGCTGACGGACGCGGTCGGGAGCGAAAAGGAAATCCTGCAGATAGCTGATCACATGTTTTGAGTGGCCGTTGATCTCCACCTGGTCGGAGCCCCCGGCGATGTTGTCCTGTACCGTCTTCTCCTCATCCAGCACCGCCCGCAGCTGATCGAAGTAGGCCACCTCCAACTTGGTACCCTGTTTTACTTTGCCGCTATCGGGCTCAAGTTTCCCCAACAGCAGATTGAGCAGAGTGGTCTTTCCGGCTCCATTGGGACCGATGATACCGATGCGGTCACCGCGCAGGATGGTGGCGGTAAGGTCCTTCACCACAGGTTCGCTGTCCCAAGCGTAGGTCAACCCCTCCACCTCAACCACCAGCTTGCCGGAACGCTCAGCACCCTGCAGGGCCATGTTCACGGTGCCTGACTGTTCACGGCGTGAGCCGCGCTCCTCGCGCATCGCCTTTAGCGCCCGCACCCGGCCTTCGTTGCGGGTGCGCCGGGCCTTGATCCCCTGGCGAATCCACACCTCTTCCTGAGCCAGCTTCTTGTCAAAACGGGCATTGGCCTTCTCCTCTGCGTTGAGCATCTCCGCTTTACGGCGCAGGAAGTTTTCGTAGTCCCCCGGCCAATCGGTGATCTGCCCCCGATCCAGTTCAAGGATGCGGGTCGCCAGCTTGCGCAGGAACATGCGGTCATGGGTAACGAACAGGAGGGTACCGTCATAACCCATAAGAAACTCTTCCAGCCAATCGATAGACTCGATATCCAGATGGTTGGTGGGCTCATCCAGCAGCAGCAGATCGGGCCCCTGCACCAGCGCTCTGGCCAAGAGCACCCGGCGTTTGAGACCACCGGAGAGGGCTTGGAATTCAATATCGGGATCGAGGGATAGACGCGAAATCGCCGTCTCCACCCGCTGTTCGCTCTGCCAGCCATCTGCAGCTTCCAGATCATGCTGTACGCGTGAGAGTTGCTCCAGCAACTCGTCACTATAGTCTGTGGCAAGCTGCACACTCACATGATGGTAGTTCCGTACCAAGTCGCCAAGCCCCCCAAGGCCGCCGGCCACCACATCAAACACCGAACCGACAAGCCCCTCAGGCACCTCCTGGGTAAGGCGGGTTACCCGAGCGCTCTGCTGCAGTGAGAACTCCCCATCATCGGCCTGTAGCTCTCCGGCAATCAGCTTCATCAGGGTCGACTTGCCGGCGCCGTTGCGGCCCAACAGGCAGATACGCTCGCCCCGCTCTATCGAGAGGTTGACGCCATCGAGCAGGAGTGGGCCGCCAAAGCCAAGTTGAAGATTGCGCAGAGTGAGAAGCGCCATAAGCTGTCCTGGTTGGAAATATAGAGGCGGTGGATTGTACCTGAAACCAGGGATACCGGGAGCGCCGAAGAGAAGCAGAGAAAAGTAGAGTCAGTAGGGTGGATAAGCGTAGCACATCCACCTTTCGGTGAGGTTCTCAGTATCTGAGTATGGAAAGCTGCATGGCCCACTGTACGCAACCACTTAGCATTTTTCTCTGCGGTCTTTTTGCAGTTTACGTTAACGTAAAGGTGGCGACTTAACAGCTTGTATGTGAAGATTGTGCGAGGTTGTAAAAAGATCAAAACCACGAATAACAAGCCGATACAAGCGATAGGGAGCAACTGCATGAATACCAAGATTCTTCTACAAGAGTCCGATATGCCCACTCACTGGTATAACGTCATGGCGGATTTCCCCAATCCGCCCGCCCCTCCTCTGGGGCCGGACGGCAATCCGGTGGGGCCCGACGCCCTGGCGGCAATCTTCCCGGAAGAACTGATTAAGCAGGAGATGAGCCAGGAACGCTGGATACCTATTCCGGAAGAGGTAAACGATGCACTCCGCTTATGGCGCCCCTCGCCGCTTTACCGTGCCCACCGACTGGAAAAAGCACTCAACACACCGGCAAAGATCTACTACAAAAACGAGGCGGTAAGCCCCGCCGGTTCCCACAAGCCCAACACCGCCATCCCCCAGCCTACTACAACAAGCAGGCGGGCATCAAAAAACTCATTACAGAGACCGGTGCCGGGCAGTGGGGCTGCTCCCTTGCGCTGGCCGGCAGATGTTCGGTCTGGAGGTGGAGGTCTTTATGGTGAAGATAAGTTACCAGCAGAAACCCTACCGCCGCTCCATGATGCAAACCTGGGGGGCGGAAGTCCACGCCAGCCCATCCACGGTCACAGAAACGGGCCGCGGAGTACTGGCAACCGACCCGGACTCTCAGGGCTCCCTTGGCCTCGCAATCTCCGAGGCGGTGGAGATAGCCGCCGGCCGTGCCGATGCCAACTACGCGTTGGGTTCTGTTCTCAACCATGTACTGCTGCATCAGACAGTCATTGGTCAAGAAGCGAAGAAACAGCTGGAGATGGTAGGTGACTACCCGGATATGATCTTCGCTCCCTGCGGCGGCGGCTCCAACTTTGGTGGTATCGCCTTCCCTTTCTTTGCCGATAAAGCAGCAGGAAAAGAGGTCGAACTGGTGGCTGTTGAGCCAACCTCCTGCCCCACCCTCACCCGAGGCAACTACGCCTATGATTTTGGTGATGCCATCGGCATGACACCGCTGCTGAAGATGTACACGCTTGGTCACGACTTTATGCCGCCGGGTATCCATGCCGGTGGCCTGCGCTATCACGGTGACTCCGCTCTGGTGAGCCAGCTCTATAACGAAGGACTGATCAGTGCAATGGCGGTACCCCAGCTGGAGACATTCGAAGCCGGTGTACTGTTTGCCCGCAGTGAAGGCATAGTACCTGCACCGGAATCGACCCACGCCATCGCCGCCACCATTCGTGAGGCCAAGCGCTGTGCAGAGACCGGCGAGGCAAAAACCCTGCTGTTCAACCTCTCCGGCCACGGCCACTTCGACATGAGCTCCTATGATCGCTACTTTGCCGGTGAACTGGAGGACTTTGCATATCCTGAGGAGGCGATCAAAGAATCCCTGGCACATCTTCCACAGGTGGGATAATAGAAAAAGATCACAGAGAACACTGAGGGCGTAGAGAACACTGAGATTTTCTCTGTGCACTCTGCGGTTCTCCGTGTACTCTGTGTTTCTGACTCAGTAATATTAAAGGGCCTCTGTTGAAACCAATATCTGACAAAGACGCCTGGGATGGAGAAGCGGATTGCATCAATTGCACTCTGCGTAATTCAGTTCTGTTTGCCGGGCTGGAAGAGAAGGATTTCGATCAGATTCACCAACCTATCGACCTCTATACTCTACCGGCGGGGTCCATCCTCTACCGTGCGGGTGATAAGGGTGACCGCATGTACACCATTCGTAGCGGTGCCCTCAAACTGGTGCAGTATTTACCAGACGGCACTCAGCGTATCGTCAGACTGATCCGCTCCACCGATGTCATAGGGTTGGAGACGCTGCTGGGACAGAACTACCAGCATGATGCGGTGGCACTTCAGCCAATCCAGGCCTGCAGCCTGCCGGTCAGCGTAGTACAAGCTCTCTCTCAGACCAATCCGAAACTCCACCAGGAGCTACTTAGCCGCTGGCAGAGAGCACTTGAAGAAGCCGATGCCTGGTTGACAGAACTCTCGACCGGTTCAGCCAAACAGCGCATTGCCCGCCTGCTCCTTCGTCTGGTGAGAAACGAGGATACGAGTGAGTGCGAGCTCTTCTCCCGTGAGGATATGGGTGCCATGCTCGGCATCACTACCGAAACCGCCAGCCGCACCATCGCCGAGTTTAAACGACAGAGCCTGCTGATGGAGACTCAACCAACCACTTCTTGCTCGATATCCGCAACCTCGGGCATATCGCTGAGGATTGAACTTACTTCAAGTGATTGAGTTTTCTCAATGCCAGGAGCTCAGCCACCCTCTAACCTAAACTCCTTTGAGACCCATCGATTTAGAGGAGCAGTTAGTGAGGCAATTCCTATCACCGGAGAGGTATTCCCACTTCACACTGGAGATTGAAAAGGAGGAGTGCCGCTTCGGCAACGTCGATGAGATCGTCAACTATTTAAAGCAGTGTATCGATGCGCATAGCATTGCCGCCTTTATCACCATCTTTGACCATCTGAGCCATACCCATAACATCGTCAACGGTCAGGTCGACAGTGAGATTCTGGATGCAAAAAACATTATCTTCTGTTTTGGCATTACCCTGCAGGACCCTCAGTCCATGGCGTTACGCCCACGCTCAATCGGTGTAGTGGAGTTGGCCGGTTGTTTTATCGTCACCTTCATGGAGACACCCATGCCGGTAGCCAATGTCACCATGGAAAAATGGGCCAAGTCACTTATTGTGGCTGTCTGAAATCAACAACAGTATCACTACCGTAGCCACCAACTCTCTGAACAAACCATCTGCGCTTGTCTTGTGATTATGGGAGGCAATATACACGTTAAAGGTAAGGCTCAGATCACACAAGATGAACGTACTTCATAAGCTCTAACGCGAAATAAACTCCCCCTGTTTTTTACTGCTATATTGAGTATACAAGGCATATAGGGAGGTGCTCATGTACTCATATATCCAGAAATCGTACGCTGCGGCAGTCACCGGCTCTGTACTCCTGTTTGGGGTTACGGCAGTGGTGATTCTATTGACCTATACCGCTGATACGCAGGCGGAGGGTGTCGGCAGGTTTAGCGGCACTGACCAGCTTATTGTGCAGTTCTCCGACAACAAACAGTTCCCCTCTAGCAGAGTGCTGAGTTAGGAAAAAAAGTTGGCTGGAAGCTGAAATACCTAAGGGCCGGCGGGAAAAAATCCCATGTGATAAAAGTCGCCGGAATGAAAAGTCTTCGCGCCATGAAGAAGCTGGCGGCACAGCTCTCCCAGCAACAGGGTGTGCTCTACGCGGAACCGGACCGTATTCTCCATCCTATCGCTTTTCCCGATGATACCAGTGACACTCACTATCTCCTTCAGTGGCACTACTATGAGTCCATTGGTGGCATTGCAGCACCAGCTGCCTGGAGTGAAAGCACCGGAAGTGGTATCAACGTGGCGGTAATCGACACCGGTTATCGCCCCCACCATGACCTGCTGGGCAACCTGATAACCGATGGCTATGACATGATTGCTGACCCCTTCGTTGCCAACGAATATATTGACGATGGCAGGGATTCGGATGCAGCAGATCCAGGAGACTGGGTGTCGAAGGGCGAGTGTGGCGACGGCTATCCCACGGTAGATTACAACAGCAGTTGGCACGGAACGCATGTCGCCGGCACCATTGCCGCAACGACAAATAATAGCCTAGGAGTCGCCGGTGTCGCACCCGATGCAAGGATTCTGCCCGTGCGTGTACTTGGGAAGTGCGGCGGCTACACCTCAGATATAGCCGACGGTATGCTGTGGGCTGCAGGACTGGATGTACCCGAAGCGTCATTCAACAGCAACCCCGCCAGAGTATTGAATCTCAGCCTCGGGGGGGGTGGCGCCTGTAGCAGAACGATGCAGAATACTATAAACAGCGTCAGAGAAAGTGGAGCGGTCGTCATTGTTGCCGCCGGCAACTCGGCTATGGATATAAGAGGCTTTACCCCCGCCAACTGCAAAAATGTGGTGACTGTTGCAGCGACGACTCGGGAAGGCTCAAGAGCCTGGTACTCCAACTATGGAAAGGGGGTGGATCTCTCGGCCCCCGGTGGGGATACAAGTGTTGAAGGTGAAGACGGCGTTCTCTCCACATACAACAGTGGTAAAAGCGATCCTGCCCCTAGTGGTGACGACACGGGAGATACCTACGCCTACTATCAGGGCACCAGCATGGCCACGCCTCATGTCGCCGGCGTTGCCGCCTTGATGTTATCGGTGAAACCTGAGTTGACTCCAGATGACGTGGAGAGCCTTCTGAAGTCTTCAGCCAGGGCATTTCCCCAGTCATGCTCCAAGTGTGGCACTGGCATTCTTAACGCGGGCGACGCAGTCGCTGCCGCACAGGCCTTTACAGGTGGTGACGGCGGCGATAGTGGTGACGGTGGCGACAAATGCCGCGGTGGTCCGAAGAAATGTCCTAGATAGTATTCACAAAAAGCGGTACGCTGAGAACGCAAAGGAGACGCAGAGAAAAGCGTTAGAGAACCTCCCTGTACTCTGCTCTCTTTCGCGGCCTCCGCGTTTTCTGCACTTGGTTGGTTGATCTCTTGGCAGACACAAACACCTACCGTACCTTTAACCACTGCCACCGCCGTTTTGCTGTATGCTTTCAATCAAAGCACTGGACTGCCCAACTTTGATTAATGAACCCCAGGAGCCTGTCCGAGAATAGGACACCTACTGCGGAAATCCCATTTTGGCCCTTTTTTCCGCTCATTTTCGTTGAATAAGAGTAACTATTCGCCTCAAATGAACAAAAAAAATGGCTCAAAATGGACTTCCCTCGCTACGGTGCCTATTCTCGGACAAGCTCCTAGATTCCCCCCCCTACTTCTACTGTTTCTACTCCTGACGGGTTGCGCCAGTACAGCACGCTTCCCTGACAACCCAGCACTTAATGATGTAATCGTACCGGAAACCGGGCATGGCTTAGCAGAGAAGGACAATGGCGACATTCTCCTGCTGCTCAGTTTCTCCGGCGGTGGAAGCCGGGCATCGGCACTCGCCTACGGTGTGTTGGAGCAACTGCGTCGCACACCGCTAAAAAGTGGAAGTCAAAGCCTGCTCGACGAAGTGGATATGATTTCAGCCGTCTCCGGCGGCAGCATTACCGCCGCCTATTTCGGGCTATACGGCGAGCGACTGTTTCGAGATTTCAGAAAGGATTACCTTGAGCGTGACATATCACAGGAGCTGAAAAGTACCCTGCTATCACCCAACTCATTGTCGAGGCTCAGCTCCGACACTTTTGGCTCCGGCGATCTGCTCGATGAATACTTGCGCAAACGGCTCTTTGGCGATACCCCATTGAGTCAGTTGCTGGACAGCAAGGGGCCCTATATTCAGATCAATGCCACCGACCTCTTCAAGGGCGGTCGCTTCTCCTTCACTGCCGAGCAGTTTGCACTGATCTGCTCAGACATTGATGGTTTTCCTGTTGCACGGGCAGTCGCCGCCTCCAGTGCGGTACCACTGATTTTTACCCCCATCACCCTGACCAATCGGGCCAACAGCTGTGGTTACACGGCACCCGAGTGGATCCGGAAAACGACTATTGAAGAGGAGCCCAACTCCCGACGCAGTCGTGCCGCCCACTATATGAGTACCTATCTTGATAGGGAGAAGCACCCCTATATCCACCTTCTCGATGGCGGCTTGACCGACAACCTTGGGCTCCGCGCCATCATCGATCGTATTGAGGTAGAAGAAGGGCTATGGAATACGCTGCAGCGATTTAATCAGGAAAAGGTCAAACATATCGCTCTGATCACGGTGGATGCATCGGCCACGACAGCTTCAAAATGGGAGCTATCAGCAGCAGCCCCCCCTGTCGAGGCAGTACTGGATGCAGCCACCACGGCCCCCCTGGAGAACTACAACTTCGAGACTCTGGAACATCTGCGAAATAATCTGCCAAAGTGGATAGAGGAGGTGCAGCAAGCCAGTTGCCAAAGCAGTGATGGGTGCAAAGGGCCAGAACTCTATTTTATCGAGTTGCACCTGGATAGCATTCCAGATCCGGCGGTAAGGGCAAGGCTCACCTCGGTAGCCACAAACTTTTCACTCCCTGAAGGCATACCGGCACAACTGATCAATGCCGGTAAAAAGTTGCTACAACTTCATCCCGAGTACCGACGGTTGTTAAAAAACAGCGGTGCAGGTGACACGCCATAAAAGCCATCTGATCACATCGACATTTCAAGATCATCGATCACTGCATCTATTCCGGCCTGGGCACAGGCCTCATCCGTAACGCCCGAGGGGGCGCCGCTCACGCCCACGGCGCCCAGCAGTGCACCTCCCGCTTGGATCGGCAGCCTCCGGCAGACATCACCAGCCCCTCGACCCGTCCGATCGGTGTACCGGCACGATCACTCATAGCCGATGTTGCCGCATTGAAATTGGCTGCTGTATAGGCCTTTTGGTGACTGATTTTGAGTGTAACGGGAGAGGCGATAGTGTCACGCAACACCGCCTGCACAAGACCATTGCGATCAACTACCGTGACAGCGATCTGAATACCCTCTTTGCGACAGGCATCAACTGCACCTTTGGCAATAGTCATGGAGGTGTCCATGGTCAGTCGTTTGAGAGGTACCATCATCGCCTCATCATCGTCAGCCATGGAAACAAAAGGAACGGCGCAGAGCAGCGCCACAGCAAGTGCTCTTTTCATCTTTCAACTCCTCCTTTGGGAATTGCGGTTTTGTAAACTGGAAAAGCACCGCTCTGTTTTAGTATTTATAAGTTTGAGCGGACGAAATAGAAGATAGCACAAGCTGGCGTATCCGCCAGATCAGGAATACCACAGCATGGCAGCGGGTATATAGGGAAGAGGATAAATTAGGGCTGCTTGTAGTGATCGCCCACGTAGCGCTCGACGATCTGCTGAAACTCTTCGGCGATACCGTCACCCTTCAGGGTCACCGTCTTCTCACCATCCTCATAGACCGGCGCCACCGGTGTCTCGCCGGTACCGGGTAGGCTGATGCCGATGTTGGCATGTTTGCTCTCGCCCGGGCCGTTGACCACACAACCCATGACGGCTACGGTCATGGTCTCGACACCAGGGTGTTGCGCTTTCCACAGCGGCATCTGCTCACGCAGGTAGGCCTGGATATCCTGGGCCAGTTGCTGGAAAACGGTGCTGCTGGTGCGGCCGCAGCCGGGGCAGGCGATGACCATGGGAGTGAAGGAGCGCAGCCCCATGGATTGAAGAATCTCCTGGGCCACCACCACCTCCTGGGTGCGGGCGCCGCCGGGATCGGGAGTGAGGGAGATGCGAATGGTATCGCCGATACCCTCCTGCAGCAGCACCGCCAGGGCGGCGGTTGAAGCGACGATACCCTTGGAACCCATACCCGCTTCGGTAAGCCCGAGGTGCAGAGCGTAGTCACACTCTTTTGCAAGCTCACGGTAGACAGCGATCAGGTCTTGCACTCCACTCATTTTGACTGAGAGGATGATTCGATCCCTACCAAGACCCAACGCCTCCGCCTTTTGTGCACTCTCCAGCGCCGAGACCACCATGATCCGGCGGATCATCTGATCATTATCCAGGGGCTCATTAGAACGGGCGTTCTCATCCATCATCCGTGCCACCAACTCCTGGTCCATACTGCCCCAGTTGACACCGATCCGCACCGCTTTGTCGTAGCGCACCGCCAGTTCGATCATAGAGGCGAACTTGTCATCCCGCTTGGCGCCACGTCCGACATTACCGGGGTTGATCCGGTACTTCTCCAGGGCCTGGGCGCAGGCCGGATACTGCTCCAGCAGTTTGTGACCGTTGAAGTGGAAATCCCCACGAGAGGCACATGACAGCCGGCCTTCTCCAAGGCTTGGCGAATCTCTGGCACCGCTTGAGCGGCGGCTTCGGTGTTGACGGTGAGACGTACCAGTTCGGAGCCCGCCTGTGCCAACTGCAGCACCTGTTCAGTGGTAGCACCCACATCCGCCGTATCGGTGTTGGTCATCGACTGCACCACCACCGGAGCGTTGCCGCCCACCAGAACACTACCGACCCGGACGGCGATGGTGGAGTGACGATTTACCGGAGAGTCAGGCATAAGAACGTCCTTAATAAATAGGGCCAGGGTGAAATTTTTTCATGCAGCATGTGAATTTTGCCACTTCGCCGGCAAAATTCCGCTCTGGCCCGAATGGCACTGGCTTGGCACTGATTTTTTGTAGGAGCGACTTCAGTCGCGAGCGGCGTGGCAGTAATAGTTGATATTGTGCCCGATTCCATCGCGACTGAAGTCGCTCCTACAACAGAACAGCCTAAAATAGAGGCTTTTCTCTGAAGTAAAAAGTAAAAGAAGAAGTAAAAGGGGTCAGTACCCTTTAATTCTAACGAGGGGGTCAGGTTAACGAACTTTGCTGCTAAAATTAAAGGGTACTGACCCCTTTTACCCTGACCCCTTTTACCCACTTTTTCCGGGCTAGATGCCACCCCGACGGGCAGCCACACGCAGACGCAGGGCGTTGAGTTTAATGAAGCCCTCGGCATCCTTGTGATCATAGGCACCTTCGTCCTCTTCAAAGGTAGCGATATCTTCATCGAACAGGCTGTTGGTTTCAGACTTGCGGCCGGCGACAATGATGTTGCCCTTGTAGAGTTTCATGCGCACGGTGCCGTTAACCACCTCTTGAGTATGGTCGATCAGTGCCTGTAGCGCCTCTCGCTCGGGGCTCCACCAGTAACCGTTGTAGATCATGTCGGCATACTTGGGCATCAGTTCATCTTTCAGATGGGCTGCCTCACGGTCGAGTGTGAGGGACTCCATGGCACGGTGGCACGTAGCATAATGGTGCCGGCAGGGGTTTCGTAACAGCCACGGGACTTCATACCGACGTAACGATTCTCAACGATATCGTCACGACCGATACCGTTTTCGCCACCCACCTTGTTGAGATACTCCATGATGGTCGCTGCACTCATCGCCTCACCATTAATGGCAACAATATCACCCTTCTCATAGGTAAGTTCCACATAGGTGGGCTGGTCGGGAGCCTCCTCGGGAGAGACGGTCCAGCGCCACATATCTTCCTCAGGCTCTGCCCAGGGGTCTTCAAGGATGTCGCCCTCGTAGGAGATGTGCAGCAGGTTGGCATCCATCGAGTAAGGAGACTTCTTGCCCTGCTTCTTGAAATCCACCGGGATACCGTGCTCCGCAGCGTACGCCATCAGCTTCTCACGGGAGAGCAGGTCCCACTCACGCCAGGGGGCTATTATCTTCACGTCGGGCATCAGGGCATAGGCACCGAGCTCAAAGCGAACCTGATCATTACCCTTGCCGGTGGCGCCGTGAGAGATAGTGTCAGAGCCGGTCTCTTTTGCGATCTCAATCAGACGTTTGGCGATCAGCGGGCGGGCGATGGAGGTACCCAGCAGGTACTCACCCTCATAGATAGCGTTGGCACGGAACATCGGAAAGACGTAGTCGCGGGCAAACTCTTCACGCAGATCTTCAATGTAGATCTCCTTGATGCCGGCGGCCTCTGCTTTGGCGCGGGCAGGCTCGACCTCTTCGCCCTGACCGATATCGGCGGTAAAGGTCACCACCTCACATTTGTATTCGTCCTGCAGCCACTTGACGATGATTGAGGTATCCAGTCCACCGGAATAAGCCAATACGACCTTGTTGACGCCAGACTCTGACATGAGGGTTTGCTCCGAATGTGTATGGGGCCGCTTCACTACGGCCACCGTGAAAAAGTAAACGGGGAATTATAGCGTAGAAAATCACCACCCGGAAACGGAAAAACTGGAGCCAGGGGGCCGCGAATAAAAATGTATGCACGCAAATACCTGAAGGGGGCACCAAAGGAGTCGTATTTGCGTTTATTTTCGTTCATTTCCGGCTTATATTTGGAGCAACCTTCTAGGGAAGCTCTGAATAGGTCTGGCCGAATTGAATTGTGCTCAGAAGGCGCAAGATCAAGGCGAAGATCGCGGCTAATAGCAGGCTAATAGCAGGCTATTAGCAAGATTTTCAACACAGATATTGCGTCTACTGAGTGCAAGGCAATCGGTCATGACTTGTTCAGCGCTTCCCTAGACCGCCTGTTTAAGGAAGGGTGTCAATGCGGTGAGAAAAGCATCCGGCTGCTCGGAGTAGACCCAGTGGCCCGCACCGGGGATAGAGCGAAATCGGGAGAATGGGAAATAGCGCTGAACAGCCTCACCACTGGCGGCAGTGACATAATTGGAATCACTACCATGAATAAATAGCGCCTTGCCCGGATATTGCCGGCTACCCAGATGTTCGGGAAAGATAAGGATATCGTCCATCCCCGCTTGTAGCCCCTCCAGATTCACCCGCCAGCGCCACTGGCCTGACTCCTGCACCAGGTTCTGCAGTAGATACTGACGCAGCCCCCTTTCCGGCAAGGATGATGACAACAACCCATCAGCCTCGTCGCGGTCAGACAAGACACTAAGATCCAACTGCTGCAAAACATCATAGATAACAGAAAACCGATTGGAATAGTTTACCGGGGCGATATCTACCACTACCAGGCCGGCCACCCGCTCCGACCACTCCAAGGCCAGCCACATCGCTGCCTTGCCCCCCATGCTATGACCAACCAGCAGGACTGAATCCAGGCCATGTTCATCCAATAGTTCAATCAGATCTGCAGCCAATGCAGGGTAACCGACATCATCAGAATGGGGTGAGCGACCGTGATTACGCAGATCGGGAACAATGATATGAAAATCACCTTCCAGTCTACGGGCGATGCTGTGCCAGTTGGATGACGAACCCAGAAGCCCATGAAGCAGTATCAGCGTTGGTCGCTGATCGCTATAGGTACCGTATTCTCGGTAATAGAGCTTCACCGAAATTCTCCATATTTTCCGAAAAGCGTTATCAGCCGGAAATGAACGCGAATAGACGCCAATAAAACCTGAGCCTATTTGATTAGTGTCCTAAATTTGCCACTGAGCACTTAGGGAAGCTCTGAACAAGTCATGACCGATTGCCTTGCACTCAGTAGACGCAATATCTGTGTTGAAAATCTTGC